>JAABUZ0100006947.1_pt1 | contig 13887 bp, 18 predicted proteins | sample 5562091 | NCBI WGS metagenome assembly JAABUZ01 (sample SAMN12813069, study PRJNA571459) | rock metagenome | isolation source: Antarctica rocks | place: Antarctica: Victoria Land, Linnaeus Terrace sud | collected 2015-12-21 | reverse complement strand
TGCTCCTCGGCAGTGAGGGGCCGCAGCGGCTCTTTCTGAGGTGTCGCCATCTCTCCTCCTCTCCTGCCTTCACTATGGCCCCTGCCTGCCTTCACCGCCACTCATTTGGGGAATGACCCACTAGCAGCCAAATGGTGTCGTGGAAGCCCGCGACCGCGGCCCCGGTCAGCCGCGCGCGTACCGGCGCGGGCAGGCGGGCGCCGCCGGCGCCGAGTCCTCCTTGTCCACTGCTGGCGGCCGGGAGGCCCATCGCTCGCAGCGCCGCGTCCACGCGCACCCGCTCGCGCAGCGCGAAGAACGTCCCCAGCAGCGGGATGCCGAGGGACCCGCCCAGGCGCTGCGCCACGTTGAAGAGCGTGTTGCCGTCGGGGACCTCCGCGGGCGCCAGGCCGCCGATCATCACGGTGAGCACCGGCTGAATGGTCAGCCCGCTGGCGAGCCCCCGGCCGCAGAGGATGAGCGCCGTCATCCACGCCGGCGTCGTCGCCGTCACGAGCAGCAAGGCGGCCGTCCCGAGCACGAGGATGCCCAGGCCCAGCAGGGCGGTCGCGCGGACACCCCGCCGCGCGGCCAGGGGCGCCCCCAGCCCGATGCCCACCCCGGTCACGAGGCCCTGGGGCAGCAGTGTCAGCCCGGCTTGCAGCGCCGAGAGTCCTTGCAGATTCTCCAGGAACAGGGGCAGCAGGAACACGATCACGAACAGCACGATCGCCACCAGGGTGGACAAGCCCACGGCCAGCGCCGTTTGCGGCTGGCGCAGCAACGTGAGATCGACGGCCGGGCGCGGGCGGCGCAACGCCCACAGCACGTACGCGCCGAGCAGGATGACGCCGCCGGCCAGATAGGGCCACGCCGCGGGCGAGCCTCAGCCGTGTTGCGGCCCCTGCGTCCCGCCGTAGATCGCCGCCACGAGCCCCCCCGACAGCAGCAGCAACCCGAGCGGATCGAAGCGCGCGGCCGGATCGCCGCGCTCCCCCGCCGGCGCCGGCATGCGCGCGACAGCTAGGGCGCCGACCAGCCCGACGGGAAGGTTGACCAGGAAGATCAACGGCCAGCCCGCCACCTGGACGAGCAGGCCGCCGAGGGTCGGGCCGAGCGCCGGGGCCAGGAAGAGGACAACGCCGGCCGCGGGCGGCATCCGCGCGCCCTCGCCGCCCAGCAGCATGGTCATGGCCAGGGGGACCAGCGGCGCGCCCAGGAGGCCTTGCAGGGCGCGCGCCGCGATCAGCAGGCCGATGGAGGGCGCCAGGGCGCAGAGCGCGGAGGCCAGCGTGAAGCCCAATAGGCTGGCCAGGTAGACGCGGCGCGTGCCGAAACGCCTGGCGAGGTAGGCGCTGGCGGCCAGGCCGGCGGCCAGGGTCAGCAGATAGCCGGAGAGGACCCACTGTGCGGGGTCCAGCGACGTCCGCAACTGGCGCGCGATGGCCGGCAGCGCCACGTTGACGATGCTCGCGTCCACCATGTTCAGGAAGGGGCCCGCCAGCAGGCCGACCTGCGCCACGAGCGGCGCCGTCGCGCGCGACGTGGATCGAGGCCGTCTGTGTGTGGCGCTCATGCGGGATCCTCCGTCGTCTGGTCGATCAGGGTGGCGATCCACGCCAACTCCTGGTGTATGTGCCGCGTCTTGAACTGGAGGACGCCCGGCCCACCCGGATGCGCGGCGCGCTCGGCCTCCTGGAGCAGGCCCTCGTAGTGGGCCAGGCGGCCCTGGAGCGCCACCTCGCGGGTGCGCAGGATGCGCAGGCGGGCCGGTCCATCGAGCAGGTGGAAAGAGGCGACGCGCGTGAGGAACTCGGCCTCGTCGCGCGCGAGGTCGGGGGTGAACGCGCGTAGCAACTCGTGTAACGTCGTGTCGCCGCGGTCGGTCAGACGGTAGACGCGCCGATCGGGACGCCCCGGCCCGTCCTCACGGACGACCGCGCCCGCGCCCTCGAACCGCTTGAGCGCCGGGTACAACAGGTTATTGTTGAGGGGAACATCGCCCCCGATGATGCGCTCGACGCGCTTCTTGATCTCGTAACCGTGAGCCGGACGTGCGCGCAGGCAGGCCAGGATCAGGATATCCACGTACACCGGCGCCTCCTCCGTTTAGATTAACTTATCATGTTAATTTATACGGATAGATTATACCTTTCGCGGCGAGGTGTCAAGGGGCGAGCGGCGTTGCCTGGCGTGGCGGGGTGATCAGCGGCTCATACGCGGGTCAGTGCGTGACTGGGGGGTGTGGTGGGGCGGGATACGTCTCTCTTCCGGGCAGCCACATACCCGCGGCTAGCCCCACTGCCGTCAGGGCGACCATCAAGATTAGGGCAGTGGTGAAGCCTCTGGCCGTCGGCGCTGTGCCGTTGCCCGTGCTTGCGTTGAGGATGACCGCCATGAGAGCTGTTCCGGTGGCGGCGCCGAGACGTTGGACGACGTTGCTGGTGCTGGTGGCGTCGGGTATGGCGTCTGGCCGCAGCGTCTTGTAGCGGGTGACCGTGATGGGGAGGCCCGCGATGCCGAACCCTATCCCACGTATCAACAGAGAGGCCCCCAGCAGCAGGGCGTCGGTGTGCGCGGTGGCGAACGCGAATGGGAGCGTCCCGACGGTGGCGACGGACAGGCCGATGAGCACGAGCGGGTGGGGCGCGCCGCGGTCGGCGATACGACCCATGAGCACGAGGGCCAGGGCGAGGCCAGCGCTTTGCGGGGCGAGCATGAGACCGGCGTCGAGGGCGCTGAGCCCTCTGAGTTGCTGATAATAGAGGGGCAGCAGGAACATCGGCCCCCAGGTCGTCACGCCGAGGACGAACATCATCGCCGCCGCGCTCGCGAAGGGGCGCCGGGTGAACAGGCGCAGGTCGAGTAACGTGGCCCCGCTGCCGCGCACGGAGTGTGCGATGAAGAGCGCCATCAGCACCGCCCCAACAATGAGGCTCGCCCATGTGAGCGGCCCCGACGCCGTGCCGAGGGTAGAGAGCGCGGAGATCAGGGCGACCGTGGCGGCCGGCAATAGGATGAGTCCGACGACATCGAGGGGCGCCGTGCGGCGGGACTCATCGTCATGTGGGAAGGATCACCGCGGCCATCGCCAGCACGTACGCCGTTGTGACCCATTGGATCAGCGAGACGGTCGCCCCCAACTCCCGTCGCAGGGCATGCAGGGCGATGGTCACGATCGTCGTATCCAGCAGCGCGGCGATCGCCCCGACCATCAGTGTCGCCGACAGCAGGACGAGCCCCCGCTCACCCGCCTGTCCTGTCGCGGGCGTCGACGGCGCCGTGTCGGCGCTCATGGGATGAGCAACGTCTTGCCCGTGGTCGCGCGGGCTTCGATGGCCCGGTGCGCCGCGGCCGCCGCGGCGAGCGGGAAGGTCTGGCCGATGACCGGCCGCAGCCGCCCGGCCGCCGCGAGGCGCAACGCCTCCTGAGTGAGCGCGCGCGCCTCGGCGGGGGTCGGCGGCGCGCCGCCGATGATCGTGACCGAACGCGCCGCGATCGCGTCGTCGTCGAGCTCGGTCCATGCGCCACTGGCCATCCCGTAGATGCTCGCGCGGCCACCGGCGCGCAGGGCCGAGAGCGCCGCGGCGCCGATCGCGCCCCCGACGCCGTCGAAGACGAGATCGACTCCCGCGCCGCCGGTGGCGTCGATGACCTGCCGCGTCCAATCGGGCTGGGCATAATCGACGTAGTTGGTCGCGCCAAGGGACGCGACCAACTCCCTCTTCTCTGTGCCCCGCGCGGCGCCGACCACACGGGCGCCCGACTCCGCGGCAAGCTGCACGAGCAGGCTGCCGACCCCTCCGGCGGCGGCTTCGACGAGCACCCATTCGCCGGGCGCCACCCCCGCCTGACGGTGCAGGCGCACCGCGGTGCGCCCATCGGCCAGCAGAGCGACGGCATCCCGCAGCGCAAGCCCCCGTGGGACCGGCACCGTGTCGTCCGCCCTGGCCACGGCGAGTTCGGCGTACCCGCCGGCGCCGCCGGTCGTCGTCACCACGAGCGTCCCGACCAAAGCCCGGTCTACGTCGGGTCCGACCGCGCTGATGCGCCCCCCGACGCCGTTGCCGGGAATCCGCAGCAGCGCGGGCTTGCTCCGCGCGGCCGGGCCGCGACCGGCGCGCGCCTGGGTCTCGACGAAGGTGATACTGGCAAACTCCACAACGACGAGCACCTGCCCCGCGCCCGGAATCGGGTCGGCGACCTGCCGCACCTGGAGCACCTCTGGGGCGCCGAACTCCCCCATCACCACAGCACGCACACGCTGCCCCTCTCACTCACGCCTCAAACGGATTAAAACACTCCGATTGATCTCTAATATATAACGGAGCGATAAACTCCGCAAGGGGAGTAGAATGAGGACATGACCGAGCGCATCCGCAAAGCCCCGCGGCAGGCGGAGGCCGACCGCAACGACCGCGCCTTGCTCGACGCCGCGCAAGAGGTTCTGGCCGTCGACGGCCCGCGCGCGTCGGTGGCGGCGATTGCCGCTCGTGCGGGCGTGGGGATCGGAAGCCTGTATCGCCGCTACCGCACCAAAGACGACCTCTTCCAACGCCTGTGCGTCGTGGCGCTCGACCGGTGGATCGCGGCCGCGGAAGAAGGTTTAGCGTACGACGACCCCTGGGAGGGGCTGGCGCATTACGTCACCGCCTGTGTCGCATCTCGCGCCGGCTCGCTGGCGCCGCTCGCCGGCGCCATCGCCGTCACCGACCAGATGATGGCCAAGTTCAAGAAATCAGACGTCGCCACCGACGCGCTTCTAGATAGGGCACACGCCGCGAGAGTCCTGCGATCTGACGCCACCTCCCTCGACATCACCGCGCTGATCGCGCAGCTCAGCAAACGAGACCAACTCGAACTCACAGCGGCCGAGCGCAACGCCAGGACACGCGTCATCGCCATCGCCCTCGATGGGTTGCGGGCCGGTCAGGGCGGACCGTTGCCGGGATACCCTCCCGGCGACGACCTCTTCGCCGAACGCTGGTCACCGCAGCCCATGGATACGGAAAGCTAGCACACCTTGGCTTAAAACGGATTAACGCATAGGGCCGTCGGCAGCGGCGCATAGGCAGCCAGCACATCCGACGACCCTTATCGCCCGGCCACGGCGGCGGACGCCGCGCAGCTCCAGGTGACATCTCTAGTCTAGCGCATAGAAGATCGTCGTGCCCGCCCGCGAACCGCTCGCCGCTCGGATGGCTCGAACGGCGGCGCCTTTTCCCTAAAACGGCCTGATCCTTTAGGCGCGGGCGGTGCCACCATGACGCGCAGCCGCCGGTCCGCCGGTAGCGGGGATTGAAAAAAGGTGGAATACGCGCTAATATTGCTAATATCGATGGCAATAATAGCCATTGCTGATGTAGATGTGATGGCAGAGGCGCCGTTCCGCCGCGGGCGGTCATGGGGCCATCGCGCGAGGATGGGGTCGCAAAGGAGGGGCAAGCCATGACAGAGGATGGGGTCGCAAAGGAGGGGCAAGCCATGACTAGCGAGCGCACGATGGTGCTGGAGATGCTGGCGGCGGGGCGGGTCACCGTCGATCAGGCCGATCAGTTGCTGGACGCTCTTGGCGCCGCGCCCGCGGCGGGCGCGGCGCGGGAGCTGGATGCCGCCAGGGAGCAACCGGCGCGGAGCGCGCGGAAGGGCGGCGGCGCCCTCACCCCCGCGCAGCTCATTAAGCTGCGCAACCATGGCGTCAGCGGATCGTTCGTCCAGCAGATGCGCGCGGCGTGGCCGGGCGACCTGGGCCTTGACGATCTCATCGCGCTGCGCAACCATGACGTCACGGTAAGCTTCGTCCGCGCATGGGGCGATGTGGGCTTCAACGGACTCACCCGCGATGAGATCATCACGCTGCGCAATCACGACATTGGCGCGGCTTTCGTGCGCGAGATGCGGGAGGCAGGACTCGATCATCTGACGGTGGCACAGGTCATCAAACTGCACAACCACGACGTGGACGCGTCCTTCGTGCGCGAGATGCGCGACCAGGGGTTCGACATCCTGGCGGCCGACGCGTTGGTCACGCTGCGCGACCAACGCGTCGACGGCGCCGTCGTGCGGGGCAGGCGCGGCCCCTTCGGTCGACAGAACCATGAGGAGGAGGCGTTCGATGCGTGAGGAACGGCGACAGGCGCTGGCGATGCTGGCCGTGGGCCGTATCACGGCCGCGTGGGCGGCCCGCGTGCCCGATGGGGTCGAGCCGGCAGGGGTACGTCGTGGGGGCGCCGCCGCGGGCGAGCGGCGCTACTCGCCGCACGCCGCGTCTGATCCCGCGGGACGTGCGCGCCTGGCGCGGGGACGACCAGAGAGGGCAGGGACAGAGTGAGCGGAGCGCCGGGTCCTGTCCATCCGCTGATCACGCACGATCCCGTGAGCGGCGAGGAATTGATCGTGACGCGGCTGGAATGCCCCCCGAGCGGCATCGTGATCGAGGGCGCCTTCAGCCTGGGGTGGATCGGCCGCTTGACGCCCGAGCAGCTGGAGTTCGTCGGCGTCCTGGTGCGCCATCGCGGCAACGTGCAGAAGGTGGCCGCCGACCTGGACGTCGCCTACAACACGGCGCGCAACCGCCTCGACGACGTCGTGGCGGCCCTGGGCGTGGCGGTGGAGCGCGACGACGCTGACCAGGAGCGGCGCAACGACGCGTTGCAACGCCTGGCGGCGGGCGAGATCGCGTTCGACGAGGCGATGCGCCAAGTGAAGGGGTGAGCAACCCGCGGCGCCGACGTTTTGCCCAGACGAGGAGTGGCAGCAGGACAAGCGGACGATCGTGAGGAGAAAACGATGACTAACGCGCCGGCATTGGCGATCCCGGCCGAGGGTCTGAGCAAGTCCTTCGGAGAGGTAACCGCCCTCGACGGCCTCGACCTCGACGTCGAGGTGGGCATTGTGTTTGGCCTACTCGGCCCGAACGGCGCCGGCAAGACCACGCTCGTGCGGATCCTGTCGACCCTGCTGCGCCCCAGCGCCGGCCGGGCCCGTGTTCTGGGCCACGACGTCGTCACTGAGCCGCTCGCTGTACGACGGCGCATCGGGTTGGCCGGCCAGTTCGCCGCGGTCGACGCCGAGCTGACCGGCCGCGAGAACATCGAGATGGTCGGGCGCCTGTACCGCCTGCCCGTCGCCGAGGCGCGTCGGCGCGCTGACGAGTTACTCGAGCGCTTTGGGCTTGGCGAGGCAGGCGACCGACGCGTGGCGACCTACTCCGGCGGCATGCGAAGACGGCTGGACCTGGGAGCGAGCCTTGCGGGCCGCCCGCCCATCCTGCTGCTCGATGAGCCCACCACCGGCCTGGACCCCCGCTCACGCCAAGAGCTGTGGGACATCGTCGACGACCTGCGCCGCGCCGGTACCACCGTGCTGCTGACCACCCAATACCTCGAGGAGGCCGACCGCTTGGCGCAGCGCATCGCCGTCGTCGACCACGGACGGATCACGGCCCACGGGACTTCCGCGGAGCTGAAGGCGACGATCGGGACCGTCGTGCTCGCCGTGCGATTGGCCGACCCCGGCGCCGCCGCTGACGCCGGGGCGCTGCTTGCCGACCTCGCCGCCACCGACGCGCCACTGGTCGATACAGCCGCTGGCGCGATCCGCCTGGCGGTTGCCGATCCCGACGTGTCGGCCGAAGCCGTACGCCGGCTCGACATGCGGCGCCTGCGGATCGCGGCGGTCGAATTGCACCAGCCGAGCCTCGACGACGTGTTCCTGAGACTGACCGGGCGTCCCGCGCACGACGACGCCGACCAACCCACCCGGGAGAACGCATGACCATGACCACGACCACGACCACGACCACCTACGCCGAACTGCCCGAGCGGCAACGCCTCACCCTGCCCGAGACCTTGCGCGACAGCCAGGTCATGGCTGGCCGCCAGTTGCGCAAGACGCTGCGCAGACCGACCTACATCGTCTTCTCCTTCGTCCAGCCCGTGATCTTCGTGCTGCTGTTCCGCTATGTCTTCGGCGGCGCGATCAACACCGGCCCCGTTTCCTACGTCGACTTCCTCATGCCCGGGATCATCGTCCAGACCGCGGTGTTCGGCGCGCTGGTCACCGGTCTGGGTCTGACCGAGGATATGAAGGCCGGCGTGGTCGATCGATTCCGCTCACTGCCCATCGCCCGCTCCGCGGTGTTGATCGGGCGCACCGCCGCCGACCTGGTCATGAACGTCCTGACCCTCGTCGTGATGGTCCTCGTCGGCTTAGCCGTGGGCTTTCGACCCAGCCAACCGTTCTACGACCTCGCACTCGCCTTCGTGCTCGTCCTCGCCTTCTCCTACGTCTTTTCCTGGATCAGCGCGTTCGTCGGCCTCTCCGTCCGTAACCCCGAGACCGCCCAGTCCGCCGGGTTCATCTGGGTGTTCCCACTCACCTTCGCCTCCTCCGCGTTCGTCCCGATGTCGTCGATGCCAGGCGTGGTTCGCGCATTCGCGCAGGTCAACCCGGTCAGCCTGGCCGTCAACGCCGTCCGCGCCCTGACTATCGGACACGCACAAGCCCTCACGCCCACCCTCGAGACCCTCGCCTGGCTCGCCGGACTGCTGCTCATCTTCATCCCCCTCGCCGTGCGCGCCTTCCGGCGGGCATAGCCACACACAGCGTCACAGGTTGGGATATACTCTTTCTATAGCGCGCCGATGATGCGCGCCGACGCCATGATTAACGCGGGATGGACTATGACGCAGACGCCCCCACTGGACCGCCGTGACCCGCCCGAGGCGGCCCCCGAGAGCGAGATGCTGGCGGCTTTCCTCGACTACCATCGCGCCACGCTGTTGTGGAAAGTCGACGGGCTCTCCGAGGCCGATCTCCGGCGCCCGCTGACCCCGTCGGGCATGACGTTGCTCGGCCTCATCAAGCACCTCGCCTATGTCGAGCGGTGGTGGTTCCAGGCGGTGTTCGCGGGGGAAGACGTCGATTTTCCCTGGAGCGACGCCGATCCCGACGCCGATTGGCGCGTCGGCCCCGACGAAGGCGTCGCGACGATCCTCGACCTGTATCGAGCGCAAGCGGCGCGCACGCGAGAGATCGTGGCCGCCGCCACCCTCGACGACGACGCCCGGCGGCCGCGCACGCGACCGCCAGGGGGAATCCAAACGTTGCGGTGGATCGTGCTCCACATGATCGAGGAGACGGCGCGCCACAACGGCCACGCCGACCTTATGCGCGAGGCCATCGACGGCGCCACCGGCGAATAGTCACGCGCCGCGCCTATCGAACGGAAGCGGGGGGTATCGTCAATCCTGGCGCGGCAGTTGCAGCATGTACAGGGTGGCGCCTTCCGGGTCTTTGATGGCGAAGGTGCGGCCAAACGGCACGTCGACGGGGGGGCTGACGATCTCGACGCCCCGGTCGCGCAGCGCCGCGTGCTCGGCGTCCGCGTCGTCGACGTACCACCACAACTCCACCGCCTCGCCCGCCTCCTCCTGGCCCAGTGCGAACGCCGCGCCGCCGCCCGTGGGCGCGAATTGCACGAAGCCAGGCTGCCGCGCCTCCACGGTCAGGCCCAGCTTGTCGGCGTAGAAGGCGCTTGTCCCCTCGACGTCGTGTACATGCATCATCACGAAGTTGAGTCCTTGCGGCATCGTCTCATTCCTCTTCTCACTACGCGTTCGGGGCGGCCTTTCGCCGACCCACGATCATCATCGCACGAGGCCGTGACACCCCTATGTCAGGAGCGTAACGCGTGTTTTCGCGTCGAGGCGGCGGCGTCGCGCACAACCGGCGCGTGGCCGCCGCGCCTTTGGCCATCGGGGCGCATGCGGTATAGTGACGCAGGTTGTCCCCACATGACCCAGTGCTGCTTCAAGCGATTTTTGATGAGCGTCGTGGACGCGCTCCTGTCCGCCCTGCGCGCGGGGGTCCTGGGCCGTCATCCGTGCGTATCCCCAGGCCGGGGAACTGCCGCCCCCGCGCGGGGACCCTGGATGGCGGACGACGCCGACCGCGATCGGCGTCGTCCGCGCCACATCACATGTCGTCCCTTGATTGTGCGCTGGCGAGCGTAAGGAGTGCGCGTGCGGCTGCCCCTATCACCGTTCCCCCGCCTGGAGACGCGCTGGAGAGTGGCGCTGCTCTGCCTCTACCTGGTCGTCGTCCTGCCCGCCCTGCTGTTCTTCAACGTTGGCCTGACCCCCGACGCCCTCGTGTTCGTCTTCCTCGGCGCCGCCCTGCTGGTGGGGCGCCCGGCGCTCTTCGTGCGCGACTGGGGCGTCTTCCTGCTCGTCGTCGTCCTGTGGCAGCAGACGGGTCCCGTCGCCAGCATGGTCAACCTCCCGCTCCACCGCGGCGATCTCATCGCGACCGACCAAGCCATCGCCTGGCCCCTCCTGCACGGCGCCTTGCCGCAGGTGTGGCTGCAGCAACATCTCTTCCATAAGGGGCACTGGCAGTGGTACGACCTGGTGTCGTGGGCCGTCTACGCGCTGCACTTCCCCGAGCCGCTAATCGTCGGCTTCGCCATCTGGCTGCGCACGCGCGTCGGCTTCCAGCGTTTCTCGCTCGCTTTCCTCACGCTGGCCGCGATCGCGTTCGTGGGCTACATCGTCTACCCCGCCGTGCCGCCGTGGCTGGCCTTCCGGCGCTACCACGCCATCCCGCCCGTGCATAAGATTTTCAGCCTGTTCAACGACGACGTCCTGCTCGGCCAACTCGGCCACCACTATCAGCACGTCCTCAACGTCAACTACAACCTGACCGCGGCGATGCCCTCGCTGCACGCGGCCTTCCCCGTCCTGAGCGCGCTGTACCTGCGCAAAACGTTCGGGCGCTGGGGTCTCTTGATGTTAGTCTACGCCGCGATGATGTGGTTCGCCGTCGTGTACATGGCCGAGCACTGGACCATCGACGTCATCGTCGGCATCGGCTGCGCCCTGGCGGCCTACGCCATCGTCGAGGGGATGGCCTCGCTTCTAGGCAGGCGGGCGGCGCGGCGCGAGCGCGTCAGCACGGAGAGCGCGAACGCGACGAGGACCGAGGCGATCAGCGCGCTGAGCCAGAGGGCCGGCCCGGGTCGGTAGCCGGACGGGTGGATCCAGCCGTTGGCCAGCGGTCCCGCGACGGATAGGACGGCCAGCAGCAGCGCGGCCACACGCGCGCGGTCGCGCACCGTCAGCACGATCAGGAACGGCAGCGGCCACAGGAAATATTGCTCGTAGACGACCTTGCTCAGCAGCAGGAACAGCGCATAGGCCACCGCGGCGTAGGTGTAGGGGTCCCTCACCCCTGATCCGCGCCGCGCTTCGGATCGGTCTCTCGCCCCGCGGGCCAAGCGCCTACCCCTCTCTCCCAGTGTGGGGAAGAGGGAAGTCTCGACTGCTGGCGCGCTGGCGGGGGAAGCACCCCGGCTGCGCTCCTCCTCGCCGGGAGCGGCGGGGATAAACGCGATGAGCGCCAGTGCGAACAGCGCCAACAGAACGTCGCCGACGGTCTTGATCGCGTGCGCGTCGAGCAGGCGCGGCAGCGCGAGCTGCCAGGAGAACTGGCGCGGCCCCTTCGCCGTGTCGTAGAGGAACACGATATAGATGAAGCGGCACGCGTTGTCGAGCAGGTACGGGAGCGAGACGAGCGCGGGCAGCGCGACGGCGGACAGCGCGGCGAGCAGTCCGCGCCGCGGACCCGCGCGCACGAAGAGATACGGCAACAGGAAGACCGGGAAGGTTTTGAGCGTCACGGCCAGCCCGTACCACAGGGCTAGGGCGACGCCCCCGCCCGAGGGGGCGGGGCGTTCGAGGCGCCGCCAGGCCAGCATGAGCGCCGCCAGGCACAGGCTGTCGAACCGCCCGTAGAAGGCGCCGTTGTAGAGCACGAGCGGATTGAGGAAGAACAGCGCCGCGCCCAGCGCCCGCGCCCTCTCGCCCAGGCCCGCGCGGCGCAGCGCGCCCGCGAGGGACAGCGCGACGACGACATCCCCGACCACGACCGGGAGCTTGCCCAGCACGACGTAGGCCGGGTTCGTGCCCAGCGCCATGGTCCGATCGACCCCTCCGGCCGCCCAGGCCACGACCGGCAACGTCCCCAGCCGCAGTCCGGCCAGCCCCGTGTGCAGCGCCAGCCACTTGAGCGGCAGCAGGATGTACAGGTAGAGCGGGAAGTAGGCGTAGGGGCCCGCCCGCGCGATGGGCAGCACCGTGTGCAGGTACGTATCCTGTCCGCGCAAGGTCGCCGCGGCCGTGATGCTCCACATCCCGAAGTCGCCGCCGTACGTCTGCGGCAGCAGCGCGGCGCGGATGAGCAGGCCGAGCAGGAGGACGAGGGCGAGCGGTTTCACCCCAACGCCTCCCGCTCGACGCGGTCGCCCCGCCGCGACGCGCGGCGCAGCGTCGACGCGATGTAGAGGACGATGCCGAGCGCCAGGAGCGCGTTGACGGCGACGGGCGGGTACGGGACCAGGCGCATGTACAGGCGATGGTCGACGGGGTTGCCCTGCTCGTTCATGAACAGCGCGGCGAGCGTCATACCGCCCGCCAGCGCCCCCGACGCGGCGTCGCGGCGCAGCACGGCCAGCGCGATGAGGAAGGGCAGCGGCCAGGTGAGGTACTGCTCCCAGATCTTGCGGTCGACGAGCAGGAACAGGCTGAAGGTGAGGGCGCACAGCGTGAGCGGAGGGCGGTCGCGCCAGTACACCACGGCGCCGAGGAGGACGAGGTAGAAGACGGCTTCGAGGTGGACGTAGAGCCCCATGGGGAGAGCCGGCTGCAAGATATATTGCCAGCTCAGCCCGCGCGGCAGCGGCACGGCGCCTGCGGCCGCGCGGGTCGTCAGATTATAGAGCAGGGCGGCCGGGTCCCAGACCAGGAAGGGCAGCGCGACCGCGACGATCACGGCCGCCGCGCCGGCGAGCTCACGCGGCGTGCGCCGGTACGGTCCTATCACGAGCGCCGGCAGGATGAAGATGGGGAACGTCTTCGTCGCCACGGCCAGCCCGTAGAGCACGGCGAAGCGCCAGCCGGTGATCATCAGGGCCGGCAGCAGGAAGGCCAGGGCCACCGCGTCGAAGCGCCCTAAAAAGGCGCTGTTGTAGAGCACCAGCGGGTTGAACAGGTAGAGCGCGGCGGCGAGGACGGCGGCGCGCGGCGCGCGTTCCGGTTCGCGCGCCCGGCGCACGAGACTGTAGAGCGCGGCGCCGACGGCGAGGTCGGCCGCGGCGATTGGCAGCTTCCCGAGAATGGTGAAGGGGATGCCCGCGTGCAGCGACAGCCAGCGCAGCGGCAGCAGCGTGTAGAGGAACGCGGGCAAATACGGGTAGGCGTTGGGCATCTCGCGCCAGTGCGTGTAGGGGTTGACCCCGTTCAGCGTCAGGCGCGCGGCGACGTCCCACACCACGAAGTCGTGGCCGTAAGTGATCGGGATCAGCGCCAGGCGCACGATCGCGGCGAGGACGAGCACGCGGGCCAGGCCGGGGCGCCCGTGCCACGCGCGCGGCGCGCGTTCCTCCGACACGGCCACGCGCCGGGGGGTGATGTAGGATGCGAAAGACAGGGCGCGCTCCTGTTGACCGGTAGGTCGTCGTCGGCGGCGGTCGTCGGCAGCCGATGCCGACCAATGAGTACCTACCAACTACCGACGACGGCCGACCAATGAGTACCTACCAACTACCGACGACGGCCGACCAATGAGTACCTACCAACTACCAATCGTATTCGGCGCCGTCGTTGGCGGGGCCACGCACCGTGGCGCCCTCCACCGCGTGGTCCTCGGCGTGTTGCAGGCGGGCCAGCAGCGCGTTGAGTTGCTCGTCGTCCTTGCCCTTACCGAGGTTCTCCTTGAGCAGATCGGTGAGCACGCTCGCCTCTTCCACCGTGAGCTCGCAGCGCACGGGTCGTATCTCGTCCATGATTGCTCCTTCAAAAACCGGCAGGGCGCGCGGGGGCGGGGGGCCCCCCCCCCCCGCCCCCCCCC
>JAABUZ0100006945.1_pt1 | contig 13889 bp, 17 predicted proteins | sample 5562091 | NCBI WGS metagenome assembly JAABUZ01 (sample SAMN12813069, study PRJNA571459) | rock metagenome | isolation source: Antarctica rocks | place: Antarctica: Victoria Land, Linnaeus Terrace sud | collected 2015-12-21 | reverse complement strand
CCCGACGCCGCGCCACAAGCAATCTTCACCCAAGCCGCCCACTTTGACTGGATCACCTGGTCCCCGGACGCCCAATGGCTCCTGGTCGATGACCAAGCCACCGTCTCATGGAACCTTTTGCGCGTACCGCGACAGAAATCCCAGCACATCACGATCCGGCGTACACCTCGCCCCGGAGGAGCCCCGGTTTGGTGCTGCCCCGAGAACCACTACGCCGGCAGCTGACCGACAACCCCGATTCACCGACACGCCCGCAATGTCGCCGCACCGGCTATCGGGAGTTACTCGCTTGCGCGCCCGGGCACCAGCACCACCGAAGGCAGGTCGGGGGGCGCTACCGCGAGCACAGCTGTTCGCGCTACCAGCAGCCGTTCCGGGCATCGGTTCGCGGCCGCGGTTAGTTGCCCAACTGACGCATCGGCTTCTCCGGCCCGGAGCAGCATGCCGGTCACCCGCCCCAATCCTCGGCTTAAGCCTTCGGCGCATTTTCGCCCGGTCCTCAATGGGGGTCTCGGCGGCATATACGGTCATGGCTTCGTGGCGGCGATCCTTCCAGTAGGACGCATCAACGTCAGCCGCGAACCTCCTCACCGCGGGTGGTACCGCGAAAGGTCGGCTGGAGGGTCGATGTGCCCGGAGCGCTTGGCACGCTGCGCGCCGCATCGACCGGTACTCAGCCCTTTTCGGCCACGGCGACATCGCACCTCCCATCCCAACCGAGGCTCATCGGATCGAGCCCACCAACATCGTGCTGCCAACCCCGGGCTGCTGGCAGGTGGCCGGTGGTGTGGGTCGCGACTTTCTGACTTGGATCTTCCGCGCTCGCGCCTAGATTTCGCGGTCGCTACGCGGACCTTTTGGCCGGTGGCGGACGTACCTTGACTGGATGGATGTCTTCCCCAGGATCGCAAGGTCGGGTTTCGTCAGGAATCGGCGCTGGCGAATGCTCGTGGCTGGGAGCTTCGCGCTGGTCGGGCTGTTGGCGTTCGGAGCCTGGGCAGCGGTAGGAAGCCGCGGAGCGCAGGCTAGTGAGCCCTCAGCCCGTTCGCTGACACCGGCGGCTGAGGGCTCGCCGAGCGTCAGCGCAAATGAGCTCAGAGTGATGGTTGCCACACGAACCTTTAGGCCTGATCTGGCGGCGCGACAGCGGGGCGTCCACCCTCAACGCCGGTCGGTCCGGGTCGGGTCCGGGGCAACAATGAAGCAGTTTGAGGTTTCTGAGCCTGCTGGTGTGATCCGGCTCCTGCGCGTGACGGCGCCACACGGGACGCGCGCCACGCTGACGGGCGCGATCGCGCAGGTGGCCGGTGTGGCCATCTCCACTCCTCAGAGCACGAGCCCGAGCGAAACCTGCCGGCGACGCGGTGCGGTCGACGTCTGCAATCAGGTTGAGGAGGCGTGCCCGATGCCAGCCGCGAGCTGGCACTTCCGGCTGCACAAGCTCGCCGGTCCGGCGGGAGAGATCCGTCTCGACTTCTTGGTCGGCTAACTGGTGGCGGGGTCCGGCGACTTGGATTTCGTCCGCGGCCCGCGTGTAGCACTCGGTCAGCACACCCGGCGTTTGGCGCGCCACCTCGAGTCCCAGCAAGGTCAATCAGTCAGGTCCGGGGCCCGGAGACTTGATGTCGTGCGGAAGGCCGTGCCGGCGCTGATTGCCGTCCAGCTCGGTCTGCTGCTCGCGGGATGCGGCGCCGAGGAGAGTCCGGGGCATCTGGCCCAGAGGAGGCTGGCGGTCAACTCCGTGGCGATGAACGGGATCGGCTCGGCGTGCGATCAAACCACTGCGATGGGCTTTGACCTGCTCTGCCCGACCTGGCTACCAGGAGGCGACGGCAATCAATGGGCAGGGGAAGCCGTCGGTGGGGTGGATCGATGCTCGTATCTGGTGAGCATCCTTGGATCAAGCTCCAGCGACAGCGTCCCGTTTCACGTGATGTTCGGAGGGCGATGCCGACGCTTTTCGCTAGTTCAGACGCGCACGGGCCGATGGCCGGCGAAGCCGAACTTCGCGAGCTATCTCGGGCTGATCGGGCACGCACCCCCGAAGCCAAGCAGACAGCAAGACCTGTCCCCGCACTCGGTGAAGGTGCTCGAGCGTACGACGGTCGGTTCCTCGCTAGCGCTTTTACTGCAGATCCCGGACTACCCGAACGCCGGAATTCAAGAGGGCCACTACGCCATCGTCTGGAACCGAGGAAACGACGGATATGAACTCTCCTTCCACTACCAGTCGCGCGCACAGCACGGGCTGCCGCCGACACCAGCGGAAATCGAGGCTCTGCGCCGAGCTGCGAACGAAATGACGAAACCATTGCCGTAGACCCTGCCGCCCGTCGTCTCCGCGCGTTCACCCCTTGTAGTCAGGAACGTGACCGCATTGCTCGTCACGGCCCGGTCGCCGGCGCAAACGTGACCGGGCGGCCCGAGAGACCTGCTGGCCGGCGACCAGCGGCGGATCGGCTCCGGCCTCAGAGACCTCTGCAAAGTAGCCTATCCGGCCACGAATGGCAGGCTGCCGCCTTGGATGGCTGCTGATCAAGAGCAGGAGCGCCGGTGCCGGCGCTGAGGTCGGTTTTGTGGTTGGAACTTCCTCGAAGCCGGGAGTGGGACGCCCGCGCAGTGGGTTGGGTCACATTTGGTGGTGCTGATCCGAATACTTGAGGAATGACCGCAGAACGCGATCTTCTCTATGACTTCGGCGCGTTTTATCGTTCCGAGCTGGGTGTCGTGCTGGCGTTCTGCGTTCGTCGTACGGGGGATCCCGAGCGGGCGGCTGATCTTGCCGCTGAGGTGTTCGCGGCCGCACTGGTCGCTCGAAGCGGCTACCGGCCCGAACGTGGTTCTGTCCGGCGGTGGGTCCTCGGGATCGCGGCAAACAAGGTCGTTGATGCGCAACGCCGCGATCGTGTCGAACGGCGTGCACAGCAGCAGTTGGGGATCGCTGAGATCAGTTGGTCAGACGAGGATTTGGAGCGTGTCGTAGCGGCTGCGGATCGGTCGGTTCAAGACCTGTTGGAGGCGTTGCCGTCCGAGCAGCGGGCGGCCGTCCACGCGCGCGTTCTCAACGACCTGACTTATCCGGAGATCGCGCGGGTTACGGGCGTGTCTGAGCAGAGCGCACGAAAGCGTGTCAGCCGAGGGCTGGCCACGATGCGGCGACGGCTAACCAAGGAGCCGAAATGACCAACGGATTTGACCAGCTGGAACAAGAACTTCTCGATGCCGAGAGGCGAGAGGCGGCTCGTGAGGAAACTCATGGCGCTGGCGAGGCTCGGAGATGGCGTCGATTTTCGGGCGTCCTGGTCCCGCTACTTGGGGCAGCAATCGCGATCGTTGTTGCCGGCGGAGCGCTCCTGCTCGCGCCCGGGCATAAGGCGACGCCATCTCGCTGGTCCGCCGCGAACGCCGGCGTGCGGTCCCTGGTCGGTGAGCTTGGAGTGCTGCGACGGTCCCAGACCGCAGCCGACCGTGCGCTCTACGCTGGCCGCAGTCGTGCTGAGCAGTCCCCGTCAACACCCCTGGACCAGTCGATCCGTCGGCTGACCCGAGTTATTCGGCTGCCTGATGACGGCCGGATCTTTCTGTACGTCGTTGCTTCAGGTCGGGGGCCGTTCCCGTCCGGTCTCGGGTATGAAGAGCGATCACAGACCGACGGGTTCGGAGCATGCTGCATAACCGCACACAATCTCAGGGGCCCGCGCGGGCCCGGGCCGAACGCTGAGACATTCGCTGGACACCGAACTCAGTTGTACTTCGAAATCGTTCCCGACGGGGTCGCACGGGTCCGCTGGATGTTCCCACGCTTTGGGCATCTTGCGCTCCCACTCGGCGTCTCGGTCCCCCCACCGTTCAAGACCGCCCTGACGGTCACAGTGCCGGTGCACGACAACATCGCTGCGGTCACACTGCCGCAACGCGGCACAGCAGCCCGGGACACGTGGTATGCCGCGGACGGCCGCGTCATCGCCGACAAGATCTTCCGAGTACCTACCCAGCCCCCCAGCCCGCGGGTCGCACCAGCTATCCGGGCGCAACTGAAAGTGTTTGACCGCCCCCGCGTCGGGCTGGATCGCCTGCCCAGCAGCTTCCTGTCTCAGCTGAAAGCGACCGACTCTCGGCTCGGACTGAGCCTTGGCAACTCACGAGAAGTCGTCGCCAACGACGGCCAGACGGCATACATTATCCCCGCCACCCACGGACTAGTCCCGCGCCCAGGAGTTCGCGCTCAGCCCGGCGTCTGCGTCATCAACACCAACGAGACGTTCTGCACCGCCGCAACAACGCTCCCCGGAGCGGCATCTGCCGACCTCTGCTCCCCAACCCTGCCAGCCGGCCAGCTTGAACTGGAGTGGCTGCTCCCCGACAGATCGACCCATGTCGCTCTCGGCATGTCCAACGGCACCCGCATTCACTACCGCTCCGGATACAACATCTACATCGCACGACTACCGCTCAACCGCGCCCGCCCTCTACCTATCAGCATCCAATGGAACGATCAGTTCGGGCACCACCACCGGGCGACGACACCAATCCCCCCAAACGCTCAACGACAAGGCTGCGCACACCCCTAACTCAGGCTTTCGGTTCGTCGCCGCACCGGCCACGAGCATTCGGCTTGTGCTTCCAGCGCGGGCCGACGAGAAGACGGAAGCCTCGGCCGCGGCCAAGGCCGTGTGTTTCACGTCTCAGCCTGTGTGGAAGCGGAACCCCGCCTAAGTTGCCACGATGATGGTGACGCTCGAGGCCCGGCAACGCTGGCGGTGCCGTCGTCGCTCGCCGTCGATGAGTCCGCTGAGCGGGGAGGCGATCAATGCGATGTCACAAAATCTGGGCATGGCCGCAAGGGAATAGTGATGCCCGAACTGCGTTCCAGCTCCGACGTCGAGCTGATGCTGGCTGCGTCGAGTGATCCTGAGTCTTTCGGTGAGCTCTATCGCCGTCACGAGCGGGTGGTGCTCGCCTATTTTTTGCATTGGTCGCGGTCATCTGAGCTGGCGGCGGATCTCACCGCCGAAACGTTCGCTGCCGCGTTTGGCTCGTTGTCCGGTTATCGCCAGGAGCGCGGCGATCCGCGGGCGTGGCTGTTCGGGATCGCTCGCCACGTGCTGGCGCGAAGCGTCGCGCGGGGAAGGGTCGAAGACGACGCCCGGCGACGGCTTGGAATGCCGAAGCTTGTCGTCGACGATGATGCGCTGGAGCGGATTGAAGAGGTCGCGTCGCTAAACGGTTCGGCGCTCGCGCTGCTTGGGGAGCTGTCGGCTCCGATCCGGGCGGCCGTATCGGGCCGGATCGTTGAGGAGCGCGACTACCAGGAGCTGGCCGAGTCGCTTGAGTGCTCTGAGAGTGTGGTGCGCCAGCGGGTGCGGCGCGGGCTTGCCCGGTTGCGTGACCGTTTGGAGATCAACCAATGACCGTCCTTCCGCAGCTCGAACGGCAGCTCATTCGCGCAGCAGAGCGCGCGACCAAGACGCACCAGCAGCAAGCAGGGGGTCGATCCGCGCACGCCCGTACCGTCGCGGACGGGTTCGCGCTCGTGATGGCTGCGGCGGTAACGGTGGTGATCGGGGTCGGCGCGCTGATCCTGCTCGGGTCGCACAAGCCGTCGACCGCCGGCCGCGCCGGGGCGCCCGCCAGCCAGCAGCTGACCGCCATTATCGGGGTGCTGCGACGGCCACAGACCAAGGCAGATCTCAACCAGAAAATCCTGTCGCAATTCCCAAGTGGCCTGGCCTTTCAAGGCAAGCCTGACCTGCCGCTCGTGAGGTTCGCGACGACCACTCCTTGGGGAGAGAGGCTGTACTTCGTGCCGATCAAGCCGCTCACGGCGCAGCAGGTCGCAAGCCTGAGACACCTTCCCCACCTAGCAGCCCGCGACCTAGCGAACCTGCGGACACAGGGAGAGACACTTTCGGTGTTTAGCTCTCAGGGCGGCGGGGGTGCGGGCACCGTGGCAACGATCCAAGCCGGCAAGGCGATGACGTCCGAGGGAGCCGGCCGCGCGTTTGCTGGAGGCGCCACCCGAACGAAATTGATCCTTGTCGTTCCCGACGGCGTCGCCAAGGTCCAATTTGTGCTGCCTCGCCAACCTCAACCCGGCGTTCCCGGCACCCACATCTACCCCAGCAGCACCAACGTCACGGTCCGCGTGCACGACAACATCGCGGCGGCAGAAGTCCCCCGCAATCTCCCGGGTGTCGCGGTCCCGATGATCTGGTATTCGCCTGACGGGGCAGTAATCAAGCGGCTTGGGAACCTCGCTGCGGTCAACCGCGTCCTCGCACCCCCCAAGCCGGGCCCCGAAACCCACCAGTCTCGCGCCGCAGAGCGAAATCCGTCTACACAAAACCGCGTGTGGGTCACGCCCGCCGTGGGCGGACCGCACACAAAGTTCATGCTGCACTTCCGAGTCCTGCTCAGTGGCGCTGACTACCACTACCAGCTGACCGGCACCCGCTGCCCAGCGATCACCCTCAACGGCGGCGGCGACGGCGGCGGCGGCGCGCTGGGTCTACGCGGCAGAATCTGGACCGACGTCGTTGACGCCGTCAACGGCCAAACGTGGTGCCCAGGCACCTACCACCTCAGCGCCACCGTCATGGACCTCGGCAATCACGGGAGCCTCACCCATCCCGCCACACCATTCGGCACAGCCACCTTCACAGTGCGCCCCTAGCCTGAGCTGCTGAAGATCGAGTGGAAGCGGAGTCCGCGGGGCTAAACGCTGGCTCCTGCTATGTCGCCCAACCGGGTGCGAAGCCGCGGCTGCTGCTCCCGAGATCGGCCGGTCCGAAGGAGAAGTGCGGGTGTCGCCAGTCGGGGTCGTCGCGTAGCTCCTGGTTCGTGGGAGCAGCCACCTCGGACGCGCCGGTCCGGGCTGTTGCTTCTAGCCCTTTGCGACACTCTGCGGATGGTGACGTTTCGTGAGGCCTATGGCGCTTGAATGAGCGTGCTGTTCCCCTTTGGCGACGCGGAAGACAGCACTGGTGAGCTCCACGACGATCCAGTCCTGGTCGACACGTGGGTCGCCGAATCGGTCGTGCCATATACGTCAAGCACGGCACATTCATTCCTGCGACACCGAGTCTCTGTTCGATCAGGCCCAAAGTGATCACTACTCGGGGTATCGGGCGCGTCTAGTCGGAGCCGGGCGTGGCAGGTCCGCGTGTCGGGGTCATCGCGCCCTTCCGCCACGTTTGGTCGAGGAGCACTTTTCCGGCCAGATTCCCCCGCGGTGGCACTACCTGGATGACGTGTCCAGCGTCGATCTCGATTGTCTTCCCGTCGCGGTCTAGGAGCAGCAACGACTCTTCGCGCACGATGCCCGGTTTGAGGTACGCATCGCTCTCCCACCTGGCATAGAGATAGTCGCCCTGGTGTCGAGGGATCTCGCCGACCTTGACCTCGACGGCTAGCGGTCCGAAGACTGCCGGGTCGTCAACGGCCCACCACTCGTCGCTCGCCATCCTCTCCCCCTTGCTGTCGTTGGTTGTCGGTCAGGCGGTTACCGCCATTCTCGCAGCGTATTGAACGCTCCACAGCGGAGCGGCCGCTATCGCAATGATCGGCGAGGAGCAGCGCCAGCCGCTTCGATCTGGCTGCCGCCTTGGCGCCTGAGCAGCGATGAGACAGCGGCTTTTTCCGGTGCGTCCCGCCGCGGCGACGGGTGGCGTCCGGGGGCACTAACGCCGGCGAGACGCTCTATCTTGAGCCCAGGCCGGAGCGGGGCCTCTGGGAGCTTTTTGAAGACATCGAAGGAGGCGGGCGGTGAGCGCCGCGTGGTATGGGTTCATCAAGATGGTCGCGACGCTCGTGTTTGAGATTTGCGCCGTCGGACTGATCGGCTTTCTCGAGGACGGTTGGCGCGGGGCAGCAATCGGCGGAGTGTTTGGGCTGATAGGAGGCGTCTGGACGATCCGCACGCTCGTGGCACGCTTGCGTGCTCGCCGGGTTGATTAGAGCCGCTTCGTCGCCGCAGCGGCACTCTCGTCGGTGCTGCCGCTCTCGACCGGATCCAGAAGCGGGGCCGAGGCGAACGGGGTCCCGCCGCGGGACGAGAGCGGGTGCGTAGACCCCTGCCCAAGGTCCTGCCTCCTCGTCGCCACATGAGGGTCTCGCAGCTGCCGTGATCCAGGCACTCAGCGAGACCCAGGATGGACGCTATTCGGCTCCCTGCCCGCGTGATCGCGCGCCGCGTCGGCGAACACGCAGACGATGAGCAGGTGACCGAGAGCGTCCGCGAGTGCGGCGGGAGTCTCGGTCGAATCCTGGTCCAGGTTGATCACAGCGCTCGCCAGCCCATGAACGGCGTCTTGAGCGTGCTGGACGACCGACGGCGGCTCTCGATCTAGTCGCGCCGATTGAAGTAGCGGCGCGGCGACGTCGTAGATGACCGGCAGCCACTCGTGTGCGGCGTAGTCGTGGGCCCGGCCATCGAGCTCGAGCGCCAGATGACAGCGATGTAGGACGTCCGCAGCGTTCTTCCCGGCGGTATTGACGAGGTGTTGCGCCAGCTCACCGCGGGCACTGGTGGGCAGCGCATGGAGGACGTGGATGGCTACGCTGACGCTTGCAGAGGCGGGGATGCCGGTGGCGAGGAGCGAGATCGGGCGGTCGGGGACTTCCTGTGTGTCCTGGACCGTCTGCGCTCCGCGGCGCTTGGCGTCTCGGTAGTGCGCGGCGAGTTGCTCGTGGCTCCATGGGCGGGTGAGCTGCTCGTAGGTGGCATCGAGATCGAGCATTGGTGCGTGGAGCATGACGCGAGCTCCGGCTCGAACGTAGTTGCCGGAACCGCACGTTGCGGCCGGCTTCGGGCGGCGGGGCGCCGGGAGCTGCGGGCCATACCTAGTCGTGAGTGGATCAGGCATCGCATATCGCTTGGACGGTGTCGTCGACGGCGAACGAGCCGATGCTGGGCCCCTGCCCGATCGCGGAGTCACTCGCCTATGTGCTTCTGACCGATCTGATCGCTGGTGAGGGCGCCTCGGCGGCATGACCGCATGGCTGCTCTCAGCTCTTGACGGTGTCCCGCCGCGGGCCAGGCGCGTGGTCGTGGTCATGGTGGCGCTGCTGCTCGTCGGTGCCGCGATCACCGTGTTGACGATCGCGCCTTCGCCGAGGACAGGGGTCCGGCGGGCGACGCCGTCCCCGCGAGGTCCAGCGCGGCAGACGACACCGTCGCGTCAGCGTGTTGCGCCGCCGGTGCTTGGACCCGAGCTGCGGCGGGCTCGTGACGCAGCCGAGCGGTTCCTCGGCAGCTACCTGTCGTTCGCGTACGGTCGAGCCCGCGCGCCCTCGGTCACGCCCGTCAGGCCAGCGCTCCGTAATCAGCTGGCGCGGGAGCACGCGCAGATCACGCCGGTCGAGCGTCGGCACCACCCGCGTGTGGTGTCGCTGCGGTTGGTGGGGATCATGCCCGGCTTCGTCGCGGCAACGGCGGCGGTCGCAGATGGGGGGATCGCCATGTATCCGCTGCGGTTCACGCTGCAGCGGATACATGGCCGCTGGTCGGTGAGTGGCGTGCAGGCGGGGTGAGCTTCGGTGCCGGTCGTGACCCGCAAGCGAAGCGTGCGGATCTTGCTCGTGGTGGCGGGGGCGGTCCCGCTGCTGCTCGCGGGTGCGGCTGCGTTGCTGTCGGTCCTGTTGGGTCAGAGCTGCTCTGCGGGCGGCGTTGGTGATGCGCCGTCCCGGGTGGCCGTGCGCGATATCCCGGCGAACTTTCTCACGATTTACGAGCGGACTGGCGCGCGGTACAAGATCCCGTGGGAGGTCCTCGCCGGGATCGGCAGGGAGGAATGCGATCACGGTCGTAACCCCGATCCATCTTGCACGCCGCAGCCCGGCGCGCGCGGGCCTGGGGTCGCGAACTGTTGCGGCGCGTCTGGTCCGATGCAGATCGGTGTCGGTGGGGCGTCGAGCGACAACTACGACAGGCTGAGGCAGTTCCTTCCCGATCCCTCGCTGGGACCGCACGACCCGACCACGGCCGTACAGCTCGCGGCGCTCTACCTGATCAAATCGGCGGGTGCGTCAACCGGCCAGCCGATCGACGCGTACCGCGCGGCGATCCTCAGCTACAACCACGACCCCGCGTACGTCGACCGTGTGCTCGCCGACGCGCATGCCTACCAGGGCGCCGGGACCGAGGCGTTCGGGCCGTCCTGCAGCGCCGCGCTGGGCACGCCGCTCGTGCCCGGGACGAAGGCGAAAATCCTGCCGAGCGGCGACGCCGCTGCCCCGGCAGGCGCTCCGGTCGTCGTGCAGCAGATGATCGCCGCCGGTAACCGGATCGACCACTTCGCCTACAGCTACGGCGGCGCGCACGGCGACCCCGCGCAGACGATGAATCAGTCGGACCCGAACCCGGCCGCGGTACCGGGCGCCGAGGAGAACGGCGGCCCGGGCTATGACTGCTCGTCGGCGACCTCGTATGTGCTGTGGGGGGGCGGGCTCGGGCAGAGCTTGCTCGCCGGCGGCGTCGATGTCTCGGGCGAGCTTGAGAGCGTCGGCCTACCGGGACCCGGGAAGTGGGTGACGATCTACGCCGCGGGCAGCCACGCATACGTCAAGGTCGCGGGGATCTACTTCGACACCGCGGCGGGGCTCGGCAACGCGCCCAACCCGCCGTCCACCGGGCCGCGATGGAGCGCGGTGGGGACGGGTCCGCCGGGGTTCGTCGCGCGGCACCCGCCCGGCCTCTGACCGTCTGCCGACGGGAATGTCGCCGCTCGCGGACGCGTCAAGCCGCGTGTGCGCGACGCGCGGTGTGTGTCAGGCCGCCTGGGGCAGCGCGGCGGCGAGCTTGCGCCGAGCGCGGTACGCGGCCTGGGATGCCGCCTTCGGCGTGCCGGCGAAGGTTGGCGGGAGCCGCTTGTAGCTCTGCCCGTTGAGCGCCAGCGCGAGCCCGGCCCGCTCGCTCGGGGTGAGCGCTGGGAGGGCGCGCAGAACGGCCGTCAGCTGCTCGAGCACGAGCAGGCGAGCGTCAGGGTCGGCTCGCGCGTCTCGAGGGGCCGCGAGCGTGTCGAGCAGCGTGGGCGCGTAGGGGGTGTCCGCGGGGTTCGCAGAGCCGTCCAGCGGAGCGTCGAGTGAGAGCGCGAGGCTAAGGACCTGATGCTTGTACGCGGAGGTCGCCTTCAGTGCGAGCAAAGCCTGGTTGGTGACGCAGCGGTCCGCGAACGCAGGGAACGGCCCGCGCTCAGGTCGCCAGGCTCGGATCGCGGCCAGCAAGCCGATCCTGGCCTCCTGCGCGAGATCCTCGCGATCGCAACCCCGCGGTGGTCTGAGCTTCCACACGACGCGCTGGACGAGCGGCTCATAGCGGCGCACGAGCTCCTCCTGCGCGCCGACGTCACCACCCTGCGCGGCCTTGAGCAGCCGCCGTGCGGCGCCGGTGCTGCTGGCGCGCGTCAAAGAATCGCTCATGCCAACAAATGCTGAGAGCGCCGCTAGGTGTTTCTGTCGAGGTCCTCAAATCGGGCGGCTTGGTGAGATCGAAACGGGCCCGTTCAGGACGCCCGCCCCCGGCCCCGCCGGCGTAGCGCCAACCGTCTACGAGACGTTCGCCGCTCGGAGCAGTACTTGGACAGCAACCCCGCAGCAAGCGCGCAACATCCATGTCCAACCACCACGAGACCCGAAAGACCGGTACTCCGGTCGGCCGAGGCCGTGCGAGCGCGACGCGAGCACCCACGCGAGCTCGGCGGCGAGCGAGTCCACGGCGCATGCTGCGGCGTGAAAAAGTCAGGGGCCAGATAGATCGAAGCTGGCCAGTCTGTGACGAGAATGTCACGGCCTGTATCGGGTCTGTGCAGACCCAGCAACGGAGTCGTGCCAGATCCGGACGTAGCGCCAGGACTCGCCGTGTACGCGAGTACGTTGGGGCGATGGACTCCCGCGAGTCCCCACCAATACTGTCGCGCAGGCGACCGTTCTGAGGATCGCGATGGTGAGCGCGACCATTCCAGCGCCGGAGATGATCGGGCTGCTGGCCTGGTGGAGCGTCGTGCTCGCCGCGCCAGCGGTCCTTGTCCGACGCTGGCGCCGGCGAGGGGGCGCTCGGAACACGCCACGTCCGCGACGACCACTCCAGCCGCTCGGGCGAGGACGAGAAGCCGAGACGGTGAGAGAGCATCCGGTGACTTCTCCTGTGGCGATCGAGCCGAGCATCGAGCCACTCGAACCCGTGGTTCGGCCTGATCGTGTGGCCGCGGGCCGCCGCGCGGGCTCGTTGTCGTGGGCCGGCAGCACGTGCCAGGCGGCCAGCCCCGACGCGAGACCCGCGCCTCTGAACGTCGGGCGGCTCTCGTCCGAGACGCTCGAGCCACTGTGCCGATACGTGGACTTTCGTCGCCGACTCGAGCTAGCCGCCGGCGAGCTCGCCGCCCAGCTTGGGCAGTTGCCGGCGGATCGGTGGCGGGTCGAGCCATACCCGCTGACCGGCGAGCGGCGGAACACGTTTGTGATCCTGGGGGAGACGGGCACGTTCGTTATCAGCGCCACCTACGCACCCGGGCACTGGGACGACGTGATCGCGGTCACCAAGCTCGCCAGAAAGATCCAGCGGCTACTTCCCGGGTATTCGGGACAGGTCCAGCCCGCGGTCTGCCACCCATTCACGCCGACCAGGCCTCGAATCTGGCATCGGCCGGACGAGGACGGCGACTGGGTCGCTGCCTGGCTGATCGGCGGGGACTCGGTAATCGAGTGGCTTGAGCACTTCGGCCCCGAGCACGGGCTCGCCGCGAGTGATCTTGAGCGCTTTGACGAGCTGGCGAGGTCTAACTGGCTGAAGGGAGCCATACCCACGCCGCCGAGCTGGCCCCCGATCCGCGACGCCGCCGCGCCCGACTCGGAGGGGTAACGAGCACATGCGGCTCACCGGACCCCAAGGCTCTCGTGAGCTGTCTCGTCCTTCATCAGTCGACAAGCCGGACGGCGGCCGCTGCTTGCGGGAGTCAGCCCGCGCGGCGACGAGATGCGGCTTGAGAGTCGAGCCGCTCGATCTCGGCGGCGAGCTCGCGCGCCACGCCGGACAATTCGCCGAACGCGCGCGCGATCGCACTCAAAGCGACTCCTTCGAGCGCCTCGCCGAGCTCGGCGACCGTTGCGTCGAAGCCGTCCCACAGCTCGAGCGGGCCCGGGCGGGACGGCGCCCCGGGGCGCAGCTCGTGGGAGAGCTGCATGTTGCGCGCGCCGGTGTGCGGACGATGCGCGAGGCCGAGCATGTCGGCATGGCGCAGAGCGGCGGCCTCCTGTTCGGCGGCGTTGGCGATCGCGCGCACGCGCTGGGCGAACCCGTAATCCGGCGGTGCCTCGACGCTCGCTTCGAGCGCGTCGCCCCAGCGCTGGTCGGCGAGCTGCACCTGTTCCAGCGCCACGCGAGGATCGCCACTCATGACTGCTCAGCCGGTCCGGGGCCGACGGTCATGATGTGGTCGGCGATCTGCCGCGGGGCTGCGGTCCGCGAAGCATCTGGATGTGCGGAGCTTGGAGGGGAGGAGGCTTCCTGGCGGACATATGCCGGCGAGGCGTCGGACAGGAGAGCGCGATCAACCTCAGAGCGACGCACCCGCCACGTTCGGCCCGCGCGCACAGCCGCGAGGCGTCCGGACTTGACCCACGCGCGGACGGTTGCGGGGTGGAGCTTTAGCTCCTCGCTGACCTGGGGCACGGTCAGCCACGGATCCTCTTCTGGAGCTGGGGTCATGTGGTCAGGCATCCAAAACATCCAGCGCGCGCCCCACAGGATAAACCAGTTGGGCGTAGTTGACAACAGTTGAAAGCATATCTACCATCCTAGAAGGCCCCTGAAGAAGTGAGGTTTTGAAAGGCTGCGCCCGCGAGGGGTGCCGCGAGTCGGGGGTGCTTGGGGCGGTTCGGTGCTCAGGGTTGTT
>JAABUZ0100006944.1_pt1 | contig 13890 bp, 18 predicted proteins | sample 5562091 | NCBI WGS metagenome assembly JAABUZ01 (sample SAMN12813069, study PRJNA571459) | rock metagenome | isolation source: Antarctica rocks | place: Antarctica: Victoria Land, Linnaeus Terrace sud | collected 2015-12-21 | reverse complement strand
GATCCCGTACTTGCAGTACCAGCGAACGCAGAGCAGGATGATCTCAACCGGGAAACGACGACGCTTGAACATGAACTCATCGTAGAGCCCACCAGATCACAACGCTCGGTTAATGCAACAGAGCCGCTCGGTTAATGCAACAGAGCCGTCGATCGGACTCAACTCCGAGACGGATAGGCCATTGGCTGCGGCGTTACTGAATGCCTTCCGATGTCCAAGGGACAACCCCGAGAAGACAAAGGCGTCGGTCTCCCGAAGAATCTCTGAGGCTTCGTTGTTGTCCGATCCTCGCGAATCGGCCATGTTCAGGAACGTGGCTGCATGGAGCAGCGTGTTAATCCCTTTGGCCTCTTCCATCATCTGAGCGGCCTGGCCTAACGTCCACACGTCCAAGGAACGCGGTTTGAAGGGAACCAGGGCAACATCAGCGACGCTCAGAGCGGCGCGTTGACTAGCCGTGTCTCGGCCTCCCGTGTCGATAATGATGTCGTGGTACTTTGCGGCGAGCTTGCGGACCTCACGGCCAACCGGCGGCCCGGTCAACTTGATGCATGAAGGGAATCGGTCGGCCTGGTCTCGCTCCTGACCTGGGCGAAGCTGTAGCAGCTCTCCTGTTCGTCCGCGTCCACCAAGAGAACGTCGAACCCCGCCGCAGCGCGGAGTACAGCGAGATTGGTAGCGGCCGTCGTTTTTCCTGACCCGCCTTTGATACCGCCCACAACCACGATCATACATTCTCCATATGCTAGCTATTGGCATAGCATATGCTCAGCATACTTCGCACGGGATGGATGTCAAGTAGACATTGAATATCGGGAATGCAGAAGTACACAGCGAAACTCGCCCGTTCGTATGATTTCTTCGGTTTGGTGTGGAACCAGCGAGTAGTCCGGTTGTCCTCACCGCCCGAACGGATTCCTTCAGCCATCGGTGGAGCGGCTGGCCCAACAGTCCACGCGAAGCCGGACCCTAGGTTTAGAAGGGAAGCTGCGGGGGTACTCTTTCGCTCCGCTGTATAAACATGCTCCCGCCGCTTTCGGCAATCCGAAGCTGTACGAGCTGCTAAGCCTGGCGGATGCGTTGCGCGACGGCCGGGTCCGGGAAAAGAAACTTGCGATGGAACTGCTGAAGGAGAAGATTGCAAATCATTCAATTCGCGCTTGGCAGAACAATTGACGATGTGGGATCATATCCCCAGGTGATATGGAAGACCACGGACTTGAGTTCCTGCTCGCTTTCGACGGGCGCGTCCACTTGCTCGAAAAGGGCTATTGGCTCAAGTTCGAGATTAGACGAGTAGAAGCCGAAGCCGCGAGACTTCATGGCTTGAGGTATTCGTTTACTTTGCATGGACCAGATGGTGCACGGCTGGTCGGTTTTGATAATGCTCACGCTGTTCCGGCTCTAGGATCGCGATTCAAGGAAAAACCTGGCGAGTACGACCACTGGCATCGTTCAGAAAAAGACACGGGACGGCCTTACAAGTTTATCGACGCAGAAACGCTCATTGAGGACTTCTTTCGCGAGGTAGAGCGGGTTCTCGCGGCTCACGGCGTTGGATCCACAGTGCTTGGCGAAGAAGAGAGGTAATGGTCATGGAAAGATTTAGAGTTCAGAGCTTAGTGTCTTTACGAGACGAGATGAAGGCCGTCGCTCGGGGCGAAAAGCAAGCTCCATCGAGTGCTGGCCGGGCAACCTTCAACTCCGTCGAGGCCATGGCACGTCTACTCACGACAGACAATCGAAGGCTGCTTGCTATTATCCGAGATAAGCATCCTGCTTCTGTTGCTGCACTTGCGGAGTTGAGCGGACGTTCCCAGCCCAACGTGACCCGAACTTTAAACAAATTGGAAGCGATCGGCTTTGTAACGATGAGCACGGTCGGACGCAGGAAGGCTCCACGTGCCATCATTCGGAGTGTGACGGTTGAAATAGACCCGTACTCGGATTCTGACTTGATGACGGTCAATCAAGAGGGCTGAGCACAACTCACTTGTGTCATCAAGTCTATGACCGGCTGTGTCATACGTGTCCTTCTGGGGTATACCCCAAGTGACGACCTGCTCGCAGCTTAATTGATTCTCTCCCGCTGAGCGCGCTGTATGAAGCGCACCACGTCCCGCAGAACCTATCTCCGTTAGGAGAGCTTCGCACTTCACATTGCTTGTCTACAATGGCCTAAGTACCTACGCGATATAGACCTAGTTCTCGCAAAAGGTGACCCTTGAACACGCGAAACGCGCTCCTTGTCTCTCTAAGAAAAGTTCTGTTTAGAGCCGTGGCCGTTTCGGCAGCGATCTTACCCGCAGTGGCAGTCGCCCAACCTCAACCAGTCCCGGTTCGTAAGATCCAGGGCACCAGCCATGCCTTTCTGGTCCTGCGTGCGGAATCCGGTGCCGTCCTGGGTTACGGTGAGCTTCTGCAGCTCATACACGGCGACCGCGTTAGCTCTCGTCTCACCTACCACTTTCGTGATGGCTCCATCGACGACGACACCACCGTGTTCTCCCAGCGCACCGTGTTTCACCTCATTCGCGACCACCACGTTCAACGCGGCCCTTTTTTCTCCAAAGCCTCCGACTGCCTGGTCGAGGAGAGCGGCAACATCACCATCCGTACCGTCGATAAGGATGGCAAGGAGAAGGTAGAAACGAGCCACATCGACCTTCCTCCCGACGTTTCGAACGGCTTCACTGGAACCATGCTTCTCAATGCGTTACCAAACTCCGGCCCGTTCAAGCTCAGCCTTGTAGCACCCACTGGCAAAGGGCGCCTCATCCAGCTTTCCATTGAGGTCGCGGGAGAGGAACCCTTTCTCCCATTCTCGGCGTCCATCGTAAAGCCACCACTTTTCGGGTCCACCCCGAACTAGGCGGCATCGCGGGCGTGGTCGCCCCTGTGATTGGCAAACAGCCGAAGGATGTCTTCGTCTGGATTTTGGAAGGCGAGGTCCCGGGGCTTGTTCGCGAGATCGGTCCGCTTGAACAAGGTGGGCAGGTCGTCAGCGTGGAGCCCGCGGGAGCCTCTTACCTGCCGGCCGCTAGAGTTAAGAAATAGCGACTTTGCAGGGTGAAACGCTTCACTCGTCGGAATTGCCGAGGCACCAAATCACGCGTAAGGGCTGGGGGAGAGACCGTTTTGAACAGCTACGCGAACATTAGGGGGCTCTTAGGGATCATTCTCGGGTTGGGGATCGGTCATCTCTTGCGCGGGATCGCGTCGATGATCGAGAACCCGAAGCGGTACCGGCCATACTGGGTGCATCTGGTGTGGTGCCTATTTCTCTTTCTGTATCTGCTGCACTTTTGGTGGTGGGAGATGCACCTGGACCTAGTGAATGAGTGGGCATTCCCGCTTTACTTTCTGGTGGCGATCTATGCGACCGTCGCCTATCTTGCGTGTGCTGTGCTGGTACCGGGCGATTTGCAGGGGCACGAGGATTACCAGCAATATTTTATTGCGCGGAGGCGCTGGTTCTTCGCGCTGGTGATTGCCTTGTTGCTGCTAGACCTGGTAGATACGCGCGTGAAGGGCAGCCTATACTGGCACCTGATGGGTCGTCGCTATCTGGCAAGGGAATTTGCGTTTGTGCTGCTTGCGGCACTGGGGATCGCGTTTCGGAATCGCAGGCTGCAGGCGGTCATCGCGGTGCTGGTAATCACGGGAGAAGTGCTGTTTCTATTGCAGTATCTCCTGACCGTAGGGTGAGCGCACGATCTAGCCAGATTGCAATAACTTTATTTATACTCGGTACAAAAGGCAGGCCTGTCTCGAGAGTCTAGGAGTCCGCACCCGCGTTTTATTTCGTCAATGACTAACACGCACGAGTTCTGGGTATTACACGGCGGATGCGTTGATGGCGAAACCTGTGTGCATTCCTGAACGAGGCGACTGGCCCGTTCCTGGCCTACAGTGTGGGAACAAGTTCCCACACTGGATTCGGATGTAGCTGTGATGCCTCGCGGATTGTCGTCTGTGTTGGATGGTGCTGTCATTCCATAGGCTGACAGAACCTGCTGCAGTTCACTACCTACTTTTTCCCAGCTCGCGGTCACCTGCGGACCGAGTTGATATTTGCCGACAATCGTTCCGAGCTGCTGACCAGAACTCTGAAGGGCAGTGAGGTTGGGGTCGCCCTTTTTCGTTTGCTTGAAGTGGTTGAGGAGCGACTCGCTCTGTTTCTCGAACCGCTCGGCCAGATGCTCCGCATCTTTAGCCTGGCCCGTTTTTCGAATTGTGCTCTTTTTTATACTTGAGTTGAATGGGCCGCGAAACGATTGCGCATCGTCCCTGAGATTGCGCATAAGGCTCTCAAGGTCCTTATCGTTGATTCGGCTTTGCGCGTGAAGGGCTGTGACGGCAACCGTGGAACAGAGGGCAACGAGCACAAGCTGCCGGAATGTCGAACGTATTGTCATAGTGCTCTTTCCCTTGTAAGGCGATGAAGCGTGCTGAACGTCCTTATACAACAGGGCCGATGCCACCGGATACGAAAAAGTAATGGCGTATGGTGGTTCTCTCGGCCTTCAGACCCCTGTGATCACACCCACGCTGCTGTTATGGAAGGACGGGCAGGTTCCAACGATGCGCCACTGCGGTTATTCGAAGCGTGAAGCAAGCTGCGGCACCGAGCACGGCCGCTACACGCGGAGAGATTCCTAGATGCACGGCAGACACGAAGATTGCGGCACCAAGAAGAGCAGCCGTCGCATAGATATCGGCGCGCAGCACCGTCGGCACACGTGCTAGGAGCATGTCACGTACCGTACCTCCGCCCACTCCCGTGATGGTACCCAGAAGAACCGCTATAAATGGATTCATTTTGAAGCTTAGCGACTTGACAGCTCCCGCAATTGCGAACAGGGCTAGGCCGCCAGCATCAAGCGTAAGGAGCAAGGCGGGAAGAATGTGCTGCAAGAATGAGGTTGAGAGGATGGCCGTCGCACCGCCAATGAATGCGATCGCGCCATAGCGCCAGTCGCGAATAGAATTGGGAGGCACTGCTCCGATCAAGACGTCCCGAACAATTCCGCCGCCCAGCGCGGTGCAGAACGCGAGAACCATTGCCCCAAAGAGATCCAGGTGTGCTCCCATTGCTGCGAGAGCGCCCTCTACGCCGAATAAGAACGTGCCTGCCAAATCGAGCGCTTTCAAAAGCACGTCAGTGACGGGCGTTCTTGTGCGATCAGCAGCAATGGAGTTCATATGGTTCGAGCATAACAAGTGCAGGTCACATATTGTGAATACGTGATCTCCGCCGTAGAGAGTGGGTTCGGAGATATCGCAGGACGCGTCATGATGAGTGGCCTTCGGATGGTAGGCCGCGGCTCGGACAGATGCAAACGATTTGGCGCGCATATCCGGTGCCTAAGAGTTTTCCGTGCGAGGTGGATTGTTGGCATAGGAGAGATTGTGATCCCTGAGTGGGCGGTAGTTTACGCTAGGGCGGTCGGGTTTCCCCGGAAAACAGTAAAGCTTACAGCAAGACGACGCTGCTCGGAGGTCCGCATGAAGGTACACGGATTCGGAGCGGTCCTGCTCTGGTTTGTGGCAGCTATATATGGATCGGCGCAAATTGCCCCGCAGCCGCTGGAGGAGAGACTAGCGTCGACCGCAGGGCCGGTGACCGGAAGCATTGCGGCGGGGACGGCTGTTCACATCAGGCTACGGGAGACGGTGTCATCCTTCGGCAGTAAGGCCGAGATGCCGGTGACTGCCTTGGTGATTCAGCCGGTGCGGATTGGGGAAGACATCGCGATTCCGCTGGGAGCGGAGCTGCAGGGTTCTATCGCGAAGGTTCGGCGAATCGGGATTGGATTTGCGAGCGAGACGGCGATTGTGAAGATGCAGATGGATCAGATCAGGCTGCCAGGAGGGGAGTGGCAGCCGATCGGGCTGAAGGTGCAGCAGGTCGACAATTCGCGCGAGACGGTGGATGCGACAGGAACGATCCATGGGATACGGGCGACGGCGAGCGCGAGCAAGGTGCTGAGCGGGACCGCGATTTCGGTGGCGAGTTTGGATCCGATGTCGCTACTTTTCGGGCTGTCGGCAAGCTTGAGTGCGTTTCGGATTCCTGAGTCGGAGATCATTCTGCCGGTGGGATCGGAGTTGACGTTGCAAACGACGGCTCCGTTCGGAGTAGTTCGTAGCTTTCCGGAGCCGACGCCCGTGACGCGGGAATCGGCAGAGCGGGAGAGATTAATTGCGCTTGCGCGGAAGCTGCCGTATCGCACGGAGACCGCGTTGAAGCATGAGCCGTCGGATATCACATCGATCCTGTTCCTTGGGGATGAGGCGGCGATTGTGCGAGCGCTCGCTGCGGCGGGGTGGTCGCGGTCCGATGCGTTGGGAGCGCAGAGCAACTATGGTGTGATGCGATCGGTGGTGGAGAACCAGGGGTATAAGGAGGGACCAGTGTCGACGCTGCTGCTGTCAGGCAAGCCGCCGGTGGGCGCGTGGGCGAAGACACTGGACACTTTCTTCGCGCGGCACCATCTGCGGCTGTTTGCGCAGGGCGAGGAGTTCGACGGGCAGCAGGTGTTTGTGACGAGTGCGACGCATGACTCGGGGATTGGGATCAACAAGGCGACGAAGACGCTGATTCATCTGATCGACGAGAACATCGATCAGGAGCGCGGCAAGGTCGTGAGCGACATGCTGCTGACGGGCTGCGTGGATGGTGTGGAGTACATCGAGCGGCCGTGGATCACCGAAAAACTGGGGAATGCGACGGGAGATACGCTGCGTACGGACCGGCGGATGGCTGTCGTGAAGATGAATGCGTGCACGGACGCGCGGCGCGCGGATACACCGGATCCGGAGCTGCGGAAGATTCGGGCAAAAGCGGTTGCTCCGGAGCGGATTGCGCGGGACGGTTTGTTGTATCTGCGAGACGATCTATACCGCGGGAACATTGGGTATCAGGGGTATTCGGCGGGAAAAATGATCTGGGGAATGACGCACAAGAAGGCACAAGCTGACGAGAATAAGCCGAAGGTGCTGAATGTGGTGGGCGAGCCGTATGTGGTGGTGAGCCGGCCGAAGGTTTCGTTTCTGCGGAGGCCGGGGGAGTTGCAAGATCCGGGTACGCTTGAGCCATCATTTCATTTGCCCGGAGAAAAGCGAAATTACAAGACCAAGCTGGAGTATTCCGTGAGTGGTGGGTACTCGCGTTTCGCAAACCGGGTTTTCTCGGAGCAGCCGCTAGCTGATGTTGATACGAGTACGGGTATACCGCTGAGCAGCGCAACATTCGTACAAGCGCTGCATAGCGGATGGTTGATCGCGCCGCGAGCGACGATCAACTCCTGGAGATACTTCTCGAACGAGTTTGGCTATACCTACAACGAGGCTCCGCTGACAATTACAACGCGCTACGGGGATGGCTCGCCGCCGGATGTTCAGTTTGACGGTGGTCAGGTGAGGCAGTTCAGCTATAACACGATCTTTCATGCGCGGCCGAATGGGGCAAGGTTCCGTCCGTATGCGGCAGCGGGACCGGTATTTCAGCTGCTGCGGCTAACAGATTCTCAGCCTACAAAGAACAAGCTGCTGGCGTTTACCGTAAAAGACGTTGGGTTGATCGTGGACGCCTACAACTTCGGGCACAAACCGCCGCTTGAGGGCGGAGGCACCTTTCAGTTCGGACTCCAATACGGCGGCGGCTACAAATATCAGTTGACCCCCCGCTTCTTTGTGCGAAGTGACTTCAGGGAGACGATCTCGCCGCAGCCGGACTACTGGTCGAAGTCGTATCCGACAATCCTGGCGCTGAATAATGGGGCGCCGATTCTGAAGTTCGAGATTGGGCCGCAGACAAAAGGTGGGTTGCTGCGGCAGCGGATGTTCATGACCGGTGTTGGGATCTCGTTCTAGTGTCTACCTCCTCACCATCTGCTACACGAAGTCGATGATGTACTACAACTGCGGCACGTGTGATGGGGCGCATGAAAAAAATTCTTTCCGTGATGGCACGTCTGCTGCATTTGGGTATAGTCTAACGCTACGTTGCATGGGTTAAATGCGGGCAAATACGACGTTTTCACGCCCTCTTAGAACGCGCAACCCATGATTCTCACAAATGCTGGTTTCTAAGAGGACAAGCGGGACTCCTTATCTGGAATCTGGTCGGCAGTTCGGCGCGTGAACCGTTACCTATCTTCTCAGTCATTTTGTCGGCTGATTTAAGTAGGTGTTGCGATACTGTCCAGGCGTAGCTCCAACTACTCTCTTGAATGCTTTATTGAAGGCTGCGTCGGTCTCGTAACCAACCTGCAAACCAATCTCGGCCAGCTTCGCTTCCCCGCGCACGAGTAGTTCCAGTGATTTTTGCATCCGCCATCCGGTTATGTACTGCATCGGAGTTTCCCCAAGGAGTTGCTTGAATCGGGCTGCAAAGGATGAACGGGACATGCCTGCGGCTTCCGCAATGGATTCGACGGTCCATGGCGCTCGAATATTTGCGTGAATAGCCTTCATCGCGCTGCCAATCTGTGGGTCAAAAATCGCACTCAACCATCCACTTTTGCGCCCTTCCGAATCCAGCGCAATGTATGCGCGTAGCGTTTGGACGAACAGAACCTCTGCCAGCCTGTTCGCGGCCACATCCGATCCAGGAACCTGAAGTGCCATTTCCGATGCGAGCATTTGTAAGGTCGCTTGCAATCCAGTTGCCTGGGTCTGCTCGGCGCGGATGAGAATCAGTCTGGGCAGAAGAGCGGTAATGGGGCGAACGCTCCCTTGATTGAACTGGAGCAGGCCCCAAATTAAAGTGGTGGGGGCTCCTCCTCCTCCGTGATGCACGACATTTTGAACGGCCTTCGCTCGTAGATCACAAAAGCTTACAGGTGCTGTGTGGATCTGATCAGAGAGGCTGAATGAGATCTGAGGAGCCAGCAGGAAACAGTCCCCACCGGTTAAAGGGAAGGGCTCTTTTTCGCCATCTACCTTCAGCCAGCAGTGACCACGAGAGATCATGCAAAAGTATGCGACCCCTGGACGGTGAGCAAGTGGGCCCTCAGAGGCGACCTGCCTGGGCTGAACAAGGAGACTGACGGCCCAGGGAGCGGTCGCTTCGAGTTTCGATTGAACGAGTGCATCAATCTGTAGCGTTCGGAAGATGTCGCTAATAGGATCCAACGAAGCCCTCCTTTTTGGACGATCGAACAAAAAGTTCGGAGTCCTGGGTAATGCGAATCCATAACGCCGGGAATCTACTTGTCATAAGGCAGATGAGCGAAGTTGTTCAATCGGTTCATTTGCCGGAGGAGATCAATGGCGAACAATGAAAGAATTGTGGTTACGGGAGCGTCCGGCAAACTAGGAAGACTGGTCATCCAGGACCTTCTTGCCAGGGGCACATCCAACATCATCGCGACGACGCGCACACCGGACAGCCTGGCTGAGTTTGCAGATAAAGGTGTTGATGTCCGCATGGCGGACTTCAAGAACCCAGCAACACTGACCGATGCCTTTAAGGGTGGAACACGGCTGTTACTCATCAGCACGCTCGACGTTGGTTCGCGCGTACCGCAACATGGAGCGGCGGTCGAGGCGGCGAAGGCAGCAGGTGTACAGCATGTGATCTATACGTCCTGGCCTGAACCGCAACACTCGGTGGCAGCAGTATCACCCGACCATGCCGGTACGGAAGACTTGATCTTAAAGAGCGGGCTTAAGTACACGTTTCTCGGGAACTACTCGTACTCCGAGCTCCTGATGTTTTCGCTGCCCAAGGCTCTGGAGGGCGGAAACCTGTACGGAGCTGCCGGGACCGGTCGCGCAGCGTACGTCACTCGTCAGGATTGCGCATATGCGGCTGCCGGCGTTCTCGAACATGCAGCATTACATGAGAACAAGCGTTACCGGATTACCGGGCCGCAAGCCTACTCCCGTACGGAGATTGCTGCCTTGGTCAGCGAGATTACCGGTAAGAAGCTTTCCTATGTGGACCTCCCACCGGAGGACTTTAAGAAGGCACTTGTCGGGGCCGGAATGCCTGAAGGCTTTGCCAAGGTATTTCTCAGCTTCGAGCTTGCGATCAAGGGCGGCGAACTTGAACCAGTGACGCAGGCAGTTGAGGAGCTTTCCGGTCACAACCCAGTGTCTCTGCGCAGTTATCTCGAATCGGCATTGAAGTAGCCATCCAAAGCGGGGCGGGGTCTCGCCCCGCTTCATCCTGCAACAACGCAATCTAAGGGGAGCCGCTGGACACCAGCGTTCCTCAACACTTTCGATTAGGAGACAGTGTGGCAGATCAGGATTTCATCACCTTTGGTCCAGTCCATCTTGAGGTCAGAGACCCGGAACGGACGGCGCGCTTTTGGCAGGAGCTCGCCGGGTTCGAACGGCGCGCAAGTCTCGGTGGCAGCATCGAGGTCGGTACGACCGACGAGACGCTTCTTGTTTTGCATGGCGGCGCGCGAACACCATATAAGCAAGGACATAGCGGCCTCTACCACGTCGCTATCCATCCTCCAAACGAAAGAGACTTCGCTCGACTGCTTAAGCGGTTGATAGACCTGCGCTACCCAATACACCCTACAGATCACACCTTTTCGAAGGCTATTTATCTCGATGACCCGGATGGCATCAACATCGAGTTCACTCTCGAGACACCGGAACGATTCAAAGGAGTTAAGCCCGGCGTTGGCAATCGACTCGTCTTCATCGGTACCGATGGAGTAGAGCGGCCTGGCGCCTATGCACTGGATCTCGAGCAGGTCTTTCGCGCGTATGAAGTGGGTTCCGAGAAGGAGCCTGCGGCAAAAGGAACAAAGGTCGGCCACGTCCACTTGTATGTTGGAGACCTCGAGAAGGCGCGGGATTTCTATCAGGGTCTGGGCATGGAGTTGGCTAGATGGTGGCCCCCAATGCAGGTCGCCGACCTCGGCGCTGGCGGTCCCTTCAAACACCGCGTCGCTATAAACACCTGGCAGGGGCTTGGCGCTCCACCTTCGCCTGCAGGATCGGCTCGGATGCGTCATTTTGAAATGCGCTTCGATACACCGGAACATCTTCAGGCTGCACTCGCCGCGAACCCTTCCGCCGTCGACGATGACGACGCTTATGAGCTCACCGATCCCTCTGGTATCAAGCTTCGTTTGGCGAAGGCAACGACCAAGGCAGCTTGATACGCAACAAGCGCCAAGGACGCGGGTCATGTGACCTAAAACAGCGGTGTGGACTGGGCACAAGGAGTGAGTGTGGCCCCGGCTTAAAGGGAATAAAAGATGTCACAAGACGCTCATCAGGTGTCACGTGTAATCGCTCTGGAAGAGCATGTCTGGACTCCTGAGCTGCGCGCGGCGCTGCTCAAGTTCGGAGGTGACGACACCGTCACCACGTTCAGTAATGAGGAGAACACCAATCAGCGATTGCTCGATGTCGGTGAAGAGCGGCTGGCCCGGATGGACACAGCAGGCGTCGACTTCCAGGTGCTGTCCATTACTGCTCCTGGAACCCAGCAGCTGCCGCCGGAGGTGGCGGTGCCCCTGGCTCGCGACGCCAACGACTTCCTCGCGGATGCGGTAAAGTGCCGACCCGACCGCTTCGCCGCGTTTGCCACGTTGCCAACCCCCGACCCCGACGCTGCCGCGGACGAATTGCGCCGCTGCGTCACGGAACTAAAGTTTGTAGGCGCGATGCTGTTCCCCCGCACCGGCCTAAACTATCTCGATCACAGCAGCTTTCGACCGATCTTCGAGGCCGCCGCAGAGCTCAAGGTGCCTCTTTATATCCATCCTGGCGTCCCGCCCCAGGCCGTCCGCGAAGCCTGTTACGGCGGTTTCGATTTCACAACAAACCTGATGTTGTCCACAGGAGGGTGGGGTTGGCACGCCGAGGCGGGATTGGCTGCGTTGCGGTTGATCCTCGCTGGAACCTTCGATCGTCATCCCGACCTGCAGATCATCCTCGGCCATTGGGGAGAGATGCTCGTCTCCTTCGCCGATCGAGCCGATGCGCTCACGAAGACTACCCACCTTGAACGACGGGTTCTCGACTACATCACCGGAAACATCTACGCTACCCCCGGTGGTGTGTTTAGTCACCGCATGATGCGACAGGTTCTCGATGTCCTGGGCCCGGATCGCATCATGTTCGCCGTGGACGACCCATTCAATAGCACGCTTGGACAGCAAGGCGAAGGCCGCCAGCTACATAGCAGCCAAGGTTTCGCCCGCACCTTCATCGAGACCGCGCCCATCAGCGACGAGGATAAGTCCAAAATGGCGCATCGGAACGCCGAGCGACTGCTTCTGGCCCGCGCGCAATGACCGGCTTGCTAGTTGTACGTCAGCAGGAAGACCAACGATCAAGCCGATAGGAATCGGGCAGAAGCGCTTAGACACGCGGCCGTACTATGCCCTCAGTTTGCTGTAAGTGTTGGCTTAGATATTGCCGCATCTCGGTTACATGCGCTCGGATCGTCGTGAGGTCGAAGTCAGGTCGCGGCTCATCTTCCAGGTGCTCGGAAAGCTGATCGAGACCAAACAGAGCACGTTGGAAGCGTGGATGGATAACCTGACCTAGAAGCCGTTCCGCAGCCTGAAAGCTCTGGGCCGACGATAGGCCAAGGTTCGCTTGCACGTACCGGCTGAGGACCGCTTGCGCTCCGGAAAAGACCACCTCGAAATACTGGGCAGACCCTTCAGGAAACCGTTCCGCTTCGGCGATACACACCCGGCACATCCGAATAGTCTTCGAGTACAGCAGGATTTCGAGGAAACGGCCGCAAAACTTCGTGAGCGCTTCCGGTGGATCGCTGGAGTAGTCCTACCACACAGCCTGCGCAGTGTGCTCGTGGCCGCGACGCTCAGCATGATGCTTTTCTTAGTTTCATTCGCTGCCTTATGTGTTCGCACAGACCCTGCACTTTACCGAGTCGGGCACAGGCTACTTCCTTGCAGGCATCTCATGCATCGCTGTGGTGATTGCCGGATTTACCTCGTCTTTCCCGCATTCTGTCGCCCAGATCACTGCTGCCGCTCGCCTTTACCCTGTTCGGTTTGGGACTCTTGCTCTTCTCCCGCAGTCAGACGCCCGTCGGGTTTGCTACAGGCGCCTTTGGCGACCAGTACCGGCTTCGGCATCTCCATTCCACTGGTCAACCACCTCGTAAGCGTCTTGTCTTGACCGGGTGTACAGGTACGTGATCTGGGCTGACGATGTTGTATGTCTGAAGTGAAGCTGGATTCGGTTGAGGTGGCTGGTCCTCGTCGTCGTCGGAGTGCTCAGGAGCGCCTGCAGATTGTGGAGGAGTCGTTTGTCCACGGGATGTCGGTTGCACGTGTGGCCCGCAAGTACGGGATCAACGCGAACCAGGTCTTTCAGTGGCGGCGCATGCAGCAGGATGGGCGTCTTGTGCCGCAGGGGCAGAGCGGAGTGGAGCTGCTACCGGTGCGCCTGCTCGAAGAGCGAGAGCCTGTGAAGACGGTAGAGTCGGAAGTGGTCTTGAGGCCTGCTGCTGTGGGTTCGATTCATATTGAGCTTCCGGGACACGTATCGATCCGCCTGGAGGGCAGCGTGGATGCAGCGACGGTTCGCGTGGTCTTGAAGAGCCTGCGCTCGTGATCGGGCTTCCGGCAGGGACACGGATCTGGATTGCGGCCGGCGTGACGGACATGCGGCGCGGCTTTCATGGGCTGAGTGCGCAGGTGCAGACGGTGCTCGAACAGCAGCCCTTGTCAGGCCATGTGTTTGTCTTTCGTGGTCGGCGTGGCGACATCGTGAAGGTGCTTTGGTTCGATGGCGATGGTCTTTGCAAACCCTCTACAGAAGACCCACAATATTGCGTTTGAAGCTCGGCGTGTGCGTTATCCGTGGCACCGTTGGCATGGCCTTAGCGTTCTGACGCGCAAGGCTGGTGGTGCTCATTCCGACATCGCG
>JAABUZ0100006943.1_pt1 | contig 13892 bp, 9 predicted proteins | sample 5562091 | NCBI WGS metagenome assembly JAABUZ01 (sample SAMN12813069, study PRJNA571459) | rock metagenome | isolation source: Antarctica rocks | place: Antarctica: Victoria Land, Linnaeus Terrace sud | collected 2015-12-21 | reverse complement strand
GGTGATAATATATTGCGGGGGAACTATCGCTCTCTTCCCCGGGCGCCTAGCAAAGTCTCCAATCACCTGCGTGCGTTATGAGTACGACTAGTGATGATAGAGCAGCTTGGGTGCAATCCAAACTATGCCAACTGACCCTGGAAGAGAAGGCAGACTTGTTGTCCGGGGCCGATGTATGGAGAACAAAAGCTATTCCTCGCTTGCACATCCCAAGCCTCAAGATGACTGACGGTCCAGTTGGTGCGCGAGGCGGCACGATGGTCGAAGGTACTACAGCAGCACTGACTCCAAGTGCAGTTGCATTGGCGTCAGCTTTTGACACAGAACTCGTCCAACAAATTGGACACCTCCTGGCACAGGAAGTCAAAACAAAGAAAGCGGATATTCTTCTTGCACCCACCGTGTGTCTCAATAGACATCCATTGGGTGGACGTAACTTTGAATCATTTAGTGGCGAGGATCCCTTTTTGGGGGGTACATTGGCAGCAGCATACATCAATGCTGTGCAATCTCACAGTATCGCTACTACCATTAAACACTTTGCTGCGAATGATCAAGAGACTCTTCGCTTCAAGATCAATGAAATAATCGATGAACGAACGTTACACGAGATTCACTTGCAACCATTCTATATTGCCATTCGCGAAAGCCAACCATGGTGCCTGATGTCCGCTTACCCACGAATAAATTCCGTATATTGTTCCAATGCAAAGTGGCTGCTGTCTGACGTGCTTCGCGACCAGTGGGGCTGGAATGGTACAATAATATCTGACTGGTTTGGAGTCAACTCAATAGTACCTGCCGTTGAGGCTGGACAGGACGTTGAAATGCCAGGTCCTCCGAGGAAGCGCGGATGGAAACTAGTCAAAGCGGTGGAATTAGGTTATGTCGATGAAAAAACTTTGGATGTTTCAGTTACACGAGTGCTTGAATTAATTTACAAAACAGGGCGTCACTTGCGTCCGCTGAAAGAAGAACCAGAGGAAGCTCATGATTTGCCAGAACACCGAGCATTGTTACGAAGAGCTGCGGCTGAAACACATGTGTTGCTCAAGAATGACGCACATCTTCTACCAATGACAGTGCTACCACCATCAATCGCCATCATTGGACCAAACTCTGCGCAATCTCTTGCTGCAGGTGGTGGCTCTGCAAGCTTAAATCCACATTACCGTCAGACTCCATTAGGGTCATTTCAGGAGAGGTTGGGCGATGAGGTGAAGATTTCGCATGCAGTCGGATGTTTGATCCACAAGTTCATTCCGCTCGTTCCCCCTACTTGCATAGATCCAATGACTGGTGAGCCTGGGTTACATATGGACTTCTTCCTCAATACCAGCTGGTCGGGGAAACCAATTATGAGCCAACATCAGGCAAGTTCGTTTCTTCAATGTTATGACAATCTTACTGAAGACTTCACCCCTGGACTACGATACTCCTTCCGAACAGTCACACATTTGACTCCAAATTCCTCTGGTGATCATATCTTTTCGCTTGCCAGCTGTGGCCCTTCTCGATTACTCGTTGAAGGTGAAGAGATCATCACTTTAATGGACCGGGTTGAAGGTTCCCCAAGATCAGATGCATTTATGGGGTATGGTTCACCTGAAGAACGACAAAGCATGAGTATGAAAGCCGGGCAGCGTTACGAAGTCATTGTCGAGTGCATCTCGAGAGAAATTACCGAAATCCCAGTCGATTTTACGAAGGAGCTCTATCGAGATGAGGTTATGGACGGTGCCCGACTTGGTTTCATGGAAGAAGAAAAGCGCGATCTTATAGCTGAGGCTGAAGAACTAGCCGGAAAGGTGGACACAGTTGTACTGCTTGTTGGCAGGTCCATTGAATGGGAAACAGAGACTTGCGATATACCCAGCATGACACTTCCGGGTCCGCAGGATGAACTCGTCCGACGAGTCTTGACTGCAAATCCAAAAACAATTATTGTCAATCAGAGCGGAACTCAGATTTCCATGCCATGGCTCGACCAAGCGTCAACAATAATCCAGGCATGGTATCAAGGACAAGAGTTGGGGAATGCCTTGGTCGATGTCATTACTGGCCACACGGCGCCAAGTGGCAAACTACCCGTAACCTGGCCTCGGAGGATTGAAGACATGCCTGCCTTCAAGACATGGCCCGGTAAAGATGGGGTCCTCGAATATAAGGAAGAAATCTTCATAGGTTACCGCCATTTCGACAAATACAACATTAAGCCATTGTTTCCTTTCGGGTATGGATTGAGCTACACAACTTTCGAATATGTAGATGCGAGTATCTCAGATACAACATTCCATGGTCACGTTCAAGTGAAGATCACGATTAAGAATACGGGCAAAATTGCAGCAAAGGAAAGCTTACAAGTGTATGTTGGCCAGCAGAATCCCATTATCTCTCGGCCGGTAAAGGAACTGAAAGGTTTCATGACGGCTAGACTGAATCCAAATGAGTCAAAAGAGGTGGCATGTATGCTCGACAAATACTCACTTGCATACTATGACTCCCAATGGAAAGTTGATGCAAACTCCACTTATAACATCTACATTGGCACGGATTGTGAAAATATTCGTGCCAAGTTCATGTTGCGAGTACCTGAGGGTCAATCATGGTAGAAGGTGTGCTGCTTTGTACCACATAGGAAGAAAGTATTCTCAATCTCACAGCCTCTTTGAATGGGTTTAATATGTATCATAGTAGAAGTGGTTTCGTTGATTGGTCGGATGCGTGGTCGGAACAACTCATCTCGGAATTGCGGCACGTCACCCGCTAAACTCCGGAATTGGGGCCGTGGAACGAAAATCGCCGGAGAACGGCAGCAGCTTACGCGCACATGAGCCACCAAAGCTCTGAAGCATCACTCTCCTATCTGAACCTTCCGCATAAATCACAGCTCTTAGTGCTTGCTATATGTCGATTTGCAGAACCCGTTGCAAGCACGTCTATCTATCCCTACCTCTACTACATGATAAGATCTTATGACGTTGCTCCGGAACGAATCCCATTCATAGCTGGCCTTGTATCAGCGTCCTTCAATTTCGGACAATTTCTCACCGGTGTTTTATGGGGTCAGCTATCCGACAAATATGGAAGGAAGCCGATGTTACTATGCGGACTTATTGGCACCATGATAACTTCGCTTTCCTTCGGGTTTAGTACGACTTTATGGATGGTGATTCTTAGTCGAACTGCCTCGGGTCTCTTGAATGGAAATGTCGGTGTTCTGCGCACTATGGTTGCAGAGCTCGTCCGAGAAAAGGAGTACCAAGCCAGAGCGTTTACCATCATGCCCATGGTATTCAACATTGGATCTGTTATAGGCCCCATGATTGGTGGCTGGCTTGCGGAGCCATCGGAGAAATACGGATGGACGATTTGGGAATCGTATCCTTATGCTCTACCGAATGTTGTCGCCACAGTCTTCCTTGCTTTCAGTTTGGCGGCAGGTATATTCTTCTTGGACGAGACCTTAGAGCTCACGGAGATGAAGGACTCTACACAATATGTAGCACTTGGGGACGAAGAGGACCTGCAATCGATAGTGGAAAGGCCAGGGATACCATCACTTTTCAATTGGCAGATTATGCATCCAATGATCGCCTACACAATTGGGTGTTTTCACAACACAATCTTTGAGCAGCTCTTCCCAGTATATTTATCTACTCCGAGGCCGGTGGGTCTGGCCTTGTCGACCAATCAAGTTGGTTTTGCGTTGACCGTGGTCGGTTTGCTTAGTATCATCTTCCAGCTACTCGTATTTCCGCCAGTTGTGGCGCGTATCGGAACCATCAAGGCGCTTCGTTACTGTCTACTTCCTTCGCCTATCACTTACTCCCTAATTCCGATATTACCTAAAATGCAGTGGTACTGGTTGGGGATCCTCTTTCTCTTCTCACTGCAAATGATAATGCGAACATTTGCCTTTCCCTCCTACAATATACTCATAACAAATTCAGCCCCTGCGCACGGTCTGGGTATTACAAATGGTGTATCCCAGGCAGCAGCTTCGCTTGCTCGCTGTACTGGTCCACTTATTGCAGGAGCCGTCTTCGGCAATGTCGGAGGCGGTATGTGGTTTGGCGTGGCGGGCCTTGGAGTCATAGCCGTTGTGCAATCGTGGTTTGTGAAAGAGCCACCGTGATGTGGATTCCAAATTAGAGATCTTTTGTAAATGAGAAATATGTCAAGCTATTAATCAAACTATGTAGACGGTTATTCAAGTCATGTTTGTCAGTTACAACTCGCAACCACTCATACTCGTTTCCCGACACCCGATATCCGGAGGATAACTCGGATACCCCACCCCTATGCGGTATCTCAATCAGAGAAGAAAGTGTCTCCTAGTGAGCATCGAGAAGCGAGTAGAGGTCTCCCACTTTAAGCAATGAGCCAAAGACGCTCAAAAGCCTCGTTGTCCTACTTTGCGCTGCCGCACAAATCGCAAGTCTTAAGGCTGGCAGTCTGTAGTTTTGTAGAACCAATCGCACAGACATTGATCTATCCCTACCTCTACTACACGATCAGATCTTTTGACGTCGCTCCAGAACGATAGCTGGGCTTGTATCGGCGTCCTTCAGTATTGTGCAATTTCTCACTGGTATTTTATGGGGTCAACTATCTGACAGATACGGGAAAGTCCTCCGTTGTGGACTTTTTGGCACCATGCCGTCTTCCTTTGCATTAGGCTTCAGTAGTAGACTTGGGATGGCATTATTGGCTCGTACAGCGTCGGGTGTTTCGAACTATGGTTGCCGAGCTCGTACCCAGCAAGGAGCACCATGCGAGAGCCTTTACAATCATGCCCATGATATTCAATATAGGTTCTGTCTTGGGCCCCCTTTATTGGGTGGTTATAGGAGCCGGCCGAGAAGTATGGGTGGACAATATGGGCCTCCTATCCCTACGCTCTTCCTAACGTTGTTGTGGCAGTCCGCAGCTATTCCCAATCTACCTCTCGACACCTTGGCCTATTGGACTAGCCCTATCGACGAACCAGGTCGGCTTCGCCATGACCTTTATAGGGGTATTCCGGTATCATATTCCAGCTTGTTCTCTATCCTTGGGTTGTTGCTCGTCCTGGCTCGCTCAAGGCACTTCGATACTGTCTAATGCCCTCGCCATATACTTACTTTTTGGTACCACTGCTACCGCAAATCTCTGGGTATTGGGGTGGGATTGGGCTCATTCTTCTACTGCAAGTGACGACACGCACATTCGCATATCCGTCGTGTATCATACTTATAACAAGCTCAGCTCCACCCAAAGGGCTCGGGATTACTAATGGTGTGGCTCAATCGGTCGCTGCCTTCAGTTGGGGCAGCGGACCGTCGACAGCTGGAGCGCTGTTTAGCAAAGTGGGAGGGTCCATGTGGTATGGAGTGGCTGGTATTCGCTTGCTGGGGTGCGTGCAATCCTGGTTGTCAACGAAGCAGATAGCACATACATCGTAGACTGCTCTCTCTTCCTCTGTTAATTCCTTCAGTCGGGCAGGCCGTCACATGTTGATTGCGCTCTGTGATGCGTGTGACCGACCCTGAAGTACATGACAGCCAACGGCAACGGCAACAGCCTCCAGTTGCCATGATCCATGCCAAAGAATACGCCTCGCAACATGGACCTGTCCATTCGGCCGAGGATACGGGCAGCCCAAGCCTGTGAGAGTTGTCGTGCGAGGAAGCAAAAGTGTGGCGAAGAACGGCCTCAGTGTCGGCAATGCAACGACGCCAAGCTTGAATGTATATATCGCGACGTCGCACCCGGCAAGAGTGACAGGACTCTGCTACACATTCTTGGTCGTCTCTCGCGCATAGAGTCCTTGCTGGAGAAGCCAAAGGACACGGTGATGGGGAGGGTCGTCGAGACAGAGATACCCTCCACGCAAGATGTCTCGCTGCCCTACAGACACAAGACTGCTGCACACAAGCTCCTACTATGGCCTTCGATTCAAGGTTTGTTTGGAGATTATATACCAGATCTATTGAAAGATAATGCTATGTCCATCGAAGCATCACGACCCATGCCCCCTCCGTCATCACAGCCCCCTATCCTTCTTCAGGCGGAGGCAGCTTTGGAAGCATACTTTAAGCATTTCTACATTATGCATCCCTTCCTCGATGAGGATTATCTGAGACTGTCTGTGGAGAATATACTGGCCAATCGCCTGCGTGAGGATCAGGAGTCTGCGCTGGTACTCTTCGTCCTGGCACTAGGCTGCTTCCCTCTCAACTACGATCCTTTACCTTTCTTTTCCAATGCGCAAAGGATATTTAGTGTGGTCTCGCAGATCACGATCGAGGCAGTTCAGTGCCATCTCCTAGCGGGCCTCTTCTACGCACAGCTCGTCCGTCCTTTGGATTCGTGGCGGGAAATCAACCTAGCATCAACCACTGTCAGCGTCCTTCTATCTATTCCCTTAAACCCCTCTCGTCAAAATTTAGTCCACAGAGCATTCTGGTCGACGCTCATTCTTGAAAGCGATATGCTCGCCGAGCTCGATTTATATCCAAGCGGAATCGCACGCTACGAGGATTATGTTCCTTTTCCCTTTCGAGACGAGGACAGCGTGGCGGAATCAGTGAGGTTTCACTTTCTGGCTCAGATTGCTATACGACGTTTACTCAACCGCATGCATGCTGCATTGTACATGGACGACTTCTCACCGCAAGTGGCCAGAGAGCTTGACTTCCAGCTTCTGCAATGGCGAGATGCCTTACCGCCGGAGCTGCAATGGGATGACACCGAGGAACCCGCCATGGACATCAACAATGCGAGGCTAAGAGCGAAATATTATGGGGCAAGGTATATCATCATGAGGCCGTTTGTATATGAAGCTCTGCTCGGAAATGTCCAGGAAGCGAAAGATGTACAATGCTGCCTGGAGAGTGCAATGAGCAGCTGCCGTGCCTTTATTCATTTCCAAAAGCCATTCTTGACGAATCTGTACGGGACTGCAGAAGCACAGTGGGGAAATCTGTTGGTCATCTTGGCCGCAAAGCAGGGAGGTCTCGGCGACTACACCAATGTACTATACGATACGCGCCATTTCCTCGGAATTGTTGCAGAGAAGAACCCAAGTCTAGCCCGGGATGTGAAGTTGCTAGATTCCATACATATTATATAGCCAAGATTGGTTTCTACTCTATTGTGACAAGAGATATAGGCTATCGGAGCTCTTGAAAGAACCATGGTCCACAGGCGGGATACGGCTTGTTGTCGTGTGATTTGTACCGCTGGAGACTGCCAAAGCCGTCAACCTTCAATACCACCCCACACTCCCAATTGCGAACATTTAGTTTCGCCTCTTTCGTCTGTCGGTCAAGGACGAGCTTTCCCCACGCCGACTCCGACATGTTGGCGGAACCCATGTACATCAGGTTGCATTCCGGGGATCGTATGTAGATGGCCTTGGAATGCATCAGTGTTCTTGGCTTGACACTCTCAAGACTCTTGATGATTGCCCTCGGGAATCCGTCCTTTTTCCAGTATGCAGGGTTGAAACAAACCGTGCCTCCAGATTCTCGTCCGCCAAGGCTATTGATTACGGTGTCTCGCGAAGGGAAGTAGACCCGCATGTGCTGTTTATAGTCTGCAACACCGCGTGGTGTATGATTTTTGTCGGTCCGGGAGCGATGAAAGTCATTATAAAGGTCGGTGTAGCCCGTGCACGCTTGGTAGAGTGCCCCGCAAAAGTCGTCCGAGAGTGATCCGCAACTGGAAGTGATAATGTCCACTTGCGGAGTTTGGTCCTTAAGGGACGGAGCAAGTGCGTTCACAGCCCTTGCCAGACTTGTAAGGCCAGTCTCATCCCAGCTCTTCGTGTGAGCCCCGCCAACAGAATGTACAAATTGGGCTTTGGCGCTCGACATATCATACTGAGCGATCTTGGTGAGAAGTGCAGGGGGGTAGTTTGCGCTTCGACAGAACCTACAGAGTTCCGTGAAGAAGGGCGACACTGGAGCTTTTTCAACCCACAGAAAGTCTTGGATGAAGACCATATTCTCCATTGCCGAGGTCTCACCCCAATCATACGGTACCAAGTTTGCACTCGGCACCACGACACGTAAAAAATGGTCAAAAAACAAAAGTTGCAGCTTGGAATGCATGCAGTTAATTATTCCATAGACAGAGGGGAAAATGCATTTGGCATTAGGGATGGTCGAAATGACTCCCTCGGTATGTTCCCTTTCGTTTGCTCTGGCATGCATTACAAACCACAACTTCGTCCTCCCAATCCCTAGCTTGCGCAAGACCCACGGTATGTCCCATTGAAATGCAGACAGCACACATTCTTGCAGATTATCTTTGTCGAAGATCTCTTCGATTGTGATATCTGTTGGCTGTCGTGGAACCATACGTACATGCGTGGTCCTGATCTCACCGTCGGCAAAGCGAAGCATAGAAGATGAAGTTGACTCTTTTATGGGTTCAGCTTTGGTGACTGCAAAAGGTGGCGCTGGCGTGGTGTTGAGCCGTGGCAACTTGGGGAGTGGAATGTCTTCGGAAGGTGCCTTCCTCTTCCTCCGCGCCAGTCTCTCTTCCTCCATTTGTCTGCGATTGAGGCCTACGAGTGTGTTTCCAATCGGTGGCGAGGGTGATAGTATCATCTCTGGCTGATCCATGGATGACGCACCTGCTTTCGGTGTTGATGGCTGCACCCATTGCGCTTTTGCTTTGTACGGCGTCGCATTTGGAGTCTCGTCTGTCAAGTCGATGACATCTCTCTCTGCCTTCAATGGCGTCCGAGCGGGAATTGGCGTGATCTCATTCAAATCGAGCTCATCGTCGGAGCTCATGCTAGCTCTATGAGGACAGAGAACGACCAAATATGTACGGAAGCAAAGCAGCCAACCAGCTAAGCCTACTCAACCCCACCGCGTCTGCTTCCTACTTATATCTTGTCCTTTCCTTCATTCCCTCTCTCCTCGGCTGGCTCCATGCGTCCATTCCCCACACCCATCCCCGGGGGAAATGAAGCCTTCTTCCGCGGGACCGGAAACCACACTGGACCCTAACCCCCTTCCTTCCCTGGCCCCGGCCGCCCCCGAAGAGAGTTCGCCACCAACCCCATCCACAAAGCACAAAGAGACACCCGAAGGATGCTCTTGCTGGCCACTGCCCTCCATTTGGGCTGCTTGCTCGCTACTGCCGCTGAGGCTCAGCAGCAAGTCTACTTCCCACAGAGCCCGCCCTCCTATCCGTCACCGCAGGGTGGACGGATCATCGCTCCGTCGTGGGCAGATGCTTACTCAAAGGCAAAGGCCCTGGTCGCCCAGATGACACTGATTGAAAAGGTCAATGTGACGACGGGGTCGGGCTGGGAAATGGAGTTGTGTGTGGGCAATACAAACCCGGTCCCCCGCCTCAACTTCCCATCCCTATGCCTGCAGGACTCGCCGCTCGGCGTTCGAGACACAGACCTGGTCTCCGCTTTCCCAGCCGGCATGAATGCCGCCATGACCTGGGACATTGGGATGATGTATGCCCGCGGTTTCGCCATGGGCGCGGAACACAAAACAAAAGGCACCAACGTGCAGCTCGGACCCGTTTGTGGTCCGTTGGGGAGGAATACTCGTGGCGGTCGCAACTGGGAGGGTTTCAGTCCGGATCCCTACTTGAGTGGCTTGGGCATGGAGTATACGATTCAGGGAATTCAGGATGCTGGGACCCAAGCGTGCGCAAAGCATTTCATTGGCAACGAACAGGAGCATTTTCGACAGGTGGGGAATGGTTACAATATCAGCGCCTCGCTCTCTAGCAACATCGATGACCGCACCATGCACGAGCTCTACTTGTGGCCGTTTGCAAATGCAGTGCGTGCAAGCGTTGCAAGCGTCATGTGCTCCTACAACCAGATCAACAACTCCTACGCTTGCCAGAACTCCAAGATGATGAATGGACTGTTGAAGGAGGAGCTAGGATTCCAGGGTTACGTGGTATCCGACTGGAGTGCTACTCAGTCCGGTGTTGCAAGTGCTCTAGCCGGCCTGGAAATGACCATGCCTGGTGACGGACTATCTTTCTCTGACGGCGTCTCCTTCTTTGGACGCAATCTCACGACTGCTGTCGCGAATGGTTCCTTGCCCATTGAACGTCTGGACGATATGGCCACAAGGATCGTCGCTGCCTGGTACAAACTCGGCCAGGACAAGAACCATACCGCACCCAACTTTAGTGCCTGGTCGACCGCAACGCGTGGTTTTAAGCACTTCATAGCCAAATTGGACTTTGGTGTCATCAACGAACACGTTGATGCATTTTCCCCGCATCGAGAACTCAATCGCGAACTCGCTGCACAGAGTCACATATTACTCAAAAACACGGGGTCTTTGCCCCTTCAAAATGTCCGTCAGCTGGGTCTGTTTGGAAGTGATGCCGGCCCCGCCATGTACGGGCCCAACGGGTGTCCTGATCGCAGCTGTCTGAATGGCACCCTTGCTATGGGTTGGGGCAGCGGTACGGATCAGTTTCCGTATCTCGTTACCCCACTCGAGGCCATTCAAGCGCGGGCTCTCACGCAAGGCTCTTCGGTCTTGTATGTGCTGGATGACTATGCATACACACAGCAAAACATGACCGCATCCTACTCTGACGCTTCCATTGTCTTTGTGGCTGCTGACTCTGGCGAAGGATACCTCACCGTCGACGGGAATATGGGCGATCGGAACAACTTTAGTCTCTGGGATGCTGGCGATGCTCTCGTGCAAAATGTCGCTGGATCCTGCAACAACACCATCGTCGTCATTCACTCTGTGGGAGCTGTGTCGCTCGAGAGTTGGGTTCAACATCCCAATGTAACTGCCATTGTCTACGCCGGTCTGCCTGGCCAGGAATCCGGCAATGCTATTGCCGACATTCTCTATGGTGATGTCAACCCAAGTGGAAGGCTGCCTTTTACGATTGCCAAGAATTTGACGGACTATGGGACGAGTGTGCTCTATACCCAAGGACCCAATGGCTCCGTGCCACAAGTCAATTTCACCGAAGGCGTTTTTATCGATTATCGCCACTTTGACGCAAACAACATCACGCCACGCTATGAATTTGGTTTTGGGCTGAGCTACTCCACCTTCAACTACACGAATCTCCATGTCTCCAAAGTAACGATCTTTAACGCTCTTCCCCCGCCGCCACCAACCCTGCTTCCAGCGTATAGCTACAACAGCACGGTCCCGCCTCCTTCGCAGCTCGGATTCCCTGCTGATTTCGGCCGCAAGATCCCAAACTACGAGTACGCGTATCTCAACCACACCAATATCACCACAAATGCATCCTATCCCTACCCGGTTGGGTACTCTGCAACGCCCATGGATACGCCTGCAGCCGGAGGAGGAGAAGGCGGCAATCCTGCGTTGTGGGAAGTCCTGTATCACGCCAATGTCACCGTGACAAACACGGGCATGCGCGGTGGTGCTGACGTCCCGCAGCTCTACATTGCCTACCCCCAAGGCGACCCCCAATCGCCCCCCAAGGTTCTTCGCGGGTTTGCCAAAGTTAGTGTGAATGCGAATGGGAGCACGACGGTGAACTTTGACATCATGCGGCGGGATATCTCCATGTGGGATGTGACCATGCAGAACTGGCGCATTCCGAGTGGAGACTTCACCGTCATGGTGGGCAGCTCCTCTCGGAATCTGCCCTTGACCAGCACCTTCACCGTCTAACGAGACGACGACGATATGAAAAAACTTCTTGCATTCTTATTTACAGGCTGTAGCCATAGGACTGTAGCCATTTATGTACCTTTTAATCCTACCCTGAAAGCATCAACCTGCGGCCACTTTATCCGTCTCGGGCTCCGCGTCAATGAACTCGGGCACGCCACCAGCGTCCTGCAGGTACGAAGGCACCTCGCCCTCCAGCTCCAAGTCGGCCTCCCCCCCCAGCGCCTCAAGTTCCGCATCGAGCTCGCTCTCGCTGACATCATCGGGGATGTTATAATTCCGCCCGAGCGCCTCCTGGAGCTCGTTGCTGGCATCCAGCAAGTCTGCCATCTCGTCCTGCATCTTATCGATCTTGTCTACGTTCACTTTGCCGTAATCCCGCTTCATCTGCTTGTTTGCCGTCTTCATCACGTCATACTGCACCATCACGTTCCTGAGGCTGTCGGTGGTCATGGCTGCTTGCTCCATGTTGAAGGCCTGTGCCTCCAGCTGGTCCTTTTGTCCTTCATACATCCGGCGCTGCTTGAGTACTTTGAGCGCCTTCTGCTTGAGGGCCGATTTGGCCGGGCCGTCACGCATCTTTTGCAGCCGGCTCTGCAGCCCGCCCAGCTCGGCAGTCACCTTGCTCAGCTTCACGTCGATGGCAGCAACGCGGGTGTCGTTGGAGCCGAGGGCGTCGTCGATGGTCGCCTTGGGCTTGCGTGGCGCCCCGCCGCCAAACAGTCTGTTCATGGTCGAATGAATGAACGAGCGAATACTCGCACGTACTTATAGACTATACTTTTCTACATGATAATGGAGGGGATCTCCACGTTCGCCTTGATGGACTTGTGGGGCAGGACGCGCCCGCCATTCACGTACACCTCGTCGGCAATGGTGACGTCGTCGCCCAGCACGCTCACGTTCTCCAGCCGCGCCCAGCGCCCCACCGTGCTGCGCCAGCCCACGATGGTGCTCTTGACCCACGCGTGGTCCTTGATGCGGCTGCCCTCCAGCACCACGCTGCGCTGCAGCCGCACTCCGTCGCCGATGATAACGTTGGGCCCAATCGTCACATTTGGGCCGATGCGGCAGTTCTTGCCCACTTTGGCGCTGGGGTCCATGAGGACATTCCCGCCGTACAGCCAGTCCGCGTCCTTGACCAGCATACCAGGCGCTCGTTTGCTGAGGGAGGATAGGTAGAGACATGTCCCTATCAAGAAGTCCTTTGGCTGGCCCACATCCATCCAAAACCCGTCCAGATCAAAGGAGTGGAGCTGCGAGTCATGAACCATGGCTGGAAAGACTTCCGTTTCAATGGACGTCGGCCTCAACTCTATCCTCTTCAAGACAGACGTGTTGAAGATGTACAGCCCGGCATTGATGCGGTTCCCAACAAACGTAACCGGCTTCTCCACAAAGCGATCAATGCACGTCGTCTTGCCCTTCATGACCACCACCCCGTAATTGCTCGGCTCATCGACTGGCGTGACGATGATTGTCCCTTCTGCTCCATGCGAGCTGTGGAACTTGGCTAGCTCCTCAAATGGGTAGTCGCAAATCACATCGCTGTTGAGGACAAAGAATGGAGCATCGTCCTTGCCAAGAATCTCCTCTGCAAGCTTCAACGGTCCAGCAGTGCCCAGGGGCTCCGTCTCCACGCTAAAGGTGATTGTAATGCCAAACTCCTCCTCATACTAGCGATTAGCGGGGTCCGAAGCCACTCGAATACCTTCTTCAAGGCAGAGACCATGATGTCGGGTCTGTAATTCACAGCAAGCACAATATCCGTGACACCTGCAGCTGCCAGCGATTGCACCTGGTGGTAGATCATCGGCTTGTTGCCAAACTCCACCAGCGGCTTCGGAAGGGTCAATGTGAGCGGCCGCAAGCGCGTGCCAAACCCACCGACCAGAATAAGAGCCTTCATGCTTGTGGTGGGGTCTGAGTCGTGCAGCACGAGTGGGTGGGAGTGGGGCTCGGGGGAGTTTGGGGATGTCTGGAGCCTTTTGGGAGTGTCCTTGGTGGGTTCCCAGTCACGGGGTGGCGCGCTTGCTTTTCGACAGGGACTGGATGGAAGTGGGGTTGGGGAAAAGAGTTTTTGGCTGCAAAGACACGAAAACACCCGAAAATAGACAGATTCGGGAGAGCAAGAGGAGAGTGATGAGAGGGAGAGGAGAGGGAAGGAGAGGGAAGGAGAGGAGAGCAGAAGAGAGGAGAGGGAGATGAACGAATGAACAGGAAAAGTAGGCGGAA
>JAABUZ0100006942.1_pt1 | contig 13893 bp, 12 predicted proteins | sample 5562091 | NCBI WGS metagenome assembly JAABUZ01 (sample SAMN12813069, study PRJNA571459) | rock metagenome | isolation source: Antarctica rocks | place: Antarctica: Victoria Land, Linnaeus Terrace sud | collected 2015-12-21 | reverse complement strand
TGAACTCCCCGCTCGTGGAGCGCCCGCGCTCGAGAGAAGCAGGGGAGGGCTGGCAGACGTTCCCGGACTGCGCCGGAATGCGACGACCAGCAGAATACCACCTATGATGACGAACCACCGTAATCGAACTCTCATGCCGCACCTCCTGGGTGTGTCCGGGACGCCGTTCCGATGTTGATTCCCGTAACGTTGAAGATACGCCGCGTCCAGTTCCCCTCGCGATCCGACCCGCGAGCGGACGCGGTGAGCCGGGAGAGCGCGTACAGTCCAGACCAGGTGGAGTCGAGCGATGTCATAGGCCCTGATGGGTTCCCTGGGCCAACGCGCTAAAGCCGCCGGTGGGGTCCATGCAGCGTCGCACAAAGGAGATCGTTGCCGGGGCCGCAGGAACTGGCCGGCCAAAGAGGGCATAGAGGGCTATGGCTGCGCGGGTACTGAACAGATCGGCAGGCATCCCGGGGCGAGTGGCGTATCCACCGGCAGACACTCGGCGCTGATCCACGGCGCGGAGGATGAGACGTTCCAGCTCGGCTCGGTCGGTCGGATTGGCGAGTGCGCGAAGAGCGGCCACCTGGAGGAGGAATGCGGGGCGCAGTTGTGCCAGCGTTCCCGGAGCCATGAGGGTGTTCGTGGCGGACTGTACAGCAACTGGCGACACCGACGGTGATAATCCGGCCTCACTCTGGGCGGCCGCTTGCCAGAACATGCCTGGCACATCATCGGCCGACCGGCCAGTGCTCGGGATATGAATCAAGCTGCGGGCCGCCGCTTCAAGCTGCTTCCGTGGGGCACCCAGCAGATGTGCCGCTGCAATGATGGAGAAGCTCTGGTTTAGGTAGCTACTCCCTTCCAGAACGTTCCTCGGCATCGCACTTTGCTGCGCATGCTGGAGGTCTCGGAGCCAGGTGAAGACACCCTGGTGGTTCCGGCCACCTTCCGGCTTTTTCTGGAGGGCTGCCAGGATGCTGAGCGCCGAAAGCGTCTCAGCAGGGGATGCTTGCACCTGGCTGCTGGGCGCCCACCCGCCATGAGTCGACCGATGGAGTCGCTCCGTGTCGACCAGGGCCGATACGTACGGCGCGCGCACACCACCCGCGTGCAACAGGACGAGAGCTTGAGCCGTCACCTGTGGGTCGCCGAAGGTCTGCGTTGGCGCGAGTGGAAACGTCCCATCGCGCAGTTCGAGAGCCGCCAGGTGCTGGAGGTAGCTCCTGGAGGGCTGGATCGGGGTGTGGAAGTCCTGGGGAAACAGCCGCGATGCGTCGTGCAGCATGGCCCACACGGCCAGTGCTGGACCGCCGGGGCTCTGGCGCAAGAGACTGGCGCGGAGGGTACGCAATGCTCGCACGCGCAAGGCGCGGGCTTCGAGCGAAATCGATAAGGGGACTCGAAGATCGGCCAGGGCCGCGAGGGTAGCTATGCCCCCACTGTTGACCAGGCGGCTGGTGCTGAAGGAGCCAAAGGGAGCGTTCTCGCGACCTGCTGATGCAAGACCGGTCGCCAGTCGTCGGGCGGGAAGCGAGCGTAACTCCCCGGCGTCACGCAACATGATTGCTCCTACCTGAGAAGCGTCAGCGCTTGGCGCGCTGTTGTTGCCCCAGGCGAGCAAGCCGGTAGTCGTTTGCATCCGTGCCACTGCGTCCACAACCCATTTATGGGGAAGGGGAGCGCCGTTGCAATCGGCCGCTTGCGCCAGGAGGAAGAGCCGATAGAGGGTTGGGAATGAGCTATCGACGGCAACGTTACGCATTCCCCCACGCCGCAGAGCAACATACCGTACCCAGCCACGTGTAGCAGTTTGCTGCTCATCGTCACGCCAGGGGAAGCGCCCATCATGGCCGAGGCAGGACCACCAGCTGGTGGCATACAGACTGGGCGATCCATCACGAAGCATGCTGCCATCGCCGTAAACACCCCTTTGAGACCCGTCGGCTCCGAATTGGGCTAAGGTGCGGGTCTGACCGGACCATGAAGCGATGGCGCTGACAGTGACCGGCGGTCGTCCGTGCGTGTCAGCAGCGCAGCTAGACAGAAGAACGCCAAGCGCGAGGAAAAGCATACTTCGCGTCAGCATAGTCATAGTTGTGTGTCTCCTTGCGGGAATCGGGTCCCCGGGAGCCTCTCCCGGGGCCTTAACCAAACATGCCTCAGATTGCGACCGAGTCGTAGGACCCAACGGTGTAGAAGGAACCGGCAAACTGGGCCGCTCTCCTTGTGGTCTCTATCAGCCCCTCCTGCTGGCTCCGCCTGACACGCCGTGGCCGCTGGCGGCTCCTCCCTCGACACGCTGAGTCCCTGGGCCGACAGTCTCACACTTCGAGAGCACTTACAGAGGCCTGTGTATTTTGCTCTGCCTGCATCCCTCGGGCACAGAAGGAACGGATGCACGAACCACTGGCGAAACACTCACTAGGACTTGCCACTGGTCCTAAAGACACTCGCGTTCGATCTCTCTTGACCGGGGGATGATGGCAACGTTTTCTTCGGCCGGACCGACCCTGCTATGCCGGCGCCTATGGCTAGAACCATCGTAAGTGCAGCCAGGGTGGCGAGGAGACCGGGACTCAAATAGTGCAGTTGCATTAGGCTGTTCAAGTACATTCTCGTGTCCACAGCCAAACCAATAACGCTCGCGCCCAGGAGAACGTTCGAAATCCACAGCACCGCTAAACTGAGACGCTGTTGGCGGATGGCATGGAAGCATGCCCCAAAGACCATTGCGATGAGCACGACGGTTATGACACTTATCATGGGGTTCGCTGCATTCATCGCAGGCTGCGGGTCTCCGAAGTCTCCCTGAAAAGCTAAATAAACGTACGAGAGGGAACCGATTCCCAGAGCACCGGCAAGCAGACCACAAGTCGCCTCCACGCCTCGTGAGAGATCGATAATCCGCTGCCGGTGGCGCATGTCCCGACGTTGCCCCAACTCGTAAGCTTGTTCCATCCGATCCAGTAGCGCATCCGCGAGGTGCCCATCGCTCCCCTCCGGTAGCTCCCTACTCGCTGCCAATGCAGCCAAAACCCCGTCGTGCAACTCGCCGCGCTCTAACATCAGTTTTCCTTCTTCCTGTTAACAACAATGTAAGGATCCGCATCACGGGGGAGCCAGCGCGCCAGGCTGTGCTGGCTCCCCGCTCGAATCCTTCAGTCAATGACATAGCTCAGTGGCAGTACCCCCACGATGGATCAACCCAGCATCCCACCGTTGTCAGGTTGCTAGTAGCCTGCCACACTTGCACACCACCGTCCACACCGAGATACATTCGCTGTTCGGTATTGAAGTCGATAGCGCTGATGCCGCCAATTGGGGTTGGCAGAGTTCCCCAGATGTGTACATTATCGCCAGCAGTGAGGCTCGTGGCTCCGCCGCTGTTCTCATTGCCGCACCAGTTATTTGGCTGGACTCCCGGTGTACCACTAATCAGAGTAATGTGCATGTTGACCGAGGCGCTCATCTGGTTACAGTCCGTCCCAGCCTGCGCGTATACATTAAAGTAATTGAACGCGTAGTACTGATACACACGCGAGTAGAACACGTTGCATCCACCAGAACCGCTGCCACACAGGTACACCTCGGCGGTGTTGTAATACCATCCGTTGACTAAGCCGTCCTTGACATGAGGAAGTGGCTGCAGGTGTGGATGCAGCGACCGAGAAAACAGTGCACGACTGAAAGGACTAAACCTAGCTGTGCGGGATCCATCTAGTGCGGTAGACATCAGCGGTGCCGGCCCGTGCTGTGGGACGCCAAGCGTCACGCCCATGTTCATGTCGCAAGGGACCGTGCCGAGTTCAGCATGAGCTTTACGAAACGCTTCACAATCCGCTGGTGCCATATGAAGATGGTAGCCTCGATGCTGCACCACTCCATTACGGGGTTGCAAATATGCCCCAACAGAGAGCAGACCCGCTCCAGTCCCGAGCTGCGGTCCGACACTTGCCGCGCCGGGCCCGGGAGCGGTCTGGTGTGATGCCGTCATGGTGTGAAAGTTTCGCGTAGTCACAATGCCCCGGCCATCCCGGGTCGCATGGAAGGACGTGCTCCCTGATACGGGCGCACCGGCCGGAAGCGGCTGGTAGTTTGTGCCACCGGAGAGGTGGAGATAGGTGCCGTGATTCTCGATCATGGTGGGGAACGTCACCGGGCCCACCCCCTGAGCCCCGGTCGCCATCACGCTGGTGAAGACGCTGGCAACCGCCGCGACAGCGGTTAGAATGTAGCGGATCATTCAAGCCTCCTGTATGTTCGTTTGGATGGTCAAACCGCCGCGCTCGGCCCAATCCGGCGCGGCTCTTTCTTGAGTTGTCGTAAACTCAACTCCCTCGTGGTTCCCTCTTGCTGCAAAATCAGCCGCAGTTGTCGGTATTAAGGGGCTTGCCAAGCCCGTCCGGGCGATCTACACTAAAGACATCAGATCCCGATGCACGTTGCCTTCGGTGCGTCGCTCCGGGCAGCCAGCACTGGCAGGTGCTGATTGCCCCGTTTTCTCTTGGCCTTCTGTCTCCTCCTTATGCAGTTGAGTGTGTGGCTCTCTCGATGGCGTGAGTACCATCCGGGATCAGCATAGGCTCTCGCTGTGGATGTCCGCACCAGTAGAAATACGGGCCGGGTACCCTGTATTTCTACTGGTGTCACGGCCGTAGCGTGGTGTGTAGACTCAGCCGTGGGAGCGGGAGAACCGCGAGTGTGCGCGGGATCGCTCCGGTTAAATGGGCAGAGGCATGCGCGGCATAATAGAGGACCATATGGCAACACCCCGCCCGTACTGAAGAGCGGGGTGTTGAAAACATGGCTGCGGTTAAGAACTGTTGGATCGCCTCCTCTACTTGAACAGCGCACTCCAAACAAAACGAACCGCAAGGACTACGAGCACAAACAGGACGATCATTAGCACGATTCCAAGTTCGGGGAAGTGTCCCCACAGCACAGCGAGCATGAAATGTCTTCCCTTACGTGCGGTTGTTAGCCTTGCAGCGCAGCCCGCGGATGAACGCCTGGACAAAGCGTATGGCCGTGATGAGGACCAGCACGATCAGGATGATCGCGACGATCGCAAAGAGCTCCGCGAGGTGTCCTCCCAAAATCATGCCAGTCATCATGATTAGCCTCCGTTCGGGGTGAACAATGCCCCCGCATCGCTGTGGGGGACCGTCAGATAGAACCCACCGCGAGGATCGACGGTCACTGTCTGGCGGCCCGCATCAACCGTCCGCGCCGTGAGCGAGGAGATGCCACCGGTCACCACCCCGTAGACCAGGTTGGTATCAGCCAGACGCACGACGCCGTAGCGTATCGGGCCGGTAGTCACACTCACCGACTCATTCGCATCAACGGTAACGCGCGCGAAAGGGGTTGGCAGGCGTGTCAGGAGGGCGCCCAGCCCCGAGCCGGCGTGACCGGGACGCTCCACTGTGTAGATCACCAAGTGCCCGCCGCTGGTCTCGCCCTCGCCGACGATGTGGAAGCTACCAGGCATGATCGGCCCGGCGGCCGTCACCACGTCCGCATAGTTGGGGGTCAGGTGGGCATGAAGCGTCTTGGCGCCGCTCCCGGCCACGCCGGCGAGGGCCAGCGTCCCGACCAGGGCGCCTTCCCATCCGATTTCCGCGAACGTCCCGATCATGTGAACCTCCTACTTGAAACTATCGGTCTCGTAGGTCAATGAGCTACTGCCATGAGCATGCACGCCGGTAAACGCAGGGCGGGTTCCCGGTGATGAAGTGCTGCCTCACCCCATGATGGAACCCGCCGGCTTTGTTCATCGAATCGAATAGGCCGTTAGGAGGTGCATCGTGTGTACGTCACCTTCGTGCCGCCAAAGATTCGACTCTGACCTGTGATTGAGTACCCCAGGCCCGCCAACCGCGAGGCATCCTGCTGAAGGCCCCGGTCGCTACCATAGGTTCGTGCCACGATGGTCGGTCGAACCTGCGTTCCCATCCACTGCTGTTCTTCGTGAAGGTAGCGGCGGTCGAACAGAACGGTGAGTGCCCTCCGCAGACCTGCGGGAATCGCAAGCAGCACAACCAGTAGCCCAACTAGCGCCAAGGGCGCGACGACGGCGGTATGAAGGAAGACGCTCAGGAAGAACACGGCCGCGAGAAAGCCCACCACAAGAGTAACGAGCGACTGGAAGTACGTCGGTACCGTGTGTCTTAAGGGGGTGAGCGGAGTCACAGCTCAGTCAACGCGATCAAGGAAGGTTTCCGTGACCTCATCGGCCAGGTCTGCGTGCTCCTCACGTGCCGCAATGACCGCGTGAAGCTCCTCGCGCCAATCATCTCGGGTCATGATGTTGGCCGTACAGTACTTTGGCAATACGATCCACCTTCTCCTTGTGCAACTAAGCGTATGGCTCTCTCGATGGCGTGAGTGCCATCACGGATCAGCATAGGCGCTGACTCTGGATGTGCGCACCAGTAGAAATACGGGCCAGGTACCCTGTATTTCTACTGGTGCCGCCGCGAGAGCGGACTGTGTAGACTCAGCCGTAGGAGCGGGAGAGTCGCGAGTGTGCGCGGGTCGCTCCGATTAAATGGGCAAAGGAGTATCGAAAAAGACATGAATGCGACACACACTCCGGTACTGGCAAGGCAGGTACAGGCCACCGTCCTGGCGGACATCGTTCAGGCGCTCGTGGACGGCGGGCCGCGTCGACTCAACGACGCGACCTGGCTGCATGAGCGAGCCGAGGCAGCGGGCCTCGGCCCACACGAGTCCACGGCTCTTGAGGCGCTGCGCACTCGTCTCCAGGAGGGGCGAACCCTGCTGAGCAGCCGGACGGCATTGAATTGGTTCTGAGGGGCGCGCCGGTGGTGGGCGGTCTCGATTGCGTGGAAACCGTCGCTGACGGGGTGCGCGAGCTACTCCGCGCCGCGCCTCTCACGCCGGCCTATCGAACTGCCCTCGCCGCGGCGCTGGAAGCGCCCGGTCGCATCCTCTCCGCGGCGCCCGATGCTCGATGGACCCACTGCGTCTCCACCTGTTGCGCCGCGGCAGGCGGACGGTGGGACCAGGCCGCGGCGACCGCCGGGACGATCGAACTGTTCATGGTAGCGCTGGACTTGCTCGATGGCGAAGAAGACAGGGAAGAGAGCCCATTACGCTCAGAACTCGGCCCGGCTCGCCTGCTGAACGTCTCCACCGGCCTGCTGTTTATGGCTCAGACCAGCTTGACCAGCACAGGGAGCACGCAGGCGACAAGGATCCTTCTCGATTGGGCGCTGCGCGCGTGCAGTGGACAGGATGCAGATCTGGCCACAGAGTCGACCACGGGTATTGGAATCACCGATGCGCTCACGGTAACCGAGTGGAAGTCAGCCTCGCTCGCCTCCGCTGCCTGTCAACTCGGCGCCCTCTGTGCCGGCGCCGACTCCGCCCTCCAGGCTCTGTACGTGCAATTCGGCGCCTATCTCGGCATGGTGGCCCAACTCGGGAACGACATGCGAGCCGTTACAGTCGGCGCCGACGGCAAAACTGACATCGCGCTGCGGAGACCCACTCTGCCCCTCGTGTACGCAGCCCGTCAAACATCGGGCGAAGAGGACCAAAAGAGTGACCTGTGGGATCCAACTGTGCGACTCGGTACCGCGCCGCTTGCTCTCACCTGGGTCGTCGCCGAGGCCTACCGCGGTCGGGCATTGGATCTGATTCCCCGGCTGACGATCGACCCTGCTGCCCGACTCGATCTTCGCCAGCTTGTACGCATCGTGTAGGGGAACGACGGACATGGCAACTGCCTCTGCAGTATCACCGACTTCCACGTCACGCCCTGGATGGGCGCGTGGCCGCACCCTGCTTGTCGCCGCCACCAGCCTGATCTACGCCGCGGTCCTATCGGCCAACATCGTGCTGCTGCTGCTGCCTCCTCGCCTCGCCATAGCACTGTCCACGCCCTCGGCAGGGCAGGCCCATGTCGCCTGGGTGCTGCCGGGAAGCTTGCTCTGGGACCGAGGCGTGCGGGTGGGGGACCGCGTCCTCACCGTCGATGGACACGTCGTGACGCAGAGGGATGGTGGTTTCCGGCGCATTGAGGAGGTAGTGGCTCAGACTGCACACGGCTCGGTGCGGGTCGACGCCGGCGCCCTGCGCCATGGTCACCAGACCTGGCCGCTGCTGGTGCTCAGTCCGTGGTTTCTCCTGGTTGGCACACTCATCGTGCTGCGCACGCCCCGACCGAACGTCGGCGTGGCCGCCTATGCCCTCTTCGCCAGCGCTGCCTTCGCGCTCGCCCTGGCGCCCGGCGCCGATGACGATGACCCGCTGGCCACCGCGGCGGAACTGATCGTGGTGCCGGTCTTTGCGTTTGCCTTCGTTCGCTTCTTCCTGGCCTTTCCCATCGGCCGGAATCTGCGGGGACGAGGTGGGCTTATCGCCCTTGCCCCACTCGCCGCCGTGGGGCTGGGCCTGGCTGCCCTGTTCTTGCCTTCCCTCTATCACCCGATCTCCGCCGTGCGACTTGCAGTCCTCTCCATCTACCTGGCCGTTGGCGCCGGTCTCCTCACCTGGAGCTTCCTGCAGACCCACGATCGTGACCTGCGTCGGGGCCTGGTTGTCCTGAGCGCCGGCGCGGTTGGGTCGGTTCTTCCGCTCGTCTTGCTGTCCGTCGCACCCAGGCTATTCGGCTGCCATCCGGTTATTGCGCCCGAACAGTCCGCCCTGACCCTGGTATTTCTGCCCGCCGGCTTTGCCTACGCCATTCTGCGCCACGACGTTCTGGGCGTGTCCCTCCTGCAGCGCTGGCTGCTGCGCGGCGTGCTCTGGGGCGGCCTTCTGCTAGTCTGCGCCAGCGTCGCCCTGGTGCTGCGCTCCCTCCCACCCACTCACCTCGGCGCTCCTGATCTCTGGCTCACCGCTATCCTCCTCCTGGTCGGTGGCGCCTCCTTCCGCTGGCTGTACAGCCGGCTGTTTTCGCTGCTCGATCGGCTGATTTTCAAAGATAGCTACGACTATCGCGTTTCGCTGCAGCGGCTTAGCGGCGATCTCTCGGTGGCCGGCGACCTCAACACTCTGGCTGAATCGCTGCCCGAGACGCTGAGGCGACTGATGAACTTGCGGTTTGTGGCACTGCTGGTGTACGAGGGAAGCATAATCCGGGTGCAGGGGGTTGCCGGCTCCTCTGATCCGGGACTGCCGGCTGCCATCGTCGAGGCGGCAGATCCGTCAAAACGCGAACTCCGTTTCGTCGCCGTTACGGACGACGACCATCCGGCTTTACTCATGCCCTTGTGCCAGCACGAGGCCGTGGTTGGTTGTCTTTGCCTGGGCCCGAAGAGGAGTGGTGAGCCATTCCGCGCCGTGGACCGCGACCTACTCACCACCCTGAGCGGACATCTCGCCGCGCTGCTCCGCAACGCCCAGCTCGCCGATGACCTGCGCTTGAAGGTTCGTACCCTCGATGCGTTGAACGACCGGCTAGAGCTGGCGCACGAGGAGGAGCGGGTCCGCCTGGCGGCCGACCTGCACGACGAGCCGCTGCAAACGGCGCTCTATCTCGACCGCCAACTCCACAGTATGAATGGGCGACTCAGCGGGGACAATGCTCCATCCTCGTTGAGCCGTGCTTTGGCTGATCAGCTACGAGCTATTTGCACGGGGATGCGTCCTGCCGCGCTGGATGATCTCGGCCTCTACGCGGCGCTCGATATGCTGGTCGCCGATCGGCGCCTGCGCGGCGGCATCCCCATTGCACTCGACGCAGACACGCAGTTGATGCCGGGCGCGATCTCTCCTGCCATCGAATTGATGCTCTATCGCGCTGCCCAAGAGGCGCTGAACAACGCTTTGCGCCACGCCGGTTCTCGTTCGATCCGCGTGAGCTTGAGCGTCTGCCGGGATTGGGTTCAGCTCGAGGTGATGGACGATGGGATAGGCTTCGCCGTCCCGGACCGGCTTGATCGGCTGGCGCTGGATGGGCACCTGGGCCTCGCGGGTCTGCAACAGCGCGTCGAGCGAGCGGGCGGGCGCTTGATCGTCATCTCAGCGCCGGACCAAGGAACAGCCGTCAGAGTCGAGGCACCCCTGGAAAAGGCACAATTGTGATCCGCGTCCTGCTGGTTGACGATCACACGCTAATGCGACAGGGCACGCGCGCGCTTTTGCGAGAGGCAGACGACATCGAGATCGTGGCGGAGAGCGAGCGAGGGGACGAAGCACTGGTACTCGCTCGGCAGCATCATCCCGATGTGGTCATCCTCGACATCCGCCTACCTGGACTGGGAGGCGTTGAGGTGGCGCGGACGCTGCGCGAGGATCTCCCGGCGACGAGGATTCTCATCCTCACCGCCTACGATTATGACCAGTATGTGCGGGCATTGTTCGCCATTGGTGTCGAGGGCTATCTCCTCAAGAACGCCACGGGCGAGGAACTGATCGCAGCGGTTCGGGACGTCTGCGCCGGGAAACAGGTCCTCAGCCCCGAGATCGAGGCGCGCAAGATGGATGAAGATGGATCCCATCCCGATGCGCTGACCGACCGCGAGATCGAGATCCTGACACTGGTGAGCCAGGGCGAGAGCAATAAGGAGATAGCACGAGCGCTCGGCATCACCTCGCGGACTGCGGAGTGGCACGTTGGTAAGGTGCTGGCGAAGCTCGGCGCCCGCTCCCGAACTGAAGCCATCCGGCTCGGGAGGCAACAAGGCATGATCGTCATGGACGAATAATTTTGGACCCAGTGTAGCGGCGGCGACAAGCTGACCTGTACCATGGCAGCTATGGTTCCTCGTCCGTCCTCAGATCGGAGGTCCCAGCGCGAGGGGCTGCTCCTCTCCCTCACCGCGGCTGCCGGCTTCAGCACGACCGGTATCTTCGCCAAGCTGGCCTACGCGGCTCATGTGCATGTCGCCACACTACTTTCGGTGCGCTTTCTGGTCGCCTCGGCGCTGCTGTGGCTGGTGATCGTGGGGACGCGCCAGACACTCCCGCCGAAACGCATTTTCCTGGCGGGGCTTCTTCTGGGGCTGGTCGGGTACGGGCTGCAAGTGACATTGCTGTTCCTCTCGCTGAAGCGGATCGATGCGGCGCTGTCCTCGCTTCTGTTCTATTCCTATCCGGCGATGGTCACGGTGGGCGCTGTACTCCTGGGCCGCGAACGGCTAACACGGCGGCGAGGCATTGCACTGGCGGTGGCCATGGCGGGCGTTCTCTTGGTCTTCTCCACCGCCGCAGGTTCGCCACGAGACACCACCGGGGTACTGCTCTCGCTGGCATCGGCGCTGGTGTACGCGGTGCTCATTCTCATCGCCGACCGGCTGGGGCGTGAGGTGGGACCGCTGGTGCTGAGCGCGCTGGTTCCCACAGGCGCTGCCGTCACCTTTGTGATTGGCGGGCTGCTGCTGGGAGATCTCCGCTTGGACGTCACTCTGCCGGGATGGGGCGCCATGCTCGGGCTGGCTCTGGTGGCCACGGTGTTTCCACTGGCGGCCTTCTACGCCGGCATGGCGCGTGTTGGTCCCTCCACGGCCAGCATTCTCCTGACGGTAGAGCCGGCCCTGACGGTCGTTCTGGCTGCTGTGGTGTTGAATGAGCAGCTCGGTCCTCCCCAGCTCGCGGGCGGTGCGCTGGTTCTCGCCGCCGTCCTGGTCCTGCAGGTACAGCGACGCGGGAGCGCGATTTCAGCGCCTGCCGGGTGACATTGAACCACGCTCTGCTATCTGAATTCGTAGCTCATGGTTGCATATGGGGCCGACGAGGGATATGAGTACACTTGGCAAAGGAACGGAGGGGCGCGATGAACACGGACAGTAAGATCGTCATTATCGGCGCCGGCATCGTGGGCACTGCGTTGGCCGATCAGCTGACCCAGCTCGGCTGCCGAAATGTTGTGGTCCTCGAGCAGGGTCCGCTCTTTGTTACCGGCGGGTCGACCTCGCACGCCCCTGGCGGCGTATTTCAGACCAACCTTTCGCAGGCTATGACGCAGTTTGCCCAGTACTCGGTCCAGCGATACTCGGAACTGGATCTGGATGGCGAGCCCTGCTTCCTGCCGGTGGGCAGCGTTGAAGTCGCTGCCACTCCAGCCCGTTGGGAGGACCTGAAGCGCAAACAGGGAGTGGCCACCGCCTGGGGCGTCGAGTCGGCGCTCCTTGATCCGCAAGAGGTGCAGCAGAAAATCCCGCTGCTCGATCCAGGCAAGATTTATGGCGGGCTGTTCGTGCCCACCGACGGCGTGGCCAAGCCGGTGCGCGCTGCCGAGGCCATGGCGCGCTGTGCCATGAGCCGCGGCGCCGTCTTCCACGGCGGGGCCGAGGTGACCGACATCGAAGTGGCTGATGGGCGAGTCCGAGCGGTGATAAGTACCCTCGGTCGTTTTGACGCCGATGTGGTGGTGAGTTGCGCCGGAATTTGGGGGCAGCGCATCGGGCGCATGGTGGGCGTGCTGATGCCGTTGGTGCCGATGCAGCATCAGTACGTCGTCAGCTCACCGCTGGCGGAACTGCGCGGCGAAACCCGGGACGTGGCCTACCCACTGCTGCGCCATCAGGATCGGGACATGTACTTTCGCCCGCACCTGGATCGCTGGGGCGCCGGCTCCTATCAGAACCGCCCGCTCCCGGTCTCCGCGGACGACCTGGTGGCGTATGCGGACGCGGAGGTCATGCCGTCGGTCGTCCCCTTTACGCCGGAGGACTTCGCGCCGGCCTGGGCAGATACCATCGACCTGCTTCCGGCCGTGGCAAACAGCACCATCGAGGAAGCGATCAACGGCGTCTTCTCCTTTACCACGGATGGTTTCCCCTTGCTGGGCGAGTCGCGTCAGGTTGCCGGCTTCTGGATGGCCGAAGCGGTGTGGATTACCCATGCCGCGGGCGTCGCCAAAGCCGTGGCGGAGTGGATGGTCCAGGGGGTGCCGAGCATCGATCTGCGCCAGTGCGATATTCATCGCTTCGAGCCGTTCGCACTCAGCCCATCGTACGTGGAGCAGCGCTCGTTGCAGGGGTATATCGAGGTATACGATATCAAGCACCCGCTGGAACCGATGGAGGAGCCGCGCCCGCTGCGAGTCAGCCCCTTCTATGAGCGCGAGAAGGCGCTGGGTGGCTCCTTCCTGGAGGCGGCCGGCTGGGAGAGACCGCAATGGTATGAGTCCAACGCTTCGTTGGTCGCGGATCGACCCATCCCGCCGCGTGAGGGATGGGAAGCTCGCTATTGGTCGCCGATTGTGGGGGCTGAACATCTGGCCACACGGGAGCGAGTGGCGCTGTACGACATGAACTCTCTCTCCAAAGTCGAGGTAACTGGGCCGGGCGCCTGCGCTTTTCTGCAAGGGCTCACCACCGGCGACATGGACAAGCGCGTGGGCGCCATTACCTACACCCTGATGCTTGATCATGCGGCGGGGATCACGAGCGACGTTACCGTGGCCCGGCTGGGGACGAACCACTTCCAGATCGGCTGCAACGGACCGCTTGATCTCGACTGGTTCCAGTGCCATCTGCCGGCAGATGGCTCGGCACAGCTGCACAATATCTCGGGAGGCACCTGCTGTGTGGGCGTATGGGGACCGCTGGCCCGAGAACTGGCGCAGTCCCTGTCTGATGATGATTTCTCGGAGACCGGCCATAAGTTCTTCAATGCCAGGCAGGTGTACCTGCGCGAGGTGCCGGTGACCGCCATGCGGCTGTCCTATGTGGGCGAGCTGGGCTGGGAACTCTACACCACGGCCGACTACGGACCTCGACTCTGGGACCTGCTGTGGGCGGCCGGCCAGCCGCTGGGCGTGATCGCCGGCGGTCGTGGCGCCTTCGACAGTCTGCGGATAGAGAAAGGGTACCGGTTCTGGGGCCGCGATATGTGGACCGACCACGATCCGTATGAGGCCGGTGTGGGATTTGCGGTGAACCTCAAGAAGGGTGAGTTCATTGGGCGGGACGCGCTGTTACTCCGCAA
>JAABUZ0100006941.1_pt1 | contig 13896 bp, 18 predicted proteins | sample 5562091 | NCBI WGS metagenome assembly JAABUZ01 (sample SAMN12813069, study PRJNA571459) | rock metagenome | isolation source: Antarctica rocks | place: Antarctica: Victoria Land, Linnaeus Terrace sud | collected 2015-12-21 | reverse complement strand
CATTCCCCGATTTGTTTCAGTGGGTTGTCCTACACATGGGGGAGTTACCTAGCCCCAGACGAACCCAAAAGGCTCGCAAGTCTAAAAAGCCTACCGTACAGGCTGTCCCGGCTTAAGTTGCTACCCTCAGCCATCACATCAGTTACTCTTTCAATTGGATTGCACTCAATCAGAAAACGTTATAATTTTCTTCGTAAAGCTAACAGTTCATATCAACAGCACGGCAGTTTATCTAATTAACAGAAATCGCAATTATCTGCGGCATTGATTAATGAGGAAACCGTACCCTGCTTTCCTGAGCTAGCCAGCATAAGTCCAAGAGCAAGGAACAATATAGCTCTTTCTTTGATTAGCAATTCAGCCAAAAATATTCGGGGGAAAGAGGAGGCGGAATTTGAGCAACCTGGCATTGTAAAGTTTTATGGCGCTCAACATCCTCACGTTTTGAAGGATGACGAATTGAGGGAAATGTTGATTGCCAAAGGCTTGGCGCTGGATGCAATGCAGGAATCATTAGGGATGGAGATGGTCAATGCCTATCTGTCACGGGCATTTGACAAATAACAATGCGCTCGTTTGGTAGCGATCACTAAAAGTGTGGTACATCCAGTGACTTGTGTTTCGACCCGAGATAGTTTAGGCTGTCGTTGACCAAAGATTTTTTCATTTGATGATTCATTTTGTATGACATCGTCTTCTCGGCTTAAAGAATTTTTAATCGGTAAATCGTTACCGACAAGTGCTAGTAGTCACGAACGCTTAAACAACTTCGCCGCCTTGGCGGTTCTTTCTTCGGATGCGCTCTCATCTGTTGCGTACGCTACCGAAGAGATCCTCAAGGTTTTGGTGCTTGCAGGGAGCGCGGCTGTTCTCGGTGACTCTATATGGATTGCAGGAGCGATCGCGCTGCTACTACTGATAATTACCCTTTCCTATCAACAAACCATCCGCGCTTATCCCAGTGGCGGTGGAGCCTACATTGTTGCCATGTCAAACTTGGGCGTCTATCCAGGTCTTGTGGCAGGCGCTTCGCTGATGCTCGACTATGTGCTAACGGTAACCGTGAGTGTCGCTTCTGGGGTAGATGCCCTAAACTCAGCGGTTCCACAACTGTTACCGTTCAAGGTTTCCATTTGCTTGCTGTTCATTTTCTTAGTCATGCTGGCGAATCTGAGGGGTTTACGGGAATCGGGCCGGATCTTTATGGTGCCGACGTATGCCTTTATTATTAGTGTTTTTATCCTGATTTTAGCTGGTTTTTATCACCAAGCTACTGGACAAATACATGCGAGTCCTCCCGCCCTCAAGTCAGCAGTAGAACCAATTAGTATATTTTTGATTTTGAGAGCATTTTCTCAGGGTTGTACAGCGCTCACTGGGGTAGAAGCCATATCGAATGGCGTTCCAGCCTTTAAGCCACCAGAGTCGCAAAATGCCCGGACAACAATGCTCTACATGGGTCTAATTCTAGGAACAATGTTTTTGGGCATCACGCACCTAGCCAACGAGTATAACATTGTTCCAGATCCCACAGGTCAACAAACCGTGCTTTCTCAGTTGGGACACAATATTTTAGGCAATGGGCCGTTATACTACTATCTCCAATTTGCCACGCTGTTGGTCTTAATTTTAGCCGCAAATACCAGTTATGCGGACTTTCCCAGGCTTTCTTCTCTCTTGGCTCGTGATGGCTTTATGCCCCGGCAATTAGCAATGTTGGGCGATCGCTTAGTCTACTCTAATGGCATTATTTTGCTCAGCATCTTTGGTGCTGTCTTGCTGATTATCTTCGGAGGCAGTGTTGATCGGCTGATTTCCCTCTACGCTTTAGGCGTGTTCAGTTCCTTTACCCTCTCCCAAGCTGGGATGGTACGTCACTGGTTCAGAGAGCGTGGCTCAGGTTGGCAACCTAGAGCCATGATGAATGGCTTGGGAGCCATTACTACGGCAGTCGTTCTGCTCGTGATCTTGCGGACAAAGTTCGTGGCGGGAGCCTGGATAGTCGTAGTAGCAGTTCCTTTGTTGGTGAGCCTATTCCAAGCGATTCATCGTCACTATCAATTTGTGGCAGAGCAGGTCAGTATTCAGGAAATAGGGCCTAGAGGTTACATTCCTAGACCTAAAGTGGAAGTCGTAACCCACCCAGCAGTGGTTGTAGTAGGCCAACTACATATTGGAACGGTAGAAGCACTTGATTATGCACGCAGCATTGCGGATGAGATTGTTGCCATCCATGTCGATATTGGTACTACAGACCGAGAGCAACTACAACAAAAGTGGCAAGAGCTAGAGTCAGATATTCCTTTAGTAATTTTGGACTCGCCCTATCGCTCATTGATATCTCCGATTTGTAAATTTGTCAGTGATTATGAAATTCATCATCCGGGCGTTTTGTCAACGATAATTATTACAGCTTTTGTGACACGTAACTGGTGGGAGGGTCTTTTGCACAATCAAACGGCCTTTTTCTTGAAAAGAGCCTTACGTGATAAAAAGAGTCGAGTTGTTACCACTGTTAGGTATTACCTCTAATTCCGCCATAAATTGACTTGCCTACTATTGCTGGTTTAAGGCCCGCAATACTGTCTGGTACCGCGCCTGAACCTGACTTTTCCCGTTAAGTCTGGTTAGCCAATTGCCATCCCTCAACCAAGTCGTGTAATTTAGCCCATCCTCGCCAAAGTACCTGAATGCCGATGGGCGTTTTACGTCGATGCTCCAGATACCCCTCCGCCGCGAGTCGATAGCGCTCAGCTTGGCAACCGGACTTTAACAGTGTGTGATATTCTTCCCACACACCAACGATAACTGTACCATTGCAGAATCGTCTTTGCCTGTTTAATGGTGGTAACCATTTCACTGGTGAGCAGCATCCTGGAAACAGGCTCTTCTCCTTCTGGGCAATCAACTTCATGAGCATAGACTGCATAAACTCATAAATTTACCTCAAAAAAAAATAAATCAATTATCTATTTTACCAAATAATTATTTTTTGGATAGGTCTAATGTAGAGAATCTCCGCAATTTCTTGATTCGTCTTCTCAGTTGCAAGCAGTGCCAAAATTTCTGGCTCACTCCGAGTCAGGGGATTTGCTAACCCATCAGCAGTCCCTGATGAGTTTGTATCGGTCGTATTGCGCTCAAAAACTGCCGGAATTTCTGTCGTTGCGTTTTGGTCCCACCATGAAGCTCCTGCTGCCACGGAGCGAATTGCTAAAACTAAAGCCTCTACTGCAATTCCTTTCAAGCAGTAGCCCTGAGTTCCGACTTCAATCAACCGAGCAATTAAGGAATTTTGGGACCAAGAAGTCAGCACTAATATTGGCAGTTTTGGGTGTTCCTGCTTGATTTGACGACAAGCCTCAATCCCCCCAATCCCCGACCACCCCACATCTAACAAGACAATATCGAGCGGATGGCGAGAAGCCAGTTCCACAGCCGTCTCGCCATCTTCAGCCTCTGCAACAATTTCCAGTCCCGTCTCCTGTTGCAATCGCATGTTGAGGGTTACAATGCAATACGGTTCAGTTAGTGTTGGAGGGCAAAATTGGAGGTGCCGGAAACCTTATTACTCCGTTGGTCTTCGCGTTCTTATTGAGAACAGTCTCAACTGCATGACTTAACTGAACCGTATTGGGTTACAATCAACCCTGATATTTTTTCGAACCCTCATCTGCAGAACGTGTCTAAGCTCGCAACAAGGGGGGTGAATAAGTGTTCGGACAAAATTCGCGAGTTTTTCGTCGGTCGGGCCGAGGTGAAAGAGTTAATCGTCTTCAACGAGTAGAATCCGCAGCGTTGCAGGTGACATATTACACAGACAAAAGGGGTAGAAATGAGCAGGCTGGTAATCTAAACCCGAATAGTGCGCCGCGTGGCGAACGATTCTCTGCCCAAATTGTACCGCCATGAGCTTCGATAATTTGGCGAGTCAAGTACAGCCCTAACCCCGACCCTTTAGCCTGGCGATCGCTATGTCCCTGGTAAAACCGCTCAAACAAGTGAGGCAGTTCTTCTACTGTAATTCCGAACCCAGTGTCCAGCACCTTCACAACTTGATAGTCAGACTGGGACTCCAACACGACTTCAATTTTGCAGCCACGAAGAGAGTGGTTAATGCTATTCGTCAGTAAATTGGCGAAGACTCGCTGGAGTTGCAGGGCATCTCCGTTAACCCATATAGATCTCCGAAAATCCGATTCCCCATAGCCTAAAGATATATACACCTGGCGAGTTAAGGCTAAATCTGTCAGTGTAGCAATCGTCTCCTCAGCCACAGAAGCCAAATCAACTGGTGCTAACTGTAATTTCAATCCTTCGGTATCATATCGATACACATCCACCAGTGTCTCCACCAGTTGTAGGGTAGTCTGATGACTGCGTGCCATCGTTGCCAGTACTTTGTGCTGAGCTGGTGTGATTACGCCAAATTTCCCGAGCTGAAAAGCGAGCAGCGTCTCAATTGCTCCCAAAAGTGGTGTTTTCAAGTCATGGGTCAACGTCGAGGCAAAATCTTCGCGGACACTGGCTAACTGCTCCTGGGCTTGCAACCTTGCCTGCTGTTGAGCGATCGCCTCTTCATAGCGGCGATTGCGATCGCTCAGCACTCCGGTTACAACCAATGCCAAGACTGCAATCAATCGACTGGCTACAGTTGAGGCTCTGAGCGGATAACCTCCAGGAATCCACAAATTCAGAATCGTCAAAATTGCTGCTACTAGCGTTGTTTGAAAGGTTGCGGCTCTACTCAAGCGGGAGTTTGCCATCAAAATCGGCCCCGTGTAGAGATAACTAAACACATAGTCCGGCGGAGTAGAGTACTCCAGCACTAAAACTACCGCAAATAGGCCAATAATTGACCAAAGCGTGTTCAGGCGCGAGTCTTTGCTGGGTAAAACGGTCTTCTGGTTCAATAACTGAGGCAGCATCTGGAGTCCTATCTTGAGGAGCTGCAGTGGCTTGCTAAGGACCTTTTGGGCTGTAAACCACGCTTCAAGAGAGCAATTCTATTTTTACAGGTAGACGAGCTTAATTACAAGTAATGTCTGACAGTGGTAACAACCTCTTAGATTAATTAGATGCGTTTATGTCTATACTTCCTGATATAAACATTGTTTACCTGACTCAACACTACTATTTATTCAGATTCTTCTGGATTGTTGTATATAACACTGGCGATGAAGATAAACGCAAAATTATATCCTTGTTTAGATGAATTTTTCTGAAGGCTCATTAACAATAATAGTTAGAGGAGAAAAAGAAACGCGTTGATATTTACAAGTGAAAGATTTCTAGAGCCAAGACGATTAAGTTCCTAGTCCCTATCCCATTTTTATGCTTGTCTACCTACGTTCTATAACTGCTCTGGCGTTCACACTAACAACATCCCTTTTAGTGGATCATAGCAATGACTGGATGCATCAGCATAATGTTCAGCAACTGCAAGAAACCAGAGAATGTTTCCGCTGTAACCTGTCGCGGGCAGCTCTGGCAGGGGCAAATCTGGCAGGGGTTAACCTGCGAGCAGCGGATTTGCAGGGAGCCGATTTGAGTCGAGCGAGTCTGAGGGGGGCTGTGTTAGAGTGGGCTGACCTCAGAGGAGCCAATCTGGAAGAAGCCGATCTGACTGGCGTGAACCTGGAGAATGCCTCCCTGGATGAGGCCAATTTGCAAAAGACTGATTTACGGGAGTCTAACCTGAAGGGAGCCGATCTTAGGAATGTTAATCTGAGCCGTGCCAACTTGGTCAGAGCCTCAATAACTCACATAGCCAAAACTACTGTTCTCTGTCACACGACACTAGTAGATGGAACCATAGCTAGTCGAAGCTGTCATTAGGAGAGAATTACCCTCCTACAAGCATCAGGCTACTTGGCACGTAAAGCCACAATTTGGCTTAAGGTAAGGATTCAGGTGCTGGGTTGAGGCAAGAGGGATGGTTGGGATTTGCCACTGTCTGACACCGCGATCAAAGCTAGCTTGAAAAACTCGATGACTGACCGTAGAAAGTCGGCGACAAGTCTGAACGACGCTCAACAAGTCTGCTGTTTGAGCAAACCGCTCCATCGAGCGAGACCCACCACACACAAAAGCGCTTCGTCACTACCAAACGTAAATCACAGCGAAGCCCGGTTATTGTCTGGGGGTACCTCCGGATGATCTAGGAAGTACCACCACCCCTTAGCTTTGTCCCGTAGCGCTCTGGCAATAGCTGCGATATCTGCCAATGGCCGTTCGCAGTAATAAGCCCGCTTGGTACCCAGCTTGAGTGAGCCATTTTTGGATACTAAGAATGCACTCTGGCTTTGAACCCAAAAGCCCAAGTGCCGTATGTGGCAACAGGACTGAGTCTCGCGCCAAGCAGCGATGTTGGGCCTCGGCTTCATCAATCAAGTCCAGGAAGGCTTGCACTCTTGCGGGGTTGTCGCCATGACCTAACTTGACCACTTTTTTGAAATGACGCCTAAGATGTACCAGACACTTCTGTTGCGCTTTGACGGGGTAGCCGTTGTACACACGCTCTGTCATCACTGCTGAGTACCCCGTCAAACGTTTCTCCTAACTGAACGACTGCGTTCGGCACGAGACCAAGTATCTCCGCCGTGAAACAGGCAAAACTCTGAAGATAGTTGTCACCCACATCCACTCCTTCAGACCCAGCACTGGCCTTGCGGGATTCGTCGACATGTACTTGAGGCTGCTGCTTGACCCACTCTCCTTTATAATTCGATGCTCGGGGAAACCGCCCAAGCCATGCGGGAGTTAGTGGCTTGTAGCGTGCCCACGCCAATGTCAATATCGCCGAGTTCGCGTAACAGCTCTTGTTGTTTCACGCAGGGCTAGATGACCGTAGTTACCCAACCACACTCTTCTGAGCTTGCAGACTCACGCCCAAGTCAAGACTTGTCACGACGTTCTCTGGCCAAGCGGCTTACGTACCTCGACCACAATTGGCACTGCGGACAACTCTGTCGCTGATATTCCACAATCAAGGGTGGGATGCTCTACGAGTTGAGCTACCTGTTGCACTTGCACCGCTACTGGCTTTTCAGCTTGCCTCTTGACTACCACAGTGGGAACACACTTGGGGACGTAAGACAACGCAAGCGGTCTACTCTCCCAAAACCAAAACGTGTTTTTCCAGGATGACCCGGTTGCCCACCGGGGCTACAAGGTTACAAGACAAGATTTCACAACCATCCAAATCGTTAACATCGATCCGCACAATAGTGGTTGGGTTTAAAGGTTGTGAAATCATGTCTAGTTTTTCTCTCGGGCTTACGCTTGCGCGCTTCAGCAGTAGCCTCTGGTTGTTATGAGCGCTTTTTCGGGAATCTTATCGCAGGTCTGTGGAAGGTGGCTTAGATGAGGTCTGACTATCTAAAGCCAGATTGACTTGGAGCCGGTTAACCAATGAGCGTCAATTGCTCGATTGCCTGTTGCTGCTGCGAGGGTTACCTGCTGCTGTTGCACTGCGGATGTTGACTAGCTGCTCAGTCGGCAACTGTCTGAGAGTAGCTAGGTCAGATAAGTGGGGTGGCACAGCACTGCTCATGTAGATAACTTACTCGAAAAGTTGCTCTTGTCAAGTCCCTGACCTGAATCCTTACTTCAGAAGAATGGGGCAGCGGGGCTAAATCAAAAGCCACACCTTTTCAGCGCCCCACTGAAGGCGACATCCAAGTTATACCCAATTTCCACTGTGGGAAGATGACCAGGCGGCGGATTAGTATAGTTGGGCTCCTTGCCAGGTAAAAATTCCATTCTTCTGGTTTGCGGATTATAAGTCCACTGAAACTGCCACTCATTTGATGGTGGTAACTTTTGCCATCCCACTTGGGCATACATTTTTCGATAGTCGTTACCCAGTCCCCTGAGAATATTCATTTGAACGGTAAAACCCTGGTGAGCGTTACTCGCTGCACTCCAGAGTTGGTCAACTGTCCTTAAATCAGTACAGGAGAGTGTTTCCATTTCAGCTTGAGGTGTCATCCCCTTTGCCTGTGCTTCTGGTCCAGCAGCATCTAGCATCCGGAGGTAGGTTTCCCGGTCCGCTGCTCTCCAGTCTTTCTGACGCAAGTCTGACCGCAACTTGCTGTAATCAATGCCTCGCCCATTCGTGAGTTGGACTTCATCGAGTGAACGAGGATTGGTGGATGCTTTACCTGGGGAGAAAGCGGCATTAGGTGTAGGATTAGTGAGTGAGTTAGCTGGCGCTGATGTGGTAGTGGGTGTAGCCTCAGGGGTTGGCCTTAATCCGTACCAGACAATCGCTCCCGCTACACTGAATAGAGCGGCAACTATTAACAAAGTTAGTACATATATTCCAGTCTTATTATCCTTGGCCATAGCTTTTTAGTTAATGTTAATTGAACTCTACTGGAGCTGGCTCTAACCTTCGATACCAAAAGAGCGCTTTTGCACCGCGAGCGCTGGGTAATTGATACCTTGGCCAACCAATAGGCTGTGCAGAAACTTGTAATTAGTCATCCATCTGACTTTCCCCGTTATCTTTTTAGGGCGTGCGTTCGCTTCAGACCCCGCGGTTCCAAAGCCCGATTCTCTCATCAATTAGTTGTTATTAATGACAACTAATTGATAATAAACGGTTGAGAAAAGCCACGCTATTTGGTGGTTTCAGGACTTAGCGGGAAAAGTCAGGTCATCCATCTATACATATTCTTTTGGTTGATTATCCTCTGTTTTTAAGTTTTACATACTTTCTTCTTGCAAGATTTTTTTTACATTTAATCAACATAATAACTGAGTTCAATGCGGCTCTCCTGTACTTAAGGTGATAACGCAACCTTATAATCAAGCATTGTCAAGGCTTCCAGCCTCTACGCGCTCCGTTGATCTGTATCACAGGAGATACATTCTCACCACAAAGCCAGGAGAGCCTTTAAATGCTTATGTTCTAGAGCGATGAATTAGGGATTGAATAAGATTGAATGGCACTGAAATAAGGAGATAAAAAAGCCTCCAAGGCTTGATATGAGAGAATCAGAGCCTTAGAGACCAACAAAATCATCCCTTTACTATGGCAAATCGAGCCTACATCCTCAAGCAAAAGTTCCAGAACAGCATCGCCCTGCCCTTTGAGCAAGTATTACCGGAAGGGACGATTCAGAAGGTGCTCCAAGAGCAGGGAGTGAGCTACCGCCAAACGCTGTATACGCCGATAGTTGTCGTGTGGGCATGGCTATCCCAAGTGCTTGATGGGGACAAAAGTTTAAGCAATGCGGTCAAACGAGTGATTGCCTGGTTAGCGGCAGCCAAAGAGGAAGTGCCTGCCGCTGATACTGGAGCCTATAGCAAAGCCCGCAAACGTCTACCGTTGACAGTACTCAAACCCAAGTTGGCAGCGAACTGCCATTGCTCTACAGTCGGAGGTGAAGCCGGAGCAGCGGTGGTGCGGGCGACGGGTGAAGGCATACGATGGCACGACGGTACTGATGAGTGATACCCTTGCCAATCAGGAAGCCTATCCGCAGCACAGCAATCAAAAAGCTGGGTGTGGTTTTCCCTTAGCCAAGTTAGTGGTGTGGTTTTGTGGGACAACGGGAGCGGTGCTGGAAGTGGCGATAGCCGCGTTTAACACCAGTGAATGGGAGCTGTCGCGACGACTGTATGCCAAGCTGCAACCGGAGGATGTGGTCGTGGCCGATTCTGCCTATGGCACCTATGTGGATTTGGCATTAGTGCGTTCAGCCAACGCCGATGCGGTGTTTCGCAAACATCATGCCCGTCAGTGTGATTTTCGCACAGGCAAGAAGCTGGGCATTGGCGATCATCTTGTCCAGTGGCAACGTCCTGAGCGCTGTCCTCAATCCATGACTCCAGCAGAGGGTGGTGTTACCAAACTGTTGTTAGACGTTTAAGCCAAACTCGTAGCGGTTAATGAACAGTCCAATCACCAAATCATGCATCTCCTGAGTTTTAGAAAAGCAAATTGTCTTTCTAGCCAATCGCTTGATTCTTGTTCTTAACGTCAAATGCTTTCGTTCAATTCTCTGGGTTTTCCTCTTCCCAATCTCATGCTCTTCTAGAGACAAATGACGTTCGTAAGCTCCCCAGCCATCCGTACAGTATTTCTTAATACCGAACGGTTCTAACAAGTTTTTGAGCTTGAGAAATGCTTCGTCTTTTCGTTGTCCAAAAGTATAGGCAAGGACTTGACCTGTCAAGCGGTCAATGGCGTGCCATAGCCATCGCTGATTGGCTTTCTTTCCGACATAACTCCACATTTAATCCAGTTCTGACTCTTCAATCCCTGACTCAACCTCATCTGACACTAATCGGATCTCTACCTCTACAAGTTCTGGTTGTATTGTCTGTAATAGCCGCTGATTTACCGATTTGAGTTGTGGCGATTTTTTTTTAATTCTCTAATTACTGTTGCCGGACTAACGTGTAGCACCCGCGCAGTATCTCGAACACCGCTCCCATTCAGAGCCATATCTACGATTTTTTGCTTAACTTCCCGCATTCGTCCAGGTTGTTCCCTATTCAAGATAAAAGTACGTCGCAGGCAGTCCGCGTTCCGACAGAGATAGCGTTGCTTGGACTCGGGAGATTTACCATGACGAATAATATCTGATGAGTGACAGTCAGGACATAGAACAGGAAGTAAGACAGTCATAGCACAGACCTGGATAACTCATTTAACCCCTCACCTCTATATATTATTACAGCCCGACAACAGTTTGATAACACCACCATCTCCCTGTTTAATTGCCTGCGGGAGAGAATTATAAATGGTTCCCTGTGTGTCAATCCTGACGGGGAGACAAAAATAGCTAGGATGCAGATAAAATAAGCCTCATAGCTCTCTGCCCTCGTTGATAATACTTGCGCTTATTAGGATTAATCTCAATAATCCCCGGACTAATTCCCAAGAATTGTCTATAAAATTAACCCAAGTTTGACTATATAATCCGATATAAAAACTGCTATGCCGCCTTTCGGTACGCCCATATTCTTTAACACGTCCAACATATTTTTGGATACCGAGGCGTTTAATTTGTTGTCCTTGGATTGTGGCACTCGTGTAGGCGATCGCTATTAATAAAATTAGGATTATTAACCGTTCGCCTGAGACGTTTGTATTTTCTAAATTATAACCGCCACTCTTAAAATCTCTGAACATTTCTTCAATATCGAATCGGCTCTTATATGCTACGACCGCCGATTCTAGAGTATCCAGATTGGTTAAAGTCAAACCATGCAAGTCACTACGTAGTGTTAAGGCTTCCAGAGCCATTACCTGGGTGCTTGCCATTAATCCCGTAACTGCTCAATAACCGCTGGTAAGGCCGCCAGAGTCAATCAGGTGAAGTGAATCCACAGGAAAACAACAGACTGCGGTTGCATTGTCGAGAAAAATCTGGTTTAACAGATGTATGACACCTACCTTCCTCCCCATCGAGATTCCAGAGGCGGAACGCACTCCCTTGGTAAATTGGCTGCTGAACCTGATTGTCCAGCAGCAGCAGGTGATCTCGAACCAGCAGGAAATAATTACCAAGCTAGAGGAAAAAGTCACTCACCTGGAAGAGAAAGTCGGCAGTCTCGATTCGCAATCTCATTGCAGCCAAGAAACTGAAGGAGAAACCGAAAATTCGACCAAGCACTCTCAACCAAGGGGAAAACAAGCCCCAGAAAGGCAGGGTAAGCGCATCTCAAATGCTATTGACAAGAAGGTTTCGAGGCCTCATTATGATGAGATAGAGAAGCAGCAAGAATCGTTAGCATATAATTATTGTCCATAGCAGCTCGATTTGATTTTTGACGATTACTACGCTTGAACGATGTCTCCAAATTCAATGCGTTAAGTGCCATTCGTCGCAACAATGACAAGTTTTGTGGAGCATGACCAGTACGAACGCGGCAAGCATCTTCATTGAATGTGACGTCCAAAGTCCAATGTAGACCATTTTCAACACCCCAATGCAAACGGATAGCTTGCCCCAGTTTACGAGCATCGCAGTCCAGACTAGTTAGATAAAACTGAACTTCGCGTGTGGTTTTATTCCACAGATGTCGTACGCGCACAACCATGACAACACATTTAAGCCCAAACCAATTATCTGGATTATGTAAAGTTGGTAGTTGAGAAATAGGCACACACCAAACTTGTCTTTTTTCAGTACGATGATGACCTTTTTCTGTCCGTTCATCATAACTAGGGCTAATACCTTCAAACCCTTGAGATAACTGTTGCTCAAACCAATCTTTCAGTTGCCCGTGAAGTGTAGGATGATTACCTTTAAGCGCTAAGACATAATCCGCTTTGGCGTTAAAAAGTTGAGAGGCTATCGCTGTTTGCGTACCCATTGCATCAATCGTAATAATGCATCCGGCGATGTCTAATAATTCTAATAACGCAGGAATTGCAGTGATTTCGTTCGATTTGTCCGCTACTTTTACTTGTCCTAAAACCAGACGATATTCACTCGACCATGCGCTGACTAAATGTAAAGCTGTTTTTCCCTGTACTCTATCGTAAGAACCTTTGAGAGTCTTACCATCAATAGGAATAACTTGCGCTCCCAATGTTTCAACTATTGATTTGACCCAACGTCTAAAACATCGCTCAAACACTTTTGGGTTAATACGTTCAAACACTCGTCGAAATGTATCTGCACTTGGGACACCTTCAGGTAAAGCTAAGAACTGCTCCAACCAATCGTATTTACTCAATCCATAATTCTCCATGTCCTCCCATCCATTTCCTCCTGCAATAACTGATAGGATTGCAATTATTAAAATATCTGTTAATAAATGAACACGGGTTCTTTCTACACGAGGGTCTTCTATCTCGGAGGTGTCTCAGAGTTGTTGATATAGCGTTAAACTGCTACGCCGAACTCGTAGCAATTAATAAATAGTCCAATCACAATATCGTGCATCCTCTCTGTTTTGGAAAAGCAGAGCGTTCGCCGCACTAAGCGTTTAATCCGGGTTCGCAAATTGATATGCTTGCTTTCAATCTTTTGCATATGCTGCTTACCCACCTCATGCTTTTCTCCCTCTAAATGGCGCTCGGAGGCTGCCAACCCATCCGGATAATAGCGAATGATGCCAAAGGGTTCTAAAAACTCTTTGAGTTGAAGTAATACTTCATCCTTTCGCCTGCCAAATACGTAGGCTAAAACTTTACCACTGCGATGGTCGATAGCATGCCATAGCCAGCGAGGGTTTGCCTTCTTGCCGAGAGGAGAACCTGTGTAAATCTGGGCAACCTTTAAACACCCCACTTGTTGATTGCGGTAAACAACTATTTAGATGAAGGTTGCCCAGATTTACATAGATTCATTGTAAGCCCACATAACTCCACATCTCATCCAGCTCAGACTCAAGCCCTTCTTCCTCTTTAAGTAGCTCAAACAGACAAATATCCACCTCCACTTGCTCTGGATTTAGTTGCTGTAACACAGCTTGATTCACTTGCTGGAGATACGGTTCTTTTTTTTTAGTTCATTCATAACTGTATTCGTACTTACATGCAGCACCCGTGCCGTATCTCGAATCCCACTACCATTGAGAGTCATATCAATCATCTGTTGCTTTACTAGCCTTGATTGCCCAGGATAAGTGTAATCCAGGACAAATGTTCGACCTTCACATAGCGATTCACGGCAACGATAGCGTTGTTTGCCCTGAGGTGTCCTACCATGTCTGACGATATCGATGCCGTTACAGAAAGGACACTGCAGCACTTGGGTAATCATGGTGACTCTCAACCAGGGGTAGTGATTTAATTCTCTAGGGTAGCAACTTAAGCCGGGACAGCCTGTACGGTAGGCTTTTTAGACTTGCGAGCCTTTTGGGTTCGTCTGGGGCTAGGTAACTCCCCCATGTGTAGGACAACCCACTGAAACAAATCGGGGAATG
>JAABUZ0100006936.1_pt1 | contig 13901 bp, 12 predicted proteins | sample 5562091 | NCBI WGS metagenome assembly JAABUZ01 (sample SAMN12813069, study PRJNA571459) | rock metagenome | isolation source: Antarctica rocks | place: Antarctica: Victoria Land, Linnaeus Terrace sud | collected 2015-12-21 | reverse complement strand
CTTCGCCCGCGACGCCGACGGCACCGTGACCGGCGTGCACCTCGGCGGTCGGCTCGCTACCCGGACCTGAGCGGGCCGGAAGTGAGAGCGCCCGAGCGGCGCCACTTTCGTCACCCGCCACCAACGCCGCGGGAATTTTCGTCCGGCCTGATGATGCCGCCGTCCGCCGGCTCTTCCTAATGTCGACCGATGACCACTGGGCGACGCCGCAACTGCTGGCGCGGCTCGACCGTTGGGCTCGCGCTGGCGGCGGCGGCGGCGTGCGGCACCACCGTGCCGCTGTCGCAGCGCGGCGGCACCATCGGTGTCGCGGGCTCGGGCGCCGGCCGGGTCACGGCCGCCCAGGGAGCCCTGCCCGTCGCCGGGTCAATGGACGCCGGTGCCCTCACGGGTGCTACGCCGAGCGGGCCGGGCGACCCGGTTGCGGGCGTGTCACCGACAACGCCACCGGCCGCTGACGCCGCCACCGGTGCGGGCGGCGCACCCCTTGCGCCGATCTCGGGCGCCGTCGGGAGCGCCGGCGCGCCGGGGCCCCGGGCGGCCACCAGCTCCGGGGCGGCATCCAAGGCCGGCCCCGGCGTGGCGCCCAAGGGCGCCGCTAGCTCGACGGCGGTTAAGGGCCGGCCGTCAGCCGGCGGCGCGAAGCCCTCCGCCGGGTCGACGACCAAGGGGACCGGCCAGCCGACCACCGGCGGCGCCAAGCAGCCAGCCCCCGCCACGATGACCAAGGCCACCGGGCCCTTCAAGCTCGGCTTCGTCTACTTCGACGCCAGCTCCTCGCAGGCCGTCAACTCCGCGGCCGGCGTGACGAGCTCCACGACGATCACCCCCAAGGAGATCTTCGACTCCCTGGTCAAGACCTACAACATGAACGGCGGCATCGAGGGACGGCAGGTCGTCCCGGTCGAGCAGCCGGTGAGCAACACCAGTGCCAACTTCAACTCCGACGCCGCGGCGGCCTGCCAGACCTTCACCCAGGACAACCCGGTGACGGTGGTGCTCGACGCGGCCTACGGCGGCGGCAACGGCTTCGACAGCTGCCTGGTCAGGGCAGGCGTCGAGGACCTCACGATCGCGGTCCCCAACGACGCGGCGACGCTGCGCGGCCTGCCCTACGAGGTGGCCATCCAGCGCATGACGCCCGACCGCGCCTACGTCGCGGCGCTGACCCAGCTCGCCAAGACCGGCTACCTGACCGGCGGCAGCAAGCTCGGCGTCTTTCTGGACAACTGCTCCAGCTCGACCGCGGCGTACAACAACTCGGTCGTGCCGGCGGTGAAGCGGCTGGGGCTGACCGTGGCCAAGACCTTCACCTCGTCCTGCATTGGCGGCGAGGGCGGCCTGGGCCAGGCCGGGAGCGACACGTCGAGCGCCGTGCTGCAGTTCCGCAGCGCCGGCGTGGACCGCGTCATGGTGCTGAGCGCCGTGGACCCGACGTACTACATCCTTTTCAGCCAGGCGGCCAGCTCGCAGGGCTACACCCCTGGCTACGTGATGACGACCAACGCCGAGGCGAACGTCCTGGAGATGAACTTCGCCGCCGACCAGAAGGTCAACATCCACGGCGCCGGCAACGAACCCACGCTCGACATCGACAAGCCGAAGCTCCCCGGCACGGCCGCCGAGGCCGCCTGCGACGCCGCATCCGAGGCCGGCGGCACCACGCCGAGCACGACCAGCGACTTCTACTTTGTCTCCGCGATCTGCGGACCCTTCGCGTTGCTCCAGGCCGCCTTCAGGGTCAACGGTGCCGACGCCACGGCCGCCGGGCTCGCCAAGGCGATCGCGGGGCTGGGCACATCGTTCTCCGACCCCGGGGTGTTGGGCGGCGCGGCAGACCTCTCGCACCAGGACGCGCCGGCCACGGTCTCCGTCTTCGGTTACGACGCAGGCTGCTCCTGCCTCACCTATACGGGCGGCGCCGTCCCCGCCTGACCGGCCCGTCCGGCAGGAGCCGGCGGGTGGCGTGTCGAACGAGGTGATCACGCGCGCCCATCGAGCCTGACCTGTGTGTGCAGGCTCGCTCACTGCGACAGGAGTCCACGACGTGTCGAGTCCCTCCGAGCCGTCGACACGCGAGCGCCCCGCCCGGGGCGCCAGACTCCTCGCCGTGCTCGCCGTCCTCGGCGCGGCCCTCGTCGGCACCACGACGACGACCGCCCACGCGCAGGACAACGGTCTCGGGCAGAAGCCGCTGATGGGATGGAGCAGCTGGAGCTTCTTCCACTTCTACCCGACCGAGCAGACCATCGAGCAGGAGGCCGGCGTCGTGGCCGCCAAGCTGGCGTCCCACGGCTATCAGTACGTCAACCTTGACGACTACTGGTATCAGGACCCGAGCAAGATCGTGGACGGCTTCGGACGTTGGGTGGCCAACGCGCAGTTCCCCTCAGGCATCCCGGCACTCGCCGACCACGTCCACGGCCTGGGCTTGAAATTCGGGCTCTATCTCACCCCCGGCATCCCGGCCGCCGCGGTCGAGCAGAACACCCCGATTGCCGGCACCAGCTGGCATGCCCAGGATGCCGTACTCAACCCGCACACCTATGAGATCAACTACAACCAGGAGTACGGCGGCCAGGTGATGTACGCCCTGGATTTCAGCAAGCCCGCCGCCCAGGCCTTTCTCAACTCCTGGGCCGACCAGCTCGCGGCCTGGCACGTCGATTATCTCAAGCTCGACGGCGTCGGCAACATCGATGGCCATGGAACGGATGATCTGGCCGAGATCGAGGGCTGGTCACGCGCGCTCCGTCAGAGCGGACGACCCATCTACTTCGCCTTGTCGAACAGCCTGAACCCGCGCAACGCGCCGACCTTGAAAAGGCTCGTCAACAGCTGGCGGATCGACGACGACATCGAGTGCTACAACTGCCAGCCCGGTGGAGGTGTCGTGAACGCACCGCTGACCGACTGGCCGCACGTGCTCACCCGGTTCGCGGATGCGGCCAACCCGGAGTGGATCGCCGCGACCGGCCCCGGGGGGTGGGACGACCTGGACTCCGTCGACGTCGGGAACGGAGGAGTCGACGGTCTGACCGATGACGAGCGGCAGACGATGGCATCGCTGTGGACGATCGCGGCGTCGCCCTACGTCAGCGGCGACGAGCTCGCCAGCCTGGACGCCTACGGCATGAGCCTGCTGACCAACGACGAGGTGATCGCGGTCGACCAGGCCGGGGTGGCCGGAGCCCGCGTCCCCGCGCCGGCGCAGCCGGGGTCGAACCCGGACCTGCAGGTCTGGCGGGCGAGACAGCCGGATGGTTCCTACGCGGTGGCCCTGTTCAACCTCACGGCTGCCCCCGCGACCGTGCAGGCGGACTGGTCGACCGTCGGCTTCACCGGCCCCGCCACCGTGCGCGACCTGTGGGGTCACCAGGAGCTGGGCAGGTACGCCGCCGGCTTCAGCGCGTCCCTGCCACCGCACGGGTCACGGCTGCTCAGGGTCACGCCGCAGGCCACTCCACCGGGCGGCCTGCCGGGTGCCCCCGGCCGCGTGCCAGGGCCGTCGACGCCGCCCCGGCGGGAGCCGGTGGTCACTCCCCCGCCGTTGCTCGACCGGCTGACCGTTCCGCCGCACAGGTCGCCGGCGTCCACCCGGTCACCGGCAGCCCCGGCAGCCCCGGCCACCCCGCCGACCCGGATCGCCGCTCTCGCCGCGACCGGTTCCAGCACCCCGGTGCCGCTGGCCGGGGTGCTGATGCTGCTGCTGTTCGCTGCCGGGCGACGATGGGCGCACCGGGATCCACCGACGGCGGGTCGGAGTGCTCAGCCGGCCGCCACGAGGCGGTTCGTCGTCAGCAGCACCCGGCCCAGCGCGCCCCAGGCGCTCCCGTAGTAGGTCGGGAAGCGGCGGGCCAGGTCGTCGGCGAGGCCGAGCAGCCGGTCCCGCGCCAGCATGTCGCCGGCGCTCCCGGCCGCGGCCGCGGCTGCCACCGCCGCGAGCGGCGAGCGGTCGCGGGACAGCGGCCCGCCCTGCAGGGTCCTGGTCAGCGGCGCCTCGTCGGCGCTGACCCGTACGAGGCCCCACCAGCGCGCCGCCAGCGGCCGGCTGGAGGGGTCAACGGCGGCCCAGACCAGGGCCCGGGCACCGTCCTGACCGCATTGCACCCCGGGGCCGCCACTGGGTGCCGGTGCGGCCCGGACGGGGCCGCCGCCGCCGATGCTGGCCCAGTCGGGTGGCAGGGTGCTCCCCCCGTGGGTGAGCTGGTCCAGCAGGTCGCGGTGGTCGGCGGACATGTCCCGGAAGCGGGTGTCGGCCGTGAGCGTGGCCAACGCCTGCACTGCGGGCGCGGACCAGTACCCGGGCTCGGCGGTGGCCGGTGTGTGGCTGTCCCCCGCCGCCCACGGGCCGGCGGCCAGCAGCGGCCGGCCGGCAGCGGTGTAGGCGGTGTTGCTGCCCACCACGGCCGTGGCCAGCCGGCGGGCCGCGGCCGTGGCCGCGCCGTCGCCGAAGCGCTGCCCGGCCAACGTGAGCGCCCATGCCGCCTGGGTGTCGGCATCGGCGGCGGGGGTCGGGTCGCGCACCGAGCCGCCCTTCCACAGGTAGGCGAGGGCACCGTCCGGTCGCTGCAGGTGGGCCTGTGTCCAGGTCCACACCCGGGCGAACGTCGGCCGGTCGTCGACCGCCACCGCCAGCAGCAGGGCATAGGCCTGGCCCTCGCTGACGGTGTCGCCCCCTTGGTCGCGGCGCACCACGCGGCCGTCGGGGTCGACGTAGGTGGCGAGGAAGGACCGGGCGGACACCAGCGCGCGCTCGTCAGCGGACGGCGGTGCCGCGGGCGGCGGCCCGGTCGACGTCGCGCAGCCGGTGCTGACGAGCGTGGCGAGGAGCGCGAGCGCGACGCGGCGGGCACGGGCGGGGACGCAGGGCACGGGTGGTGCATCGTCGCGGCGTGGCGTTCCGTTGCACGGCCTGCATGCGGTGGCCTGTGGGATAGCGCACACAGGCAGCCGGTAACGGCGCCCGAGGTGGGGCCGATCCGTCCTGCATGTCCGCGCTCTCAGCAGGATCGGCAGCGACGACGGTCGGCTTGAGCGCGGTGGTGACGGTGATTGCCGTGGCGCTGACAGTGCTGGCCGTCACGACGCTGTGGTGGCAGCTGCACGCCTGGCGCACCCCGGAGACCCTCGCGGGGGTGGGCTTCACCGCCGGCGCCGGCGTCGGTGCACCCAGTCACCGGTTCAGCCTGCTGGTCCCGGCCCGGCACGAGGAGGCGGTCCTGGCGGACACGCTGGAGCGACTGCTCGCCGGCGACCATCCCGACTTCGAGGTGGTCCCGATCGTCGGGCACGACGACGACGCGACCCGCGCGGTGGCCGAGCGGGTCGCCGCCGCCCATCCCGGACGCGTGCACGTCGTGGTGGACCACTCCTGGCCGAAGAACAAGCCGAAGGCACTGAACGCCGCACTGCCGGCGTGCACCGGCGACATCGTCGGCGTGTTCGACGCCGAGGACGAGGTGGACCTTCGCCTGCTGCGCCGCGTGGACGCGGCGTTCACAGCCAGCGGTGCGGCCGTCGTACAGGGCGGCGTGCAGCTGATGAACTACCGGAGCAGCTGGTACTCGCTGCGCAACTGCCTGGAGTACTTCTACTGGTTCCGATCGCGGCTGCACCTGCACGCCCAGCACCGCTTCATCCCGCTGGGCGGCAACACCGTCTTCGTCCGTGCGGACCTGCTGCGCGAGCTGGGCGGGTGGGACGAGGACTGCCTGGCCGAGGACTGCGAGCTGGGCGTGCGGCTGTCCAGCGCCGGCCACACGGTCGAGGTCTGCTACGACGCCCACCTGGTCACCCGCGAGGAGACCCCGGACTCGCTGCGCAGCCTGGTCAAGCAGCGCACCCGCTGGGACCAGGGATTCCTGCAGGTCCTGCACAAGGGCCTGTGGCGCGACCTGCCGCGGTGGCAGCGGCTGCTCGCCCGGTTCACGTTGACGAGCCCCTTCGTGCAGGCCCTCACCGGGATCTCGGTCCCCGTGTCGATCGCCCTGGCGCTGGCCGCCAGGGTGCCGGTCGCCTTCGCCGTGCTGTCCTTCGTCCCGGCCATCCCCACGCTGTTGGCCCTCGTCTTCGACGCGCTGGCGTTGCGCGAGTTCGGCCGGATCTACTACACCCGGCCGCGGCTGCTGGACTACCTGCGGCTGGTGCTCGGCACGATCCCCTACCAGCTGCTGCTGGGGGTCGCCGCGGTGCGCGCCGTCCTACGCGAGCGCCGGGGCGAGCGCGGCTGGGAGAAGACCGAGCACGTGGGGGCGCACCGCACACCAGCGGCCGCGACCACCGAGCCGCCGATGGAGCCCTACCCCTCGGAGCCCTACCCGTCGGAGCAGGAGCCAGCGGCGGGGTCGGCGGCGGGGTCGGCGGCGGGGTCGGGGTCGTGGTGGGACGCGGTCGCCGGCGGAGGACGGGCATGACCACGACCACCGAGCGGGCCGCCGCCGCGACGACGGCAGGCACCGCCCCCGGCCAGCCAACGCCGGAGCCGCCAATGGGTCTGCAGCGAGCGCTGCCCGCCCGGCGCCGGCGGCGTCGCTGGCCGGATGCCCTCGTGCTCGCCGCCCTCGTGGTCGTCGTGGCCCTCGTGCACGCCCACGCCCTGACCGGCGGCCCGGCGCCCGCCGACGACGAGGGCACCTACGTCGCGCAGGCCTACGCCATCAACCACTTCGGCAGCCTCGCGCCGTACACCTACTGGTACGACCACCCGCCGCTGGGTTGGATCCTGCTCGCCCTGTGGAACGCCACCCTCGGCCGCCTCGGCGGCAGCAGCGACGCCCTGGACGCCGGGCGGGAGTTCCTGGTCGTGGTGGCCAGTTGCACCGGGGCGCTGATCTACGCGCTGGCCCGGCGGCTGGGCGTCCGGCACTGGGCCGCCGCCGCAGCGGTGCTGGCGTGGGCGCTGTCACCGCTGGCGCTGAGTTACTCGCGGATGGTCTACCTCGACAACATCGGCGTGCCGCTGCTGCTCGCCGCCCTCGTGCTGGCGCTGTCCCCACGCCGTCACCTCTGGGCCTTCTGCGGCGCCGGGCTGCTGCTGGCCGGTGCCGTGCTGACCAAGGAGACGCTGGTGCTCGCCGCGCCGGCGGTCGGGTACGCGGTCTGGCGCACCAGCGCTGGGCGCACCCGGCCGTTCTGCCTCGGCGCCGCCGGTGCGACGTTCGTGCTCGTCCTGGCGCTGTACCCACTGCTGGCGCTGCTCCGCGGCGAGCTGCTGCCCGGGCCCGATCACGTCAGCCTGGTGGACGCGCTGCGCTTCCAGCTCGTCACCCGGCCTTCCGCCGGCAGCCCGCTGTCCCCGCACAGCGGTGCCGCCGCGCTCGTCGGTCGGTGGCTGCACAGCGACCCCTGGCTGCTGGCCGGCGGCGTCCTGCTCGCCCCCGTCGCCGCCTGGCGCCCGCAGCTGCGTCCGGCGGGGCTGGCGCTGCTGATCCCGGTGATCGCGTCGCTGCGGCCGGGATACCTGCCGGATCCGTTCGTCGTGGCGCTGCTGCCGTTCTGCGCCGTCGTCGTCGCCGGCCTGGCCGACCAGCTCGTCACGGCGGTCGCCCTCCGGCTGGGGGGAGCTGGCCGACGCACCGGACCGCTGATCGCGCCACGACTGGCCGCGGACGGTTCGGGCCGGTGGACGACTGCACGCGGGTGGCGACGGGCGCGCCCGGCCCTGCTCGCCGGCGGCCTCGCCAGCGCCCTCGTCGCGGCCACGGCGCTGGCCCTGCAGCCCTCCTGGTCGAGGGGCGACCGGGCCATCTACGACGACGGATCGCAGGGCACCCTCGCGGCGGCGGAGGACTGGATCGGCGCGCACGTGCCGCACGACGCCCGCATCGTGGTGGACGACACGCTCTGGCCGGGCCTGGTGCGGCGGGGTTTCGACCCTCGGCGGGGCGTGATCTGGTTCTACAAGACCGACTTCAGCAACAACCTGGACCCGTCGGTCGCCCGCTCGCTCCCGCGTGGCTACCGCGACTTCTCCTACGTCGTCTCCTCGCCGGTGATCAGGTCGGCGCTCGCGCAGCTGCCCGGCGGCCTGGACGAGGTCCGCGCGGCGTTGCGCTACAGCGTCCCGGTGGCCGCCTTCGGCTCGGGGGACTCGACGGTCGAGGTCCGCCGGCTCGCCGTACCAGCCGATGCTCCGCAGCTGCCCAGCCCCGTCCGCCCGTGACCACTACGCCGAGGAGGTCGCTCCCGTGAGCGAGCACGACGTCCCCCAGGGGACACCCCAGTTCGCCGTGACGATGCGCGGCTACGACCGGCTGCAGGTCGACGACTACGTCGCGACGCTGAGCGGCTACCTCACCGAGGCGCAGGCTCGCGCCCTGGACGCCGAGGACGCGGCGGTCTCGCTCGCCGACCGGCTCCGCGCGCTGGAGTCGACGGCGACGCTGGAGACGCACGGCACGGGCGGCCCGCCGCCGGTGGGCGAGCCGGACCCGGTCGCCCGCGAGCCGGTCGCCGACGAGGTCGCGACGGCCGTGCGGGCGACGCTGACCGCGGCGGAGGAGCTCGCCGGCCGGCTGCGCGGGGAAGCGGTGGCCGACCGGGAGAGTGCCCGGCGGCTCGTCGAGCAGGCCGAGGGCGAGGCGCGGGCCCGAGCCGCGGAGATCATCGAGCAGGCGCAGCAGACGGTGGAGCGGCTCAGCCGGCGCGCCCAGCTGGAGCGCACCCGGCGCGACGACGTCCGCCGGCAGCTGGCCGGTCTGCGGGCCCTGCTCGAGGACCTGGGCTTCGAGACGGGGAGTCAGGAGCTGCCCCTGCCGACGGTATCGGCGCCACCGGCCGAGGATGCGCCGGCCGAGAACGCCCCGGCCGAGGAGCGCACGGTGCTGATGCAGCTGCCCCAGCCCTCGTGACCCAGCCCTCGTGACCCGGCGCCCCGTCGGCGCCGTCCTGGGTGGTCGCTACCGCCTCGCTGCCGTGCTGGGTGTCGGTGGCAGCTCGATCGTCTACCGCGGCTGGGACGAGGAGCTGCACCGGGCGGTCGCGGTCAAGGTCTTCTTCGACCGGACCGACGACCCGTCGTCAGTGGCGCGTCAACGCGACGAGCTGCAGGTGCTGGCGCGGCTGCACCACCCGGCCCTCGTGACCCTCTACGACGGGCAGGTCGCGGCGCCGGGATCCGACGAGCCGGGCTATCTCGTGCTCGAGCTCGTGGACGGTCCGTCCCTGACCGGCTTGCTGCGCGAGCGACGGCTCGGGCTGCCGGAGATCGTGGCTGTGGGGCTGGCGGTGGCGGAGGCCCTGGCCCACGTGCATGCGCACGGCATCGTGCACCGCGACGTGAAGCCCGGCAACGTGCTCATCGACGCGGCGGGTGGCGCCCACCTGACCGACCTCGGGGTGCTCCGGCAGACGGGAGCCGAGACGCGTACGGCGGTGGGGTTCACGCTCGGCACGCCGGCCTATCTGAGCCCCGAGCAGGTGGAGGGAGCAGCGGTCGTCGCCGCCAGCGACGTCTACTCCCTGGGGCTGGTGCTGCTCGAGGCGGCAACCGGTCGGCGGGAGTACGCCGGGCCGACGGTGGAGGCGGCGCTCGCCCGGCTCGTGCGAGGACCGTCGGTGCCCGCGGGCCTCGACCCGTCGCTGGCGGCGCTGCTGGCCGGCATGACGAGCCGCCACCCCGGGGACCGGCCGACGGCCCAACTGGTGGCCGAGCGGCTGCGTGGGTGGCGAGAGGCGGACGCGACGACGGTCTGGGAAGCGCCGGCCGGAGCCGACCCGACGACGGGCACCCGGCGCCGCCGCTCCACCCGGGCAGCGGTCGTCGCCGTCGGCGCGCTGACGCTGGCCGCCGTCCTGCTCGTCGATACCTCGACCCATCCGCCGGCCACGGCCGACCCCCCTCCCACCCGCGCCACTGTGGCTTCTCCCCGGCTGAGCACGTCCACGCCCGGCCCCCTGGCCGTGCCACTCGCCGGCTCGCCCGTGCCCGTGCTGCCACCGCCCGTGCTCCCGCCACCCGTGCTCCCGCCGCCCGTGCTCCCACCGCCGGTGCTTCGGCCACCGACCGTGTCGGCGCCGGTCTCGGCCCGAGTGGCGGCGCTGTCGCCGACGTCGCGGAGGGTCGGCTCACCACGGCGGTCGATCCCGACTCCCGTCGCACCTGCGCCTGCCACCCGGCGTAGGGGTGCCACGCTCGGGCACCATCCGCGACCGCGGCCGGCGCACGGCCCTACCAGTCACCATCAACGTCACTGACCGCTTCAGCGTCGGACAGGTAGCGACCGAGTCACGTCGTTGCACAGCGGCTTCTGACCGGTCCGGGACTACCTGCCAGAGATCGCGGAGCTTGAGCTCACGGTGCCGAGCGTGCAACAGGTTGCCGCCGCCCTCGGAGCGGACGTCGAGGTCCGAACGCTGCCGGTGCCCTGGAACTGCACCGACGGCTTCCTGGCCGCGTTCTGGCGACGACCGCAGGCCTACCAGGACCCGCCGTGAGGCAGTCGATGTCGGGCCTGCAGTTAATCGACCCGCAGGTACTGACCCGAAGCATGACCCAGTTGCTGGTCGACCTGAAGGACGACACCTGGCAGCGTAAGTGCAACCACCTCCAGCGGTGCGGATCACAGGCCCAGAACAGGGCTGTCCACACGAGCGGGCACAAGCGCTCGGGCGGGATGACCCGCGGTCCCCTGTGCGTCCCAGGGGCCGCCCCGGCAGCACCTGAGCCTTCCGGCGTGACCGCCGACATGGGAGGGTCGGCCGGTCAGGGGGCGTCCGGTCCCACCCCCGGGACCTTCCCGGGCCCTCGGAGCCAGACGGTGAGCGGGCCGAGCTCCCGGGCGCCGGCCGCCAGCGCAGCAGACAGGTCGCGGCCGTGCTCGTAGCCGCCAACGACGCGGGTGAGCGGGTCCGCCAGGAGGTGGTGGGCGAGCGTCGACCAGACCCTGGCCGGGTCCTCGTGCGCGAACAGGTTGCTGACACCGGCGAACCCCTCCGTGGTGAAGACGGTCGCTCCCGCCACCACCCGTCCACCCCGCCGTACCAGGACGGCGCGGAACTCCGGGCGGTCCAGCAGGCGCTCGGGCACCTCGAGGTCGGACCCGCTCTCCGCCACCCAGGCGGCCAGCTCGTCGGCCGAGCCCGCGCGGCTGCATCGCCCTCCGGGTTCGGGGCCGAGGTCCTCGCGGCACAGGCTGAGCCAGGACGCCTGGAACAGCTGCCGGAAGCCCTCGGCAGCGAGGTCCACGTCCTGGAAGCTGTCCCTTAACGGCGCTGCCCGGAAGCGGAGCGAGGCTCGCCACCTCCGCGGCGCTCACTCCGGGCCGCAGGGTGACGAGCTCGGGATAAAGCTCCGGTGCCGGGCCATCAGCGCACCAGACGGCACCGCGGCGCGATCCGGTCACCCCAGAGGCCCGGCAGAACGCCGCGCACCACTCCGCGTTGTTCCCGACGGCAGCCAGCAGCGTCGCGGAGGGCTGTGCAGCTGGCCGGGCCTGCGTGACGGACCTCCTTGACCTCGTCGGCCGAGCAGTGCCGGTCGCGCCCGGGGACGGTACGCGAGCGGGCGGGCGTGACCGGCTTAGCGGACCCTCCCCGCGGACCGCCCAGCAGCCGATCGTCAGTCGCGCAACGAAGGTCGCGGGATCCGTACGGATTGCCGTACTCTAAGGGTATGGCCAAGGTAGTGACCACCGGGGAGGCCCGGGACGCGCTCCACAAGATCGCCAAGCGATTCGACAGCGGTGGAGGTGAGCCGGTGTACTTCGGCTCGCATCGTCGTGCACAGGGCGTCATCGTGCCAGTTGACGTGTGGGAGAAGCTGCTCGAGCAGGCTGAGGATGAGCTCGATATTGGGCTCGCCCGCGATCGCCTCGCGGGCGATGCCGGGCGCCGGCTTACCCGCGCGGAGGTGAACGACGTCTTCGATCGGCTTCGTGCGGGCCGAAGCGTGTGAGCGCTGGCAAGGCGTCGGTTCCCCCATACATGCTCACCTTCGGGTTGGGCATCGCCACCGACCTCGCGGCGCTCCACGCGATCGACCCGGCCGTACTCGACGCGGCGCAGGCGATCTTGGATGATCTCGCCCACGGGCGGGTGACCGGCAAGCTGCTCGGTGACAGGCAGGTCAGCGGTGACCTCACCGGGCTTGCCCGGGTGAAGTTCGACGTGGCCGGACAACGGCCGCAGCGGTTCCGACTGGTCTATGGCCAGGTCGACGAACGGACACGCGACGTCCTGGCCATCGGCCCACGCGAGGAGCACGCCATCTACCGCCTGGCGGCACGGCGGATCGCCCCATAGCGTTCCCGGTCCCCGCTCGATTCGCGTCGTCGAAGCTCACCGCGACCCGGCTCAACTCGGTGCGATCCTCGCAGCCGACAGATGCCCTCTCTGACGGAGAGACGCGCTGATGAGCCCCCAACGTCAACGGTGCCTGCCAGCTCACTGCTGGCCGAGGTAGAAGTGGGTGCCCTGGTCGTCGGTGCACTCTGACATGTCACCGTAGGGCTGGGTCTGCGGGTCGGTGGCAGTGCCGCCGCCTGCCCGGACCCGCGAGACTGCGGTCGCGATGTCGTCCACTCGGTACATCGGCACCGCGGTCGCCCGTTCGTGGCCACCGTGCATGCCGGTCATGGGTACGACATCGCGCGGCTCCCAGCCGTCGGGTGAGTGACCGGGGGTGAATTCCCAGCCGAAGACCGCGGCGTAGAACTCGCGAGCCCGGGTGCCGTCGATGACCTCCAGGGTCAGGTAGCTGATATCGCCGGGCCGGACTCCGTTCACCGGCCCACGCGGCTCGTCTCCCGAGACCTCGTGCACCGAGAAGGGAGCGCCGTCGGGGTCGAGGCAGCCCGCAGTGCGGCCGTGCGGCGTCTCGGCTGGGTCCTCAGCCTGGCCGCCGGCGTCGCGGACCCGGCGTACGGCTGCGTCGACGTCGTCGACGGCATGCGACCGGAACAGGGTCGGGTGCGCGTGGCCGGCGAAGATCGGCGGCAGGGGTGAGAGCCCGACCAGCCCGTGCGGCGGGGTGGCGCCATCGACCATCCGGCCGTGCTCGTCACCCGGGGGGTAGGTCCAGCCGAGCACCGAGGCGTAGAACCTCGCTGCGCGCTCGACGTCGGGCACCCAGAGTGAGACGTACCCGACGTCACCGGAATGGACGACCTCGGCCGCCGGCGTCGGTGAAGGGATGGGCGTCATCAGCATCCATCGGTGACCGAACGGATCGCGCAGGACGGCACTGCGCCCGTAAGGGTTGTCGGCGGGAGCCCGATCCAGCACTCCTCCAGCCTCGACTGCCCGGGCGGCGACGGCGTCGACGTCGGCAACCTCGACATGCAGAGTCACCGACGCACCCTGCTCCGGCTCGGGTGCGACGACGCCGATCTCGGGATACGCATCGGACAGCATCATCCGGGCGCCGCCGAGCTCGATCTCGGCGTGGCCGATTCTTCCGTCCGACATCACGACCGGCTCGCCGCGCGGACGGGCGCCGAACGCTTCGGCGTACCACTGCAGTGCGCGGCGGCCGTCCGCGACCGCAAGGTACGGCGTGATCGCCGTGCGTGCCGACACAGTTGCCGACACGGGGGTGGGGGTGGCGGACATGCTGACCCCTCTCGAGAGCGATAGGGCGCGCTGCAGGCGCGCCCGCAGGGTTGCGGCGAACTCGGGGTCCGGGTCGACGGGGATCAGGGGGGTACGCAGCACCTCGAACGGGTCGGTCATCGCGGGCCCTCCTCGGCGGTGTAGGCACGGCGAAAGGCAGCACGGGCGCGGACCAGCAGCGCTTCGGTGGCGTGCAGGGACCGGCCCAGGCAGGAAGCGACCTCGGGCACCGGCAGGTCGTCGAGGTAGCGCAGCGTCAACGCCGCCCGGTGATGTGGTCCCAGCTCCTCGAGGACAGCGCGGGCGCGTAGGGCCTCGAGGCGCTCGTCCCACGGGTCATCGGCCATGCC
>JAABUZ0100006935.1_pt1 | contig 13903 bp, 9 predicted proteins | sample 5562091 | NCBI WGS metagenome assembly JAABUZ01 (sample SAMN12813069, study PRJNA571459) | rock metagenome | isolation source: Antarctica rocks | place: Antarctica: Victoria Land, Linnaeus Terrace sud | collected 2015-12-21 | reverse complement strand
CTCCGACGTGCGCCCCTGTTGGCGGCGAGAGCATGGCCGCACGGGCGCCGGGCGATGATGATGCCGCCGAGGAGGACCCCGCCGCCGCCGAGGGGGTGGACCAAGACGCCGCGCGCGAGGAGGAGGAAGACAGAGCCGAGGACGACGCCTAACGGGGCCGTTGGGGGGGCCGGTCACGCGCCGGCCTCCCCGCGTCGCCGCGTCGCCGCGTCGCCGCATCGTTGTGGGTCGGAGCCGCCCCCGGCCTCCCTCATGCGCTACGATAGAGGGCAGGAAGGGGGAGGTTCTGCGTGTTTGATAAGGAGGGCCATCCATTGTATACGACGACTCAGGCAGCGGAGATGCTGGGCGTGTCGCTCAGTACGATCCAAGACGCCATCAAGCGGGGCGTCCTGGCGTACGAACAGATCAGCCCGCGCCTGAACATGATCACAGCGGAGGCTATCGAGACGTACCGGCGCGAGCGGCTGGGCCGGCGCGGCGGCTACCGCCCCGGCGCGGGACGCCGACCGATGCCTGAGCCGGAGGCGACAGCGGGAGAGGAGCGGCAGGATGCGGAGTGAGTGGGTCCCCTCTTTCCGCTCGTTCGACGGCCCCTTCACGTACACGAGCGCGAACGGCGTGGAGGGCCGATGCTACCTCAGCGTGTACGAACACAGAGGCACCTTGCCCGTCGTCCTCGTCTATGAGCTTGCATCCAACGAGGGGCCGAGCGTGACCACCGCCGCGGCGTTGATAGCGACCCAGGTGTGGCGGCAGCTCCTCCCCGACGCCAAAGAGGGCATCATCGTCGTCGAAGCCTACACGGACACCCAGCGCCGTGCTGGCGAGCCGTCCGCACGCTTCGCCGAGGTGACGTTCGACCTCGACGGTGACGCGCTGCACTTACCGCGCTGGCGGCACATCGAACGGGCCGAGGTCGAGGCGCTGATCGGCGGCCCGGCCAGTTTGCCCGTCGAGCGCAGTTATTGAGGCGCGGGTGCATGGCATGGATAATTCGCGTGGCCGCCTGTCCCCGTTGTGGCCACGAGATGCGTGCGGATGCGTTGCGGCCCGTTGCGGTCGAGTGGTTCGACAGCGACGACGCCGGCGACGAGCTCTGGCGGGGCGGACGGCCCGACGCCGCGGCTGAGTTGCGCGTCTGTCCCGCGTGTCACGAGACCCTGCTGCAGCTGTACTACGAGCACCTGCATTGGATGCGCGAGGCCCGCGTCTACCAGGAGGGTGGCTGATGCACCGGCAACACTAGACGCTGGGACCGACACTGTGCGCGCGAGGATGCACGTTTCCGCGTTTTCTCCGGCCCCGCAGGGGCGGGCCTGTGTGGCGCACAGGCCGCGCCGGCGCGCGGCAGAAAGGCGTGCGGTGGCGGTGTTGAGAGGAGCGAGAGGGTGGGGCGCATGCGCTACCGACAGATGAAAGAGGTGCTCACTGCCTTGGAGCACGCCGACGGTCGCTTCCTCGTCTACGGCGCGCTCGCCGAGCCGCCGGACGAGGATTGGTGGGTCGCCGTGCGCGACATGCAGCGGAGCACGGACCATCAGATCGACGACTACGCCCGGTTTCGACGCACCTTCCCCGATCTGGATCGGCCGGCGCTGGCCGTCGTCAATCCGAGCTTCCCCGAGGCGCAGCTCACATGGGCCGACGTGCTGCGCCTGATCCCGCGCCTGGAGGGCTATTACCCTGCAGGCAAGCTCGACAAGATCGTGCTGACCGCGGAGGGGCGCTACGTCATTGGTATGCGCAACGGGGAGACCGGCCATGGTCTCTTCATCAATTCCCTGGGGGACCTGCCGTAAGGGCTTTTGCTACGCCGTAGCCTCTCGTGCCGTCATTCCGGTTTGTTGCTGTCTGTGGCGAGTTATCGGACAGCGGAGCGGCCTACTCTCTTGACAAATTGGGAACTTCCCAGCACACTAGTGGAGTCTTGTTCGTGATGCCATGCGATAGATAGGCTAATCTGCGCCTGAAAGGGTCGTCTGTGGCCACGCTCCGTCAGTTAAGAAAGCAACAGGATTTGACACAGGTGCAACTTGCCGTCGCGGCTGATGTGTCGAGTTCGACGATTTACCACATCGAGGCTGGCAAGGTGCGCCCGCGGCCGTCGATTGTGCGACGTCTGGCGCGCGCGCTGAGCGTCAGCCCAAGCGATATTCAAAGTGGTCATATGAGCCACCTGGAGCATACACAGGCACAGGAGTCGTAGCCTGTGGTAGCACAAGGTCCAGATGACCAGAATGATGTGCTTGACGGCTCTGATGCGGGTCCGCGTTGGCGCGCTGTCGGCCTCTACACGGCCAATAACGCCTCTAAAAACGGACTCCTGGAGGAAACACGGCTGGCGCTGTTCGCCTCCGATCGGCTAGGGGAGCGCGCCGCGGCGCGCCGTGAGTTGCTCGACGGCGGTTTGCCGCAGCGCTCACGCGCCACGCGCGAGACAATCGTGCGTGTGATCGGCGATCGATTGGCGGCCTGGCGCCCACCCGCATGGGTGGGCGCCGACCTGGTGGCGAGCGCCCGGTGTGTGGACCCACGAGACCTCTCCTTACTGCTCCTCCTGTACGCCGCGCGGCAGGACGCCTTACTCTATGACCTGGCGCAACAGGTGATCTGGCCGCGCTGGCGTGACGGCATCGCTACGATCAGCCGGGCCGACGTGCAGCGTTTCCTCGATAGCGCGCTGCCCGATCACCCCGAGATCGACCGCTGGAGCGTGGCCACGCGCGAGAAGCTAGCGGGTAATCTGCTGACGATCCTGCGCGACTATGGACTGCTGCAGGGCCAGCAGGGGCATGCGACGAAGAGGATCGTGGAGCCCGTCGTCTCCCCGTGGGCAACAGGCCATCTGGCCAGGCTACTGCGCGCGGAGGGCATTCCCGATGCAGAGGTGGCGGTCCACCCCGACTGGCGGCTCTGGCTGCTGGATGCGGACCGTGTGCGGACCCTGGTGGCCCGGGCTACGGAGGAAGAGACATCGGATGATTGATCTGTTGCCCTATCGTCTGGAGAGTTTGCTAGGCCGTCTGCGCTCCGCGTACGACGGGATCGGCCACAGCAGCGGGCGCCCCTACCTCTACTTCGTGTACCCCCCTGAGCAGGAACGCGCCATGCGACGGCAGGTGGACGATACCCTGCGCAGCGACGATTCCCTGTGCTTCCACCAGGTTGATCTCCTTCCGCTGACCATCGCTGAACTTACTGGCCAGGAGGACCGCCGTCGCGAGTTGCTGCTCGACCACCACTTTCCCGGCGCGGCCGGCGATATCGTGGGGCTCTGGACCCGTGCTTTAATCGAAGCCATCGACGCAGCGCTGGTCTCCCCGGTCACGACCGGCCGGCCGGTCGTTGTGCTCTCCGGCCTGGCCGCGCTCCACCCCCTGGGCAATCCCACCGCGCTGATGGAAGGCATCGCCGAGCAGGAGCCGCGCGATCCCCGTACCAATCGCATTGTGCCTATCGTGCTGCTCGTGCCGGGGACACGCCCCGCCCAGACCAGCCGCCAGTATCGCTTCCTTGGGCTGGAGCGCCGCACGTTGGACTTCTATCGTGGAGAGGAACTCTAGATGCAGATCCGCGACCTTTTCGCCACCCAGATCGTCGAGCGTATCGAGCCGGTCGTCAAGGTGCTCGACCGCCGGCCTGCCGTCGTGGCCGGCGAGCTGAACAGCCTTGTGATGACCCCTCAGTGGGAGCGTTTCCTCCATCAGGTGCTCGACGCCTATACAAATGCGGCGGATCGCGATGACGAGGAGGGCATCGGCATCTGGATCAGCGGCTTCTTCGGGTCCGGTAAGTCGCTCTTGATGAAGGTGTTGGGCGCCTTGCTCGTGGGTGGTGAGATCGGCTCTCAAAGCGCCTACGACCTCTTCCTGAATCGTGTACCGTCCACCAGTCCTGATCGCGCCGACGTGCAACGCTTCCTGGCCATCTGTGAGCGCAAGCTGAGTACGGCGGTGGTGGGCGGCAACCTGCACGCCGAGCAGGCCAGCGCCGACGATCCGCTGGCCTTGATTGCATTCAAGTTGTTTGCCAAGGAGATGGGCTACTCCTCGAGTTGGCCGCTCGCCTGGGCCGTCGAGTACGAGATCGACCAACGCGGCCGTAGCCACGACTTCCGCCGTCGTGCGGAGGAGCTGACAAGTCGACCGTGGGAGAGGATCAACCGCGACACCGCCTTCTATACCACCGCGCTCTACCAGGCCGCCGCCGACACGATGCCCGACGACTTCAAGGATGTCGCCGCGGTGGAGCGCGCGATCAACACCGCGCTGCAGGAGGGGGGCATCACCCCCACCGCGCTGGTCGATCGGCTGCGCACCTGGTGCGTCTCGCGCGATGGTGGTGGTCGCCGTCAGAAGCTGCTCGTGCAGCTCGACGAGCTGGGCCAGTGGATTCGCAGCGGGACGAACAGCAATGAACGGATTATGCAGGTCCAGGCGTTGGTGGAGACCGCGGCGTCGAAGGGCGGTGGCCGCATCTGGCTGGCGGTGACGGCCCACGGTGATGTGCAGGCGCTCAGCCAGAATGTGCAGCAAGAGCAGTACGCCAAGATCAACCAACGCTTTGCCCTGCGCTGCAAACTCTCTAACGACGACATCGGCCAGGTCGTCGACGAGCGCCTGCTGCGCAAGAAGCCGGCCGAGGGCCGTTTCCTTGCCACACGCTTCGCAGAGCATGCGGGCGAGGTAGCTGACCTGGGGGCCGTGGCCAACGCCCAGCGGGTCTATCCCCTGCCCACCGCCGACTCCTTCGCCCTCTCGTACCCCTACCTACCCTGGACGGTGGCGGTCATCCCCGACGTGGTGCGTGGCATCGCCCAGGCCGCCCACCGTGGCGACGAGCTCACCGGCTCCACGCGCACGCTGATCGGCGTGGTGCAGGGGGCGATCATCGACACGCCGGGCCTGCTCGACGCGCCGGTCGGGCGCTTGCTGGCGCTGGCCGACCTCTACGGTCAGCTCTCCAGCGACGTGCCCATCGAGACCAAGACCGACCTCAGCCGCGTCGCCGCACAGGTGTCCGGGGCCACGGCGTTCACCGAACGAGTGGCCCGCGCCCTCTTCCTGCTCGGCGAGGCCGATTTCATCCCGACCAGCCTGGAGAACGTGACGCGGGCGGTGGTCGATGCCGACGATGTGCCGCTGGCCGGCCTGCGCCCGCAGGTCAAGGCCGAACTGGACCGCTTGGTCGCCGCCGGCTATGCCAAGGTGGTCGGCGAGACCTATATCTTCCTCAATACGCAGCAGCGGGGCTTCCAGGACAAGGTACGCGAGCGGCAGGCCGCCTTGCGCGACAACACCTACGACCTGAGCCAGGCCCTCAAAGAGTATGACAGCGAAGAGGCGCTGCGCGTCGACCGCGTGGCCATCGCCGGGCGAGAGATCGCCGTGAAGCTGACCGTGGACGGGCGTGTGGTGCGTAACCCTGGAGCGCCGGTGGCGCTCCACGTCTACAGTCCCTTGCAGCGAGCGCTCGATCCCGGCGTGGCGGAGGACGCGGCGATGAGCCAGCGGTCCAACGCCGACCCCAACAGTATCTATCTGCGCATGGATGACCAGAAGGGCCTGCGTGATGCGCTGGCGCTGGCGCTGGCCACGGCGCAGGAGGCCGACGCGGTGCTGTCTAGCCCACAGAGCACCTCGGCCGATCAGGATGTGGCCCGCCAGGCGAAGGCACAGGACCTGCCCAGCTACAAAGACGAGGTGAAGCGCCTGCTGGCGCTGGCCCTGCGCGGCGGGGTCATCTTCTTCCGCGGCACGCGCTACGCCCTCAGCCCCGCCGGCGGCACGGCGGCTTCCGTGCGCGAGACGCTGGCCCAGCCGCCCCTGCTGCCGACGATCTACAGCCGCTTCCGGGAGCTGACTCACCGCGTTGCCGACGAGGACAAAGCGGTCAAGGCGGCGCTGGCTGGGAACACGGGTAACCCTGACGTGCAGGCGCTGGGTGTCTACAGATCCGACGGCACGCTCAACGACAGCAATGCGCTGCTCTCCACTCTACGCGGCCGCCTGCCACTGGCCGAGAAGGACGGTGGCTTGATGCTGGCCAGCGAGTTGCGCGATGAGCTTGAACGCCCGCCCTACGGCTGGGATGGCAACGCGGTGAAGGTGGGCTTGGCCCTGTTGCTGCGCGCCTCCGCGTGCCGATTGGCCGAGAACGGCAAGTACGTGACCGACCCGACCAGCGCCGACGCGGGACGCCTGTTGACCAAGGAACTGTCGTTCAAGGCGCTGCGGGTACAGGGTGTGGGCGGCAGCGTCGATCCGGCCACGCTGCGCGAGATCCGCGACTGGATAGAGGCCCTATTCGGCATTAAGCCCGCGCTTGTCGCCGCGACCGTCCACGGCGAGTTGGGTTGCGCGCTAGGCGCTCTGGGGGAGCGCGCGACCGCCCTCAACGAGTGGGCCAGCACCGCGCAGTGCCCGCTGCCGCCCGGCTTCGCCGCCGGCCGCCAACTGGCCGACGAACTGGCCAACACCAGCGCGCCCGTGCAGCGGCTGCGTCTCTTCCATGAGCGCGCGGAGACCATGCAGACGTACTGCACCCTCCTCGACACCCTGGAGACCTTCCGTAAGACGCAGGGCGCTCGTTTCGCCGAGCTGCGCGACTTCTACAACCGCATGCTCAACGCCAACCTGGAGATCCCCGCCCTGCGCGCCTTTCTGGAGGGCTGGCGGGTGCTGAGCCGAGAGGGCACGATCACTGAAGGGCCACGCTGGCGCGAGCTGGAGGCGTCGTACCACACCGCGCAGCAGGCTCTCGCGGAGCAGGCGGCAGCATGGCGCCAGCAGACCACTGACAGGTTGGTGGAGCTGGACACGAGGCTCACCGAGCAATTGCAGCGCGCTGGCGTCCCACCCGAGACGCTGGCGGAGGAGCGTGCGGCCCTGGAGCCGCGGTTGGGCGCCGTCCGGCAGCGTCTGGAGGCGGCGCCCACAGACCCCGTGGCCATGCAAGCCGCCGTCACAGCGTTACAGACGCTCAAGCTAGAGATCCCGACCATGGTACGCGAGGTGCAGACGCGCTACTATGTGGCGCCACCGGTTAACGAGACCCACCTGACTTGGCAGGATCTCCTGGGTTGTGCCCGCATTGCCGGCGCCGACGACCTCGACGCTGTCCTGCACAGGCTGCGCACGAGGATCGAGCGGGAGCTGGCGGCCGAGAAGACGGTGGTGATCGAGTGAGCGAGAGCCGGTTAGTGCTCTTGCGCAAACCAGGCGGCTTCGACCGCCGACACTTCTAAATATAGAGGAGCGGGTATGGAGAAGCGCCATAAGGACATCCTGCGGACCCTGGTGGTTGAGCTGCGCCGTACGCTGGCCGGGACCGCCGACGGCAGCCGCCGTGGCGACCTCGATCGCGCCCTGGAGCGCCTGGGGATCGCCACCGATGGCGCTATCACGCCGTTCGATGCCCTACCCAACCCCACGCCGGCTGAACGGCATGCCCGCCAGGTGGCCGAGGCCGAGCTGTCTGCGGTCGATGTAAAAGAGCGCCCTGGCGCTCGGGCCGCGTTCGTGGAACGCGCCGCCTACGGCTGGGTCAACCGCCTGCTGGCCCTGCGCGTGCTGGAGGCGCGGGGGTTGATCGACGAGACGCTGCGCGGCAACCCCGCCTACGACGGGCTCTCCGAGGCCCTCTATGTCCTGCGCCAGAGCGACCCGGCCCGCGCCTCTGGACCCGACGGCGGCTGGTGGGCCGTGATCGAGGATGCCTGCACGACCCAGGCGGCGGCATTACCCGGTCTCTTCGCCCTCGATGCCCCGCGCACCATGGGATCGAGCAGCGCGCTTCACGATCCAGCCATTGCGCTACGGCCCGGTGCGACCGCCCTCGTGCGTTGCGTCGAGCTGCTGGGTGCGCCACCGGCTGGCACGCCAAACGGGCGGGAGGACGCCGCGCTGGCCGAGATGGATGCCGCCTTCGCAGATCCCGATGCCATTGGCTGGGCCTATCAGTTCTATCAAGATGAGGCCAAGGCCCAGGTCTACGCCCGCTTGAAGGCTGGTAAGAAAGTGACGACACGGGACGACATTTCCGCTGCCACACAGCTCTTCACCGAGCCGTACATGGTGCAGTGGCTCCTGCAGAACAGCCTGGGGCGCAGCTACCATGAGGCCTATCCGCAGAGCGCGCTACCTGCGACCTGGGCCTACTACATGCGGCCCGAGCAGCTCGACGCCCCGGCGTTCTCCGCGCTGGAGAGCCTGACCCTGCTCGATCCGTGCGTGGGCAGCGGGCACTTCGTGCGCGAGGCCTTCGACATGTTCGTGGCCATGTACCGCGAGCAGCAACCGCACCTCTCCGCGACAGAGATCGCCAACCGCATCCTGGAACATCACCTGTATGGTATCGACATCGACCCGCGGGCCGCGCAACTCGCCGCCTTCACCCTCTACGCCCGTGCCTGGGAGCTGGTGCGCGACGAGCGGCGGGCGCAGCGCCGCCCCGGCAGTGGCGGCTACACGCCAAGGGCCATGAATCTTGCGGCCAGCCCCGAGCGAATCGCACCGGGTGCGCTGGCCCGTCACCTACAGCGCCATCCCGAGGACCACATGCTGGAGCTGCTGTTGAAGGGCGTCTTCGCCGCTCTGGAGCGGGCCGATGTGCTGGGCAGCCTGCTACGCCCCCGTGAGCACCTGCAGGCCGCCATCGCTGAGTTGCGCAAGCCGCATAATCTACGGCTGGGCACGGTGGAGGAGCAAGACTTGCAGGCTGCCATCGAGACGGTGGCCAGCGCTGAGCCGGCCCATCTGGAGGAGATGTTGCTGGACCGCGTAGCTGCGGGCTTCGCCGCCGAAGCGCGGGATAACGGCGATGTGGCAGCGGCGTTGTTTGGCCGTGCAGGCGAACGCGGCGTACGCCTGCTCCAACTGCTGGACCGGCAATATGCACTGGTGCTGACCAACCCGCCCTACATGGGCAGCAAGAACATGGATACCATCACACTGAAATATGTGGAACGCTACTATACGTCGGGCAAGCGCGACCTCTACGCTGCCTTCATCTTGCGCTGCCTGGAGCTTGCCCGGCCCACTGGACGGGTGGCCATGGTTACACAGCAGAGTTGGATGTTTCTTAGCAGTTATGCTGACCTTCGCGCCGTGCCTGAGGATGAGTTGACAAAGACACGCGAGCGCGGTGCCTTCACCGGCCTTCTTCGCGAGACCAAGCTGGAAACACTGGCACACCTGGGACCGAATGCCTTTGAAGAGATCAGCGGTGAAGTGGTCCAATGCGCACTGTTCGTCAGTGCTCGACGCGCGCCTACGCCAGAGCACTCGCTGAAGGCGTTGCGCTTGGTGGGGCTAAAAACGACGCGGGAGAAAGCAACAGCCCTGTGTAGACAAGCAGCAGGATTAATCTCCACTCCTGTACAGGCCGATTTTCTGCCGATCCCTGATGCACCCTTAATATACTGGCTTCGTCCACGGTTCTTTGAACTCTTGCGGAGCTCCCAACGTTTACGCTACATCGCGGATGTGCGGCAGGGCTTAGCGACCACGGACAATAGTCGTTTCCTGCGATGCTTTTGGGAAATCTCCGCATTTGGTCATGTACAAGATATGACACCTGTATCTGGCCGCTGGTTCTGGTACGCCAAGGGTGGACGATACCAAAAGTGGGCCGGATTGGAATGGCTTGTCGTCGACTGGAGATACAGCGGTGCAAGCATCAAAGAGTTCGTAGTCACGTTACCAGGCACAACACACTTTTCGCGTCGAGTAGCCAATGAGCCATTTTATTTCCACGCGGGCTTGACGTACACTCAGATGGCTCGGGGTAGTATGGGCGTTCGACGACTCGCTTCAAGCATCTTTGACGTCAAGGGAATGTCGATCTTCTCTGCTGATTCAGCGTATCCTTTGGACAGCTTGATGTCAGTCCTATCAACTCATACAAGTAGCTATTTGCTGCGCGTGATAACACAAAACCTAGAATTTCACGCTGGATATGTGGCAAAGTTACCTCTGATCATTCACTCAACTGTGCAACTAGCTTCCGCAAGTAGATTATGCACCCTTTTGAAGAGTCTGATTGTATCTAGCGATCCGACAGAGCGATTATTCACTCCCTCGAATTCAGGAGCTTACCAATTACGTTGGGACAACGAAGCTTTATTGGACGAGGCTTTAGTGCCCATACAAGCCGTGCTCCACGCGACCGAGGGGTACGTGGAGAGCGTCGCCAGTAATGTCTTCAACTTGGACCCAGGAGATCGAGAGGCTGTGAACAGCGAAACCGGTACGCCAGCTGGCTGGCATCCGCTGATCTCTGGCTATGAGTTGTTGCCTCAACTATCAAATGTTGTACGCATTCCAGAGGAGTTAGTGAGCTACCTTGCTGCTCACCCCCGTCGCGCCTGCACACCTCAGGAACTGGCACGAGTGAAGGCGCGGTTGCGGGCGCAATTCGAGGCTGGACCAGGAGGGAGCGTGGCTGACGACGCCCAAGATGAAGTGGATAACAGTGAGAGTGAAGGTGAGACAGTAGTGGTGGGCGCCTACCTCCCGATCCCGCCCGAAACGTTCCTGGAGGCACTGTCACAGAAGCTAGAGATACACCCTATCAGCACCTATTGGCTGCTCCAAGAGATCTGTGCCGAGGGCACCCGCTGTAAGCCTGAGGAGCGCCGGTTGCTGGAAGACCGCCTGAGTGTCATCGTCGTGCGCCTACTTGGCTACCGCTGGCCGAAGCAGTTGGAGGCCGATGAGCCGGTGCCGGATTGGGCGGACCAAGACGGCATCATTTCCCTCCTGCCCAGTAGCGGGGAGGCTTCGCTAGCTGACCGGGTGCGCGAGCGCCTGCGTGCCAAGGACGGCGACCTGGGCGTACAGCAGACAGAAGCCTTATTGGCCGAACTGACAGGCCAGAACCTGGAGGCCTGGCTGCGGCGCTCCTTCTTCCCCCGCCACGTGCGCCAGTTTAAGTATCGACCTATTGCCTGGCACTTGGCCAGTGTGCCAGTGGCAGGTACGGGAGGTGGTAGGGGCAAAGGCGGCTCGCGGCAGGTACCGGCCTTCGAGTGTATGGTCTACTACCACGCCTGTGGCCTGGGCTTGCTGGCACGCTTGCGCACCCAATATGTCGCGCCGTTACTCCATGCCGAGCGGGGCCGAGTTGACTCGGCGCGACAGTCCGGTGACGATACGGCTGCTGCGCAGGCAACCGCCCGCGTCCAGGAATTGGAAGCCTTTATGGAGAGACTGCGTGGCGTGGAGGAGCAAGGGTTTGACACCCCGCAACTGGAAGATGGTTTTTTGGGTGAGCCGTTAGATCGATGGAGCGGCGATGGCATCCTGGCCCCGGCCAGTCGTGATGCACTGTTAGCGCAGGAGCGGGCTTGGGCGGTGGACCTCAACGATGGGGTACGGGTGAACATCGCGCCGGTGCAACTGGCGGGGGTGCTGGCTTCTGACGTGTTGAAAGAGGCCGACGCGAAGAAGGCGCTTGCTGACCGAGCACGCTGGCGAGCCGACGAGCGACGATGGGTGCGGGAGGGCGTCCTACCGCGCTCCGGCTGGATGGCCGAGGACACCCCCGCGTCGCCGCGCTGGACCGAGCGAGCACCAGAACGTGAGGCAGAGCGGCGCAAGCTGGAGCAGAAGCGCGCTGAGGCAATGGCACGGTTGGCCCAGGGCGACGGAGGTGCGGAGTGATGGCGTATCCACGGAGCCACGCGTGAGCGCGACCCTGGCCCAACGCATCCATGTCCTAGTGCGTCAGGTGCTCGACGGCTATCCGGGCTCCTGGCTGGTCTGGTGCGACCCCCGTGGCGACTGGGCGCCGCTTTTGGAGCGTGTGGCCGCCGACGGCAAGCTCGGCGGCTTCAGCCTGCTGGTGTCGGCGGAGGAGACTGACGGGGAGGGCGGCAGCCCTCTTTTGCGCCGCCAGCTACAGGAGCGACTCGATGCCCACGAGGGGTTGGTCCTGCTGGTGCGCGCGGCCCCAGACGACTTGGGGTGGCTTTGGGCTCAAGCCCTACGCGCGGAGCGCATGTACGCTCGCCCTCTGCGCGAGCAACTTCTGGAATGGGGCTGGCGGCCGCAAAGCTTGACCATTGCCGACGACGAGCTCGCCGCACTGGCCCGTCAGTTCCTCGCCAACGACCCACAGGGCTGGGGTGGCGGTGGCCTGCAGCCAGATCTCGCCCTTTTGGTGCGCGTGCTCTCAGGCCTAGCCGAGCCGGACGAGCAGAGCCGCCTGATGCTTGACGCCACCATCGAGGCGACCGGCCTGCCGCCGTTGGACCTCGATAATCTGCCGCGCTGGCGCACGCGGACGCTGGCTCGCTTGCTGGTCACTCAGGCCCATCACGCCGTCCCGGAGTCCGTCGGCGAGGGGCACGAGCTGCTGATCCCCTTAGGGCGTCGCGGCATGGCCCTCGACCTCCTGGCGTACTGGGCCGATAGCGTCAGCCTGCGCGGACGTCTGGCCAGCGCCATCGTGGACGCGGACAAGATGGCCGCGTTAGGCGGCGTCACACGTATGCCCCCCGCTGGGAGTGCATCTTTCCTCTCACGCGCCGCCGAAGCGGCCGCCTTCAGGGTCTTTTGTCGGGATCTCGCTCGACTCGAAGGCAAGGACCTTTTAGAAGCGCTGGCCACCAGATATGACGATCTGGTGCGTCATGCGGAGGGTTTCTGGGGCGAGGATTGGCCAGGGTTGCCGGCATTGCCCTGGCGCGAAGCGGCTCGTCTGGCCACCGCTGCCAGCGCGGTGCTGGAGGCGTCGCCCGGCGGCGACTGGTCTGCCCCTCAGCAGGCGGTCGCTTGGTATCAGGGTGGCGGCTGGCGACTGGATCGCGCCGGCGAGGAGCTGATGCGGACCTTGTCCCACCCTGACCCCGATCTCATCGCCCTGATCGCGCCCTTGCGCGAAGCCTACCGCAACCGCTGGGAGGACCTGCTGATGCGGTGGTCCGCCGTGTGGTCGGCGGCGGGATGTCCCGTGGTCGTCCTCCCCAGTGCCGGCGAGTGGTTGAAAGAGGTCCTGGCGGCCAAAGCCCCCACAGCGGTGATCGTGGTTGACGCGCTGCGCTATGATCTCGGCGCCACGCTGGCTGAGCGTTTGAATACACAGGAGGGGGCACAACGCGCCCATGTGGCCCCGGCCCGCGCCCCGCTGCCCTCCGTCACGGCATTGGGCATGGGCATGGCGTTGCCGCTTCCCGAAAAGACCTTGGAAGCCGATCTGGTGGGTGGCGCGTGGCGCCTACGGCAACAGGGACAGTCAGCCAACCTGAGCGACGCGGCGGAGCGGCGGGACTGGTGGCAGGAACACGGGGGCGTGAGCCCTGACGCCCTGCGCGCGCTGGCCAGCCTGGTGGAGGGGGAGATTCCGGCCCCTGCGGTGAAGCGCACACGGCTGGTCATCCACGACGACGCGCTCGATCAGTTGGGCCATGATGACCAATTGGAGGCGCTGGGCTCCGAGCCTGTGCTCGTGCGCTACCTGGCGGTGATCGGCCGGCTGCGCGACGCGGGCTGGCGGCGCATCCTGATGGTGACCGATCACGGCTACATCCACTGGGATGGCGCCGCCGAGCGGCAGGTTCCACCACCCGTGGCCGGCGCGCTCTATACGAACCGGCGCGCGCTCGCCTACCCGGCCGAGACCACACTCCCAGCTCCGCGGGCCCTGGCTCCCGGTGGCCAGTACCGCATCGCCTTCCCCAGTGGCGCCGCCTGTTTCAAGACCTATGGCGGCCTAGGCTACTTCCACGGCGGCGCCTCCTTGCAGGAATGGATCATCCCCTGTGTCGCGATCGCGTGGCCGGCGGCGGCCGCGCCCGTCGGCGTCGAGATCCTGCCCCTGGCCAAGATCCTGAGCCTCAAGGTCCGCGTGACGCTGCGGGTCAGTCGGCCTGGCCTGTTCCCCGAGGATGCGCTGCCCC
>JAABUZ0100006933.1_pt1 | contig 13906 bp, 12 predicted proteins | sample 5562091 | NCBI WGS metagenome assembly JAABUZ01 (sample SAMN12813069, study PRJNA571459) | rock metagenome | isolation source: Antarctica rocks | place: Antarctica: Victoria Land, Linnaeus Terrace sud | collected 2015-12-21 | reverse complement strand
GATCTTTCGATCGGCGCGGGCGAGACGGTCGCCATCGTCGGACCATCCGGCGCCGGCAAGACCACGCTGTGCGCCCTGCTGCCGCGCTTTTACGACGTGCAGTCCGGCCGCATCAGCATCGACGGGATCGACATCCGCGACGTCCGCCGCACGTCGCTGCGGCGCCAGATCGGCATCGTCGAGCAGAACGTGTTCCTGTTCGCCGGCTCCATCCGCGACAATGTCGGCTACGGCAAGCTCGGCGCATCCGACCTGGAGGTGACTGTCGCGATCCGGCGCGCCCGGCTCGAGGCGTTCGTCGCTTCGTTGCCGAACGGGCTCGACACCGAGATCGGCGAGCGCGGCGCGCGCCTGTCGGGTGGGCAGCGGCAGCGCATCGCCATCGCCCGCATCTTCCTGAAAAATCCGCCGATCCTGATCCTCGACGAAGCCACCTCGGCGCTCGATAGCGAGACCGAGCGGATGATTCAGCGCTCGCTGGCGGAGCTGTCGCAGGGACGGACGACCCTGGTGATCGCGCACCGGCTGGCGACGATCCGCGGCGCCGACCGCATCGTCGTGCTCTCGCCCGACGGCGTGCTGGAGCAGGGATCGCACACGGTGCTGCTGGCGCGCGACGGGCACTACCGTCGCTTGCACGAGGCGCAGTTCGGGCTCGACGCGGCCGAGTGAGGGGATGACCGAGTGAGCGAGGAGGGGCTGCCGCCGGGCCGGCGCGGCTGGGCGGTGGCGACGATCGTGCTCGCGGTCGGCATGGCTTCGCTCGACACATCGATCGCCAACACCGCGCTGCCGACCATTGCCATAGACCTCGACGCCAGCCCGGCCGCATCCGTCTGGGTGATCAATTCCTATCAGCTCGCGCTGGTCGCGACGCTGCTGCCGTTCTCGACGCTGGGCGAGATCTACGGGTTTCGGCGGGTCTATATCTGCGGCTTGGTGGGCTTCACCCTCGCCTCGCTGCTCTGCGCGCTCAGCTGGTCGCTGCCGACCCTGACCGCGGCGCGCGTGCTGCAAGGGTTCGGCGCGGCCGGCATCATGAGCGTCAACACCGCGCTGATCCGCTTCATCTACCCGGCGCGGCAATTGGGCCGCGGGGTGGGCTTCAACGCCATGGTGGTCGGCGTCGGCACCGCCATCGGGCCGAGCGTGGCGGCGGCGATCCTGTCGGTCGCGTCCTGGCCGATGCTGTTCGCGATCAACGTGCCCGTCGGCGCGGTCGCGATCGTGTTCGCGGTGCGGGCGCTGCCGCAGACGCCGCTGGCGTCGCACCGGTTCGACCTGGCCAGCGCCGTGCTCAACGCGGTGTTCTTCGGCGCGCTGATCTTCACCATCGGCGAGGCGGCGCACGAGGCGACCTGGCTGCAGACGGCGGGGATGGGCGCGCTGACGCTGATCTCGGGCGCGCTGCTGGTGTGGCGGCAATTGCGCCTGCCGGTGCCGCTGCTGCCGATCGACCTCTACCGGCGGCCGATGTTCGCGCTCTCCTCGCTGACCTCGATGTGTTCGTTCGCGGCCCAGGGGCTGGCCTTCGTCTCCCTGCCGTTCCTGTTCCAGCTCGGCATGGGGCGGACGCCGGTCGAGACCGGCCTGTTGCTGACGCCCTGGCCGGTGGCGACCGCGCTGATGGCGCCGATCGCCGGGCCGCTGTCGGATCGCTTTTCCTCGGCCATCCTGGGCGGCATCGGCATGGCGATGCTCGCGCTCGGGCTGACCTTGATGGCGACCTTGCCCGAGGGCGCGAGCGGGCTGGGCATCGCCTGGCGCATGCTGATCTGCGGCGCCGGGTTCGGCTTTTTCCAGTCGCCCAACCTGCGCGCGATCATGTCGAGCGCGCCGCCGGGGCGCAGCGGCGGCGCGTCCGGCATCGTGGCGACCTCGCGGCTGCTGGGGCAGTCGAGCGGGGCGGCGCTGGTGGCGTTGTGCTTCGGCGTGGCCGGCGACCACGGGCCGACCCTGGCGCTGACGCTGGGCGCCGGCTTCTCCGCGGCGGCTTGCATCATCAGCTTCTCCCGCCTGTTCGCGACCCGGCTGTAGCGCACGAAGCCCACCTCATCCTCCGGCTTGTCCGGGGGATCTACGCCTGCTGACACGGGCCAAAGGCGTGGATGGCCCGGACAAGCCGGGCCATGACCGCGGAACACGCCTCAGTTGATCAGGCGCATGGTCCAGTGGTGTTCGCAGTATTGGCTGGCGATGGTCGCGACCATCGCGCCCTGGTCGATATGGCCCTGCAGCCGGCCCTCGCCGTCCGAGACGTCGAAATCGCCGTTCGGCTGGATCGGTGCCGTCAGCGGAACGCGGGCGCGGCTCGGCCCCTGGTAGGACAGGGTGACGGCGCCGTTCTGCACTTCGTAGACGCGCGGGCCGCTGCGCGGGCAGTAGCGGTTGTCGGCGCGGATCAGCCGCGCCGTGCCGCGATAGCGCCCTTCCACCCCTGAGGGCGCACCGGGCTGCGGTTTGAGTTCGATCGGGGCTGGTCGGGCCGCGCACCCGGCCAGCGCCAAACCGACGAGCAAAGGCACGGCAACGCGCGCGGTCAGCAAGGGCGTGCGCTCAGCCAACGATCTCGACGCCCGAGAAGAAGTAGGCGATCTCGTGAGCGGCCGCGTCCGCGCTGTCGGAGCCGTGCACGCTGTTGGCCTCGATGCTCTCGGCGAACAGCTTGCGGATGGTGCCCTCGTCGGCGTTGGCCGGGTTGGTGGCGCCCATCAGCTTGCGATTGGCAGCGACCGCGTCGGGGCCTTCGAGCACTTGGACGACGACCGGGCCGGAGGTCATGAAGCTGACCAGGTCGCGGAAGAAGCCGCGCTCCTTGTGCGCGCCGTAGAACGCCTCGGCCTGGGCCTGGGAGAGCAGGATACGGCGCTGGGCGATGATGCGCAGGCCGTTCTCCTCGAATACGGCGTTGATCTTGCCGGTCAGGTTCCGCCGGGTCGCGTCGGGCTTCAGGATGGAAAGGGTGCGTTCGGTCATCATCGGCCTCAGAAGGGGTGGCGCGCGTTTAGGCCAAAGGATTTGCCTGAGCAAGCTTGGGCGGGTTCGGATAAACTGCGGCCATGAGCCTGTTGACCATCGATCGCCTGACCTTGCGCGTCGCCGGACGGACGCTGCTGAGCGAGGCCGAGCTGCGCGTCGACCCCGGCCGGCGGATCGGCTTGGTCGGCCGCAACGGCGCCGGCAAGAGCACGCTGCTGCGCGCGATCTCGGGCGAGATCGGCGTCGATGGCGGCGAAATCCGCCTCTCGGCACGGGCCAAGCTCGCCCAAGTGCGCCAGGAGGCGCCGTCGGGCCCGCAGAGCCTGCTCGAGACCGTGCTCGCCACCGACACCGAACGGCTGGCGTTGCTCGAGGAGCAGGAGCGCTTAGGCGATAGCGGGGCCGACCCGCTGCGGCAGGCAGAAATCCACGAGCGCCTGCGCACCATCGGCGCCGATTCCGCCCCGGCCCGCGCGGCAACCATCCTGGCCGGCCTCGGCTTCGACTCGGCGCAGCAGGCCCGCCCGGTCGACAGCTTCTCGGGCGGCTGGCGCATGCGCGTCGCCCTCGCCTCGGCCCTGTTCGCCAACCCCGACCTGCTGCTGCTCGACGAGCCGACCAACCATCTCGACCTCGAGGCAACGCTCTGGCTCGAGACCTGGCTCGCGCGCTTTCCCGGTGCCGCGCTGATCGTCAGCCATGACCGCGGCCTGCTCGACCACACCGTGCACGGCATCGCCCATCTCGACCACGCCAAGCTCAGCTACACGCCCGGCGGCTACGACGAGTTCGTCCGCATCCGCACCGAGCAGGCCATGCAGCAGACCCGCATGGCCGAGCGCATCACCGCGCAGCGGGCGCACATGCAGGCCTTCGTCGACCGCTTCCGCTACAAGGCCAGCAAGGCGCGGCAGGCGCAGTCGCGGATCAAGGCGCTGGAGCGGATGCCGGCGCTGGACAGCGTCGTCGAGGACGCGCCGACCCGGTTCGACTTCCCCGAGCCCCGCCGCCTGGCGCCGCCGATCCTGACGCTCGAGCGTGTGGCGGCTGGCTATGGCGAGACGCGGGTGCTGTCCGGTTTGAACCTGAGCCTGGACATGGACGACCGGGTCGCTCTGCTGGGGGCGAACGGCAACGGCAAGAGCACGTTGGCCAAGTTGCTCGCCGGGCGGCTCGAGCCGCTGGCCGGCGAGCTCCGCCGCGGGCCGAAGCTGACCGTCGGCTATTTCGCCCAGCACCAGACCGACGAGCTGGTGATGGAGCAGACGCCGATCGACCACATGGCCCGTGCCCTGCCGCAGGCGACCGGGACCCAGGTGCGCAGCCAGCTCGCCCGTTTCGGCCTGGACGCCGACCGCGCCGGCAACAAGATCGCGGCGCTCTCGGGCGGCGAGAAGGCCCGGCTGCTGCTCGCACTCGCCACCCGCGACGCGCCGCAACTGCTGATCCTGGACGAGCCGACCAACCACCTGGACATCGACGCCCGCGACGCGCTAGTCCGCGCACTGGCCGCGTTCGAGGGCGCGGTGCTGCTGATCACGCATGATCCGCATTTGGTGGGGCTGGTGGCCGACCGGCTCTGGCTGGTGGGCGACGGCACCGTGCGCGCATTCGACGGCGACATGGACGAATACCGGGCGCTGCTGTCCGAGCGGGCCCGCCCGGCCGCCCGGGCAGAGGCGCCGACCCGGCGCGACGATCGCCGTGACCGGGCCGAGGTGCGGGCGCAGCAGGCGCCGCTGCGCAAACAGGCCAAGGACGCCGAGGCGGCGCTGAGCAAGCTGGCGGCCGAAAAGGCAGGGATCGAGGCCCGGCTGGCCGAGCCGGCGCTCTACGCACCGGGCAAGGCGTCGGAAGTGACGGCCGCCAACCAGCGCCTGGCCGCCATCCTGCGCGAGACGGAGGCGGCCGAGCTACAGTGGCTAACGGCCAGCGAGGCGCTCGAAAGCGCCGCGTAGAGCGACGTTGCCCGCGGCGCTACTCCGTCTGTTTTTGCGCCACATAGGAATGGACGAAGCTCGGAATATGGCTGCCGAGCCAGTCACCCATCTCTTGCTCCTCCTGCATCGATTGCTGCAGCACGGCCACATCGTCGGCCGCCCCGGCTGCCTCGGCGAGCGTCACCAACACCTTGTAGGAGCCGATCTCGTAGGCCTTGTAGTCGACCGCCGCGAGCACATCCTTCAGCACCTCGTCCGATGCGAGTGCATGCGCGAAACCGGCGACGGTCGCGACGGCGCCGGTGACGGCCTCCTTGGCCAGCGAGGCGCTGCTGCCGTGCTTGGAGAGGAGCCGGTCCAGACGCGCCGCCTGCTCGGTCGAGCGATCCTTGTCCTGCTGCATTCTGGCCTGCAGTTCCGGATACGCCTTCATGCGGGGGAGTTCATTCTGGATGGTGCCGATCGCCTGGGTCTCGACGGCGTGCTGGTTGCGCAGGCCGGTCAGGTAGATCGTCATCGTTGCCGTATCGGTCATGATTTGCTCCTCATTCGCCACACGGACCTGGCACCGGATCGGCAAGCTGCAAGCCAGTGACATGTTGATTGCCGGGTTTTCAAGCACTTCTCCAAGCCGCTTGTTTGCGCTGGGCAGACGTGTTGATCTTGCACTGGAGACATGCAATTTCGAGGAGCCTCGGATGCTTTCACGCCGTTCCACGTTCAAGGCCGCGCTGCTCGCCGCGACGATGGCCGCCGCCCCGGCATGGGCTGCCGACAAGACGCTGAAGGTCGGCGTCAACCTGTCCTTCACCGGCGCCGACGCCGAGAACGCGCAGCGGATCGCCAACGGCGCGCTGCTCGCCTTCGAGGAAGCCAACGCCAAGAAGGAGGTGCCCGGCTACACGTTCGACGTCGTCAAGTTCGACGACGCCACGCCGACCGCCGGCCAGTATGACCCGGCGCAAGCCGCCACCAACGCCCGCGCCATGGTCTCCGACAAGGGCTTCGTCGCGGCACTCGGGCCACAAATGTCGGGCGCGGGCAAGGCGATGTCGCCGATCCTGAGCCAGGGCGATCTGGCCATCATCACCCCGGCGTCGACCAACCCCGACATCACCGACCCGAAATTCGCCGCCCAGTACCGTCCCGCCGGCAAGGCGATCTATTTCCGCACGGTCGCCACCGACGCGTTCCAGGGGCCGAACATGGCCAACTACATGGCCGACACGCTCAAGGTGAAATCGGTCTACGTGCTCGACGATTCCGGCGCCTACGGCGTGGGCCTGGCCGACGCGTTCCAGAAGCAGGCGGAGAAGAAGGGGATCAAGATCCTCGGCCGCGACCGGCTCGACCCGAAGGCGGCCGACTACGCGACGGTGTTGACCAAGATCAAGTCGATGGACCCCGGCGCGGTCTATTACGGCGGCGTCGGCCAGGCGGGGGTCAAGCTGGCCAAGCAGGCCTATGACATCATCCCGAAGGTCATCAAGGCCGGCGGCGACGGCATGCAGAGCGCCGACCTGCTCAAGGGTGCGGGCTTTCCCGCCGTCGAGGGCTGGTACGCCACCGTCGCCTCGCCGCATTTCGACGAAGCCGGCAACGCCCGTGCCAAGGCGTTCGGCGACACCTATTTCAAGAAGTTCAAATCGCACCCGGACGACTACACCGTCACAAACTACGTCGCCGCCGAGGTGATCATCCAGGCGGTCAAGGATTTGGTGAAGGCGAAGAAGCCGGTCGACCGCGCCAATTTGCGCGACGCGATCCAGAAGGTCGACCTCAAGAACAGCCTGATCGGCCCGGTCGAGTTCGACGCCAACGGCGACCTTAAGAACAAGGTCATCAGCGTCTTCCAGATCAGGAAGGACGACAAGTCGCCGCTGGACGACCCGACGGCGCAGTACAAGTATATCGGCACGGCGCCGATGAGCTGAGCCTGACCGACGCATGACCTCGTTCGACCTCGTCGTCCAGCAGGTCATCAACGGCTTGAGCCTGGGGGCGATGTATTCGCTGCTCGCCCTCGGGTTCACGCTGGTTTATGGCATCGCTGAGCTGATCAACTTCGCCCATTTCAACGTCTTCATGGTCGGCTGCATGGTCGCGATGCTGACCTTGCAGGCGTTCGGCCTGCAGGGGCAGGAGACCATCCTCACCGGCCTGCCGCTGATCGGCGTATTGCTCGCCGGCTTCCTGGTCAGCATGGTGGTCTGCGGGCTGATCGGCGTCGGCATCGAGCGCTTCCTGTTGCGGCCGCTGCAGCTCGTCAAAGGCCCGGCCGCCATGATCACGACCATCGGCGTGTCCTACGTCCTGTTCAACGTCGTGCTGCTGACCCTGGGGTCGGACAGCAAGAACTTCCCCAATCCGATCCCGCCGGTGACGTTCGCGATCGGCGGCGCGGTGCTGCGGGTGCGCGAGATCGCGATCTGGGTGGTGTCGCTCGGCCTGATGGCGGGGCTGACCTACTTCGTGCAGTTCACCCGGATGGGCAAGGCGATGCGCGCCACCGCGCAGGACCCGGATGCGGCGCGGATGATGGGGGTCGAGGTCGACCGCGTGGTGATGACGGCGTTCTTCGTCGGCGGCGCGCTGGCCGGGGCGTGCGGCATGATCTTCGGGCTGTATTACAACCTGGCCAAGGTCGATATCGGCTTCGGCGCCGGGCTGCGGGCGTTCACCGCGGCGGTCCTGGGCGGCATCGGCAATGTGCCGGGCGCGATGCTGGGCGGGGTGCTGATCGGCCTGATCGAGGCGTTCGCAGGCCAGACCATCGGCGCGGCCTGGGCCGATGTGGTGATCTTCAGCCTGCTGGTACTCGTTCTCGTGTTCCAGCCGGCCGGCCTGCTCGGCCGGCTGGCGCCCAACAAGTCCTGAGGAGGCGCCTATGAGCGAAGAGGTCGGCCTTCCGGCGGCCAAGCCCGTCGGCGGCTTCGAGCGCGATGGCCGCAAGCGGTTCTGGCTGTTCGTGCTGGCGGTGGCGCTGCTGCTGCTGCCGCAGGTCTGGCAGAACGACGCCGACATCGACAGCCTGGCCAACGCGATGTCCTACGCGACGCTGGCCTTGGGGCTCAATGTCGTCGTTGGCTTCGCCGGGCTGCTCGATCTCGGCTATGCCGCATTCTTCGCGATCGGCGCCTATTTCTACGGCATCTTCACCAGCTATCAGGTGCTGCCGGAGTGGTCGGCCTTCTGGGGCCCGTTCGCCTTCGTCGGCCTGGTCGAGAAGATCAACCAGGGCGGCCCCGACCTGGTCCACTTCACGCTCTCGTTCTGGCTCGCGCTGCCCTTGGGCGCCATGGTCGCGGCGCTGTTCGGCGTGCTGTTCGGCGCGCCCACCTTGCGGCTGCGCGGCGACTACCTGGCGATCGTGACGCTCGGCTTCGGCGAGATCGTGCCGATCTTGGCGCGCAACCTGGACAGCGTGACCAACGGCGCGGCCGGGTTGAACGGGGTGCAGCCGCCGCATCTGTTCGGCTACAATTTCGGTATCGATTCCGTACCATACTACTATGTCGGGCTCGGCCTGATCGCGCTGCTGATCTTCACCTCGATCCGCCTGCGCGACAGCCGCATCGGCCGGGCCTGGATGGCGATCCGCGAGGACGAGACGGCTGCGGGCGCGATGGGCGTCAATCCCGTCAAGTACAAGCTGATGGCGTTCGCGATCGGTGCGGCGTTCGCGGGCATGACGGGCGTGTATTTCGTCGCCAAGCTACAGACTGCGACGCCGGAGATGTTCAACTTCAACGTCAGCGCCATGCTGATCGTCATGGTCGTGCTCGGTGGCATGGGCAGCGTCTGGGGCGTGGTCGCCGGCGCGGTCTTGCTGCAATTGATGCAGAGCTGGTTCCTGCCGCAGCTGAGCCGCTGGTCGCACGAGCTCGGCGCCGCCATCGGCAGCGCGGCGCTGCAGCGGGTCGACCTGGTGCAGTGGACCCAGTTGCTGTTCGGCATCATCCTGATCCTGATGTTGCTGTATCGGCGCGAGGGGCTGATCCCCGCCGTCCGCCGCACCCCGGCGCTCAATTTCGACGCGCAGCATGCCGAGGTGGCCCGGGGCGGGTTCCAGAACCTGCACCGCGTGGCCGAGTGGGATGCCCCATCGGCGCTGGAGATCCGCGGCGTGACGGTCCGGTTCGGCGGGCTGGTGGCGCTCAGCAGCGTCGACTTGACGGTGCCGGCTGGCGGCGTCGTCGCCGTCATCGGACCGAACGGGTCCGGCAAGTCGACCTTGTTCAACGTCATCACCGGGCTGGTGCCGGCGACCGGCTCGATCCGCTTCTCGGGGCGCGAGCTGCTAGGATTGAAGCCTTACCAGGTGCTCGGCCTGGGCGTGGCGCGCACGTTCCAGAACATTAGGCTGTTCCCGACCCTGACCGTGCTTGAGAACGTGCTGATCGGGCGGCATGCGCGGCTGCGTTCGGGGCCGGTCGCCTCGGTGCTGCGGACCGAGCGGCAGGCGGACGAGGAAGCAGCGGCCCGCGAGTCGGTGTTCGACATCATCGCCCTGTTCGGCAACCGCCTGGCGCCACGGATCGCGCAGGCGGTGAATGGCTTGTCGTATGCGAACCGCCGCCGGGTCGAGATTGCCCGCGCGCTCGCGTCGCGGCCGCGCATCCTGCTGCTCGACGAGCCGACCGCGGGGATGAACCCGGCCGAGACGCTCGAGCTGGCCGAGCAGATCAAGTCGCTGCACGCGACCGGGCTGTCGATCCTGATCATCGAGCACAAGCTCGACGTGGTCACCGCGCTTGCCGACACGGTGGTGGTGCTGGACCACGGCGAGAAGATTGCCGAGGGCCGGCCGAAGGAGGTGCGGCGCAACGAGCAGGTGCTCACCGCCTATCTCGGCCGCGCCGCCCGCGCCGCGCTGGAGAAAGAGATTGCCTGATCTCAATGTTGGGGCACCGCTGCTCGAATTCCGGGGCATCAACACCCATTACGGCGACCTGCATGTCTTGAAAGACGTGAACTACGTTATCCAGGCCGGCGAGATCGTCTCGCTGCTGGGCGGCAATGCTTGCGGCAAGTCGACCACGATGAAGACCATCATGGGGGTCGTGCGGCCGACCAGCGGGACGGTGCTGTTCGATGGCCAGGCGATCGAACGGCTGCCGACCAGCACGCGGGTGGCGCGCGGGATCGCGCCGGTGCTGGAGGCGCGGCGGTTGTTTCCGCGCATGACGGTGTTCGAGAACCTCGAGATGGGCGCCTATACCAGGGCGCGCGGACCGGAGTTCGACCAGGACCTGGAGCGCGTCTACGCCCTGTTCCCGCGGGTCAAGGAGCGGCGCCAGCAGGTGGCCGGCACGCTGTCCGGCGGCGAGCAGCAGATGGTGGCCATCGGCCGGGCGCTGATGGCCCGGCCGCGGCTGATCTGCATGGACGAGCCATCGATGGGCCTCTCGCCGCTGTTCGTCGAGCAGGTGTTCGACATCATCCAGGCCATCAACCGGCAGGGCACGACCATCTTCATGGTCGAGCAGAATGCCGCCATGGCGCTGCAGATCGCGCACCGCGCCTATGTGCTGCAGACCGGCGTCGTCGTGCTGTCCGGCACGGCCGCGGAGCTGCGCGAGAACGACGACATCAAGCAGGCTTATCTCGGCGAGATGGACGTGCATCGCGCCGCCTGAAGGGCGTTAGCCCTCGCGCCGGCTGCGTCGATAGGCTGGCAAGCCATCGCCGGGAACGTCCCAAGTGGGTGCTTGCGAGACGAAGACGTGATCCTTGGGCGGGACGGCGCTGGGATCGTCGAGCGTCGCGGTCGCGAGGTCGATTTCTTCGGGATGGCGGTCGTCCTCGAACGTAAAGGTCGTGCCGCACGCGCCGCAGAACCGGCGCACCACCCCGGGGCTCGACCGGTAGGCCGATGGTGTCCCAGCGGTCCAAGACATCTCGGCCCGGCGGATCGAGAACCACGCCACCGAGGCCGCCCCGCTGACCCGGCGGCAGTCGGCACAGTGGCAGATCGTCTCGTGGAACGGCGTGCCCGCCGTTGTGAACCGAACGAGGCCGCAGTGACATCCACCCACCAGCATGAGCCCCCCGATCAGGCCGGCTCAGGCGAGGCAGCCCGGCGGCGATCCAGCAGAAATAATAATACGGCGAACGGGGCAAGCCACACCAGCCTGCTCTGGTAGCGGTCGAACACGCCCGACAATGCGCCGGCCACGAAGGCGTTGGCGAGCAGGGAGACGAGGATGACGAGATAAAGGCCGCCGATCACCTTGCGGCGCCGCATCGCCCACCACGCAGCGACGGTCAGGAACAGGATCGAGAGGAAACCCAAGCCGATGTGCAGCGCCTGCATCCAGGACGGGATCAGCTCGTGCAGCTGGAATTGCCGCCCGGCGTGGTAGCGGGCTTGTTCGGCGGCTGGAAACTCCTGGCTCCAGACGTCGTCGTTGAAGGGCGAGCGTTTCAGCAGCTCGTCGCCGCTGGCAAACGAGACGAACTGGGCGGCGGTGTTGCGGAGGGCATCGAGCGCGACGGCGCCGGGCTCGGCGCGCAGGGTTGCGGCGATGATCGGGCCGGCTTGCTGGACCACGGCGTCCTGGCCGCCCGCGCGGCGCATCATCTCGCCGGGGCCCCAGAGGATCGCGTCGGAATTGTCGCCGAGCTCGTCCTTGAATGCGCACAGGGTCCAGTCGGGCTGGGGGCACTCGCGCTCGAGCACGCGCCGGGCTGGGCCGTCGGCGATCAGCCTGGTGAGGATGAAGATCTTGCCGTAGGGCGAAGGCGAGACCTTACCCAGCAGCACCGCGTTCGGCAGGGTGATGATGATGACCGCAAGCAGCGGGATCGCGACGCCGCGCAGCAGGTCGCCCGCCCCGAGTCCACGCCGCAGCCAAAACCGGGCGAGCCAGAGCACGACGAGTGCCGCCAGGCAGAGCGGCAGCAGGCTCAGATGCATGGTGATGCAGAAAGCCGCGAACAGTATCAGCGCCAGACGGCCGATCCGCCCGAACCGCTCGGGCGCCAGCGTCAGCGCGGCCAGCGCGAGCACTAGCAGCCCGGCGAACACATCCGGCATCAATTGCGACACGAACCACGGCAGCGAGGTGCCGAGCGCGAGCGCGATCGTGACGGGGATGAGCGCAAGCCTCGGCGCGGCCGGCACGAAGGTCCGCACCGCGAGCTGCAGCATCGTCGCCGCGATCAGGCCCTGCGCGGCGATGACCGGCCAGACCGTCAGCCGCAGATGCAGCGGGCGCATGAACAGGCCGTAGAACATCGGCCGCGCCCAGGTGACGTGGATGTGGTTGCCGTCCTTGATGTAGACCCCCGTGTCGCCGAACAGCAGCGGATAGCCGTTCAGGATAGCGGGCCAAAGCAGGATCGCCGCGGCGGCGACGATCCCGAACCAGGAGGCTGTCGTGGATGAGGAAGCGGGGCCTCCAGTGCGCCGCATTTACTCCGACCGGCGCGCCAGGCGCAGGAAGCTGAGGAAGAACGACATCGAGGCCGTCGACACCGACAGAAGGATCAACGTCGCCGACGGGATCGCAAGCCGCATCGTATGGTCTGGCGCCAGGTCGCCGAAGCCGGTCCGGCCCCAACCCGCCGTCGCCACGATGGCGAGGATCAGACCGAGCACCAGCAATGCCAGCGCTGCCAGCAATCCGCGCTCGAGCGTCAGCTTGTCGGCCAAGCGCCCGAACGCAGGATCCGGGCTCAACAGGTTATGCGTCATGTTCAGGGTCTTGCAGAACACCCAGAACAGCATCGACTGGTAGCCGACCACGACCAGCACCGAGGCATAGAGCAGTGTGTGGATATCGAGCGTCGCGCCGAACAGGTGACCCGGCCCGGGTTCGAGCGCCAACATGCCGAGCAGGCCGAGGCCGAGCATGAGCGCGCCGCTGTAGAGGAACACCCACCGCGGGCTGAACAGTAGCAGGAAGCGCAGATGCCGCCAGCCGTCGCGCCAGCTGCGCAAATGGGGCGGGCGGGAGCGGCCGTCCTTGGACAGGGTGGTCGGCACCTCGGTGATGCGCAGGTGCCGGATGGTCGCCTTGACCACCATCTCGCTGGCAAACTCCATGCCCGGGAGGTCGAGGTCGAGTCCGAGAATGGCGTCACGGTCGAAGCCGCGCAGGCCGCAATGGAAGTCGCCCGACGGGCTGCCGTAGAGGATCCGCCCGGTCGCGGTCAGGACCGGGTTGCCGAGGTATTTGTGCAACGGGGGCATGGCCCCGGGCGCGATGCCGCCCTGGAACCGGTTGCCCATGACGAGCTCCCAACCTTCGCGCAGCTTTTCGACGAAGCCGTCGAGGCGGCTGAAATCGTAGCTGTCGTCGCTGTCGCCCATGATGACGTAGCGGCCGCGCGCGGCGCGGATGCCGCCGATCAGCGCGGCGCCGTATCCGCGCGAGGCGATCGGGGCGACACGGGCGCCGAGCGATTCTGCAATCTGCTGCGAGCCGTCGGTGCTGCCGTTGTCGGCGATCACGACTTCTCCAGCGACGCCGCTGCGCTCGAGGAAGCCCATCGCCTTCTTGATGCAGATCGCGAGCGTTTCCGCCTCGTTGAGGCAGGGCATCAGGATGGTGAGCTCAAGTGGGGCTGCTCTGACGTCGTCCATCGCAGTCATTCCTTGGATGTTGGAGCCTATACGAAACGCGGACGGGCGAAGCAACCGACCCACGTTCCGATCAGGCCGCCACTGTGGTAGTTAGCACTCGCGTCCGTCGAAAGCATTGCCGAGCTCTGCATGAAATTTCCGTTGTTAAGGCCCGCGCAAGCCGCCGCGGTGCAACGCTTCATTGACACCGGAGCGTTGCGCGAACTGTTGCTATTCCTCGTCATCGGCGGCACCGGCGCGGTTGTATACACGGCGCTGAACGTGATGTTCACCACGTCCGGCGTTCGGCCGAGCGTCTCGATCGCGCTCACGCTCGTGGTCCTGGTGCCGCCGGTCTATTACCTGCAACATCGGTTGACGTTCAAATCCGGCCGAAACCACCTGTCTGCCTTTCCGC
>JAABUZ0100006932.1_pt1 | contig 13906 bp, 12 predicted proteins | sample 5562091 | NCBI WGS metagenome assembly JAABUZ01 (sample SAMN12813069, study PRJNA571459) | rock metagenome | isolation source: Antarctica rocks | place: Antarctica: Victoria Land, Linnaeus Terrace sud | collected 2015-12-21 | reverse complement strand
TCCAAGAAGGCCATCTTGCCCTGCCCGCGGCGGGCCGCCAGCCGGCCCGCGACCCGGTGGGCATGCTCGGTCTCCTCACCGGCCTGCAGATCCGCGTGGGCGGCGCGCACGCCGGCGATCGGCTTGGCTCCCGCGAAGGCGTGCGGGAACGGCTCCACGCCTGACGCGCGCAGCACGTCGAGCTTGTCGCGGCGCGCTCGGAGGAGTTCCGAGGAGCCGCGCGGGTCCTCGGTCACCGCGCCAACCCCCCGGCTACCTGCCGACCACGTCGATCTTGGTGATCTTGAGCTTACGCTCACCGCGCGGCGTCGTCACGGTGACGTCGTCACCTCGCTTGCGCCCGATTAGCGCCTTGCCGACCGGTGATTCGTTGGAGAGCTTGGCATCGGCGGGATTGGCCTCAGCCGTGCCGACGATCGTGAACTTGGTCGACTTGCCGCCGTCGTCCTTGACGTGGACGATCGAGCCGACCCGGACGACGTCGGTGCCGAGCTCCGAGGCGTCGACCACCGTGGCCGAGCGCAGCTTGTCCTCGAGCGTCGCGATCCGCGCCTCGAGCATCGCCTGCTCGTTCTTGGCGTCGTCGTACTCGGCGTTCTCCGAGATGTCCCCGAATTCGCGTGCCTCCTTGATCCGGGAGGCAACCTCGCGACGGCGGGTGGTGGACAGGGTGTCGAGCTCCGCCTTGAGCGTGGCGAGGCCCTCCGGGGTGAGGATGACGTCCTTGGGCATACGTGTGACCTGTGGTTTCGGGGCCGGTGAGCGCACGGCGCGACGCCGCCGCCCAGCGAAGAAACCCGCCCTCTGCAGCGGGATGGATACGCGACGCTGGCTCGCGTGGGCCGATGAGTATAGACGCCGTTTTCGGGCCCTTGGCCCTGAGTCCTGCCGGGGGGTGAGCCGGTGCCTGAAGGCTCCCTGTCGCGGGCCGGTTGATGCGTGATCCGGCGCTATCCGCCAGCGTGTCCCTGGATCTCGTCGGCCTGCTGGAAGGTCGGGCGGTTGACCCATTCGATCAGCGGCTGGGTGATACCCCCCGTGGCGCGGAACTGGATCGAGTCAGAGCACATCTGATCTCCCGCGGGGCAGACGCCGTCGGCCGGGTAGACCTGGGCGGGGCTCTCGGCGACCGCCTGTCGCAGTGAGCTTTCAAGCGCCGCCCGGCACGCGGAGAGCGAGCCGGCGCCGCAGTAAACGCGGTTGAGCGGGCCGTAAACGCGTTGGCGCGCGATCGTGCGCAGATCCTTCTGCACGACCCCGTAGAAGCCGACGTCCCACGCCGAGCCCAGGTGCTCCCCGCTGGAGCCATGGCCCGGCTGGTCGTTGATCGGGAACTCGGATTCGATCTGGTTGAGCAGATCCGAGCCGAGCACCGGCGTGAACTCGGCGCGAACGAGCAACGGCCACCAGGCATCCATGATTCGGATCGCGTCGCTCTGCTCGTAGTTGCCGTGCGGGCCGGGATTGGCGCGGTTGATCCGATGCGCGCCGCTCGCCGCCCAGGCGCTCAGCTGCGCGACTGCGGTGGCCAGAGCCGGGTCGGTCTGGGAGCCGAGGATCCGCAGCGCATCGGGCAGCACCTCGACCCCCCGCAGATCCTGTGTGCCGGCGAGGCCCATCGCGTTGACGACATCCGGGAGGGTCAGCTTGCGACCGGTGTGTTGCAAGTAGTAGTTGAGGTTGTTGTCCAGCAGCTGGGAGCGGTAGATCGAGGAGTACTGCTGGCCGGTGGCGGGATCGCCGTAGCCGGGGGCCTGCTTGTTGTTCCAGCTGGTCAGGAACTCCTGGTCGATGACCTGCGGGTGCGCGCTGAGCCCCAGGTCGCGCTCGGTCAGGCTCGCCGGGGTGGTCTGGGCGCTGGGGTTCAGTCCGCTCCAGGCGTACCGTGACCAGGACGGGAACAGCGGATCGGTGTGCGCGGCGCGGACCGGGTTCAGGCCCGAGTTGAAGTACGCGATGTGGCGGCTGTCGGTGTAGAACCAGTTGAACGTGTAGCCGATCTGGTTGGCCGCGCTCATGAACGCCTGCGGGGTGCGCATCGCCGCCGGCTCGTTGAACTTCTCAAACCCGGCCGCCGAGTCGAGCTCGTGCATGTAGGTCGAGCGCAGGTTGGTGTAGACCACCGGGCGGCCCTTGACGCGGGCCCGGGCGATGACGATCCCGTAGGCCGTGCGCTGGGTCTGCAAGGTGATCGAGCCGGCGGGCGTCGAGTCGGCGAGGCTCGGGGACCACGACTCCTGCCGGGTCAGGGTCTCCATCGCCACGCACTGACCGTGCAGCAGGTAGTAGCCGGAGTCAGGAGCGACCGTCCCTCCGGCCGGGTTGCACAGCGGGACGGCGAAGGTGTCCACGATGTTCTGGCCCGAGGACGTCGCCGACCAGGCGTAGTCCTGCCCGTGCCCGAGCTCGACGTACAGGTTGACGCCGGGGAAGGCGGCGCCGTTGGCATCGATCCCCGGACCGTGGATGTCCTCCTCCATCAGGATCTGCGGGGCGAAGTAGGCGACCTGCGGGCCCATCACGGCGAGCGGATGGCCGCTGGCGCTGTCGCGGGCGCTGACCAGGATCGCGTTGGACATCGCGCGCGGGAACGCGAGCAGCCCGGGACCGGCGTTGGCCTGCGGGCCGAGGCCGGTGGCGACCGCGCGGGCGCCGTGCACGCCCTGCGGCGCCCGCGCTCCGCGGACCGCATGGGCAGCGGGAGCCGTGCCGGCGACGACATGGTTGGTGAACGTGACCGAGCCGGGGTCAGGCAGCGCGACGGTGCGCGCGACGGCGGCGCTGGGCGCCGGCAGCGTCTGATAGGGGAAGACCGTGTGGGCGACCGTGGTCGGCGCCTCGGGATCGTTGGCGGGGTTAAAGCTCAACAACGTGGCCAGGCCGGAGGTGTCGGCCCGGGACACCCGCCGGTGCCGGATCCGACGGCGGTGGTGAACCGGACGGCGGTGGTGAACCGAACGCCGGTGGTGAACCGGGCGGCGGTGGTGAACCGGACGGCGGTGGTGAACCGAACGCCCGTGGTGGACCGGGCGGCGGTGGTGAACCGGACGGCGGTGATGGACCCTCGCCCGGATCGGGCTGCGCAGGGCAGCCGGCACGACCGTCGGGGTGCCCGCCACCGGAAAGCGCTCGGCTCCGAAGCGGCGGGTCAGGTTCTCGTACAGGACGGCGTTGTTGAGCTGATGGCCGCCGCCCCCGCCGAAGATTCCGCCGACCAGGGTCGCGATCGAGACGAGGTTCTCCAGCGTGAACGGCTGCGGCCCGCCCGGCATCCCGAGCGCGGCGTACTCGGCCGGCTCCATGCTCAGCGCGTTGAGCGGCTGAGCGGCCTGGTTGATGTAGGCGTTGATCCCGTCGACGTAGTTGGTCGCGTCGGCGTAGATCTGCGGACCGTCGGGTTCATGCTGAAGCCCGTAGTTGACCTGGTTGGCGAGATCCTGCGGCGTGTAGGGCTCGTTGGCCCACACGGTCTGGTCCATCGCGACGTTGGCGCCGCCCGCGAACGAGGCGAGGTTGCCCTGGCCGGCGTGCCGCAGCACGTCGATGAGGAACAGCCGATCCTCGGCCGTCGCGTAGCCGATCCCGAACATCAGCGCCGGACGGGTGTCGCCATAGATGTGCGGCACCCCGTACGGCTTGTCGCGCACGATCCTCACCCCGGGCTCGGGGCTCTCGCTCGAGCCGACGTTGCCGGTGGGGACGCCGAACGTCGCGTCCTTGAAATAATCGGGCAGCGTCGCCGCGGTGATGGCACCGGCCGCGGTGGTGAGGCTCGAGTACATCTGCAGCTGGTCGTCGTTGTGGGCCGGTCGCGCGCCGGTCGCCTGAAACGCAGCCAGCTGAGACAGGGTGTCCAGGCCGTTGGTGCCGGGCGGCAGGATGTTGCGAAACCCGCCGTAGTCACTGGTCCCGTAGGGCTGGACCTGCGCGGCGGCGACGCTGGGTGCGGCGGCGAGCCAGACCGCGGCGGCCATCGTCGCCAGGCACGCTCTCCACCCGATCCCCCAGATCATGGCGTGGCACCCTACCACCCCGCGCGGGCGCCGGTGACCGCTGTCCCGCCCGCGGGCGCCGGTGACCGCTGTCCCGCCACGGCGCCCGGACAGGGCTCAGGCGGGGACGAGCCCGAGCAGCGCGCGCGCGTCGTCGAGGCCGACGGCGCGCTGCAGCGCGTCCTGCAGCGGCTTGTCGCCGCCCAGGCGCTCGATGTACCAGGGATAGAACTTGCGCAGGTAGCGGTTGGCGCGCTCGGGACCGAGATGCTCACCAGCGCGATCGATCACCCACTCAAGCTCGGCCAGGATCTCATCCCGGGTCGGCTCCTGCGCCCGGGTTCCGAGCAGTTCCCCGAACAGCCACGGGTTGCCGAGCGAGCCGCGCGCGAGCAGGATCCCGGCGGCGTCCGTCCGGGCGAAGGCCTCACGCGCCCGGTCGGCGTTGCGCAGCCCGCCGGAGATCAGCACCGGAACCGGCAGCTCCTCGATCAGGCGCCGGGCGAGCTCGTAGTCCGGGCTGCCGGCGTGGCGCTGCGAGGCGTGACGCGGATGGATGCAGAGTCCGGCCACGCCGCCGTCGTGGGCCAGCCGCCGGGCCGTTTCGATCCCCTTGTCGTCGCCGGGACGCAGCCCGGAGCGCAGCTTGACCGTGACCGGCAGCCCACTCCCGCGGGCCGCCGCGCGCGCCAGCGCGACCGCGAGGTCGGGGTCATCGAGCAGGGCCGCGCCGGCGCCGGTCTTGCAGACCTTCGGGACCGGGCAGCCCATGTTGATGTCGATCAGGTCCGCGCCGGCGGCCGCGACCCGCTCGGCCGCCGATGCCATCACGTCCGGGTCGTGGCCGAACAGCTGCACCGACACCGGGTGCTCGTCGGGATGGATGCGCAACAGCTCGGTGCAAGTGCGTTCGTTGCCATGGTGGACGGCGAAGCTCGAGACCATCTCGGAGACCGCCAGGCCGGCGCCGTAGCGCTTGGCCTGCAGGCGCACGAACCAGTTGCCGATCCCCGCCAGCGGCGCGAGCACGACCCGGTTGGGGATCTCGACGCCGCCCAGGCGCCACGGGTCGGTCAACGTCGCGGTCATCGTCTCTAAAGACGTTACCCCGCGATTGCCACCTGCTAGGAATGTCCCCGTCATGGAGATGTCCGCCCGCGTGACGCCGTGGTTAGAGCTCCTGCGCGAGCAGGTGCCGGGGGTGGAGCTGTTCGACGCGCACACCCATCTGGGTCACAACGACCCGGACGGCATGAGCCAGACCCTCGAGCAGCTGCTGGCCACGCTTCAGACAGCGCGCGCAAGGGGCGCGTTCGTGTTTCCGATGCACGAGCCCGACGGCTATCCGCCGGCCAACGACATGGTGATCGCGGCCGCGGCACGGACCGAGGGCGTGTTGACCCCGTTCTGCCGCGTGAGCCCGAACGCCGGCAATGCGCTGGCCGAGGCGCAGCGCGCGCTCGCCGCGGGCGCCAAGGGGATCAAGCTGCACCCGCGCGCCGAGCGCTTCAGCCTCGACCATCCGGCGATGCGAGAGCTCGGTGCCCTGGCCCACGAGCGTCGCCTGCCGATCCTGATCCACGCCGGGCGCGGCATCCCCGCGCTGGGCAGTCACGCGGTGGCGCTGGCTGCCGAGTTTCCCGACGCGCGGATCATCCTCGCCCACGCCGGCATCTGCGACCTGTCGTGGATCTGGCGGGTCGCGCCCGACCATCCCAACCTGCTGTTTGACACCGCCTGGTGGATGCCGGCCGATCTGCAGGCGCTGTTCTCGCTCGTCCCCCCGGGCCAGATCCTGTTCGCCTCCGATGCGCCCTACGGCGCCGTCGCGCTGTCCTCGGTCTTCCAGCTGCGGATCGCCATCCAGGTCGGTCTGGCGACCGAGCAGATCCACTCGGTCGCCTCCGGCCAGGCGCTGCGGATCGCCGCCGGCGAGCCCCTGCAGTGCGTCGGACCGGCGGTCGGCGAGCGCGAGCAAGCGTCTCACGTTCTGCTTGACCGTGTCTCGGCCTTCGTGATGCTCGGAGCGATCGCCACCATGCGCGGAAACGAGTCCGGTCCAGAGATGCTCGCGCTGGCCCGCCTGGCCTGTGACGTGCCCGAAGAGATCGACGACGCGCCGCTGTTCGCCGTGATCGTGGACCTGCTCGACGCGTTTGACGCGGACGGGATCGCTCACCCGCAGGACCGCCGGCGGCTGGGATACCTGATCCTCGCCGCCACCGTGGCCCGTACCCCGGACGTGCCGGTGCCGCCGCCGCCGGCCGCGGCCACCGCCGCCTAGCCTGCGGCCCTGCCCCCGAGCCGCAGCGTCAGGTCGCGTTGCGCTCCCAGATCAGCCGCAGCCCGGTGAGGGTCAGCAGGTCGTCCACCGCGTCGATCGTCACTCGCACCGCCGGCACCAGCGCCCGAGCCAGACCGCCGGTCGCCAGCACGGTGATATCCTCGCCGAGCTCCTCGCGCAGCCGGCGGACGATTCCATCGACCTGCCCCGCGAAGCCGAACACGATTCCGCTGCGGATCGACTCTTCGGTGGACTTGCCGATCAGCGCCCGCGGCTCTCTGAGCTCGACCTTGGGGAGCTTCGCCGCCCGCTCGTACAGCGCATCGATCGAGATCTCGGCCCCCGGCGTGATGATGCCGCCGAGGTACTCGCCAGCCGCCGACACCACGTCGTAGGTGATCGCGGTTCCGAAGTCGACCACCACACAGGCTCCCTGCACCCGCTCGTACGCCGCCACCGCGTTGACCAGCCGGTCAGCGCCGACCTCCCGGGGGTTGTCGTAGCGAATCGGCATCCCGGTCCGGATCGCCGGCCCGACGATCAGCATCTCGTGACCGAGGTAGCGTCGGGCCATCTCCGTCCACTCTTCCGAGAGCAGCGGAACCGAGGACGAGACGATCGAGCAGTCGATGTCGGCGAAGCCCAGACCGCGCAGCGCCAGCAGATTAGAGAGCGCTGCCCCGAGCTCGTCCCGAGTTGACTCGGGCACCGTGGCAAAGCGCCAGTGCTCGGCGATCTTCGTGCCCCCGCTGGGGAACACCCCGAAGTGCGTCTGGGTGTTTCCTACGTCGACGACGAGCAGCATCGATGCATTACAGCAGCGGTGGTCCGACCCGCCGCACCTCCTGGCCGGGGCCGAGCGCCGCCAGCCGATCGGCGAGCCGCTCGCCTCCGGGCAGCGCCAGCTGCGGATCGAGCTCGAGCAGCGGGACGAGCACGAACCGTCGCAAGCTCACCTGCGGATGGGGAAGGCGCAGACGACCGGAGTCAAAGCTCCGCGAGCCGAGCAGCAGGACATCGACGTCGATCACCCGCGGCCCGTGCCGCACACCCCCGGTGGCGCGCCCGACCTCGCGCTCGACCGTCTTGGCCGCGTCGAGCAGCTCCAGCGGCTCGAGCTCGGTCTCGATCCGCAGGCAGGCGTTGAGGAACTCGGGCTGGTCGAGCACGAGCCCGACCGGCTCGGTGTCATAGACCGACGAGGCCGCGGTGACCGCGACGCCGTGCCCGGGCAGCGCGGCCGCCGCCGCCTGCAGGTGGTCTCGCCGATCGCCGATGTTGGAGCCGAGCCCGAGGTACCCGGTGACGCTCACGCGGGGCCGCTCACCCGCTGGCCTCGCGCCACACCTCGACGGAGACCTCCCCGACCGGCAACACGAGGGGCGGCTCGGGCTTGGCCGCCTTGACCCAGACCGCGCCGGCGTCGTACTGATCCAGCAGGCGGTCGGCGATCGCCGCGCAGAGGCGCTCCAGCGTCTTGTAGGTCCGCTGCTGGGCCACGAGGTTGGCCATCTCGCAGACCTGGCCGTAGTCGATCGTGTCCTCGATGCGATCGGTCACGGTCGCGTCGCACTCGCCGACGTCGAGCCGGAGATCCAGCAGCAGGCGCTGTCCCACCTCCCGCTCGGCCGCCGTGACACCGAGGTGGGTGTAGAGCGAGAGCCCGCTGATCTCGATCGTGACCTCGGGCTCTGAGTGACCCTCGTCGTCCTCGTCTACGTCGTCGGCATCGTCGAACTCGTCGGCGTCGTCAGCCATGGGGGCCGGACCGTAGCAGCCATCACCTGCAGGGCCTCGTGGATCGGAGCGGCGTCGTGGACCCGGAAGATCCGCGCGCCGCGCTCGTAGGCGAAAAGGTTGGTGGCGATCGTCGCCGCGATCCGGTCCCCAGCCGGGCGGCCGGTGATCTTGCCCAGAAAGGACTTGCGCGAGGTCCCGATCAGCACCGGGCGCCCGATCTCGACCAGCTCGCCGACGTGGCGCAACAGGGCGAGGTTGTGCTCGGTCGTCTTGCCGAAGCCGATCCCCGGGTCAAGCGCGATCCGCGCCGGCGCGATCCCCGCCGCGGTGGCGGCACTCAGCCGCTCCTGCAGGAATGCCCTGATCTCGGAGACGACGTCCTCATAGTGGGGGTCGCGCTGCATCGTGCTCGGGTCGCCGCGCATGTGCATCAGGCACAGGTCGGCCCCGGCGCCGGCCACCACCTGGGCCATCGCCGGATCTCCGCGTAGCGCGGTGACGTCGTTGACCAGGGTGGCCCCGGCCCGCAGGGCGGCGGCGGCGACCGCGGCCTTGGAGGTGTCGATCGAGATCTCGGCCGCCGACCCCTGGGCGCGCAGCCCCTCGATCACCGGGATCACCCGGCGCAGCTCCTCGGCCTCGGCGACGGGATCGGCGCCCGGACGGGTGGACTCGCCGCCGATGTCCAGGATGCTCGCCCCGGCCCGCTCGAGCTCGAGGCCGTGCGCGATCGCCGCGGCGCGGTCGAGGTACAGGCCGCCGTCGGAGAACGAGTCCGGAGTCACGTTGACGATCCCCATGACCTGAAACTCGCCCGCCGCGGCGGCGGCCACCGCGCTGCTCATCGGTCCTGCGGCTCCTCCTCGGGCCAGCGCCCGGTGCGGTCGAAATGCTCGCGGGCCGCCTCCTCGAGGTCACGGTCGCGGTTTGACGCAACGCTCATCCGGAACATCCAGTTGAACATCCACACGATGATCGCGACGATCAGCAGCCCGACCCCCACCGCGGCCTTCAGCGCCCGGCCGTCGGCGCTCTGGGCCAGGCTGGCGTGCCCGAGGACGATCAGCAGCACCCCCGCAGCGCCGATCGCCAGCGGCAGCCACAGCCGCGTGAGCCCGAGCAGGATGCGGGCCGGGGTCACGGGAGGCTCGTTGCCCGGCGGTTCGGACGGGTGGGCGAGCGGAGCGTCGGGGCTCATCGTGTCGGGCCGGACATGATCACATTGTCGTCCTCGAGGAGCAGGTTAGTGCAGCTCCCTGAGTCCACTCTGATACACAAAGCGCTGCCCAGTCGCACTTTCTGTATCAGAGTCAGCTCGGGGCGCCGGCCACGACCGCGGATCTGACGAGCCGAGAGGGCTACTCGGCGGTACCGCCGGCCAGGCCCGGGCGGGGCAGCGGCCGGGGCGCATCGCGGCGTTCGGCGGCCGGACCGGCGACCTGCGGAATCTCGGGCGGCGCGGGCGCCTCGGCGCCGAACACGTCCTCCTCGGTGCGACCATCGAGCAGGGCCTCGAATTCGGCCTTCTCGATCGTCTCGCGCTTGATCAGGATCTCTGACAGCTTGGACAGCGCCTCGCGGCGCTCGGTGAGGATGTCGCGCGCCTGCACGTGGGCGGACTCGATCACCCGGCGGATCTCGTCATCGATCTCGCGGGCGATCTCGTCGGAGTAATCGGGCTCGGAGCTGAACTCCCGGCCCAGGAACGGCTGGCCGTGGTCATGGCCGAACACCCGCGGCCCGAGCTTGTCGGACATCCCGAAGCGCATCACCATCTGCTTGGCGGTGGCGGTCACCTTCTCGAGGTCGTTGGAGGCGCCGGTGGTGATCTCGTCAAAGCAGATCTCCTCCGCGGCGCGACCACCGAGGGTCATCGCCATCTGGTCCTGAAGCTCGCCGCGCGTGGTCAGGAACTTGTCCTCGCCGGGCAGCGAGATCGTGTAGCCGAGCGCCTGGCCGCGGGAGATGACCGAGATCTTGTGGATCGGGTCGGAGTGCGGCAGGTAGTGGCCGACGATCGCGTGGCCCATCTCGTGGTAGGCGGTGATCTTGCGCTCCTTGTTGCTCATCACCCGGGTCTTCTTCTCGGGGCCGGCGATCACCCGCATGATCCCCTCCTCGAGCTCGACCTGGGTGATCTCGCGCTTGCCGTTGCGAGCGGCGAGCAGAGCCGCCTCGTTGACCAGGTTGGACAGGTCAGCGCCGGTGAAGCCCGGGGTCTGTCCGGCGAGCGCGTCGACGTTGATCTCCCGGGCCAGCGGCTTGCCGCGCGTGTGGACCTCGAGGATCTTCTTGCGGCCCAGCCGGTCGGGCCGGTCGACGACGATCTGGCGGTCGAAGCGACCCGGGCGCAGCAGCGCCGGATCGAGGATGTCGGGCCGGTTGGTGGCGGCGATGAGGATGATGTTGTCCTTCATCTCGAAGCCGTCCATCTCGACCAGCAGCTGGTTGAGAGTCTGCTCACGCTCGTCGTGACCGCCGCCGAGACCCGCGCCCCGGTGCCGGCCCACCGCGTCGATCTCGTCCATGAAGATGATGCAGGGGCTGTTCTGCTTGGCCTGCTCGAACAGGTCACGCACGCGCGAGGCGCCGACGCCCACGAACATCTCGACGAAGTCCGAGCCGGAGATCGAGAAGAACGGCACTCCGGCCTCGCCGGCCACGGCGCGGGCGAGCAGCGTCTTGCCTGTGCCCGGGGGTCCGTACAGGAGCACGCCCTTGGGGATCCGGGCGCCGAGGGCCTGGAACTTCTTGGGGTTCTCGAGGAACTCCTTGATCTCGTGCAGCTCCTCGACGGCCTCGTCGACGCCGGCCACGTCCCGGAAGGTGATCTTGGGCGAGTCGACCGACATCCGCTTGGCCCGCGACTTGCCAAACGACATCACCTTGGAGCCGCCGCCCTGGACCTGGTTCATCAGGAAGATCCAGAACCCGATGAACAGGATGAACGGGAGGATGTAGGTCAGCAGCGACAGCCAGCCGTTGGTGGCCTTGCTCTGCACGTCGAAGCCCTGCGCCGGAACCAGCTTCTGCGCGTCGTTGATCAGCGTCGTGGCGTAGTTGTCCGGGTAGCCGACCGTGTACTTCTGGCCGCCGAACTGCTGATACAGCGTGACGTTGGCCTGGTTTGACTTCTGGTCCAGCGACAGCTGCTTGACCTCGCGCTGATCGAGCTGGGTGAGCAGGCTCCCGAACGTGTAGTGCGGCCCGTGGCTGGAGCTCCCGATCAGCTTCTGGGCGAAGAACGCCAGGACGATGACGATCAGGATCGGAAAGGCCGCGCTCTTGAAGAACCTGCTCATGAGAGTCTTTCAGTCGGTCCGGTGCCCCGCGCGGAGAGGGATCCCTGCGTTGTTACCGGGATCAGCAAGCGTAGCACCATGGTTTGGAGGCCCGGGGCGGATCCGTGCGCCGGCAGCGCAGGGCTCATTGCCGCAGCGCGGCGACGTACGGAAGGTTGCGGTAGCGCTCGGCATGGTCCAGGCCGTAGCCGATCGCGAACCGGTCCGGGATCTCGAAGCCGACGTAGCGGGTCTCGAGCTCAACCTTGCGCCGCTCGGGCTTGATCAGCAACGCGCAGACCTCGAGCGAACGCGGATTGCGCCCGGCGAGATTGCGCAGCAGGTACTGCAGGGTCAGCCCGGAGTCCACGATGTCCTCGACGATCAGCACATCGCGGCCGTCGATCGCGGCGTCGAGGTCCTTGAGGATTCGCACCACACCCGAGGATTTGGTCGCCGAGCCGTAGGAGGCGACGGCCATGAAGTCGACCTCGACGGGGATCTCGATCGCGCGCATCAGGTCGGCGAGGAAGAACACGGCCCCCTTGAGCACCCCGATCAGCACGAGATCCTTGCCCGCGTAGTCGCGTGACACCTCGGCCGCGAGCTCGCGGACACGGCGCACGAGATCGTCGGCCGGGACGAGGATGTCCCCGATCGCTGCGTCGTCAGTCACCGTGCGCATCTTAAGTGCGCCCGAGCGCGAGCACGCCGCCACGGACCAGGGCGCTGATCCCCTGTGGGAGGTGCAGCTCGCCGCCCTCCCGCAGCTGCACGACCTCGTCGGCGCGCCGGGCGACACCGGCGGCGGGTCCGTCGATGACCGCGTCAGCGAGCCGCTGCACGACCAACCGCTGCACCGCGGGGGCGAGCTCACGCAGGCGCGCCAGCTCGATCTGACCAACGCCTTCGGCGTCGGTGCCCCGGCCGTCCAGGGCGGCCTGCACGACAGCGTCGAGCACGTCAGCCTCGTCACGGAGCACGGCGGCGAGCGCGAGCAGGTTGTCCTGCGCGGCGGGATGGACCCGCTCCAGGGCGGGAACGAGCTCGCGGCGAATCCGGTTGCGCGCGTACGCGGAGGACTCGTTTGACTCGTCGTCGCGCCAGCGCAGCCCGCGCTCGGTGCAGTAGGCCTCGGTCTGCTCGCGGGTGAAGTCGAGCAGCGGCCGGATCAGGGCGCCGTCGCGAGCGCGCATGCCGAGCAGCGCGCGACGGCTGGGCGAGGAGGCGATCCGGTAGAGGATCGTCTCCACCTGATCCGATTGCGTGTGGCCGGCGGCGACGTCCGCCTCGCGGGCGATCGCCAGCTCGGCCGCGGCCCGGTAGCGCTCGGCCCGCGCCCAGGCCTGAAGGTTCCGGACCGGCGGCTTCCCCGTCGGTCCCCCGTTGGGCCGCACCGGGCGGCGCACGTCCAGCTGGACCCCGAGCGTCTCACAGACCTCGGCGCAGTGGCGCTCGTCGGCGTCCGCAGCGCCGCGCAGCCCGTAGTTGGCGTGCACGGCGCTGACGGCGTCAACGCCGGCGACCTGCACCGCGAGATCGAGCAGGCAGGTCGAGTCCCGCCCGCCGGAGAACATGACCACCACCGGCCGGCCCTGGGACAGCAGTCCCGCATCACGTACAGCTTGCAACGTCGCGTCTCCTCCCGCTGGCATCACGTCTCCTCCCGCTGGCGCGCGATGAAGATCTCGGTCGAGTCCCGGAATCCCTTGAGCTTGACCTCGCCGATCCGCTCGAACTCGAGATGGGGGGCGCGCCGGTGCATGTGCTCCACCACCGGACGGGTGACGAGCACCTCCCCGCCGGCCGAGCGTGCCGCCACGCGCGATGCGATGTTGACCTCGCGCCCGTAGTAGTCACCCTCGCGGTAAAGCGCCACGCCGTAGTGGATCGCGATCCGGGGCAGCGGCCGCTCGGTCTGCAGGCGCTGGAAGCCGACCGCCCAGTCAGTCAGCGCCGCCGGGTCGGCGCTGACGATCATCGCCTCGTCGCCGATCGTCTTGATCACCCGAGCCTCGTCGGGCAACGTTATCTCGACCGCCTCGACGAAACGCTCGACGGCGTCCACCGCGGTCAGCTCGCCCTCCTCCTCGGTCAGGCGGGTGTAGCCGGCGAGGTCGGCGAAGGCGATCGCCACGCGCATCCGGCCGAGGTCGACCCCGTCGAGGTCGGCCTCCATGTGTCCGACCACGTCCTGCTCGATGAAGTGCTGCAGGTAGCGCTGGTGGATCTGGTCGAGCACCGGCGCGGCGAGCGGGAGCACCTCGCGGGAGATCGCATGCATCTGCTCGGCGGTCTCCACGCCGCTGGCGCCAGAGCGCAGCAGCGGCTCGTGGACATAGAGATGGAACAGACGCACCTCCGCGTCGGCGATCCCCGCCATCGCCTGTCCGTAGACCCGGACGAGCTGCAGCAGCGCGACGAGCGGAAAGCCGGTGGCGAGCACCGCGTCGACATAGCGCAGCAGCTGGAGGTCGTCATCGGAGACGGTGCCGGAATGCTCGGGGTTGAGACCGAGACCGGACACCAGGCGCCCGACGAGCGCCTCGTCCAGACCCGTCTCCCGGGCGGCCTCGCGGATCGTGATCCGTTCCTGATCGGAGGGGAAC
>JAABUZ0100006928.1_pt1 | contig 13913 bp, 14 predicted proteins | sample 5562091 | NCBI WGS metagenome assembly JAABUZ01 (sample SAMN12813069, study PRJNA571459) | rock metagenome | isolation source: Antarctica rocks | place: Antarctica: Victoria Land, Linnaeus Terrace sud | collected 2015-12-21 | reverse complement strand
ACTGTCACAAGCACTGTCACAAGCACTGCTGTCACAAGCACTGCTGTCACAAGCACTATCACAAGCACTGCTGTCACAAGCACTGCTGTCAGCCTCGCTGCTGTCACAAGCACTGTCACAAGCACTGCTGTCAGCCTCGCTGCTGTCACAAGCACTGTCACAAGCACTGCTGTCAGCCTCGCTGCTGTCAGCCCCGCTGCTGTCAGCCCCGCCGCTGTCAGTTCCGCTGCCGTCAGTCCCGCTGCCGTCAGCCCCGCCGCTGTCAGCCCCGCCGCTGTCAGCCCCGCTGCTGTCAGCCCCGCTGCTGTCAGCCCCGCTGCTGTCAGTCCCGCTGCTGTCAGTCCCGTCGCTGTCAGCCCCGCTGCTGTCAGTCGCGCTTCCGTCAGCCCCGCCGCTGTCAGCCCCGCCGTTGTCAGTCCCGCTGCCGTCAGTCCTGCTGCTGTCAGCCCCGCCGCTGCCGCTACCGTTGCAAGCGTTGCAACCGTTGCTGTGTCGACCATTCAACAGGCTGCTCCTACAGCCACTATTCAACAGATTGCTGCGAACAGTGGAGCCAAGGTTGGCGCCTCGACCCTCCTCGGACTTGTGGCTGCTGCTCTTTTGCTCTGAGTTTCCCTCACTGAAGGCTCATTTAGTAATCTTGCAACCATTTACAAGATGCACGACATTCACACTTTCTAAAAATGTTGACGGAACCGCTGGTGGTTTCTTTTTCCCGTACATACCTTCTCATATAATGTGAACAATTATGGTTACCTTGGGTCCCTTCTTAGTTCCATCCTGCTAATGTTCCATAGTGAGGTGCTCGCTCGTAGCTCCTTTCTTTTGATCGTCCCTAGTAAATTGCTCACCTTGACCAGTTCCATTTGGTGTGGTGAAGGGATTTTATCGAATTCGGTGGGGGCGTCTGCATTAAGTAGTCGCAGCCTCATTATATTTCCAAAAACGGAGATTATCTATTTTTGCGTCCGAAATAGGAAGCATCCTTGCCGAATGTGCAAATTCACATGCCGACGATACCGAGAATAGATTCATTGGACACTTGGGACCATTCATCTGTGCATCTCTTTTATAGCTCAATATAAGTCAAATGCGAATAGTGTGTCTGAATCCGACTCTCTGAAATTGCGGCTCATGAAATATTGTCTCCAACCTCTATAGTGGAGGAGCAAACCTACGGGATTTATTCTGAAGTACAATCGAGAGACTAAGCGCATATGTGGTTTCCTGTTGAAAATCATCATTGCAAGCACGGGTACCAGTAATCATGGGGATCGACTACGCAGCGATGTTTAGCCAGTGCTAGTTCAAACGAGTGAGAAGATTCAATTGATTTGACGTCTGTGATCAGGCTTTCTACGCTATTTTTAGAGGTTGACTAGAGTCTATTCAAATGTGCGACGGCAAGAAGATCTTGTCTAGGAAGGTAGGGCGTTCGTTAGTCGGGCAACCGTGCACTCACCTGATTGATTTGTCGACCAACAAGTTATTTTTACCTGCCTTCCCATGGATTTCGCCATTCTCCACCAATGTAAATACGCGAGGCGTTTGCATCTAGAATCTGCCCGCTCGAGATGTTCTCGCATGTTCTCATCTACTCATCTTCTTGCCATGTTTATGGGAATGCAAAGGGATGATTACCCACCTCGCGGGATTACCTCTTGGCCATCATGTGAGACGACGGACAGAGTATTAAATGGCCCCCTTGCTCTTCATTTCGCATACGCCTTCAAGTCTCCACCGCTCGCTTCCAGCCATCTTTCTCTCTCAGTGCCATGAGGTTTCAATTAGCCGTTCTTGCCACACTGGCTTCATTCGCAGCTGCCGATACGGCATTCTCAGTCCTTCGAAGACAGGATTGGAATGGAACAAGTACGATTAATGTCAATGTCAACGTCAACATCAACATTCGGATTGTCTTGGAGTGCCCTGCAGGCGCGCCAGCCCTAAGTACCACCCTCTTTAGTGTCCTATATTGTCCAGCGGCGACCATGTTTGCGAGTTTTGGATACACTTATAAAGTTACCGCAGCTGGCTATTTGACCATCACATGCCCCTACACCATTGAGGCCGGTTGTGCGACTACAGTCTCACACTGCGAATGTGCTGTGGCTACTGCTCAAACCACTGCAATCACATTCACCAAAAACAATGCCATCTCCATTACTCAAGTGGAATGTCCAACTGCGACGCATAGCATAGAGGTGACTGCTGCGGGTACTGTATCGACCTACACATATTATTCAAAACAAGAGACCACCATCATCTGCGAAGAATGCCAAGGTCAAACGGTGGTTCAAGTTGGACAGGTCAATTCTTCCCGCCAGGCTCAAGTTACACCAGCCATTGCCCACACGGTTGGTACCCGGATGTCAGTGTCTGCTGAACGCACAGCCAGCTCAGATCATCATCCAGCAGCACCCGAACACAAGCCTGCTCAAGCGCCTAGTGCTTCACCCACCTGGGCGAAGGTGAGTCAGGTAGCAGGCGTTCAAGGAGAACCAGGAAGCAGCCACGGCCACGCAATTAATGCCCCTCACTTGGTCTCTAACCCTTCTGTCCCTGGTAACGCAGTTCACGGCGCTGGCAATTTAGCACAGCTAGACTCCTCTGGCAGCAGAAGCACCCAACCTGCGGTGTTGCCCCAGGCCAGTAGGGCATCAACCTTTGCTGCGTCCGCGATCCTGTTAGTATTTGCATTCACACTCGCGCTATAGTCGTTAGTATCTTATTAGGTATATGAAATAAGTTTAATGTCATCATTGGCCTCATCCGTCGAATTTGTCCAATCGTAATTCCTTCGCCTATTTGAGCAACAATGGCTGAATGAGGAAAAAGCACATGCGAGACGAATAGCAAGCGAGGAGAAAGGAAAGCTGAGAGATAGAAATTCCCATTACATCTACCGACCCCTACGCAGTACGTCAATGAGAACACCCTGACGCAAGCCAATGGAAAAGCATCCATTATATAAAAAGTTTCATAAAATATGCCTCGAGCAGGTGACTGCTCGTTATCGTAACCATGCAGTGATTTTACTCGTGATCCGGGTTAGCCACATGGAGGACCCGTCGCGAATAGTCCTCCTCGTCGCGAAGACTTGATTGCGAATAATTACTGTCGAACCGCATCACAAACGACCGCGGGTCCAAACGCTGATCCACAGGAGTCGACGCTTCCTCAGAAGGTGTCCGTGTAATATGCGGCGAACCTTTCTCATCTGTAAGCATTGCGCCTGAACTGGAGCGTCGGTGTTTTGATTTACTGTTACCCCGTGATGCAGCGCCCGCCCAAGGAGTATCAAATGCCGCCCGATCCTCAGCGGCCATGTTACGATTGCGCCTCCGTCGTCGAAAGAGGAAGAAAGTGATGAGGCCGATTATCACCGCAATGACCACGCCCACAATGGTAAAGACGGCAGCGACTTTTCCTGAATCGTTAAAGAAGGATGAAGTCACAGGTATAGTGTCGGCTGAGGCAGCGATTGTTGGCGGCTGCGATGCTGCAGCTGTCGAAGACGGCTGAACAACCTGTGTCGTAGGCGCAGTAAACACGGTTACAATTGAGATGATTGGTGACTGCGAGCCAGACGATGACGACGAGGATGAAGAAAAGGAGGAGGAGGAGGATGAGGGAGTAGAGAAGGAAGAACCTAGCGTTGACGTCGCGGTCAAAAAGACTGTCGATACAAGCTCAGAAACTTTGGACGAGGAAGACGTTGTCTTTGACGATGATTTTGAGGAAGAGGAGGTTCGAGAGGATGGTGGTGAAGTGCTCGGCTGTGAAGTGCTCGACTGTGAAGTGCTCGACTGTGAAGTGCTCGACTGTGAAGTGCTCGGCTGTGAAGTGCTCGGCTGTGAAGTGCTCGACTGTGAAGTGCTCGGCTGTGAAGTACTCGGCTGTGCAGTGCTCGGAAGCTGAGCGGTTGCAGTCGGTATGCCAATCTGGACATATCTCAGGAGCCCCTGCGCAACATTTCCACATTGATTTTTGGGGTACCCGATACACGGATCACTGCATTCGGATATATCTACTGCCGTGGCAGGCGCAACATTTGTACACCAACACTGATTGCCTGCAACAATCCCGTAAGCAAATGAGCTTTGGCACGTAGTTATACACAGTCCATCTGTCATGTATTGTGAAGTTGTGGGTGACTGCGAACTCGTGTTCTCGGAGGAGCACAAGTCATCTCGAGCAGCAGTGAGGCTCAGTAGGGTGGATAAGAGTAGGAAAAATATCATGTCGTGTAGCGCTGACTATGTCCACATGCAAATTGCGCTTGCCGGGAAATCCGAGCTGTCTTCCTCTTTGTTGATTTTTATGACAACAGAGGGAATTAAAGGCACAAGCGCACAGAGCACAATTGGCGCTGAGATCGATGTGCGTGTGGATTGCGATCCGGAGTGTAGGGATTGCTCGGGAGGTTGGGAGCGAAAGGGGGTTGTTTTCGTTGAAGAAACAAAGAATCCGGGTGGTTCCGTCTATGCAATGATGATGACGATTGCAGAGGTTGAGAACTAGGCCCAGATCCCTCCTCTTGCAGCCGATTGAGTTCGAGGCAGAGAGAGACTGCTTGAGGGCTAGTGGGGAAATTGGGGGCCCAGCTGGCGAGGGTTCTTGGAGCTTGGGGGGTGGTGGTTTTGAGGTTGTTTTCTGCAAAGGGTGGCGTCGGGTGTCGGGGGTTGCTAGACGTGAGCGGAGAACGAGGAACTGGCTGCTTTGGGCCTCTCATTCCCAATTCAGGGGCATAAGGGAGGCGAAATGGAGTGCGCTGATTGGCGGATAATGCAAAGGGTCTTGCCCTAACCCTCTACAAGCTCTAAAAATAGCGCTCGGCTGAGGAACCCCGACAAAACATAAACACATGGCTTGCGTCGACGTGCGTCTACCTGCATTCCACACACACACAACATACCCCCGAGCCGAGACGAAGAAAAGGTCTGGTGTCGCGTAGGATGAATTAGATTATGCTACTTTCTGACTCAATTACGCTAGACAGAGATATGTTGTGATGAGGAGGGGATGCTTGCCGTTTTGGATGGCACCGAGGTTCCCCAAACGCATGAACCTAGGCTGCTGCTGTGGTGGAGCCTTCGGCTCCTGAAGCTTCCGTCTGGTCCTTGGACGTAGAGGTAGTCTCCGCGGCTGTGGCACCCTCCGCTTGGGCAGCTGCCTTCTCAGCCAGCCTCTGCAGCTCCTCCGGATCCTCAATAGCGACTTTGACGGCCATCTCGCGCTCCCCTATCATGTGACCATTTAAAGCCAGCGCTTTCGTCTGTGCCTCGTGAGTTTCAAAGCTGACAAAGGCAAAGCCACGTGTTTTACGGGCCTCTCCCTTTGCCGCAAGCTTACGTATGAGGAAAGCAGGAATAGGTCGGAGCGCGAGATGGACAGAGCTCGGGTTGTACGATGCAAAGATCTCCTTCAACTACTCGTTAGCAAATCGTCAACTCTTCTCTACCTTTTCCTCAGAGCAGTCAAAGGGCAGATTGGCCACGAATAGAGTCGTCTCACTCGGAAGACCGTTCTCTGGTGGACCACGTCTGCGCATAGGGCGGCGATTGTTGGATTCACCTTGCTCACCAGTCTCTTGGGAGCCATCTTCCACGGCGTCCCCCGTCCCATTTGCCCGTTTCTTTCTTGGGTTACGCTTTCGATCCGCTTCAGCGCCATTCTCTTGGTCACCATCCGCTCCCGCTGCCTCTTCATCACCTTCCGCGGCCGGCTTCTTGGTACGTGGTTTCCGCTGCCTCTGCCGGGTACGTTCCGCCCTGGCAATCTGCACATTGACTTCACGTTCCTTTACCACTTTGCCCTCCAATTTACTTACTGCGCGGCTCGCTTCCTCGGGTGTACCAAGTTCCACAATAGCGTAGTTGACAGTCTTCTTCGTTCGCGGGTTCACAGGTAGATTCAAGCTCAGCCTGGTATGTTAGCTTCGACCTCGTCCCAATACGTACACTTCAAAAGCCCCAAAGAGCTCTTTGATGTCTGCATCGGTGGTTTCCGATGACAGATTACCAACAAAAACCTTCTTCTCTGGGGCAGCAGCAGCCGGTGCAGACCCAGCAGCCTCTGGTGCGGAATCGCTTGAGGGGGTGACGATAGGTTTATTCGAGGTGTCTGCGGTCTGCGGGTCGTTCTGGGGGTCCGCTTGGCTCATAGTTGCTGATATTTGACGGTGTGTGATCTGGATTCAAAAACAGTAATGCAGGCAGAATGCGCGTCCTTGTGATGCGAGGAAGATGGGGAATGCTGTTGTGCTGGGGCGAACGTGAGAAGACAGGGTTTGGGAAGGAGGGGTGGAGGTCCTTCTTTTCTGTTGGCAAATGCAATAAAAAGGGGGAAATGGTGTTTGGCAGGGAAAAAGTGGGACAACCTCCCCGTTTGGGCCATGAACTCGCTCCTTGGCTGGGATGAGATGAGATGAGGCAGCTGAGTTGTGCTACTGCTGTGAGGGGGTGGAGTAGACTAGGCGACAAAGGGAAGCTCTGCTTGTTATACATCCCCTCTCCCAGCATGGCCTTGTCGCATTGGCATCGCATCCTTGCTAGCTGCAACAGGAAGGATACCAGCCATCCTCTTGCCCCCTGACTTTGCCCGGGACTGTGGACCTCCACCTATCCTTAGTTTGATTTGCATGTCCCTAGTTCATGAATGACCCCAACCTTTTACATCGGGTAAGATGACACAGGAAGAGCCGTCGCGGGCAAATGTAGTACAGGCAGCCAAGGTGCTGCAAGGCCATGTCCACAGGACCCCAGTGGTCACATCAAAGTCGCTCTCCGCTTTGACGACCGGCAATCTGCTCTTCAAATGCGAGAACTTGCAAAAGGTAGGAGCATTCAAGATACGGGGGGCCACACATGCCATCGCCAAGCTCACCGCCGAGCAACTCGCCCTGGGTGTGTGCACGCACAGCTCGGGAAACCATGCGCAGGCTCTGGCCTGTGCGGCGAAGGAGACTGGAATCAAGTGCTGGGTCGTGATGCCGGAGAATTCTGCCAAGCCAAAGATAGCTGCTACAAAGGGCTACGGGGCCAACATCATCTTCTCTGCTCCAAGTGCGGCAGAGCGGGAGAAGACACTGCGGAGGGTTCAGGCAGAGACGGGTGCGACGTTCATCCCCCCGTACGATCATGTAGACATCATTGCCGGGCAGGGTACGCTGATGCTTGAGTTCCTCCAGCAAGCTAAAGAGATGGATATGCCGCTGGATGCAGTGCTCGTTCCCGTTGGTGGCGGTGGTATGCTATCTGGCTGTGCATTGGCGTGCGACCAAACGCAGACCACAGTCTACGGCGCCGAGCCATTGGAGGCTGATGACGCAGCGCGAGGATTCCACAGCGGTGCGCGGGTCACAGAGGTCCAGGTGACGACGATTGCGGACGGTCTACGGACGCCGGTCGGGGTGCAGAATTTCGAGATCATCAAGAAGCACGTGGCAGATATCTTTACCGTCACCGAAGAGCAGATTGTCGAGGCCATGCGGCTGGTGATGGAGCGGATGAAGCTCGTGGTGGAGCCGTCTGGCGCTGTTCCCCTGGCGGTTGCGCTCTTCAACGAGGACTTCAAGCGCCTCCAGCTCGCAGGGAACATTGGGATCGTCTTCTCTGGTGGCAATGTGGACTTTGGCCGGGGAATGCCGTGGTTGGCGGGGTAGCGTAAATCATGTTGTCTGGTGCTCCATCCCGTCGTCCCCATTTTGGCCCCCCTCGTCGCGACTCACCACGAAGCAATCCCCTAGTAACGGGGTTGGATTGGGAGCACGGGATGGCCGACACGGCTGTTGAGACCAGCTCTCCGAGCGTGCATTCTGGTTCTGACAAAGAGAATGGGGCGCGGCATAGCCATAGCCAACGTGGCCCCAAATCGCAGTATCAGGAATTCCTGGATGAAAACATGGAAGACCAGGACGATTATGATCCAAATCAGTCTTTTGAGGAGCGGCAGAGGACCAAGCGAAAGTACCGCGACCTGTTTCGCGACATTACAGACAATCAGGATGTGTATCTCCGCCATTCTGACACGGGGCTCCGAGACGCGGTTTTTCGCTCAGATAAGCTCTTTAGAGGAGTGAAGCAGACCAACGATGCTATGATTGACGCGCACTTCGTAGGACAGGCCGGCGAGCTGGCACTGCGACGAGCCAAAACGTTACGGTTTGATGGTGGCGCGCAATTTGACGTTTCAGAGTGCATCGACAAGATCTACGACTTTGTCAAGCCACAGTTTGAGGCGGACGTGTTTCATTGGGAGGCCCTTGGCAGCGTTATACTTGATCATGCTGCCATCCCGGTCACGATGGATTTTCTCTTGGGTCCAATTTCGATCGAGAAGAAGAAGCGCAAGGTGACGACGAACCGGGCTCGATACAAGCGGTACAATGGGGAGGTCACGAGGCCGGAGGAAATTGACGCTGCCAAAGCGCCCAAACAGACTTTGGGTACAGATGTCCTGGTAAAGAGCGTGGCCGCCGTGTTGCGACCACTTGGAAAAGTGGATTACTTTCGCTTCTGCATCGATCCCAACTCCTTCAGCCAATCTGTGGAAAACATGTTTTACGTCAGTTTCCTCATTCGCGACAATAGAGCGCTTTTGGAAGACGACGGCGATCGCCTATTAATCTGTGAGTTAGCTGACTCCCCTCCCTGCTAAACTGTAGCGTACGTCGACAATAGTGAACACCTAGAAGACGAAGTAGCAGCAAACGAACGTGCTCAAATGATCTCATCCCTGGACCACGAGGGCTGGCGTGCATTGATTGATGCATGGGATATCAGGACTCCCATCATACCACACAGAGCCTCCACCCAGGGCCAGCAGCAGGGCTGGCAATGAGTGCCCCCAAAGAGCATACAGGAGTATTAGAAATGTACATATTTGTATTGAGGATTGTGTTGGATTGCACTGTTTGGATGAGTATCAACCGAGGTGCACATCGCTTTCTCCCACGCCAGAAGCCACACGATGACACGCCTTCTGCGCAATTCAGATCTACGCCAAAGTTCGTTGTTCGCGGGGAGCATCAAGCAACGACGCCGCGGACGCCTACGCGGAAAGGTCACCGCCTAGACACAGACATAATCTCGGACGCCGAGACGAATGAATATGAGACTGAGACTAGTGACGAAGACGAGCGCGAGAGGGGTACATCCCACTTTGACTCCTCCATTCAAAAGACGAGACGCTTCGTTGTGCGAGGGGAAGAAGGGCAGGTTACTGCCTTGCATTATGCCAAACGGTATAAACCCCTTCCGGATACGCCAGAGAAGGGGCCTGCAATGCAGGACTTTTCGCCCTCAAAGCGAAAGCGAGGCAACTACATGGCTCATGGTCTAGCTGCCACTACTGCCAATTGGGTTGCGAATGTACAATCTATTGCCGCATCTACCTCCACATATCCCTACTCATACACCCTGCAATCCATGGAAAGAGTTGACGAGGTTATTGTTGCCAAAACAGAAAATGAGATCATCATACTAGCTGGTCCAAAGGCAGGTAGAAACAACAGGCACAATCGAACATTGCAGCCAGGGGAGACGATCAGGATTGCAGAACCCGTGTACGTAGTGACAGGCACACTCTCACATCTTCCATGTAAGCTCTGTGTGAATTGGTTGAGAGAAAATTCCAGGTTCTAACGACTAGACAAATGTTCCGGTTCCAAACAGGACAGAAGCCTGCTTTCTTCGTTGCTCCTTCAAGCCTTTCTTCAGACTGGCTTTCTGCGACTCGGCAGATTTCAATACACGTGGCTGGTAGTTGACCGACATCGTGGCTCCGCCTTGGCTGCGTATTTTCGATTTCTTTACTCCAATGCGGTCTGTGTTGGAGTTCGGGTTCGTGTTGGATTCGCTGGATGAATTAGACATCATAGACATGCGGCGAGGTAATTCAGGAATCGCAAAATTGTCAGAACTCGTAAAGGCAACCCGAGCATTCTCACTCGGAGTTGCAGCGGCTCGCTTCATGGCAACCCGATCAACCATCCCAAGCCGAAGAAGTCTTTCCTCCTGGCTTTCACCCGTGTAAGAGTCCGTGTTGCTCTCGTCCTCGTCAGAAAGGAAATCAATACCACTTTGTGAGTCTTCCGCGAGGAAAGCCAGCTCCTTCCGTACATGCTCAAAAGTGCTTTCTTTAGAAATGGCTTCATGACGTGGACTTTCGCTTTTTTCTTTTTCACCTTCATCGCCCATCGGCAAGTCATCCTGCGATTCGCTTGGCTCGGTGATTTGACTTTGAGGTACGAAATCAGCATGGTCCTTCACTTGACTGTCTGTCTTTTCATCAACCACCGCATCAAAGATAGGAATAATGTCTTCTCTGTCCTCTACAGATTGCAAGAACGCTATCTGCTTTGGATTGTCGAGACTGCTTAGTTTCTGGTCTTCCAAAAGCTTGAGTCTCATAGCTCTTCGTCTGGCATCTCGCAGTTCTCGAGCCGAAGTTTCTTCCTCATCATCCGAAAGGTAGTCCACTCCACCTCTTTTCCGCAAAGAACCATTCGTGATGTCCTTCATTAAACGATTAATATCACTTTCGTCATTCTTCTTGGCTTGTTCACTTTTCATTAGTGTGGCTTTCAAAGCCGTTTACGCATGAAAGGCTGCGAGCTCGGGCTCGCTCACTTTAATATTCGAATGATCGATCATATCTTCTACATCAGAGTAATTTTCGTCGTTCTCGTCGTCGCTTCGACCACCAAGACCAGCATATTCGTCATCCGATTCCTCAGCTTGCTCCTCAACTAACGCTTGAGCTTTCCTTTGATTTTCGGCATATTCTAAACTAGATTCTTGTCTATTTCGAGGCTTGATCTTCATTCTATCGAAAGCATTGGGAACGTGTTCCTTCCCGTGATGGTTGTGAACGTGCTTCCTGTAAAGCCTTGACCGTTTCACTTGCATTTCTGAGTCGTTAAAATCTTTGTCAATAGTATTTCCGCTTGGATTAATTGCGGAACTTTGAATATTTGGTGTTTCAGGTGTTAATTCTGGTGAAGGATGTACTGAGAAATCAAAGATTGGCTCAGCGGGATCCGACTGTTGTGTGGCACACATGTTGGCAAAGTAGAATGAATTGGAGTGTTCATGGTGCGGATTCTCATCGCTTACAAAATTGTATGTGTCTGCTGGCATTGATTGTGGCACCCTTGAGGGTGCGTCCACTTTGTTTCGATTCATGTTTCCCGGAGAAACAATCTGAAAGTCTTCTCCACTATACGGGTTTCTTAATCGTGACAATTTGCAATCTGCGTCTTGAGCCTTCGGGGACGTGTATTTTGCTGTTGAATTGCCCTCAAACATTTGGGTCAGTCCTCCAATGCCATTTGAGCTAGTGCCCATGTCTATATTTATCCGTAACTCCTTCTCATGGACGTTAGGAGTTTGTTGGACTTCGACTCCAGAAGCTAGCAAGCCTTGTACGTGTTCTGTATCAACCTCATCGTCATCGTACACAATGTTTACTCGGCGCGCTTTCCTTTGGTGTCGATGTATCGGTACTTCAGTGGAGTGTTTTGTATCATCAGCATGATTGTCATCAGATAGATCAGCAGCTTTCTCGGTCTCAGCTTCCTCTACGGATTGCTCTCGCTCTTTTGCAGAAATTTGATTAGATAAAGAATTGTCGTCGTCCTCCTCCTCACTCTCGCCCGATATTGAGTTGAACTTAACAATATCACCATTCACGCTTGCCTCTTCATCGCCGTCCGAGTTCTCCGGTTCCTCGCTCCCATTCCAACTTTCGTCATCGGAACTTTCACGATACACATCACCGCTTCTCTTTGAGGCGGCCTGTTTTTCTTTCTTCCGGATCTCGTCAGCTTCTCTCCGAGCTTTGTCGACTAGATTCTCAACTTCAACTATCTCATTTGCGCGCTCTTCCATCGTCGGCAGAAGTGCGCCTTTGGCTTTAAGCTCCTTTCGGCGCTCTTCACGCTCCGTTGTAATCTGAACGCGGCTCTTGTTTTTCAATAGCTGGTCCAACTCCTTCTGCGTCATCCGTTTTGGCGGCTTTTGTTTGTTGTTTGATTGCCTCGTGAACCTGACCGAAGTATAGGCCGGTTCGGATGCGTTAACCCGGAAAGACGTAAACGATTGATCTTGCTGCTTTGAAGGATATATGGAAGTTTGTTGGGCATGACTTATCTCGTCCGCAATTTCCAAATCAGAGTCCGAGTCATCGGGTTTAGCAGCTTTGATTTTGCGCACTCGAATAGCTGGAATATTATTCTTAAACATTCGTTCTGAATCACTGACATCGATTCTTTGCTTGCCTTTTCCTTTGGAATAAGTAAGCCCTTGTTCTGCATCTACGATATCGAATCTTTGCTTGCCTTTTCCTTGGGAATTAAATTCGTGACACAATTGAGATTTGAATTGACCTATGGGTGGCTCTTCGGCATGAGTGTCGGCATTGCCTACTGTCTCTTCTGCGACATCCCTTTCAAAAGTAAATGGGGCCATATTATGTACCAATGGTTCAAATTTCTTCGCTTCCTGCGATGAGGCAGTCGTTGAGCTCATCTTGTTTTCTAAAACGACATCAAAGACCCCAGAAATATCAGACTCTGCAGGACTTTGTGCGCCACTACTTACTTGTTTCCTAAAATTGAATTTATCAAGCAGACTAGCCTTTTCAAATTTTTTGGCTACTCGAGGTTCGTGCTGTAATTGCATATTTCTAGCCATTTTGGCAGTCTCACGAGAAATCTCTTCACGAGCACTTTTGCCAGTACCTCTCGGCGCTCTGCTGGAGACGGTGGATGTCATTCGCTCCGAATTTGATTCATCCATAGAGAGGTTATCAAGCTGACCGCCCTCCGTCACTTCCATGCTCTTAAGATTATCGTCTTCTTCTCTCTGCAACCTTTCTTTTCGTTTCTTTTCAACAAGCAATTTGAATTTATCCTGCTCCGGCTGGCACTTGCTGTCACGGTAAATCTGGTCGAGATTAAGAGTCGATAGATTATGATCATCCGCAAGATTAACGGGGGGTGCCCTGTTTGCCACTGAATCTCTACCGTCATTTGATAATCCCTGGTCATCTTTCATATTTGATCCTTGAACGTCTTCTTTCGCTGAAGCAGCCATCATTCTTCTCGCAAGCCTTCCGTGTGGACGAATTTCTTCCTCGTCTGATGTCTCATTTTCCTCATCTGAGTCGTCAGTATGTTGAGAAAGCTCGTCGTGAGAAGTAGCTGAACCCTGGTTTTTGCCTTCAGTTTTTCCACTGTCGACGGCCTGCCCTTGCATTCTCTGCTTCTGAAGCAACTGCGCTTTTACTCTTTGATATACAGAGATACCATCGGATTGATCAGACACAGCGGAGTTTATTGTACTTGTACTCTTAGTATGAGTCGCTGCTACAGCGTCGCCGTCCACATCCGGTAAGGCAACATCGAATCTTGGTTTAATGCCCTCCCATAGAGTTGATTGGTCGGCAGCACTGGCTATGCTACCGTCATCTTCGTCTTGCATCTCGGTGTTGCACTACTTCATTTCATGTTGCTATTTATTAGCCGACGCGTCAACTCCAGTACCTTTCGCGTAGACGCGTCCACTCTACGAGTTCAAACTAAGAACTTTGCGCGAAACGGATTAAGACATAAGTAAGTTTATTTTACATTGCTACATTGACCAAGACTGACACGCTGTAGGCCTATCTCCTACGGCTTGTCATTGAAGTATGCATCATTTTGAATCCATTGCACAAGGCATTCATGTCTCCGTACTCGGTGCCTCTAAGTGAGAATGCGTTCGGAATGACTTTAACAGGCCAGCTATTGACGGGGGCATTTAATCCCGCTTTGAAGCATAAATCAAAGTAGCCAGGATTCTTTGAGTCTGTACAGAAGGCATAAGAGGATCTTTTAGGATTAGCCTCAGAGTAAGTCGTAAGCCAGT
>JAABUZ0100006926.1_pt1 | contig 13920 bp, 15 predicted proteins | sample 5562091 | NCBI WGS metagenome assembly JAABUZ01 (sample SAMN12813069, study PRJNA571459) | rock metagenome | isolation source: Antarctica rocks | place: Antarctica: Victoria Land, Linnaeus Terrace sud | collected 2015-12-21 | reverse complement strand
GTGCACCCCTAGGCGGCGGGGCAGTGAGCGGACCCCGGGCAGGAACGGCACGAAGATGAACGCCAGGACCAGTACGGCCATCACTGCCCAGACCAGGGCGTCGCCGTTGCCGGAGTGGTTGAACGGTGAGATCTGATACCAGAAGGTGTAGAGCCACAGCCACGCCTGACCCGGGAAGCTGCCGGTCTCGTTCATCATCCCCCACTGGCTGCCCGACAGGTGCTGGGCCTCTGCCAGGCCGGCGAAGTACTGACCGTCCCCCAAAAACAGCAGCGGCGCGGTGTAGTCCGAGCTGTAGAAACCAGCCGACCGGCCCAGCGAGCCGTCGAGGGCGCCGGACTGGGCCAAGGCCAGCTCGGCGCGGCCCAGCTGCGGCACCGGCCCGTAGTCCCCGGTGGTGACCTTGGCCGGGTCGGAGTCGGGCGCTTTGCCGATCGCTGCGTCGTAGGCACTGGCCCACTTTTGCTGCTGGTCGGCGCTTGCCCCGTTCCACTGGCTCAGTGCGGTGCTCAGCGCGGGAGATGGCGGCAGCTGTGACAGTGGTCGGATGACGAAGTCGGTCGCGGGATCTACCGGGAGGCGGTAGCCGCCCCACCGGGCCAGTGGCAGCGGTCCGAGCTGTTGGCCGTCGGCGGCGTGGTTGTACGGCGGGCCGTAGCCGGCGGCGGTGCTGGTGCCGTCCAGTTCGGTGACTGTGGTCAGGACGAAGTCGGCGGGCGCTGCCTTCGCCCAGCCCTGCAGGGTGACGGCCTTCTCATCCGGGGAGCCCAGCAGCACCGCCAGCGCCACCACCAGCAGCGTGACGAGCACGGTCGCGATGGTGAACTCTTTGACCAGGTCATAGGGACGGGTCGGCCCGCGCCACGGTCGGCCCTCCGCGGCCGGCGCCGACTTGCGGGTCGCGTGCGTGGACCGTTTCGGGGGCGCTGCGACGCTCATCGCGTCCTCACCCGGCTGGCTCCGGGCCCATGCACCCCGCGGGGTGGCTCGGTGGGCGGCAGCGGCCGGTTGCCGGCATCGGCGGCCCGCTCGCCGTCGCCGGCCTCGCTTGTCTCACCGCGCGCGCTGCCGTCGCCGGCACCAAAGGGGGGGACCACACCGTGGCGGCGGACCAGCAGCACGTGCAGCACGACCAGCACGCCGAGCACCAGCGGGAGCAGCAGGATGTGCCACAGCAGCATCTGACCGGTGTTGAGCACGTTGAACCAGGCGCCGATGCCAACCGAGTTCAGCCCGTCCTTCGCCTGGGTGGAGATCAACTGGGAGTCGAAGTTGGTCTGCACCAAATAGCCGGTGAACGCGGTAGCGACCGACCCCACGAACGCCAAGGCCCCCGTGATCCAGGTCAGCGCCCGCTTGCCGCGCCACGCAGCCATGAAGAACTTGGCCCACAGGTGCACCACCATGAAAAAGAAGAACAGCTCCACGCTCCACAGATGCATCGAGTTCACGAAGTGACCGACCGTCGACGTGTGGTACCACGCCGGTCCCTCCAACGCGATCCACGTCCCGCTCGCCAGGACCACCAGCAAAGCGGCGATGCTCAGCACCCCGAACACGTAGATCCAGCTCGCGACATAGGCAGGCTGGGTCTCGGGCAGCAGCTGCTCCGGTGGCAGTGCCGCGACCGCCCGGCGGCGCACCACCCCGGTCCACGAACGTGGCTCAGCAGAACTAGGCGGTGCGCTCATGACCGATCACCATGACCCGGGAAAGGCAACACCAACGCCAAGACGAACACGCCGATCATCGCCAGGATCACGATCAGATTCGCCAGGGAGATCTGAAACACACCCCAGTGCAGGTAGTGCCCCGAATGGTTCAAGTTGAGCACCGCCGCCTGCGTCTGCACCAGCCCCGAGCTGATGCGGCTCACGGTGTAGACCCCGCGGTGATACTGGTTACTGTCAGCAAGCCGGTCATGTGGTGCTGTCCCAACAACGGCGTCCACCGTAAGTGGTTCGGCGGTGAGCGTCTCGCTCTCAGGACACGGCGTAAGCGCGGTGTTCCCGCTCCGAACTGGCTGGCAACTCAGCTGCGTCAGAATGCGCTCTGTGGCAGAGGCTGTCAACTTACCCGGAAGCGGGGGCAGACAGCGGTAGCAGAACTCCGCCCATAGCCCTGCGGTACCTCGAGCCTCTGGAATGGACGTCTAGCTGCGGTTTGACGCCTTCCTCCGGCCTTCGCATCCCTGGGTAGTGCGCCTCGCAACGGCGGGATGAAGTAAGCCCGGCGACCCTCCGGACGGTGGGTGAGCCCGGCTTGGCGCACTGCCAAAGCCGTCAGACGTGACGTACCGGCGGGTGCAATCCGGTTCCGCAGTGCCGGCCCGTGCGTCCAGCACCAAGCTGCGGTGTCCACGAGCGACAGCAACGGCGCGGACCGCGCCGGCAGTGCTCTCGAGCAGCGCGTCGCCCTGTGTGATCGCTAGCCGGTACCCACCCTCGGAAGGAGGCAGTAGCTGAGCACATTCAGCGCCCCAAGGTGATGGACGGGATGTCGCCGCTCGCCCGCGTGATGCCCGGCGAAAACCGCGGAACACCTGCAAGGGCTCCCGCCCAAGTCAGACCGGGATGCTTCCGGCCCCCCAGCAGGCCGGCGGGCCCTCGACGCACCGCCTCATCGATTAGCACCCGCGAACGTCGGCGACCTTGACGTGCTGGGACTGACTCATCGAGCGCAGCCGGTCGAACGCCTGCTGCGCACCGCCGCCGGTCCGGCTCATGACGATCCCGGGCGCCTGGTCGATGACGGCGAGGCTGGTCAGCACCTGTCCCAATTCGGCGGTCAGTCGCTGCGAGGTGAACCGCACCGCGGCGTAGTGCACCGACGCCGCCGCCCGCGCCAACAACTCCCCGACTCGCGCCGGCTGCTGGTGGTGGTGCGGGCTTGGACCGGAGGGGCGGGCCGCGGGTCTGCTGCGGCTCAGCTGGTATGGGCGACGAGGCGGGTGAGGTCGACCAGGCGGGCGGTGTGGCCCCACTCGTTGTCATACCAACCGAAGACTTTGACGAGCCTGCCCGCGGCTTGGGTGAGCCCGGAGTCGAACACGCACGAGGCTGAGTCGCCGATGACGTCGGTCGAGACGACCGGGTCGGTGGTGTAGCGCAACCGGCCGGCCAGCGGACCGGCTGCCCCAGCCGCCTGGAACGCGGCGTTGACCTCGTCTTTGGTGACGTCGCGCTCGCACAGCGCGGCCAGGTCGACCAGCGAACCGTCGACGGCCGGCACACGCAGCGACACCCCGTCCAGCCGGCCCTTCATCGCCGGGATCACCTCGCCGACAGCGCGGGCGGCGCCTGTCGTGGTGGGAATGATGTTCACCGCTGCCGAGCGGGCACGGCGCGGGTCCTTGTGGGGCGCGTCGAGGATGTTCTGGTCGTTGGTGTAGGCGTGCACGGTGGTTATGTAGCCCTGGGCGATGCCGAAGCTGTCATGCAGAACTTTCACCATCGGCGCGACGCAGTTCGTCGTGCATGACGCGTTCGAGATGACGTGGTGCTGCGCCGGGTCATAGGACTGGTCGTTGACTCCCAGCACGATGGTCGCGTCGACGCCCTTTGCCGGGCGCTGAGATGAGCACTGTGTGCGCGCCGGCGGCCCGGTGGCCTGCGGCGGCTTGGCGGGTGCGGAACTTGCCGGTGGACTCGATGACGATCTCGACGCCGTGCTCGCGCCACGCCAGCTGTGCCGGGTCGCGCACCACACTCACCGCGATCTTGTGTCCATCGACGGCGATCGCGTCGCCGAGATCGTCGACCTGGCGGCGCAGCGGGCCGAAGGTGCTGTCATAGCGCAGCAGTCGGGCCAGGGTCGCCGAGTCGGCGACGTCGTTGATTATCACCACGTCGAGGTCTGCGTCGGCGGCAAGTACGTAACGCAGGTAGTCGCGCCGATTCGACCGAAGCCGTTGATGCCAATTTTGACGCGCATAGCGCGATCTCCCGAGTGCCTGCTTCGCCGTCCGTGACAGGTACGGGGGAAAGGAGTGGTCCAACTGGCATCGGACACCCGTGCGGCGCCAGCCGGTCTACCGTGCCAAGCGCGGTCGATGCGACCCGAGCGTTCACTGCCTGGCCGCCCTGATCGAGGCCGGCGTCATGGTGGCGGCGCGCTGGTCGGCGACTCTGGGGTGGCCTGCAGGGCTGGGCACCACCCGCGGGAGGTGGTGCTGCGGCGGCGCCTGCCGCCCGGCGGGAGCAGATGGCCGTGCAGCCGCCATCCGTGATCGTCACGAGCCCAGTGCAGCAGGTCCTCCTCCCAGGGCCGGTTGAGCAGCACCCGCCGTTCGCTCAGCTCGACCTGCAGGTCGGTGAACTCACGGAGCCGGGCCGACACGCGACTAAGCAGCCGGTTCGCGGTCGACACCTGGTAGCCCAGGCACAGCGGCCGGCTGGCGCCGGGCGGTAGCGGCTGCCGTTCGCGACCTCCCGCGGCCGGGCGATGGGCCAGGCGTCGGTGCCAGCGACGGGTGAGCGGCAGGGCAACAGTCATCACGACGATGACGATGGCCAGCGTGGTCATGTGAGGTCCCGCAGGGCAGGTCACGGAGAAGGTCCGGCGGCGAGCCACCTGGCTCGAGGGACGCGGCGCACGAGCGGCGATCCCGGTTCCGGACTGGCTGAGAACCCAGCACTGCCACTGTGCGCGCCGCCCTCGGCTGCTGTCAACGTCACGCGTCAGCAGCTGGGTTGCGCTCGACGCGGCAATGAGTCCAGCAACATCCGGCTGGCAACGCCCAGGGTCGTGTCGGCGTCGTGGGCACGGCGTTTGAGTTCCTCGCGCGCCGCCTTGGGTGTCAGCCCCTGATCGAGCAGGACTCCGACCCCCTGGTTGACGACGCGAAGGTCCGCCAGGGCGGCGGCCAGCGACTCCCCGGTCACAACCGGAGCCAGCAGCAGATGGGTATCGAGCTCGATCGGCGGGTGTCCCGGACCGAGCAGCCCCCTGAGGTCATCCGAAAGCAGCAGGAAAGCGCCCAGCGCGCCGGCCTGCAAGATGAGCAGGTCGCCGGGGTCAAGTCCGGACAGTGGAACCGCCAGCGACGCCAGGACCGGGGTCGAGGCGTCGTCGCGGGTCAGGGTGCCAACGATGACGTCGGCTCCCCAACGTCGAAGGACGATCGACACTGCCAGGCAGGACGGCACCGTCCTGGCGACGTCGATTCCGAGCCGGGTCAACCCGGCCGTGATCTGCTCAGCACGCTCGGGGTCGCCCCGCTCGGGGTCGCCGGACAGGATCTGCAGATGGTGAGCCAAGGCCGCCGTGATCTGCACGGGCGTCTCTCCTGATCAGCACATGCTGCTCCCGGGACCCGTCAGCCCATCCGAGAAAGGACGGGAGGACACCGGTAGCTGGTGGGCCGGTGGCCGGGTCGAGTGCTGCAGGGCGACGTCCAGAACGAGGGGCGTGCATCTGTCCCGGCTCCGGTACGGCGCGCAAGCCGCGGATACCTGCCGATCCGCCTCGCTGACGCTACGCCCCCGCCGCACCGGGCCCCCGGCCCGCAGCAGCAGCTGGCAGCGTGAAGGGCCGCGGTTAGCTCTCTAGCCCCGACCGCCCTGGCGGGCACGGGCGCCGCGTACTGCCTCGTCCACGAGCACCCGGCACACCTCGGCGAGCTTGACGTGCTGGGCTTGGCTCATCGCCCGCAGCCGGTCGAACGCCTCCGCGCTGTTGGCTCCGGTGCGGCTCATGACGATCCCCAGCGCCTGGTCGATGACGGCGCGGCTGGTCAACGCCTCCCCCAGCTGGGCGGTCAGACGCTGAGAGGCCGCCAGGACCTGCGCGTTGTGCACTGCCACAGCCGCGGGACGGGCAAACAGCTCCCCCATCCGCACGGCGTGAGCGCCGAACGCGTGCTTGGCATGGGCGTAGACGTTGAGCGCCCCCACCACCTGGTCGGGGAGCAGCAACGGCAGCGACAGCACACTGTGCACCCCCATCCGCCCCACCCGGGGACCGAACCGCGGCCAGCGTGCCTCCCCGCCCAGCGATCCCGACGTCTGGGTGGCCCCGGTTGCGACCGCCAGCAGGCACGGCCCCTCCCCCAGCCCGTACTGCACGTCGTCGACCGCGTGCACGAACTCCGCCGACGCCACCACCGTCTGCGCCCGGTCGTCCTCAAGCATCGTCAGCCCGGCGCCGTCGGCCCGCGGGATCGCCTGCACCGCGAACTCTGCAATCTCCGTCAGCGTCTCTGACAACGGCCGGTGATCGGTCAGCAACCTGGAAAGCCCCCCCAGGCTCGCTGCCAGATCGTCCTCGTCCACAGCAGCCCCCACCCCGGCGTCGACCTACACCATCTCCACCTCAAAAGGTAGCCCAGGCCTAGCAACGGCAACAGGCCTACAGCTCAAACGTGGCGATCGACTGGGCAACGCCCAGTACAGCGCATCGGACGCGTTGAGCGGATCGCGATGGAGCAAGCATCCGCCAGCCAGCCAACGCACTGCTGTTCGTTCTTCAGCCCGCAACCGGACGCGAGGACGGCTGGGCTCTGCGTAGGGCGCGGAAGCTGGCGGGGCAGCCCCAGACCAGGTCCGCTGCCTTGATGTCCCGCCCATGGTTCGAGGCACCTGCTGTGTACGGCGGAACGTCTGGGGCGTACCCTGCGGGTGGCTGAGCATCAGCCGACCCGGGACCGGGAGCGCTGCGTTGTCGCCGCGCCCCACGAGCACACAGCTCACCGCCGGGCACCCAGGTGACCTCCTCCGTGCGGAGCCACCCATGTCTGCTCAGAACCTGACCTTCCAGAACCCGCCTGCCGGCCTGGGCGCACCAGCCCGGACGCTAGGCAGCCACTACGGCACCGCCGGTGGCATGAACGCCTTCGCTCGCGAGACCAGCCCCGCCAACTGGCAGGTCAGGGTCTACGACCCCACCAGCCCCCTGGCTGTCCACGACGGCTGGCGCACCGTGGGCAACGGCTGGCTGACGCTGGCCGATGCGTGTGCCGCTACCGGACTGGCCTAGCCGATGCTCCCCTCGGGCCTTGCCTCGCGGCCCATTGCCGCCGCCGGCTCCGCCGGCGACTGACGCCGAGTGCGCCCTCCATCGCGACCTGGCAGGAGCAGGCAGCCGGCGACCACGCGGGCCAGCCGCCCGCCATGTGACGGCGACGGCCGGCCCTGCCCGGCAGCGTCCCGACAGTCGAAACGCCAGCACCAGCAAGGGAGCGGAATGTCAACATCCAGCGAGGACCCGCAGCAACCGATCGTCGTCGGCGTCGACGGCTCACCATCAGGCGGCCAGGCGCTGAGCTGGGGACTGCGCCAAGCCCGGCTGACCGGCGCCCCGGTGCGGGCAGTGACCGTCTGGCACCAGCCGGGGCTCAACCCCTACAGCCCGCTACCGACGCCGATAGTGACGCCGCTACCGGACCTGAAGACCGAAGCCGCGGACACGCTGGCCAAGGCGGTAGCAGCCGCTGGCGACGAGCCAGGTGCCGGGGTGGAACAACGCGTCCTGGAAGGACATCCCGCCGCGGTTCTGCTGGAGCAGGCCGCTGGTGCCGGTCTGCTGGTGGTCGGCAGCCGTGGTCACGGCGCGTTCACCGGCATGCTGCTGGGCTCGGTCAGCAGCCACTGCGTCAGCCACGCACCATGCCCCGTGGTCGTCGTGCCACCCGACACCGGGTCCTGAGCAGGACAGCCCTATGGCTACCGACGTCGCGCCGCACCCTGACGTAGCAGGCGACCAGCAACCGGCGCCGCCGGCTGCTGGCATGTCCCGGCGCTCTGCGCTGAAAGGGCTCGGCGTCGGCGGCGCCACCGTGCTGGTGGCAGGCAGCGGAGTGCTCAGCTACCGGGTGTTCGACAACGGCGTCCTGGACGCCGGCGCGGGCAAACCGTACGACGCGTGGTCGCACTGGCGAAACGACCCCGGCGTGCTGGGCGCCGTGGGGGCCGCGATCCTGGCAGCGAACCCGCACAACACCCAACCGTGGCTGTTTCACGTCACGGCCAGCAGCGTGGCGCTGTTCGCCGACCCGACCAGGCAGATGGCCGCGATGGACCCGCTGCGCCGCGAGCATCACGTCGGCCTGGGCTGCGCGCTGGAGAACCTGACCCAGGCGCTGACCGCCCGCGGCTACCGGCCAGACGTCACGGTGCTGCCCACACCCGGCGACCAAACGCTGCTGGCCCAGGTGGCGCTGACTCGGGGACCGGCCAGCAGCTCGGCGTTGCACGACGCGATCGGCGCCCGGCACTCCAACCGCGGCCCGTACCAGCCAAAGCCGGTCCCCCAACCCGTCCTGGCCGCCCTGGCCGGCCTGGCCGGCGGGTTGCCCGGGGTAGCGGTGCGCTGGCTCACCTCCGACACCGACGGGGCCGCCCTGGGGGCGCTGATCATCGCCGCGACGGAGGCGATCATCGGCGACGCAGGCCAGTCCAAGGAGGCGTTCGCCTGGTTCCGCAACAACCGCGACGACATCGTCAAGCACCGCGACGGCCTGACCCTGGACGGCCAAGGGCTGGACGCCGTCACCTTGACGTTGGCCAAGCTGCTGCCCGCCTCCTCCCGCACCGCCGGTGACGCCTTCTGGCTCAAGCAGACCCGGACCGTGCACACCGCGACCGCCGCCGCGTACGGGGTCATCACCGTCGCCGACCCTGACGACGTCGCCACCCGACTTGACGGCGGGCGGCTGCTGCAACGCATCCACCTCGCCGCCACCGCAGGCGGCCTGGGTCTGCAGCACATGAACCAGATCACCGAACGCATCGACCGGGAACGCGACCAGCAGCTGCCCGCCACGTTCGCGCCGCGTCTGCAGGACCTGCTCGGCCAACCCGGCCGCCGGCCCCTGGTCAGCTTCCGGGTCGGCTACCCCGTCCGCGCCGCGTTGCGCAGCCCGCGCCGGCCCCTGAGCGCGGTGACCCGGTGAAGCACGCTGACCGCCGCCAACAGGTCGCGGCCGCTCTGGCTGTGGTCGGCGGATCACTGGGCGCCGCCGCAGGTGTCACCCAGGCGGCGGTCGGCAGCCAGATCCCCGGCTGGACAGGGAACAAGGGAAGTCCGCTGGCGCTGGGGCTGCTGACAATCCTGCTCAGCGGGATCAGCCTGGGGTGTGCCGCCCTCTTGCGCAGCGCCAGCCCGCTACGCCCGGGGCGGCGGGTCGCGGCAGCGCTCGGCCTGCTCCTACCAGGCGGGCTGTGCTTCAGCACGGTCGGCGCCCTGTGGTACCTCCCGGGTCTCCTGCTGCTGTCGGCAGCGACCCTAGTGATCACCGCCAGCGACCGGCACGAAACCCGCGCCAGCATCCGCGCGAACTGGCCTCGGGCGCTGGTCAGCCTCCTCGGCGGCTTCGAGTTGCTGATGGCCGTCAGCGCCGGGCCGGTGCCCACGATCACGGTCGGCGTCCTTTCAGGTATGGCTTTAGCGGCAGCACCCTGGGCGCCCGATCCCGGTCCGCGCATCGTGCTGCTGCTCCTCGGGACGCTGCCCTTCGCCGTTGTCACCTGGTGGAGCCTGGCCAGCCCGCTGCTGGCGGTGCTGGCACTGGCCATCGGGCTTGCCACCTTTCGGCACCCGACAGATGACAAGTCTGGACTTCCCACGTCCCCCGCTCCAGGCGCAGGTTTTCGTTCCTTGAACGCGCAACAGTTACCGCGGTCACACCGTGATACCACGGCTACCAGCAGCAGCTGATCGACCGGCCAAGCGGCCGGCGAGTCCAGGACCAGCAGAGTGAAAACCAGCGAAGGAGAACCGATGTCCACCACCAGCGGGGCAGTGCCACAGCCGATCGTCGTCGGCGTCGACGGGTCGCCGCACAGCGTGCAGGCGTTGCGCTGGGCCGTTCAGCAGGCCCAGCTGACCGGCGCCCCCGTGCAGGCGGTGACCGCCTGGCAGTGGCCGACCGTGAACCTCTACACACCGGCGGTGACCCCGTTGCCGGACATCAGCCAACAGACGCGGGCCGCGCTGGCCCGGGTCGTCGCCGACGCGCTCAACGCGCAACCGGACGTCGACGTCGAGCAGCAGGTCGTGGAGGGACACCCGGTCACGGTCCTGCTCGAGAAGGCCAAGAGCGCCAGCCTGCTGGTGGTCGGCAGCCGCGGTCACGACGGGTTCACCGGCATGCTGCTGGGCTCGGTCGGCAGTCACTGCGTCAGCCACGCGCCGTGTTCGGTAGTCGTCGTGCGACCCGACGCCCAGCCCTGAGGACAGGCTGAGCGACCTGCCAGAGCAGCGAGACGGCTCTCTTGGTCGCCCCTGGCGGGTCGGTCGGCTGCCCGCAGACGGCGGAGCGTGTCGCGGGTACCGAGGCGGGGAGGCTCGTGGTGAAAGAGCTGGTGCTGCGGGACGGGACGGCTGCGATGGTGTGGCCGCTGTCCCCGGACGACGCGATGGGACTGCAGGAGGCATATTCGCACCTGTCCCCTGAATCCAGGTACCGCCGCTTCCTGACGGCGGCACCGACCTTGTCAAAGCGAGTGCTGCATCTGCTCGTCGACGAGGTCGACGGGGTGGACCACGTCGCACTGGTCCTGGTCGCCTTCCCCGACGAAGAACCGGAACAGCTCGTCGGAGTTGCCCGAATGATGCGCTACCCCGGCTGCCGCACGGTCGCTGACGTCGCGGTGACGGTCAGCGACACGTGGCACGGGCGAGGCGTCGCGACCGCGCTGCTGGGCGAGCTCGTCGAGCAGCGTCCTGCCGGGGTGGCCGAGCTGCTGACCGAGGTCGCCTGCGAGAACAAGGCCTCCTTCGCGATGCTCTCGCGGCTCGGCACGGTACAGACCGCACTCACTGGTTCTGGTGTCCGTGAGGTCCGGGTCCAGCTCACTGCAGCACTGGCAGCGTGACGAGCTGGGTACTCACGACTCCCACCGGTGCAGGTTCGCGCGTAGTCGTGCGTGACATGCGCCTCTCGAGGCGGGTGTCTCTCGCTGGAGACCGACCTGGACCCGGAACAGAGGAGCTGATCGTCCTTGGGCGCAGAGCCGAAGGACGCACCCGACCCTGCGGCGGCGGCTCAGGCCACGTCCGCTGGGCCGTCGCCGACAGGCGCTGGCCGTGACGTCATCGTGGTCGCGAACCGGTTGCCGGTAGACCGCGTCGATGCTGCCGACGGGTCGACCGAGTGGCAGCCCAGCCCGGGCGGGCTGGTCACCGCGCTGGAGCCGATCATGGCCAAGGCCGGCGGCGGCTGGGTCGGCTGGTCGGGGTCCGCCGGCGATGCACCGGAGCCGTTCGAGGCCGGCGGCATCCACCTGATCGCCGTGCCGCTTTCTGAGCAAGAAGTAGCGACCTTCTACGAGGGCTTTGCCAGCGCGACCGCTGTGGCCGCTCTACCACGACGTGATCGCCCCACCGCAGTTCCACCGCCGCTGGTGGGACGCCTACGCCCAGATCAACCAGCGGTTCGCCGCCACCGCCGCCGCGGCGGCCGCCCCGAACGCCCGGGTGTGGGTGCACGACTATCAGCTGCAACTTGTGCCCGCGCTGCTGCAGCACGACCGACCCGACCTACGGATCGGCTTTTTCAGCCACATCCCGTTCCCTGGGTATGAGATCTTCGCCCAACTCCCCTGGCGAAGGCAGATCATCGAGGGGCTGCTCGGAGCAAACAGGGCCGAACTCGGGAAACCTGAGATCGTGCTGCTCGGCGTCGACCGGCTGGACTACACCAAAGGCATTTTGCATTGGCTCAAGGCCTACGAGGAGCTGCTCGACGACGGTGAGCTCGGGCCTCCCCAGGCTGTGTTCGTGCAGGTCGCCAGTCCCAGCCGGGAACGGGTGCAGCACTACCAGCTGCTGCGGGAGGAAATCGAAGGTACGGTCGGGCGGATCAACGGCACCCACGGCACGCTCGGGCAACCGGCAGTGCACTATCTGCACCACTCCTACCCCCGGCAGGAGATGGCCGCCCTCTACCTCGCTGCCGACGTCATGCTCGTGACGCCGCTACGCGACGGGATGAACCTGGTCGCCAAGGAGTACGTGGCGTGCCGACAGGACGAGACCGCGGCGTTGGTACTCAGCGAGTTCACCGGCGCCGCGGACGAGCTCGGCAGCGCCTTTCTGGTCAACCCGCACGACATCGAGGGCTTGAAAGGCTCGATCTTGCGGGCCGTCCGCGTCACACCCAGAGAGGCGCGGCGGCGGATGCGCTCGATGCGCCGCCGGGTCCGGGACTACGACGTCAACCGCTGGGCCTCCTGCTACCTCGACGCTCTCGAGGCAGCCCCGGCTCCGCCCGGTCCGGCCGAAGCAGCGCTCTGACTCCTGCGTGACCGCCTCGCTGGACCTGTCCGCTGCGCAGGCCCAACCGGCGGCCGGCAGGGCCGATGTGCCCAGGGCGCCGGCGGCGGCGTAACCTCCGATGTGCTGAGCATCAGCCAACCCGGGTCAGGACCGCCGCGCATCGTTCGCCGCGATTCTCGAGCATGACCGCTCACCGCCGGGCGCCCCGGTGACCTCCCGCTGCGGAGCCACCCATGCCCCCTCCCAACCTGCTCAGGCCGGCGCAGCCACCACTGGCAGCCGGCAGGTCAAGAGCTGCCCGCCCGTGCACCCGCCTTGCCGTCCATAACGGCTGGCAGGTACTGGGCGCGGCCAGGCCGGCGTGGCGAAGTTTGCCGAGGTCAACCAGTGCATCGCCGACGTCCTCTCGGGCGACATCCCGGCCGGCGTCGTCTTCCAGTTCTGACCACCGCGGGTCAGCGACCAGCCCTCCGAGGCACGGCCTGCGCCGGTTCGTCACCAGGCCCACGCGATCCATCCCGACACGCTGACGGCAAGAAAAGAGGAGCGACATGAAGACGTTCTCGGTTCCACCGCTGCACGTGGTGGGCGCGTCAGAGATTGCTTTGGACGGCCTGCTGCATCAGGTGGCGACCGCGCCGCAGCAGGTTGGCTTTCGTGCCTACGACGGCCACTCGTGGGTGGGGGTCTCCTACCGCGAGTTTCTGGCGCGTGCCCGCCGGCTGGCCCTAGGTCTGATAGATGCGGGTGTGCAACCCGGCGAACGGGTCGCGTTGATGTCACGCACCCGCCTGGAGTGGTCGCTGTGCGACTACGCCGTCTGGCTGGCAGCAGCAGTGACAGTCCCGATCTACGAAACGTCCTCCGCCGAGCAGGTCGCCTGGATGCTGTCGGACTCGGCGGCTGCGGCCGTCATCGTGGAGACGGCGCAGCACGCCGAGCTCATCAGCGGGCTTACGTCACCGCCGTGCCTGCGCTTGGTCTGGCAGATGGACACTGGCGACCTTGACATGCTCGAGACCCGGGGGCGCGGCGTCGATGAGGGTGAGCTGGCCACTCGCCAGGCCTGCCTAGGCGCCGCTTCGCTTGCCACGATCGTCTACACCTCAGGAACCACCGGCCAGCCCAAGGGGTGCGCGCTCACCCACGGCAACCTCGTTGCGACCTACTCCAACACCGTCGACGCACCCGGTATCCCCGACATCTTCAACAACACGTCCTCGACCTTGTTGTTCTTGCCGTTGGCCCACTGCCTGGCGCGCATCATCGGGCTCAGCTGCGTCAACGCCGGGGTCTGCATCGCCTACGCACCGAATGTGAAGGACCTGCCCTCACACCTGGCGTCGTTCCGGCCGACTCTGCTGCTGTCGGTGCCGCGGGTGTTCGAAAAGCTGTACAACACCGCCCGGCACACCGCGCAACAGCAGCGCAAGGGCCCGGTCTTCGACCGCGCCGAGCAGGTCGCCATCTCCTACAGCAAGGCGCTCGAGCAAGGACGACCCGCCCTGGCGCTGCGCCTGGAACACCAGCTGTTCGACCGGCTGGTGTACCGCCGGCTGCGGGCAGCGATGGGCGGAAACATCCGCTGGTCCGTCAGCGGCGGGGCTCCGCTGGGGGTGCGCCTGGGGCACTTCTTCCGGGGTGCTGGAGTCACGGTGCTCGAGGGCTACGGGCTGAGCGAGACGGCGACAGGCGGAACGTTGA
>JAABUZ0100006924.1_pt1 | contig 13923 bp, 6 predicted proteins | sample 5562091 | NCBI WGS metagenome assembly JAABUZ01 (sample SAMN12813069, study PRJNA571459) | rock metagenome | isolation source: Antarctica rocks | place: Antarctica: Victoria Land, Linnaeus Terrace sud | collected 2015-12-21 | reverse complement strand
TCCGGGCAGACATCCAGGAGTTTGCTGCACGATATACATTTCCCATTGACTCATTTCAGTTGGATGCAATGGAAGAGCTTGCACAGGGGCAGTCTGTGCTCGTCGCCGCTCCAACCGGAACTGGCAAAACGCTGGTAGCAGAATACGCTATCTGGCGGGCGCTGCAGCGCAATCAAAGAGTGATCTATACAACGCCCCTTAAAGCACTTTCAAATCAGAAGTATCGCGACCTGCGCGAGATTTATGGAATGGACACAGTTGGGCTGGTGACAGGCGACATCGTCGAGCGCAGCCGAGCTTCGATAGTCATTATGACGACCGAAGTCTACCGCAACATGCTGCTGGAAGAAGGTGGAGACCTGCAAGAAGAAATTTCCACCAATCCATCATCAACCCTGGCCGACATTGGCTTCGTCGTCTTTGATGAACTGCATTATCTCAGCGATATTGGACGCGGCCCCGTCTGGGAAGAGGCCATCATCTGTTCGCCGCCCCATGTGCAACTGGTTGGCCTATCAGCAACAGTCAGCAACGCCGAAGATTTGGCGAACTGGATCAGCCGCGTGCATCGCCCTATCTCCCTTATCGTCCACGAGCAGCGCGCAGTTCCGCTAGAACACTACTACTTTCTAGATAACAAACTGAATCTTGTGCAGGATGCCGATGGCAACCGGATTGAGCACTTTCCTAACATTGGTGGCGAGGCCCGGCTGGCACAGAGATTTGGGCGCAACCGCGTCTTCACCTTCGATGATGAGGAAGAGAATGAAGAGGGAGGAGGAGAAGACGGCGTACAAGAGAAGACAAAGCCCAGACGCCCTCCACAGCACAAACAGGCCGATGCAGGCGAAGTGCTCACCGCTCTACGCGATGCGGATATGCTCCCCTGCCTCTTCTTCTTGCCAGGCCGGCGCGTGGTAGAAGAAGCCGCGATGAGCGCAGCACTACACAACTTCACGACACCCGAAGAAGAGGCCCTGATCAGAGAAGAAACAGGCATCTGGCTGGAGCAACTGCCGAAAGAAGACCGCAATTTACAACAGGTTCACTCGTTGCTCAGCCTGCTACCGCGTGGCCTCGCGTTTCATCATGCTGGTTTGCTTCCGGGACTGAAAGTTCTGGTAGAGACTCTGTTTGGGCGTGGGCACCTACGCGCAGTCTTTGCCACAGACACCCTTGCACTCGGCATCAACATGCCAGCGCGCACAGTCGTAGTCGGAAGCCTGAGTAAATTTGACGGACAAGAGATGCGGCTACTCACGCCCAACGAATACCGCCAGCTCACCGGGCGCGCAGGCCGACGCGGCATGGATGTACGCGGAGCAGCCGTCATACCCTACTCTCCGTGGGAGCCATTCGAGCAATCATTCCAGCGCATCACAGGCGAATTATTGCCCGTCACCAGCTCTTTTGTCATTCGCTACAACTCAGTCTTGAACCTGTGGCGTCCAGGCGACCTTCAGCACCTGCGCCGGATTTGTGCCTCCAGCTTGCGTGAGTTCCAACGCTATCTCTTCTGGGAACTGAACGAACTACAAAGGCTGGAAAAGCGGTATCAAAAGGCTAGCGGAAAAGCGCACAAAAAGAAAAAGGGTGCAGCGTCTCAGGAAGCGGAACGGGCCCTGGAGAAACGGCGCGAACGCATAGGTGACTTTCCACTCAGCCGAGCAGGAGCAAAAGAGCTGGATGGCACTATCTTCGCTCTTCGTGCGCTCGGATACATCGGCCAGGACGATCAACTCACACTCAAAGGGCGCATCCTACGCAACATCTATCACCCGGCGGGCATCATCTTTACAGAACTCATGACCACAGGCGTTCTCGATGGCCTTTCAGCGGGCGAGCTCGCCGAGGTATGTAGCTGGTTCACCTATGACAACGACCGGCGCTTGAACAACCATCATGTGTTGCAAAATAAACTGACACAGGTGCGGCGCGACCTCTGGCATGTCATCCAACACGTGCGCGGCATCGAAGAGCGAGCAGACGTCAGCTTCACGCCCGGCATCATCCTCGACTTCCACGGTCTTGCCCTCTCCTGGTCGCGCAGAACCTCACTCAGTGGCCTGATGCGCCAGATAGACCTGGCAGAAGGCGACATCCTCATGCTTCTCAATCAGACCATCGACCTGTTACAGCAAGTCCAGGCGGCAGTAGGGCAGGTGCTCGATACTCAGAATACATGGGAACAGAACTCACCTGTTATGACGGATGGAGATTCTAAAGGAAAAAATGCCTCATCCTACGACAAGAAGCGAGCAGAGCAGTTAAAACAACAACGGGAGCGCCTGGAGAAGCTGCGGCCACTCCTCGCACAAGCAGCAGCCTCACTATTACATGGAATCATCGTACAAAGCCGAACAGTTCCATCAATGGCAGTGCAGATCGGCACAGAGGAAGTCCTTCTTGATGCAGAAGAGGATCGGGACCCACAAGGACTCAGCGATGCACAAACATTTGTAGGAGATGCCTAGCAAGCACTTGTCTGCTTCCCAGGCTAGTCTTATCCCTTTTCACATACTGGCCCGCCTCCAGTATGTGACTTTTTTAATCAATATACATTTTACCTTTCCACATACTTTTTGCAATGCAAAAAGTATGTGGAAAGGTAAAATGTATATTGATTAAAAAAGAGAGAGAACTGCGAAGCCGCCCGGCGTGAGCAAGTAAAGATAGTGGAATAGCAAGTCAGTACTATCTCCTTCCCCAAAGCTAGAGGTCATACGTTTACTCTAAAGAGCTTCAAGAATTGACACTCCATAGCAAGATCCAAATACAAGGACAATAGCAGGAAAGCACAGATTGAAACATTACTTTGGTCATGCTCTCTCCTCTAATTCGTTGTCAGAAGCATGGAAGTTGACTAATATGTAAAAGGGTACATATGTTTACGTGAGGACGGGATGGAGGCGGGTTATATGACGAAGTTAGATATGGATGGATGACCGCGCGAAGAGAAAAGACCGCGCGATACACGTTACTATAGATAGGCGTCAGCAGCAGAAGAGGGGTAAAGCTTTGATGAACGCGGAAGCATTGATTGGAACAGTGTTGGGAACCTGCACGCTACAGAAGCTGGTTGGGCAGGGTGGAATGGGCGCAGTATATCTTGCTCAGCAATCCCGCCCAAAGCGCCAGGTTGCCGTCAAGGTGCTCTTACCAATGACACCACTCAATCCAAATCAACTTGCCGCGTTCCTCGAACGATTTCGACGAGAGACAGATGCAGCCGCCTCGCTAGAACATCCAAACATCATGCCAGTGCATGAGTACGGCGAGCAGGATGGCATAGCGTATCTGGTTATGCCATATATAAGCGGCGGTACGCTACGAGATGAATTGGAACGGGAAGGACAACTATCATTAACAAAGGTAACCAATTATCTAGAGCAGATGGCGGCCGCCCTCGACTTCGCGCATGAACATGGTGTCATCCACCGGGACATCAAACCCGCTAACATCATGATGACGCCTGAAGGACGTTTACTCCTCTCGGACTTTGGACTGGTGAAAATCGTCTCAGAGGGACAGGCACAACAAGTTCGTCTCACAGGCGCTGGCGCTCCCGTAGGCACGCCGGACTACATGGCACCAGAACAGGTGATAGGAGAAGAGATCGACTCACGAGCGGATCTCTACTCGCTGGGCGTGATCCTCTATCAGATGCTCACAGGTACTACACCCTTCCAGGGCGAAACGCCCATGCAGATAGCAGCGCAACATCTGCAAGTTCAGCCTCTATCACCAAAAATGTTGCGACCGGACCTTCCCACCGCCGCCGACAAGGTTGTACTACGGTCCCTGGCAAAACGTCCGGCAGATCGCTATATGCTGGCACAAGAGATGGCATTCGCCTTCCGTTCTGCCTTAGTAAGTTCAGGCGTACGACTGAGTGCAACCCAGACCTGGGCAGGCTTGTTGAGCGGCTCGACATCTGCACGCATACCAGTGCCACAAAGCCAGTTTGAGCCAGACAGACAGACAGCGGCCGTGCCCAGAGCAATAACAGAAGACATGGCTCAACAGCGCATAGGCGGAAGCGCCACGAGAGGTTTATTTACTGGCTCGGAGGCTATGCCAGTCGCCACACAAGACCAATGGCAAAAGCCGCCCGTAAACGATAATCCTCGCCCTACTGGCGGACTTTTAAGCCGGACCGGCATGATGTCATCTATTCCACAAGGCTCAACGCAAGAGATGGGACCAGGCAGAAATCAGGCAGGCGGCGGGCTACTCTCAAGAACTGGACAGTTCCCTATGGTCGGAACTGGCACCATCCCCTCTGTTAACACAGGTGGGGGACTCCTTTCGAAGACTGGGCAGTTCCCTATGGTTGGGACGGGGACACTTCCTTCCATGAGGCAAGAGGAAACAACGATAGCGCCAGAAACGGGAGGAAGTATGTTCTCTCCCGCGTGGACCAAAGAGCCTCTGGCTTCGACACCCGCGTTGAAAAGCCCATCAGCGAACTTCAACAACATAGGAACGCTGCTAGGACCGGAACAGGGTTCAAGTACCGTTAGATTAAACGATCCAGTCAAAGTGGTCAAAGTTCCTGTGGCAGGTCAACCAGGACAATTTGTGACCGGCCTGCTTCCTTTCACGAAGCAAGCAGAGGAAGAGCAAGACGGAAAAGAGCAGAAAAAGCAGAGCAAGCGGAATAGCCTCGTAAAGATAGGCTTGATCGCGGCGCTCGTTATCATCGTACTTGGTTCTGTTGGAGCTTTTCTCTTTGTCAGAAGCCATCCGAGTAAGCAAACAGTGGCTCAACAAGGGACAGCTCAACAGGGGACGGTGCAACAAACAGCCACGCCATCTGATCCAAGAACTCTTGCGCAAATTCAGGCTACCGCGACAGCGCAAGCCAACGTCATCCTGAGCGATCCATTGAACAAAAATATTCACAATTGGCTAACCACTCCGCCTGATGTCTATGCATTCAAAAACGGTGCATATCACATTACTGATCATGGTGATACTGGCGCGGCAGTCGCTCTGCCAGCCAGAACATTCGATGACCCATTGGCATATCAACTTACGCTTCAAGAGACAAACGGAGACGACAACAACGTCAAAAATACCTTTGGTATGATTTTCCGCTTCAGTCAAGATACGAAGAAGGGAATGAAAGTAACTACTTTTTATAGCTTCGAAGTTGTCAACGTCAAAGGTGGCGAATATCAGTTCTGGCGCTACGATGATAGTAACAAAGACAATGCCTGGACCATGATTAACGATGGTCACATGCCATTTGGAAACGAATATCACCAGGGGAAAGGCCAACAGGCCACAAACACGATCAAGATCTCGACGAAGGGAAACAAGTTTACTGTGACTGTCAACGGAAAGACACTGGCAAAAACCTTTCAGGATGATGCGCTCAAGACGGGCACAGTTGGGATGATTGTCAATAATGACGGCACAGAAGTTGCCTTTAGCAACTTGTTGCTCACACGCAGCTAATCCGTCTTCGTGTTGATAGAAACAAGCTCAGAGGAAAACTTCTCGATCGAATATTCAAATCAAGGCAAACAGTAACGGCAAAGAGGGAGAATTGATGGACGCAGAAGTATTGAGTGGCACAGTGTTAGGCACTTGTACACTACAAAAAGTGATTGGACGGGGTGGCATGGGAGCAGTATTTCTGGCTCAGCAATCCCGGCCACGGCGTCAAGTTGCTGTTAAAGTACTCCTGCCTGCCTCAAGGCTACAACGCAGCCAGCAGGCCGCGTTTTTGGCGCGCTTCAAACGCGAGACCGACACGGCGGCGTCACTAGATCATCCCAATATCCTACCCGTTCATGAATGTGGCGAGCGCGATGGGCTGCCGTATCTGGTCATGCCATACATAAGTGGAGGGACGCTGCGAGACGAGTTAGAAGCTCAAGGTAAGCTACCCTTTCCACTCATTGTTAGCTACCTGGATCAAATGGCGGCAGCGCTGGGTTTCGCTCACGAGCGAGGCATCATTCACCGCGATATCAAACCTGCCAATCTCTTGATGACGCCAGAAAAGCGCCTGATGTTGACCGATTTTGGCCTGGTTAAGATTATCACAGATGGTCAGCAAACGCAGAGCCCGCTATCAGAGACCGGGATGCCGATGGGTACACCCGACTACATGTCGCCTGAGCAGGTCCTGGGTGGAGAGATAGACACGCGAGCCGACATTTACTCGCTAGGCATTATTCTCTATCAAATGGTGACGGGCAACGTGCCATTTAAGGGCGAAATGCCGATGAAAGTTGCCATTCAGCATCTGAACACTCTGCCTCCGCAGCCAAGAAACTTTCGTCCCGATCTTCCACTGCAAGCAGAGCATGTTATTTTACGTGCTCTAGCCAAACGTCCAGCCGATCGCTACATGTTTGCCCACGATCTGGCAAACGCCTTTCGGCAAGCTCTTGAGGCAGCAGGTATACAAGCTGGAGATGGAATGGTTGGTGCGATGAACGGCAATGCAGGAAATCTCCCATACACACCTTCCAATCCCGTCTGGCAGGATGGAGTAACCCCTTCGGAGAATGGCTTAGAACAGTCTATAGATACTTCCGTCTTTTCGCCCCTCCCCACATCTAGTCCTGCAAGAACAGCAGAAGCAACAAACGCGCCTAAAGACCCGGTTAGCAGAACGAATACTCTATCGGATGCGTCGAGACGTTCATCCACGCCCTCACAAGCTCCAATGCATTCACACGCCACTGGTACAAGACTAGCCAAAAAGCTCTTAGTAGCACATTCAGAACAAGACAAGGCAGCAAGAGGTACTCAAGCTGATACACAGCAGACGATTCCTCCTCTGCCAGCAGGACCCCGACAACCTTTCACTCCCGCCACACGCACACCAGCTCCGTCGGGGCAAGAGAGTAATCAAGTACCGTCGATTTTTCAATTCTCGCCAGTGGGACCAACGGTCTCGCAGCAAACGAATCTGGATGATGCTACAACACCCGTGCAAACGGTACAGTTTAACGACGTACCCCTAAAAGGGCCATCTCAAGCAGGATCGAATGCGTTCAATCCTGAGCAAAGTAGTTTGAACATAAGAGGATATGGTACAAGACCTTTGACGCCCGGAGATGGTCAAAGTGGAATAAAGGGACCAGTTGCTGAACGACCCCAAACGATGGCACTCTCCCTGAGTGAGAATCAACAGTCACGGACAACAAGACAGCTCGGCCAGGATACCGGGATGCTTCCTATGTCGAGGGCTACTGGAACTTTGCAACACCCGGTCGGAGAGTATAGCGGCGACACTGGTATGCTACGACTGCATCAACCTGTCAAGGTCGTAAAAGTCCCCGTGGCTGGGCAACCAGGACAGTATATGACAGGTATTTTGCCAGTGCTGCCACAAGCTCAAACTGGCGCACTCCCACCTCCTACGTCCACGCTACAGCCTGGAATAACGTCAAAGAGCAAGGCCAAACAATACAGCAAGATTATCATCCTGGTAGCGGTCGTGCTGATAGTCCTTTTCACTTCTGGCATCTATATGCTCACACGACCGGCGGCTCCGTCGGCAAATACAGCAAAGCGGTCGGCGGGGGCGGCTAGCGCAAATAATCCGAACGCGACGGCAACAGCAAAAATAAACGCGACGGCAACAGCGGAGGAGGCAAATCTCATTCTCGATGATCCTTTGAATGAGAATTTTCATAACTGGGCACAAGGCAGTAGACCGGGAGGACTTCATTATGAATTCAAAAATGGAGCATATCATATTCGCAATGATGGTAACGTTACGACTCTAGCTGCGCAATTTAATCTATCAATGCCTGCGAAGTATTCTTACAGTCTGACAATGCAACCGGTTACAGGAGATGAAAATTCTCCTTTCAACTTTTATGGTTTGATGCTAAGATACAGCGTAGACAAAAACCAGATACCAACATTTTACTTTTTTAGTATAATTAACAACAAAGATCAAAGTAAATATCAGTTTCGTAGATATGATGGGCATAAGCCAAAGGATCAAAATCCCTGGGTAGCTACGCCCTTTGAGCATGCCGTCGGAAACGAGCTACACAAAGGAAATCAGCCAAACACTGTGAAGATCATCGTCGATAACAGCCACTTCACGTTTATAGTAAATGGCAAGCAGGTTGGTGATGCACATGATGATATGTATAAAGAAACTGGAGCACTCGGTATGGGAGTCAACCAGAAGGGCAGCGAAGTGGCATTTACCAACTTCAGGCTAACTCGATTGCAGTAGAACCATGTTTCTTTAGTCTAGAGGACACCTATTCCAGGTGGAGGATATCGTTGATAACTATTCCTACAATACAACCAGTACAACTTTCTATGACACTTATTCAGGCAAGCCTGCCGGCCACAACGCGGCTCGTGGTCCCGATTGCACTCTGGCTAGCAGGGTTTTTGTGCCTGCTAAACATTGCACTGGCCATTTTTTTTCGTAAAAATCCCCCACTAGAGATTGTATCCTACATTCTGGTAGTCGGCGTAGAACTCGTTATTTTTGTCCTGGCACTGCTGGCAAATATCGGTACGCTCTCTCACTTGCCATTCTATCTGCCACCCAGTCTTCCAATTAACCAGGCGGAGATTGTCGCGGCGCTAGCTATCGGCATCGGCCTCTTTCCAGCCGCATACTGGCATCGCATCAACGTTTCCGAACTGCCAAAGCGGATTGCAGAAGATGGAAAAACGATGAAAGACCGGGAAGAAAGTGTCCATGTGCGAACTGGCAGGCCCGGCGAATGGATGAATTGAGAACTATTTGACCATCGACAAAAAGCTTTTTCTTCCTTCGCATTAAAGTATAAAACGACAGGAGCTAGATAGGAAACTATACTATGCTCCTGTCGTTTTTATAGCCTGGGTTTATTTATAAACTGAGACTGGATACGGTTGTGAACATGTGGCTAGCATTGTCGTATAATGGTTGTGTCACATGCCTTCGACTATTTGCTCTTGCCAATTCGAAATAGGATGTACATTTGTGCTAGAGCGAGCACAGATTAGATGTAGTAATCAACAAAGGAATGGCAGCATGACATCGCATCCCGAAGCGAACCCACCAATCTCTCCATCTATAGTTGAGAGCTCTATTCAGCCTCCTCCAGTTTTTACGCAGGCAAATTATGCAATTATAGCTCAAGATCTTGTGCGTACCTTTGACCAAAAGATGGCGGTGAATCATTTGCATCTAGGAATACGCTCAGGTGAATTTTTTGGCTTTCTGGGTCCGAATGGGGCGGGAAAGTCTACCACAATAAAGATGATGGTCGGCCTTCTGCGACCAAGCGCGGGAAGTGTAAGGGTTGGCGGAGTTGATGTATGGAAAGATCCTCTCCACGCGCGCATGCTGATGGGTGTTTTACCTGAATATCTCAATCTCTATGAGCGCCTCTCGGGTCGAGAGTTTATCACCTTCTCAGGACATATGTATGAAGTACCTGAGACCATCATTCATCAGCGCACAGAAGAACTGCTACAAGTACTCGATCTCGCGAATGATGCGGACAAGATGATCGTCGACTACTCAGTCGGCATGCGAAAAAAAGTTGCACTGGCAGCCGCAATCATTCATGATCCACAGGTTCTTTTTCTGGATGAGCCATTTGAGGGCATTGATCCAGTCAGTTCGCGAGTCATTCGCAATATACTCCGAGAGCTCACACAGCGCGGCACTACCATCTTCTTCTCGTCACACATCATGGAAGTGGTTGAGCGTCTATGCACACGGGTAGGCATCATCAATCAAGGCGTACTCGTCGCTGAAGGCACCCTTCAGGATCTGCGTCAACGCGCCAGCGGAAATACAAAAGATGCCACACTGGAAGACATTTTCCTTAATGTGATTGGCGCATCCAACGGAAATCATAACCTGAGTTGGCTTGAATGAGCAGGTAGGAGAAGAATTATGAGTGTCCACCCAGCCAAGCTACGCTGGCTCTTCTGGCTACGCTGGAAAATGTTTACACGCAGTTTCACCCGTAAAGGGATTGCGCGGATTATCGGAACGGTCTTTCTGAGTCTGTTCGTGCTGATTGTGGGGGGTGGAATTGCAGCAGGTACGTTTCTAGGCTACAGGCTTGCTCCAAAACCGATCAACACAGAACTCCTCTTTCTTGTTTTAACTGGCATATACCTTCTCTGGCTTGTGCTCCCACTCTTAGAATTCTCGACCAACGAAGGGCTGGATATCTCCAAGCTCGCGCTCTTTCCCCTGACACCTGAGGAACTGATGCTCAGCCTATTGTTTTCTACAGTGCTAGATATTCCTACAGTTGGATTGGTGCTGGCGTTGGGAGCTGTGGTGGCCGGATGGGCATTGTCTCTGCCCCTGGCCCTGATAGCACTGCTGGCCATGCTTGTCTTCTATGTACAGCTCGTTGCTATTAATCAGCTTGTACTTGCACTGCTACAGCCTATTCTTCAAAGTCGCCGCTTCCGCGATCTCAGCATCATTCTCATCGTCCTTCTCTCCTCATCGGGCTACCTCTGTCAGTTTGCCGTTCGCGCATTATTGAATAGAGATATTGTAAACAATGTTGAACACGCGAGCATCTCGCCATATCTGCAATGGTTGCCTCCAGGTATGGCCGCACGAGTGATTCAGCAGGCATATATCGGCAACTGGGGAGCAAGCATATTGTGGCTGGCTGCACTGACAGCGCTCAGCGTATTGTTCTTGTTCTTATGGCAACTGATAGTCAAACGTAGCCTGACGGCGGCGGATAGTGGAGGAACAGTTACTAGCAGGCGCAAGAGCATCAACAGTCGGACCAGAGGATCGAAGCCAACCGGAACATACACGACCGAAACTGGCTTGATAAAGCGCATCATTCCACAGCAGATGTATGCATTGATTATTAAAGACCTTAAGTATTTCTGGCGTGATCCACAACTCAAGGCCACATTTCTACAATCGCTGGTCTCTATCGTCTTTTTAATTGTCTACTTCGGCTTTACCTTCTTTAATAATGCAGATAGCAATGGGGAATTTCTATCAACACTAGGACCCTGGGCAGTTCTTATTGCACCTACGCTTATATTACTGTCATTGTACACTCTCACTTATAATGTCCTGGGCCTTGAGCGCCAGAGCTTGACGACACTGCTGCTCTTTCCCATTGAGCCGAAGTACATACTCTGGAGCAAGAACATCGCCGTCTTCATCGTCGGCCTGGTAGAAGTCTGCATCCTTATCTTGCTGGCTGCAAGCGCCACGCAAGCCTGGTACTTCACCCTCCCGGCTTTTGTCGTGGGCCTATCCGGAATTGGCATTATTCTTGGAATTGGAAACTTTACCTCGGTCTTTTTCCCTCAAAAGATGCGTCTCAGGCAGAGGGGTTTCCAGACTACCTCGAATACTTCGGCAGAGGGAGGATGTCTGCGCTCTCTCTTGTCTGTAGTCGCATTTTATCTTATGCTACTCATCTTAGTACCGGTCGCAGCAGCAGTTATCTTACCAGTATTTCTCCATCACCAGTGGATCTGGTGGATCAGCCTGCCTCTGGCTCTGCTGTACAGCGGCGCTATCTATTTTTGGATAACCCTCGCAGTTGCGCCGCGTATCCTCAATAAAGCACCTGAGATCCTGGCAGTGGTTACGAAAGAATAGACAGGTCGCTACGCGGGCGGCGTCCTCTCTTTCTTGTTATCATCTTTGGGATCACGTCTCCTGGCATAGCGGCGGAAAAGGATGATTGGCACAACCAGTAAGGCCACTACAATAAGATAACCAGCAATATTTGCCACCTGTTCGAATAATGAAGCTTGTTGAGGAGTCGTACCAAAAGTTGGAGGATAGACGCCCGAGATAATAAAACGAGGTGAGCCACCTGCCCGTATAGTCGTGATAACTTGTCGACCAGGAATGTCATAGAGAGCAACCGAACCATCATCGAGCGCGCCGAAGCCGAGCTGTCCATCGTTAGTAATAGCAATTGACGACGGGCGCGAGGTAAGCTTTATGACGCGGTTTGGCTCTTTGGGAGCCTTGAAGCCAGCATTCATGGGAGTCAAGACCACAAACTGATTATTCTTTTGATCGGGCACATACACTTCGCCGGTGGTTGCATCATAGTCCATTGGGCCGTAGTCACCACCAGAGAGCAATGGAGTCACAGAATAGGGTGCGTTGAGATCAATGGCCACCACCGTTCCCTTTGCTGTGGCAGCATAAACTGTAGCACCAGGCGGAATGGAGAGATAGCGCGGCCCCTCTGACAACGGGACGCTGCCCAATGCTTTACCACTGATATCATCAAAGATGTCGATCGAAGAGGGATTGGCCACCCAGAGCTGATCGCCGGTGCCACCAGAGATCGATGTGCCGATGGCCGCAAATGCCAACCCAGAGACGGGTCCAGCCGTCTGTATAACGCGCTTGACTTTACAATTAGTCGCATCAAGAACCGTCACACTCGATGCTCCACTGCCGCCAGCATAGAGCATATTCACATTTGAATCGAACACCAACAACGTGGGCTGACCAGGAACATCCGCCGAGCAAATTATACTACCAGTTTTGGCCGCCACAATTGAGACTTTATTTAATTGTGGCTGTGTTACATACAAGAAGCGACCATCCAGGCTCAAGGAAACAGTATCTGGATTACCAGGAATGGAGATAGTGCCTGTTACCTTCTGTTGCTGCACATCCACAACACTCACACCTTTAGGAGTTCCCGATACATAAGCAAGGTTGGGAGCTCCACCATCTGCATGAACAGTAGGCGGATATATAAACGGAGCCAGCAGGACTAGCAGAGTAAAGAGAAGAAAGAGCATATCAGAACGACGAAATCCATGCGAAAACATTACCATAATACTCCTAATCTATTCCTTAACTATGCCTTCGGTGTGAGCGAGACCCACGCCGCGTGCCCCTGGTCATAGCGATATACCTCAGTAGGATACGAGAGGGCCAGGTAGAGCCGTGAAGCATCAGCAGAATCGGGGGTCAGGCTCTCAAGATTGCCTTTAATCTGTGGAAGCGTCTTCCAGCTATGTCCACCATCAGCACTCTTGTATATCAGCCGTCCCGTCTTTCCATATATCTCCTGAGATTGAATGGGTGAAGCTGTTAATGCGCCATAACGCGCACTAGTATAGACCAGCTTAAAGGACTTACCACCATCCTGCGATGAATAGATCCCTGCATCGCCCGAAGCATAGATTGGTTGCTTCGGACCAGACGTTGTCATACTGTAGACAGCGCCATCCACACTCTGCACAGTAGACCAATGAGCACCACCATCCTCACTGCGCGCTACTCCATCATTACTATAGATAAGAAGACTTCCAGGAGCGCCTGGAATGGCGAGCATCCCCAGAATACGCCCAAACGGCAGAGGGCCAGGAGAGGTAAAGTGCTTGCTATTGTCCTTGCTCACTTTAAAGCCTTGAGCACCTTCCCGCGTCACGTATGTATAAACCTCATCAACAGAATCATTGCCAGCCGCAACGAAATACATATCACCAATATTGGCCGTCTTCACGCCCATCTGCCAGCTAACACCCTGGTCCGAACTTGTATAAATAGCCTGGATGCCCTTGGGATTATTGATCGAAGGCTGCGTCAGTACATACAAACGCTGTGAATTCAGCGGGCTGCTCACAAGCGAGAATGTCATCATGCCGTCCATAATCTGACCGGGACCAGCCGCTGTTACGGTCCAGTTAGTACCTCCATTTGAAGAACGGAAGAGGCCATAGTGAGTGGCCAACACCAGTACATTAGAGGGAAATGACAAAAAAGAGTGAACATGATTCTGTGCCGTCCCGAAACCATTCACAGGCTGCTGAGGAGGGTTATCCGCTGTCGTCGTGCTCGTATTGGCACCTCCACAGGCAGAAAAAAGGAGAGCACACAGGCAGAAAATCAGACCAAAAGAAGAGAGAGACCTTTCACCAAATTTTACGCGGTTAAATACTATCGATGATTGA
>JAABUZ0100006921.1_pt1 | contig 13930 bp, 12 predicted proteins | sample 5562091 | NCBI WGS metagenome assembly JAABUZ01 (sample SAMN12813069, study PRJNA571459) | rock metagenome | isolation source: Antarctica rocks | place: Antarctica: Victoria Land, Linnaeus Terrace sud | collected 2015-12-21 | reverse complement strand
CTGGTGTAGGTGCCCTCTTTACTCCGGGGCCGTGGTGTCCTGTCGGAACGGGATCAACCCCGCCCTGACCTACAGGAGACACGATTGAATCCCCTGCCCTGGCCCATCATCACCGCGAAAACCATCGCTTTCGGTGAGTCGGCGTGACGAAGCCTCGTCGCGGGTTCACTTACGTTCACCATGCCAGTCTTTCCCTAACCCGGTTCGGGGGATGGTTCCCCTCTCCTTAGGCGTTATCCCGAGCTTCGCACCCCACCGTTGCCAGTGACGCACGTCGGGATCGGGAACAGGCGTTGGACACTCGCCTGATGGCAGCCTTTCTTCTGCCACACTCATCCAGTGCGACCTCGTGTCGCACAATCGTTGCGCCGAACTTTTACGCGTTGTAAAAGGTTAGTGCATAACAGACGCTACGCCGTGACGGCGCCCGTGGCGGCTTCGACCGGAGACGCCGCAGCCTCCGGCTGGGGCGTCCCCATGTCGATGGCCTGTTGTGTCTCGGTGTCGAAGAGGCGCAGGGAGTCCCCGTCGATGCGCAGCGGCACGACCTGCCCGACCTGTGGGATGTCCAGCGGATCGACGTGCACGGTGAATGTGTGGCCGCCGACGTCGGCGAATATGTAGGCTAGGTCCCCCATCGGCTCGACGACGTCCACGCGCGCGGCCACGACGCCGCGTCCGTCCCCGCCGGCGCCCGAGGCGGCGATCGCCGCGCGGTCGCTTTGGGCCACAAGGTGGACATCCGAGCGGAATGGGGAATTGCCCGTCTGCATACTTTAGTCCCGGATGAGGCGCACCACATCGTCGACCCGCAGCGTGCCGACGCGGTCAATGCTGCCGTAGATCCCCGAACAGGCGCCGCGCGAGCGTGCGACCTCCCGCAACACACGGGGGTCCTGCACGCCGGTGTCGGGGTGCAGGTTGACCATCATGCAGCGCGGGATGCGCCGCGCCACACGCACGCGCACCTGCTCCGGCCCCTCCCCGAAGATCAACAGACCGCCCACCCAATTGTCCTCAACGTAGGGCTGCGTATCATAAGTCTCGATGATCACGTTCTGGCGGAAGCGGCGGTGATCGAGGGTCACGCCACTGCGCGCGCCGAGCTGTGCGAGCGAGGCGGCGCTGGTCACGGACAACGGCATACTATCGAAGGCGCCGCGATCAAGCTGCATCAGATGCACGGGAGCGCCATGGATGGCCGCAAGGCTGTCGCGCAGGGCAGGGTCATCCAGCGGCACGATGCGGCCGTCCGGCATCCGCACCACCACCGGCGACGCGCCAGGGTCGGACGGGTCCACGTAAGAGGGAACGTAGCGCAGCAACGCGGGCGCCTGCCGCGCGGTCAGCCACGGGAAATGCGTGGTATTGCCAGTGCGTACGAACGCGTAGTGGCGGTCGCCTACCACCCCGTGCCACCCGGCGCGCGCGGCAGACGCCTCCTCGCCGGCCATCGACTTGACCGGATAACGGACGATCTGCCGCACCACACCGACAACCTCGTGGCTCCCGCGACCCATCTATGCCCCCACTTTCTTTCTGTACGTGTTAGACCACGCTCATGGCGCGCGCCTTGCCAACGCGGCGACCCGCATGCCTATGACGGACCTTGCCCGTACAGGTAGCAGCGTACGCGGTGCTGGGGTGTGACCTGCAGTAAGGGCGGCGTCTGTTCACGGCAGATCGCCATGACATGGGGGCAACGGTTGGCGAAGCGGCAGCCGGGTTGGGGGTTGATCACCGTCGGAATCTCGCCCCGCGCCTCCACCCGCTTCTTGGAGAGACCCGTGGCCGGGTCCGGTACCGCCGAGAGCAGGAGTTGCGTGTAGGGATGCAGCGGCTCCGCCATCACCTCTTCGCTGGGCGCCGCCTCCATCACATGGCCGGCGTACAGCACCAGCAGTTCATCCGCGAGGTAGCGCGCACTGGCAATGTCGTGCGTGATGTACAGGTACGACAGCCCCTGCTCCTCGCGCAGCCGCGCCATCAGGTTGAGCAGCCCCATGCGGATCGAGACGTCCAGCATGCTGGTGGGTTCGTCGGCCAGCACCACTTCGGGGTTGACCGCCAACGCGCGGGCAAAGGAGACGCGCTGGCGCTGCCCGCCCGAGAGTTGGTGCGGAAACTTGGCGGCCACCTCCTCCGGCGGGGTCAGGCCCACCGTGTGCAACAACTCGTAGACCCGCTCCCGCGCCGCGCGGCCGCCCGCCACCTGGTGGTGGATGGCCAGCGGGCGCAGGATGTGGTGCGCGACCGACTTCACCGGGTTGAGCGAGCCGAACGGATCCTGAAAGATCATCTGTACCTGGCGGCGATAGCGCAGCAGTTCGCCGCGCCGGTGCAGCATGAGCATGTCGTGTCCATGATAGAGCGCCTGCCCAGCCGTGGCGGGATACAACCCCGCCAGCAGGCGCGCGATGGTGCTCTTGCCGCTGCCGCTCTCGCCCACCAACGCCAGGATCTGCCCGCGGGCGAGGGTGAAGCTGACGTCCTCGACGGCATGCACGAAGCGGCGCTCACCGCCCAGCCCGAACGGTCCGCCCCCACCGGCGGGAAAGAACTTGCTGAGGCCGCGCACGTCGAGCACGAGATCGGGAGACGTCGGCGCCATGACGAGGTTAGGAGAAGGCGGCATGTGTCCCCCCATCGTCCGCACCCGCGAGGTGGCAGGCGGCCCAGTGGCCCGACGTCACCTCACGCAACGGCGGATAGGTCCGCTGGCACACGTCCATCACATGTACGCAGCGCGGGGCGAAGCGGCAGCCGGGCGGTGGCGTCACCAGATCGGGCGGCGTGCCGGGGATGCCCTGCAGTTTCTTCTTCGCGCCCTTGATGGAGGGGAAGGAACTCATCAAGCCCATCGTATAGGGGTGATACGGACGCTGGAATAGCTCCGCCGCCGGCGCCAGCTCGACGATGCGTGCGGCGTACATGATGGCGATGCGCGTGCTGAACTCGACCAGCAACGAGAGGTCGTGGGTGATGAACAGCACCGAGAAGCCGAACTGGCGCTGCAACTCCTCGATCTGCTGCAAGATGTCGCGCTGCACCACCACATCGAGCGCCGTGGTCGGCTCGTCCATGATGATCAGCTCGGGATTGAGCGCCAGGGCCATGGCGATCACGGCGCGCTGGCGCATGCCACCGGAGAGCTCGTGGGGGAAGCTCTTGAGACGCCGCGGCTCGATGCCGACGAGGGTGAAGAGCGCGGCGGCGCGCTCCAGCGCCTGGCGCTTGCTCATGCGCTCGTGCGCCCGGATCGTGTCGGTCATCTGCGCGCCCAGGGAGATGACGGGGTTGAGAGAGTTCATGGCGCTCTGGAAGACGATCGAGGCTTTGCGCCAGCGAAAGTCCTGCAAGCCGGCGCGGTCCAGCGCCAGCACGTCGCGCGCCTGGAACAGCACCCGGCCGCCGCTAATCTGGCCGGGCGGCTTGATCAGGCGCAGCAGGGCGTGGGCGATGGTGCTCTTGCCGCAGCCCGACTCGCCGGCCAGGCCGAAGACCTCGCCCCGCGCGAGGGAAAACGAGACATGGTCGACGGCGCGGGCCGGGCCGCGCGGCGTCAGATAGTCCACCGTCAGGTCACGCACGTCGAGCAAAGAACCGGTCGTCCCGGCCTCGGCGCCGGCCTGTGGCGTCGAAGCAACCGTGCTCACCGCGCCACCCCCGCCTCTACTGACGCGGTGGCTTGAGCAGTTTTGCGGTATGCCCGGCTAACCTTGACAATGCGTAGGCGCGGGTTACTGATGGCGTCGATGCCGTAGTTGACGAACACACAGGCCGTCACCGTGAGGGCGATAGCCAGTCCTGGGAACGCGAAGTCCCACCAGGCTCCATCTTGCAGCGCCGAGAATTGCTGCGCGTTGTAGAGTGTCGTCCCCCAACTTACCGTGGTGGGGTCGCCGAGACCGAGAAATTCTAGCGCCGACTCGGCGAAGATCGCGCCGATGACCGAGAAAATGAAGCTCGAGGCAATCAGACTAATCATGTTGGGTAAGATCTCACGGAAGACGATACGCCAGGTCGACTCGCCGCTGATATAGGATGCCTGCACAAAATCGCGACCCCGCAGGGAAAGCGTCTGGCTGCGCAAGACACGCGCGCCCCACGCCCAGCCGGTGACAGAGATGACCAAGATGATCGCCAGCGGGCCAGTCAACGGCAAGTACGCCGAGACCACGAGCAGCAGTGGAAGTTGCGGTATGACCAGGAAGATGTTCATCACCACGCCCAGCGCGTCGTCGAGCCAGCCTCCGACGTAGCCCGCGATCATCCCGACGACAATCGAAAGCGCCGTCGTCACGAGCCCCGTAACCGCGCCGATGGCGAGCGAAACGCGTGCGCCGTAGACAACCTCGGCGAAGACGTCGATGCCGGCGTAATCCGTCCCGAAGGGATGAGCGGAGCTTGGCGCCAGGAAGCGCGCCCCTGAATACGAGGTTGGATCGCTTGAGGTGAGGAGCGGGGCAAAAATGGCCGCCAGGACGAAAATGACCAAGATGACACACCCCGTGGCGGCGAGAGGATTAGTCAGCAGCAGCTTGAGCCACAGCGGCAAGCTGACGCGCCGGCGCCGGGCGGGCAGGGCTAGCATCGGCGCCGGCGCCACCGTCGACCCGACGGCCGGACCCGGCGCCAACTCTTCCTCCCCAGGGCGCCGGTTGCCCGTCGCATTCCCGAGTTGCATGATTCCTCCTCTACTAGGCCGAGCGGACGCGCGGGTCGAGACGCGCATAGAGCAAGTCGGCAATAAAGTTGGCCATGAGCATAGCCACGGTGATGAACAGGAACAGGGCCTGCATCAATGGATAGTCGTGCGCCTCCACGGCGCTAAACAACGCGTAGCCGACGCCCTGATAAGAGAAGACCGACTCGATGAGGATGAGGCCCGTCACCACGTAGCCGAGCGAGATGGCAAAGCTGGTGATCTGTGGGAGCAAGGCGTTGCGAGCCGCGTACATATACATAACGCGCTGGTTGTTGAGCCCTTTGGCCTGGGCCATGGTCACGTACTCCTCGGAGAGCGTGTTGATCATCACGTTGCGCATCCCCAGCAGCCATCCGCCGATCGAGGCCAGCATAATGGCGACAAGGGGCAGCGCGGCGTGCCAGAGCACATTCACAAAAAAGGGCGCGTTGAATCCGGCATGGACGAGGTCGGGGTCATAGTTATGGTTGAGGGGGAACCAATGTACGACGAAGCCAAAGGCAAAGAGGAGGAGCAGGGCGGCGAAGAACGGCGGGAAGGAGTAAACAAACATGGTGAAGGGCGTTAGCAAGGTATCGACGATCCCACCGCGTCGCCAGGCGGCGACGATGCCGAGCACGGTTCCGATGGCGAAGGCGAGGACCGTCGACACCCCGGCCAAGAGCAAGGTCCATGGGATGGTCTGTCCCAGGATCACGCTGACCGGCGTCGGATATTGGCTGTACGAGGTACCGAAGTTGCCGTGGCTGATGTTGCCAAGATACTGCATGTATTGCACAAAGAGGGGCTCTTTCGATCCGCCGAGCGCGATGCGTAGTGAGTCGAGCAGATGCGGATTATTGGCCAACTCATTGTGGTGTTGCGCCGCGAAATAGTCGACGGGGCTACCAGGCATAAGACGCGGCAGGAAAAAGTTGAGCGTGACTGACGCCCATAAGGCGACGAGATAGAATCCGATGCGCCGGTACAGATAACTCATGCGGAAGATCCTTCTGTACCTACCTAGAGTGTACAGGCTCGACTCTCGCGTGATGAAGAAAAGAGAGCAGGACGGCGCCACGGTGAGATCACTCACCCCGGTGCCGTCCCGCTATACCACTACATCACGGGATGAATGTGGGTCAGGACGTACACGCGGTCGGGATAGTCATTGGCCGATCCGCGCACATAGAAGTTTTGTTGCGTTGGCCAGCCTGTGAAGTTGCGCGTGCTATAGGTGTACCAGTCGGCGCTGTACATGATCGGGATGAACGGCATCTGCTGTAGCTGTATCATCTCAATCTTATCCATAAGCGCGTGCTGCTTCTGCACGTCAGTCGTGGCGCGGAACTGGGCCAGCAGGTTCGTCGCCTGGGAGTTGACATAGCGCTCCCAGTTAGTCTGCCCGTTCAAGCTGGCGTCAGTACCAGTCGGCGTGAACGACTGCTGCGACATGTAGCCGTAATAGTTGTAGTATGGCGAGATGCCAAAGTTGGTCCAGTGAATGTGCGCGTCGAGCAGGCCTTCCTGTGACTTGATGAACCATACGGGCTGATCCAGACCCTTGAAAGAGGCATCGATGCCGATCGCCTTGAGGTTCTTGACGATGATGTTGCTTGAGAGCACCCAGTCCGACCAACCGCTCGGCACACTGAGTTGCACACTGACCTTACCGCCATGCGGGTCCATCAGTTGGCCGCCTTGCATTTTGAAGCCCAGGCTCTTTAGCAGCGCGGACGCTTTGGTCGGATTGTAGCTCGAGAGCTGGTTGTCGAGGTTGTCAAGGCTGTGGTCATACCAGGACGCGTACGGAAGCTTGATCCCTATCGCATCGGCGGGCAGCTCATAGCCGTTCTCACCGATTTGTGAGACCGCATTGCGATCAATAGCCATACTGACCGCTTGGCGGAAACCGGTCAGACTATAGGGATACTTCTGGTCGTTGAACCAGAGGCCAAGGGGATTCTGATTGTCGAAGTAGTAATGGAAGTGAGCAGGGTCCTTGGCCACGTAGACCTTCTGAATGTCTGGAACGAAGTTCCCCGTCCAGTCCTGTTGGCCGGCCTCCATGGCTGTGTTAGCGCCGTTGTTATCGATGTAGTTCGGCACCTTGATGCCGTCGTAGCTGAGCTTCTGCCAGTAATACCTGTTCTTGAGCAGATAGAATTCCTGGCTGGTGAAGTTGCTCACGTTGGCGAATGGCCCGGTTCCGACAGGGTTCGGATTGGCAAAGGAGCCTGGGTCCTTGACCTTTGACCAAATGTGCTGGGGCAGAATCTTGATATTGGTGCTCAGCACGTTCGGCAGAATGGTCGTGTCGAGTGTGGCAAAATGGAACGCGACTTGATACGGGCCCATCGCGGTCACCGAGGAGAGGATGTGGCCGCCCCAGAGGCCATTTTGGTCGGCCGCGGCGTGCGTTTTACCGTAGTTGAACGTAAAGGCCACATCGGCCGAGGTCATGGGAACGCCGTCGGAGAACCTGACGCCGTGGCGCAGGTTGACGAGCAGGGTCCTGTTTCCGTTAGCCCACTGGTAGCTCGTCGCCAGCCAGGGATAGGTGTGGCTACCGCGGACGGGCGTAATGATCATGAGCGGTTCATAGATGGCGCCAAGAGTCCAGTCGGCCGCATTGGCGTTGAAAGGATTGAAATTGCGCGTGAAGCCAGTAGCGTTCTGGGTTAGATTCGAGACAAGGTAGATGGGGTTCGCCGCCTTGGCGGCGGGCATCGGGTTGAATGCGGAGGGAACGAGGGCGACGGTGAGAGCAACAGCGCCGAGCAGTGCGGGCGCGATCGTGCGGGCGCGCATCTTAAAGCTCATCATTTGCGGTCCTTCTTTGTGAACATGGTACATGCCGTAGTAGTCCAAAACGTGGATGCAACAAGGGCTGGTCATGATCCGAAATCTTTGGATGACCTATATCCGCCTTACCGAACCACCCCCTCTCGCCTTCTACGCCCTCATCGCCGACTGGCGATGTACGGCGCTTATCGTATATGTCCAGTACAGAACCCGTAGCGTGATATTGTAGTGGAAAGTATCATAGGCGTGTACTCTTGTCAACACGCACAGGATTTCCGGATTTCCGTTGTGATCGAAATGATTGACGGCGATCGGGGAAGTCCTTTATGATCATGGAAGGGCATCGGTGCGCACATCATCGCCGTGTCGTCGCGCGAGTCGTGAACGTGTAGGGGGAACAGGACGTTGGCACGGATCAAGGTGGCCTATATCGGCGGCGGCAGCACGCGCGCTCCCGGCACCATGGCCTCATTCATCGACCAAGGCGCGAATTTCCAGGGTTCGGAAGTGGCGCTGATCGACCTCGACGCGGAGCGCCTGGACATCGTCAAGACCATCGCCGAGAAGATGGCGCGCTACAAGGGCGTTGACCTCACGATCACGGCGACGACCGACCGCTGCGCGGGCCTGCGCGACTGCGACGCCGTCCTGACCAGCTTCCGCCCCGGCGGCTTCGCGGCCCGCTACCTCGACGAGAGCATCCCGCTCAAGCACGGCGTCATCGGTCAGGAGACGCAAGGGCCCGGCGGCTTCTTCATGGCGCTGCGCTCCATCTACGCCATGCAGGGTATCGTCGCCGACATGGAGGTGGTGTGCCCGCGGGCGCGCCTCTTCAACTACACCAACCCCATCAACATCGTGTCCGAGGCGATCACCCACCACAGCGCCATCCCCACCGTGTCGCTCTGTGAGGGACCGATCATCTTCCCGCGCCACCTGGCCACGGCGGCCGGCCTCGATCCTGACCGCGTCGACGCCGTGATGATCGGGCTCAATCATGGCTGCTGGAGCGTGCGCCACCTCTACGACGACGAGGACATGCTCCCCCTGGTCCGCGACGCCTACGGGCGCAAGAAGGACGATCCCGCCGCCAATGCGCACGACCTGCGCATGCTCGAACTGGCGGTCACGATGGGCTGCCTCCCGGCCGATTATTTTCAATACTACTATTTTAAGGACGAGATCCTGGTCGAGTTACAGGCCAAGCCGACCACGCGCTCACAGGACATCACAGCCTCCGTGCCGGATTACTGGACGCACTACCGTGAACAGGCCGCATCGGACATTCCGGAGTTGGACCCCCGGCGCTCACGCGGCGGCATCCACGAACTGGAGTTGGCCATCGATGTGATGGACGCCATCTACAACGATCGCCAGGAGGTTTGGCCCGTCAACGTAACCAACCGGGGCGCCATCGCGGATTTTCCAGATGATTTGGTCGTGGAAGTCCCTGGCTTCGTGGATCGGAACGGGGTGGCGCCCATCGTACAGGGCCATCTGCCGCGTCAGGTCACGGGCCTTGTCAAGATGCTCGGCGACTACCAGGCGCTGGCCGCCGAGGCCGCGTGGAGTGGGACGCGCGCCGAGGCGATCAGGGCGCTGGCCAGCAACCCGTTGGTCTTCTCGCTGCGTAAGGCCGAGGCGATCTACGACGAGATGGCCGCCGCGCTGAAGGAGTATCTGCCGGCGCGCCTGCTACAGTAAGCGGTGAGCGCGGGGGCAACCCACGAACGCTGTCCACAACCCCATGTCGTGAAGGGAACACACTGTGCGACTTAACATCGTCGACGACTATGACGCGCTGAGTCGGGCCGGGGCCGCTCTAATGGCGGACCTGATCGCCGCTAAGCCGGCCGCGGCGATCATACTGGCGACGGGCGAAACGCCGATGGGCGTTTATCGCGAGGTGGCCGCGTTGCGGCAGCGCGCCCAGCTCGACGCCTCGCGCCTGCGTATTTTCCAACTCGACGCCTACATGGGCCTGGGACCGGACGATCGCCGCTCACTGTACGGTTGGATGCGGCGGTCGTTCCTCGATCCGCTCGGCGTGCCTGACGCCAACGTGGTACGTTTGCCCGGCGACACCCCAGACCCGGAGGCGGCGTGCGCCGCCTATGACGCGGCTGTGCAAGCGGCCGGTGGCATCGATCTCGCGGTGCTCGGCCTGGGTCCGAACGGCCACCTGGGCTTCAACGAACCGCCGGTCGATGCCGCCGCTCCCACCCGTGTGGTCGCATTGACGCCCACCAGCATAGAGAGCAACGCGCGCTACTGGGGCGGACTGGACGACGTCCCGCGCTACGCCCTGACCGCTGGTATGAGCGTCTTGCTCGCCGCGCGGCAAACGCTCCTGGTCGTGTCAGGCGCGCACAAGCGCGCGATCTTGCACCGTGCCGTTGAGGGGCCGATCACCCCCGACGTCCCGGCTTCCTACCTGCGACAGGCGGACAACGTCACGATCCTGGCGGACAAAGCCGCCTGGGGCGAGTGAGAGAGGAACCTGCGACTGCGGTCGCATGGCAAACAACGGCGACTGCGGTCGCGGGACGACTTTCGACTTTCGACTTTCGACTAGGGGGCTATCAGTGACCTACGTCCTGGGCGTCGACGCCGGGAATACGAAGACGATCGCGCTGGTGGCCGGTCATGACGGCGCTATCGTAGGCGCGGGGCGCGGCGGCTGCGGCGACATTTACGACACCACGCACGTCTACGGCGACCGTTCGCCTGCGGCGGTGGCCGCCGCGGCTCTCGCATCCGTGGAGGGCGCCATCAGAGACGCGTTGAGCGAAGCGGGCGTCGCCCCATCCGCTCTGGAGGCCGGGGCGTTCAACATGGCGGGCGCGGACTGGCCGGAAGATTACGACTACCTGCGCGCGGCCATGGAGCGGCGCGGATTCGGGCGTCGCGTCGTGGTCGTCCACGACTCCATTGGCGCGCTGCGCGCCGGTTCGCCGGACGGGACGGGCGTCGCCGTGGCCTGCGGGACCGGCGCCGCCATTGGCGCGCGGGCTCCCGACGGACGCGTCTGGCACACGAGCTTCTGGCAGGAGGCGCAGGGTGGGCACGAGCTGGGCAAGAAGACACTGCGCGCTGTCTACCGCGCCGAACTCGGCATCGATCCACCGACGACGCTGACCCGCCGCGTGCTGGACTTTTATGACCAACACGGCGTGAAAGATGTGGAGGACGTGTTGCGCCTGTTTACGGCCCGCGAGGGCGCGCCGCCCCGCGACGTCCACAGGTTGGCGCCCTTGCTGCTGGACGAGGCCCAGCGCGGCGACGCTACCGCGCGACGCATCGTGCGGGCTCAGGGGCGCGGACTAGGCGACTACGCCCTCGTGGCGGCGCGACGAGTGGGCGTCGAGGGGACGCCTTTCACATTGGTGTTGACAGGCGGTGTGCTGCGTGAGCCCTCGTCTTTGTTGATGGAGGCCATCATCGCGCGCGTGCGCACGACCTGCCCCGCTATTCAACCCGTCCAGAGCCGCTTCGAGCCCGCTGTCGGCGCCCTGCTATTGGCGCTGGAGGCCGGGGATATCACGATCGACGAGCCGCTGTTGGAGACACTGACGGCCACGCTGCCGCCGCCGTCCTTTTTCGCGACGCACGGACGTGAGAGAGAGCCCAGCGTGACGCCCGGAGTTGGCCTGTGAGCGGGGATAGACGTGCGGTGTACCTTGGCGTCGATGGAGGGTTTTCCGGGACGCGCGCGTTGCTGATCGACGGGGACGGCCGGGCGCTGGGCTATGGCCGCGGCGGCAACGCGAACCACCAGGGCGTGGGGTTGAACCGCGCGCTGCGCAACGTCGCCACAGCTGTCGAGGAGGCGTGCGCCGTGGCCGAACTCCCCGCGACGGCCATCGCCGACGCCCACTTCGCGCTCAGTGGTGACGACGTGGACGACGACCACGAGAAGCTGACCGGTGGCCTGGCGCGGGTGTGGCCCGATCTGCGCTTCACTTTGAGCAACGATGTGTGGGCCGGCCTGCGCGGCGGTTCCACGAGCGGGATCGGCGTGGCGGTGAACTGCGGCAGCGGAACCGGCGCCGTTGGCCGCAATAGCCGTGGCGACGCCGTCATCATTCCCGACAATGGCTACAAATTGGGCAGTTCGGGCGGCGGCGGCCAGATCGCGACCGATGCGGTGCGCGCCGTGGTGCGCGCGTGGGACGGGCGGGGGGAGCCAACCTGCCTCACGCACGCTGTCCTAGCCATCACCCGTCAGCCGGACGTGCGGGCGCTCTACCTGGCCATCTACCGTGGCCGCGTGCCCAAGGCGCGCCTGCGCTCCGTCACACCCCTCGTGTTGCGGGCGGCGGCGGGGGGCGACGCGGTGTCGATTAACATTCTCCGCCGCATCGGGGAGGAGATGGGCGTGGCGGCGGCGGCCGTGGCGCGGCGTCTGGGCATGCAGCGAGAGGCGTTCGCTTTCGTCCTGACGGGAGGGACGATCCGCACGTTGCGTAGTGTCCTCGTCGACGCCGCTGTCGAGCGCGCGCGCCGCGACGCGCCACACTGCGCGCCGACGTTGCCGCTGTTGCAGCCGGTCGCGGGGGCCGCGCTGTCGGCCCTCGACATGGCCAGCGCGCCGGTAACGGCTGGCCACTATGCTCGCCTCGTGGAGCAGGGGTACGGGTGGCATCCTGAGGAAACGTTTGACGTAGTCGATAGTCGATGGTCGATGGTCGATGGTCGGAAGTAGTTGCCTTGCAGGAGACGTGCGAGCGATTCTACGGCGCCACCATCGACCATCGACCATCGACTATCGACTAACAAAGGGGGAGCACATGGCTATGAAGATTGGCGTTATCGGCGCGGGCAGCACGTACACGCCCGAGTTGGTCGAAGGGTTACTGCGGCGACAGGAGGCCATCGGTCTCGACGAGTTGACACTCATGGACATCGACGAGGAGAAGCTCGCCGTCGTCGGTGGGTTGGCGCGGCGGATGGTGGAGCGGGCGGGGGCACCGTTCACCGTGCGCCTCACGACGGAGCGGCTGGACGCCATCCGGGGCGCCGCGTTCGTGCTGACGCAGATGCGCGTCGGCCGGCTGGCCGCGCGGCGTAAAGACGAGTTGATCCCGCGACAGCAGGGCTTTATCGGCCAGGAGACGACCGGCCCCGGGGGATTCGCCAAAGCGCTACGCACTATCCCTGTGATCCTACAGATTGCCCGCGAGATGGAAGAGTACGCGCCTGGGGCGGTCATGATCAACTTCACCAACCCCGCGGGCCTGGTGACGGAAGCGGTCCTGACGCACTCGGGCGTGAACGCGATCGGCCTCTGCAATGGTCCTCTCGGCACGCGCAAAGCCATCGTCGCCGCGCTAGGGGCGCGCGATCACGACGTGAGCATGCGCTACTTCGGGCTCAACCACCTCAGTTTCGCGGCCGACATCGCGCTCCAGGGCCGGGATGTCACCGACCGGGTGATCGAGGCGCTCGCGCGGGACGCCGACGCGACGGACGCCGCCGTGCTGCGCGCCCTGCGCATGGTCCCGTCGAACTATCTGCAATATTATTACAGAACGGCCGAGAAGCTGGAGGAGCAACGGCGCGAGGAGCGTAGCCGGGCCGAACAGGTCATGGAGATTGAGGAGCAATTGCTCGCGCTGTATCGGGACCCGGACCTGACGGAGAAGCCCGCCATCCTGGAGCAGCGCGGCGGCGCTTGGTACAGCACGGTCGCGACAGCCCTCATAGATTCGATCGCCAACAACACGGGCGATGTCCACATCGTCAACACACGCAATCGCGGCGCCATCGCCGATCTACCGCCCGAATGCGCCGTCGAGGTAGCCGCCGTCATTGATGGGCGCGGGGCCACGCCGCTTACGCAGGGGCGCCTGCCCTTACGTGTGCGCGGCCTCGTGCAGCATGTGAAGGCGTACGAACAGTTGACCGTCCAGGCGGCCGTGACCGGCGACCGTGAGGCCGCCGTCTGGGCGCTCGTCAACCATCCGCTGGTCGGGTCGCACGCTGCGGCCGTCGCGTTGGTGGATCGTTTGGTGGACGCCCACCGGGACTATCTGCCCGCCTTCGTCTAATTGGAGGTGACTATCCAGCGGCGAGATCAGGGAAGAGCGGATGACCGGCAAAGACATTCTTGAGCGCGGGAAGGATCGCCTGGCTCTGCTTCTTGAGTGTGAAGAGGTAGCCGTGCAGCCGACAGAAACGGCAGTAACCGTTTGTGCCAGATTAATCCTTGCAAGACGGTGGGTAGGACTGCTCGCGATGCTCTCTCATCGTCATCTGGCGGCCCCTCTGACGAGAACTTCCCGCGTTAATGTCCGCGCGGCTACCGTCGCCGCACGACGTCGACGCGGATGGCTGTCGCAATATGCGGGTACGCGAGCTAACAAGCATAGGCTCATTCACGATGCCCCTTTTAAGCACGATGTGAAGTGGCATAGGTCGGTACCTCGCGGTACTCTC
>JAABUZ0100006920.1_pt1 | contig 13931 bp, 14 predicted proteins | sample 5562091 | NCBI WGS metagenome assembly JAABUZ01 (sample SAMN12813069, study PRJNA571459) | rock metagenome | isolation source: Antarctica rocks | place: Antarctica: Victoria Land, Linnaeus Terrace sud | collected 2015-12-21 | reverse complement strand
TGCCGGGCGTGCTTGGCAATGTGGATTCCACGCGAAACGAAAGTTTCAGCGACGAGAACCAGGGTTTATTGGATTGCCCGCAGTACACCAGACCAGCGGAGTTTCGCGGTTGGAAGGTGCCCGAAGTGCTGTTGGGCGGTAATCATGAAGAAATTAGGCGTTGGCGTCGGGCTGCGTCGCGCCGGAAAACAGAAAAATCGCGTCCTGATCTCCTCATCGGGCGCGAGATAAGGCAGATTTAGACTTTTATGCAGAACGCTCTTGTCAGCAAATTTATCAGTAAGCACGCTCGCGCTACGCCTCATCCGGAGTTTCGACCGGGCGATACGATTCGCGTGCATGTGAAAATCCGGGAGGGCGATAAAGAGCGTCTGCAGGCGTTTGAAGGCACCGTCATTGCCCGCAAGAATACCGGGATGGGACAGACCATCACGGTTCGTAAGGTCAGCTTCGGGCAGGGAGTGGAGCGCATATTCCCGATACACGGGCCGGTGATTGACCATATTGATCTGGTTCGTACGGGCCGGGTGCGTCGCGCAAAGCTTTATTACCTTCGTGGTCTAAAAGGCAAAGCCGCGCGTCTTCGCGAACGCGAGTAACTGGTTTTTACTTACCGCGCTTGTGGCCAAAAAGAGCGCTGTTCCCGGAAAACGCCGGTCGTCCTTTCGTTGCCTGAGCTCTTATGAGCGGGAAGCTCGAGAGAGCGGCTTCGCCTGTATTGCCGGAGTCGACGAAGTAGGTCGGGGCTGTTTGTTCGGCCCGGTCTTCGCGGCGGCGGTTGTCTTAAATCCTCTGCATCCCATTACCGGCCTCGGTGACAGTAAGACCATCGATGCGGCTCAACGCGAGAGCTTGGCCGCGCAAATTAAGTCTCGCTGCATAAACTGGGCCATCGGGGGAGCCGATGTTTTTGAGATTGATCAGATCAACATTCATCAAGCATCCCGTCTCGCGATGCGCCGCGCCGTGGAAGCGCTTTTCGTCAGGCCCGATTACCTGCTGATCGACGCCGTTACGATTGATCTGCCGATTGAGCAATTATCATTAATCAAGGGCGATGCGCGTTGTCGCGCGATTGCCGCGGCATCTATCATCGCCAAAGTTCATCGCGACGCCTGCCTGCGGCATTGGCACCAAATTTTTCCTGAGTACCATCTTGCTTCCAATAAGGGCTATTCAACATCAGATCACCTGGGTGCTCTCCGTCAGCATGGCCCCACGCTTCTTCATCGCTTCAGCTTCGAACCGGTCCGCGCGGCGAGCGCCGCAGTACACTGGACTGGCTACTTGAGTCAAACGCGGGGTGAGCTTCCCCCCACTTTTCTTCCAGGAACTTCGGCGTGAAAACATCCATCTCTACGCGGCAAAGTTCCACGCCGCTGGATAGAACCCGCGTTTTTATGACATGGCATCGCCGCATCTTAGGCTTTTGTCTAGTGATCTTCGCCTTTGAGCTAGGCGTGTTTCTCCTGGTATTCCCTTGGCTTAACAATTGGGACTTAAGCTGGATACCGGTACACTCGCCGAAGTTGGCGGATCTCTGGACGAGCCGTTACTTTCGCGGCGCGCTGAGCGGTCTGGGTCTCCTGAACATCTACATTGCGCTCGCCGAGCTTTTCAAGCAACTCAAACAAGCCTTCGGACACAAGTAACGGCCATTACTGTTCCTGTATAGTTTTGGATAACTGGTAATCACTCGTTAACTGTCTGTAACAGCATTCCCCGGCTTTTTTGCCCGACATAGACACTGTTGTTGCCGCGTGGCGCAGGTTGGTCATATACTTGCAAAATTGCTGGATTACAAGTGTATGCAAAAGTCCGGGCTACCAGTTACTAACGACAGTCGACCCTCTTTTCGTCCAACCTTCTTGAAGTGCATATTGCTCTTAGTAGCTGGCTGTCTTGGGCTGCCAGCCGAGGATGCCGTGTTAGTCGTCAATGTGAAAAACCCGCAGGGTCGGCCCATTGCAGGCGTCCAACTCAGCACGGAAGGAGATGGCTCAATAGGTCCTCCGACGGATCGTGCCGGCAAAACCCGCATTCGCCTAGCGCCGCAAACCCGCGTAAAGAGTTCGGTTTCTCTGTTGATCGTAGAACCAAATAATCTGGTCTTCATCTCGCCGTGGGATAACCGCGCGCAGGTTCCGTCCTATGAGAACGAAACAGAAAATTTTGTTCCTGTCGTACTGGCCAAGCGAAATGACCGAGCGCTGCTTGAAAATGGAACCGCGCTGATTGCCATCGCAGCTCAAATCAACAAAGCGAGTGCGCCTGCGGCGGCAACTCCTTCCGCAGTGACAGTTGCGCCCGTGCCGACAAACAGGGGAAACAGTAAGGAGCAACAGAAGGAAGCATTAGCCCAAGTTGCCAAGAACTTTGGTCTTCCGCCTGAGGATGTAAAGAAAGCGATCAGTGGATTGCAAACCGACGATCCCTTTGGGAAAGCTCAGATTGCCCTATTTAAAGGAAATTACGCTGAAGCAGAAAGCGGGTTCTCGAGCTCATTGGAAGCAAGAAAACAAGAACTCGAACAAGATAAAGCTCGCATGGTGGACGCTGCTTTCTTCTTAGGTGATTCTTTGCTGTGGCAGGCAAAGTATACGGAAGCGGTGAAAGCATTCCAGCAAGCGCTGGCCGTCATTCCAGATCATTCCCCCAGTCTTAAAGGACTTGGGATGGCTTTAACACAAGTAGGCGATTACGTCAATGCAGAGCCTCTTACACGGAAAGTATTGGAGTACGACCAGAAAACGTTCGGGCCGAACCACATCCTAGTAGCCGGTGACCTGATGAGTCTAGCTGGGGTACTTGAACCTAAAGGCATGAAGAAAACCTCGGTGGAAGCTGAGGATCTGCTAAATCGATCTTTAATGATTTGTGAGCGGCTTCCTGATCGAAATGATCCAAACATTTTGAGGATAAAATTTCTTGATCTTATTTCTCTTGGACGACATTACGAAAACAGCGGTGACCTAAGTCGCGCTGAACAATCGTACCGTCGCATTATAGACATGCCCGAGACAGCGTCGAGCAAGGTTGCTGAGGATTACTTAGTGGGCTTACTCGATTTAGCGAACGTTCTTCAAAAAACGACGCAAACTGCTGAAGCCGAGTCGCTCTTACGGAAAGCACTTGAGATTGTACAACAGCAGGCACCGACAGGTTCTTCTCTACACGGCACGATTTTGACAGGTTTAGGCACAATACTCTTTAAACGATGGAGCTTGACTGAGGCGGAATCTTGTTGGCGGCAGTCACTGAGCATTTATGAAAAGCAATACGGACCGGACCACCTCTTCGTGGATACAACAGTACAGTCCCTCGGCGTAGTGGTCTGGCTTGAGGGTGATTACAACCAAGCTGAGTCGCTTCTACGCAAAGCGCTTGCCATGCAGCAGAAACGACTAGGTCCGGATGATCCCGACGTGGCCACAACCACACGATTGCTAGGCACAGCACTGGAGCGCAAAGGTGATGTTTTGTCTGCAGAAAAGTTTTATCGTCGAGCATTGGACATTCAGGAACGAAAATTAGGACCGGAACATCCAGATCTGATGGACACCCTAGTGGCTCTCGCTGTGATACGACGGAAAGGGGGCGACATAGAAACTGCCGAGCAACTGGGAAATCGCGCGCTGGCTATCGCGAACAAGACGCGAAGCACAGATGAGCTAACGTTTGCTTACGTGCAAATGGAACAGGGTGAAACACTGCGCGTGAAGGGGGAGTACAATCGAGCTGCACCGCTGCTGCGCAATGCCCTGACTATTCGCGAAAAACACTACGGACCGTCCATTCCTCCAGTAGCTTCGCCATTGCTTTATCTTGCGAAACTACTTGGATCGGAGAATGACTACACAGGTGCGGAGCCTCTAGCCCGTAGGGCAATAGACATCCGAGAAAAAATTCTCGGAAAGGATCATCCGGACGTGGCATCGGGTCTCGCCGCTTACGCCGTGCTGCAAAGCAGAAAGGGAGATTGTGCGGCGGCAAAACCTTTCTATGAACGCGCTCTGGCGATCAGGCAAAAGGCATTCGGCGCTAACGATCCCAGAACAGAGTACATCCGGCATAATCTCGATCAGTTGACAAAAGCACTAACAACTTCAACGTGTGTCAGAAGCGCGCCGTTTGAATAGCTGTATATTGACTCGCTGATGGCAGTGGCATGAGCTCGACACCAATTCCGGCAGTTCCAAAAGTATTTATTAGCTACAGTCATGATTCTGCCGCCCATCAGGAGCGTGTGCTCGCGCTGGCTGATCGCCTCAGCAATGATGGCCTGGACGCTGTCCTTGACCAGTACCATCCAGCGCCGCCGGAAGGCTGGCCGCGCTGGATGGATCAACAGATCAAGGATGCGGATTTCGTTCTGCTGGTCTGTACTGAAACCTATTTGCGGCGCGTCGAGAGACGCGAACAACCCGGCAAAGGTCATGGCGTCCTTTGGGAAGGGAACCTGATCTACCAACATCTCTACAATGCCGGAACGACGAATACAAAATTTATCCCGGTGTTATTTGAAAGCGCGAGTTCCTTGCACATACCCCTCCCTCTACAGGGAGTCACTTGTTATCATCCGGAAACCGATGATGGCTATGAACAACTCTACCGCCGCCTTACGAATCAGCCTCTTGACATAAAGCCGAAACTGGGAGTGCTGCGGAGTCTCCCGCCGCGTGCTCGGATCACAGAGGCAGGGCCGCTCACGCCGGTAAAAGAAGCAGCAGGAGCTGGCGCTGTAGGGAATAACAAAGTGCCTTGGCTCCGTCGTGTTCTTCTGGCCGGGCTGGTGATTCTGATTCTTGCGCTGGTTAGCTATGCAGCGTGGAAATATAGGGCAAGCAAGCCGAGCGACCCGGCGGTTTATCGGGTGCGCGTGATCGTGCTGAGTCCTCAGAACATGCCCATCAACGATGCGAAGGTCACTTCGTCCATGGGCGGAGAACCGATGAAAGTGGAGGGCGGTTGGCAGTTTGTCATTCCATCCGAAAGCAAGCCGAAAAACGGCAAACTGACGGTCTATGCCGACGTGCCGAACGCATTTCTACAAGGGATGCAAAATGTCCTGTTAGGCGAAGATCGCGCTCCCACCGCAACCGTGCAACTGGCATCACGTCCCGTCGCACGGATTCGCGGCATAGTAGTGGATAAGGCGCTTCGGGCTATGGCGGGTACGCAGGTGAGCATTGTTGGCTATGGGTCCGAGGCAGTGACAACGCAAGGGGACGGAAGCTTTTCTTTATCGGCCCATTCAGCCGATGGACAGCAGGTGCAACTGCACGCCGAGAAGTCCGGCTATAAAGCGCTCAATCAGTGGTATTCAGCGGGAGACACGTCCGCCACGGTAGTTCTTGAGCGGCGATGAACATGACCTCATTCCTTTCGGCCTCTTACTCTTTCGGTTGGGAGATTTCACCAAGAGCGGCGCGGGTGATGCGAAGGTAATCATCCGGCTTTAGCAGGATCTGCGTTCCCCGCATCCCGGCGGAGATGGAAATCAAATCAAAAAGAATCACCGTCTCGTCCAAAAAAACTGGATAATCCTTTTTCCCTGCCAATGCTGTGACTCCGCCGCGAATGTAACCGGTTAACGGCTGCACTTCTTTCAACGGGGCAAGCTCCATCTTTCTGTCACCAGCCAGTTTAGCCAATGCTTTCAGGTCCAACTCCGTGTTTCCCGGTATAACGGCCAAACAAACACCGATCCGCTCTCCCTTGACAACCAGCGTTTTGAATACCTGCTCTGCCGGAAGGCCGACTTTGTCAGCCACGGTTTCAGCGCTCAGATCGTCCGGATCTACTTCGTATTCGCGCAGCTCATAGGGAATACCAGCTTCATCCAGCAGACGCGCCGCGTTGGTCTTCATTTCACATCACGTCGAACTTGATGCCCTGCGCGAGCGGGAGCTCCGCTCCGTAGTTGATGGTGTTCGTCGCCCGCCGCATGTAAAGCTTCCAAACGTCGGAACCCGACTCGCGGCCGCCGCCGGTCTCTTTTTCACCGCCGAACGCGCCGCCGATTTCCGCGCCGGAAGGTCCGATGTTCACGTTGGCAATGCCGCAATCTGATCCATTGGCCGACAGAAACTGCTCGGCTTCGCGTAGATCGGTGGTAAAGATGGAAGAAGCAAGACCTTGCGGCACATCGTTGTGCAAGCGCAGGGCTTCTTCAAACTCCTGGTAACGCATCACGTAAAGGATCGGCGCAAAGGTCTCGCGTCTGACGGTGTCAGTCTGGGTCGGCATCTCCACCAGAGCTGGCCGCGCATAAAAGCCTTCGGAAGCTCCCTCGCAATGAGCGCGCGCGCCTCCCGTCGTTTGCCCGCCTGCCTGCTTCACTTCCAGCAAGGCTCGTTGCATTCCTTCAAAAGCTTGTCCGTCAATCAACGGCCCAACCAAAGTAGCGTCGTGACGCGGATCACCAATCGTTACTGAACAATAAACGCTCTTGAGCCGGGTGATGAAATCGTCATAAATCTCGTCATGCACGAATACTCGCCGTAGCGTTGTGCAGCGTTGACCCGCGGTTCCCATGGCTGAAAAGGAAACAGCGCGCAGCGTCAAAGGAAGGTTTGCGGAAGGGCAGACGATGGCGGCATTATTGCCGCCGAGTTCCAGAATGGATCGTGCAAAACGGGCAGCCAGTTTAGGGCCGACGCGCCGCCCCATTTCGGACGAACCCGTCGCTGATACCAAGGGAACACGAGAATTATCGACAAGCGCTTCACCGACTTCCCGCTTCCCAATCAGAATCGATGATAGTCCCGCGGGAGCATCGCCGAACTTCCGGCAGGCGCGTTCCCAGAGGGCTCCCACGGCTAACGCGCACAGCGGTGTTTTTTCCGACGGCTTCCAAACAATTGAGTTGCCGCAGACTAGGGCAAGCGCCGCGTTCCACGCCCAGACCGCCACGGGAAAGTTAAAGGCTGAGATGATGCCGGTAACCCCAAGCGGGTGCCAGGTTTCCATCATGCGGTGCATGGATCGTTCGGAAGCAATCGTCAGTCCGCATAACTGGCGCGATAAGCCCGCCGCGTAAGTGCAGATATCGATCATCTCCTGCACCTCGCCTAAGCCTTCGGATACAATCTTTCCCGCTTCAATCGTGACTAAGTATCCCAAAGCCTTTTTAAAGCTTCGTAGCTCTTCGCCGAGCAGCCGGACCAACTCGCCGCGCTTGGGAGCCGGTACTGTCCGCCAGTGCAGAAACGCTTCATGGGCTGCCTTAATCTCCGCTGCTGCTTGTGCGGGATCTGTCTCTCTGACTTTCCCGATTACTTCTCCTGTAATGGGAGTGCGCGTTAACAACGCGCCTGCTGCAAAGGCGTCACGTCTGACGCCCAGCTCCGTGAGTAGTTCCGCTGTTTCTTCCGCGATTGTTTTCAAACTACACCCAGGAACCAGGATGACATTTATATGTTGTCAGTCCTGGTTCCCATGGGAATGAAAGCTTAGCGGTGCCGAAATCCGCCGTAATAACCACGCCCATAGTAACCGCGACCGTAATAACCGCGCCCATAGAAGCCAGACCCGACAAAAAGCGAGAACGACGGCCCGTAGTAGTAGGGATAGTAGCCTGGATAACCGCCGTAGTAAGGCGCGTATACCGGAGAGGGCGGAGCATACTGAACCTGTGGCGCTGGCTGATTATAAATCGGACGGTCGTATTCGTTCGGCTGCACATAGCGGAAGGCTTGTGGAGCGCGATCGGCCGCAATCGTGACCGGAGCTTCAATGCGGAACGTAAGAACCTGCTCCGGGACAATTACGCTCGGATGACCGCGCGTTAACAGAACTCCAATGGTGCCTGCTGCGGCTCCGGCGCCTGCGCCAATAGCGGCTCCCGTACCCCAACCGGCGGCGGCGCCGATGACCGCTCCCAATGCCGTGGTTCCGGCAATTGCGCCCGCATCCTGTCCCACGGAGGTCGGTCCTCGACGACTGATGAATTGAGAGCGAATCGGGATCTGCTGGCCATCGACCAGGGTCAGTTCCGTTAGCTGCACTCCCAGTCTTGATGTTCCCTCGATACGTCCTGCTTTCTGCGATTCCACGACCCGCCCCGCAACAGTTTGTCCTGGTTCAGCGACAACCACGCCGTTAATGACAAGAGGCTGCACGAGTGTTGCTGAAAATGCGTCGCCTGCTTGGTTGCGGTCGGAAGAAAGATACTGGTTCACGCGAACCGTGATGAATGTTCCGGCTGGCATGGTCAACTGCATGGGCGCGGGCGCTTGCGGCTGCTGCGCTTGCGGCGGATAGTTTTGCTGACTATAAGGAGCCTGCCCATAAGCGGGCTGATTTGCCGGATAAGCAGGCTGATTCGCCGGATACGGTGGTTGCTGCCCATACGAGGGCTGGCTATAAGCCGGTTGAGGGTTGTAATTGGAATTCGGCGCTGGAGCGCTCATCTGATCCGGCGGCGGAGGATCGCCGACCCGCCGCCAGCCGCCTGTACTCGCAGTTTGCTGCTGCAGAGGATAAACTTCTTGAGCGGACGCGAAACTGGTTGCGGCTAAAAGACCGATAGACGCATAAGATGCCGCGGTCTGAAGTGAACGGCGGTAAAAGCTTTGCATAAATTTCTGCTACTCTCGACGCTGTTCCTAATGCACGCCTCTTGCCATTGCAACTTCGATTGAAATGAGCGACTTAGAAAGCCAAGCAGCGGTTACAAATCACCGTCAGTGGTGCTTTTAAGCCAATCACTCCAACCGCTCTCGAAGGTAGTGCAGGACGGATTTCACCGCCAACGCTCCCACAATCAGCAAAGTCAAAGTCAGCGCCGTGCCTTTCAACGTCAACACCGCGAAAACAGTCAGCACAGCATAAAGGATCAGCGCTGTCCGAAGTCCGATCAGCGAGCGAGAAGGTTCGGGTGTGCTCATGGGGACGGCAGGCCGTAGCTGAAGGAAAAGGCCAGCCGCACCTGAAAGCCTTTGTAATCGGACGGCAGCGGAGGCAGCGGATTGGACATGCTGAGACCGGCGATTGCCGCCCGATCAAGCGCTTCGGAGCCGGATGCGCCAGCGGTGACCAGCTTCGGAATGCTGCCGTCGCGGCTGATAATGAATTCAATTGTCGTTCGTCCGCGCAACGCGCCCATGCGGGCGCTTTCGGGAATCACGTGCCGCCAATTAGCGCGCACGATGGCCAAAATACGAGTGAGATAAGGCCTGAAGTCAGCGCCTTGCGGGTCGCTCTGCAACTCCACGGCGGCATGGTTTCCGCCCGTATTGCCAAGGGACGGAGGGCTGCCCGGCATCGGCTCGGATGGGCTGTCATCGCTAATGGCGAGATGTCGGCCCGCGCTGTCAGGGGCACGGCTGCTGATAGCGGATTGAATGCCCGAGTTGGGCGGCCGGAGCGTTGGATGCGGGTTGGGCGGAGCATCCGAGCCGATATTCTGGAACGGAAATTCTTTTTGCGGCGGCAAAGGCGCTGCGGGCAGTTGGCCGAGAGTTCCCGGAGGTAGTTGCGCGGGTGTTTGACTGAGCGCTATCTGCGGGGCTGTGGGCGGAATTTGCGGCGCTAATTGGGCTGTCTGCCGCGGCGCAACCTGCTTCGGTAATTCAAATTTTTTGACGCTTTGTCGAGGCGTGGCTCGACGTTCCTGCTGGGCTTGGGCGGCCAGCAAATCCGCCAAATCAATACTCTTGGATAATTTCCGCCGGTTGGGAGCCTTTTGCGTCAGCACGTCGGGCGGCAAATAAAGAGGCGTGTACTTCACCATGACGCGACGTTCCGGCACGCTATGAAACGTAAAGCTTCTTAACTGAATAGCCGTCGTAAATAAAATCAGATGAATGAAAAGCGAAGCCGCGCCAATCGCCAGCCACTGGATGGGCGGACGCTCCCGGGGCAGTCCGCGCAGCAGGTCCAGTTCCGCTCCGCGTTCCTCAACTGCTTCGGTCATTGGCAAAAATGAATGAAAGAAAGACGTTCTCAGCGCGAAGAAGGTTGCCCGGCGCGTCGAATGGTACTCGCTACGATTTCGGCGTGCTTTGCTATTTTAGCAAGAATGGACTCCGCCACGCGAAGGGCATGAGTTGCCCCATACCCATCGACGCGCGGACGCGAGCGCTTACGGACACAGTCAAAAAACGAATCCAACTCCAACCGCAGCGGTTCCGCTTTTTGGACGAACAACGGTTCAAAGCTGATCGGAGACTCCTGGTTGCGCGCCACCGCCAGCCGCAAGGCGTCCTGCCGCCCGTAGTCGAGGGAGATGTACTCGCCCGGCTGAAAAAGGCGCAGTTTACGAACCTGCTCCGTGGAAACCCGGCTAGCAGTAAGATTGGCGATGCACCCCGAAGCAAAGGCCAGACGAACATTGGCGATATCGATCTTAGGCGAGAGAACCGAAATACCGGCGGCATGAACCTCGACAGGCGGTTCTTGGACGCAGTGAAGAACCAGATCGAGATCGTGAATCATCAGATCGAGCACGACATCAATATCGAGACTCCGGGGGGTAAACACGCTTAAGCGGTGAATCTCAAAAAACAGCGGAACCGTCAGAGCCTGTTCCAGCGCCGAAACAGCCGGATTGAACCGTTCGAGATGACCAACCTGGAGGATGCGCCCCCGCTTCTCCGCCAGTTGCGCCAGCCTCTCGCCCGCGGCGGATGTGCCGGCAATCGGCTTTTCAACGAGAACATCGATACCGGCCTCCAGCAAACGGCTCGTTACATCTTCATGAGTCCCGGTCGGCGTTGCCACTACTGCTGCATCAACCCTGCCGATCAACGCTGCGATGTCGGCATACGCAGGACAGCCATACTGTTGCCCCAAACTTTGGGCGCGCGCAAAATCCGTGTCAACGATAGCGACCAGTTCCACTTCATCGAGTTGGCTAAGGACACGGGCGTGATTGCGTCCAAAAGATCCCACGCCGATGACGGCAGCGCGAACACGGCTCATACTTTTTGTTCCCACGGCGGATAGGCAATTACCGCGATATTCGCCCCATTCGCTTTTTGGAGAAAATCTTTTTTATCGAGCAGCAAAGTACGCCCGGCATCAATCGCCAGCGCGGTTGTCTGTGTTTCCACCATCGTCTCGACGGTAGCCGGTCCCACCACGGGAACATCGAAAAGCAAATGCGCGCGCCCATGGGATGCTTTCACCAGTCGTAACGGCTTCCCGCCTGTCAGTCCGGCAGCCCTGCGCAGCATGGCATCCGTTCCCTCCATGGCCTCAACGGCCACGCATGCTTTCTCGCTGATGGCAACGCTCTGCCCCACATCCGCCGAAGCCAGAACGGAGGCAAGTCGGCGGCCATAACGGATATCCGCTTCTTCCTCTTTGGACGGCTTGCGTCTGGTCAGCACTCCTTCCGGCGCCAGCAGATCTTTCAGCAAACGGGTGGAATCAACCAACTCAATGCCTTCTTCGCGAAGCGCCTCCCCCACTCCTCCAATCAGCGCCGCCGTGTTCTTTTCTTTAAGAGAAGTGAGCAGTTTGAACAAGCGCCAATCCGGTTTAACCGAGGAAAAGAGACTGACGTGTTTCACCTGGCCTGTCATCATGACCTCCGTAACGCCCTCGCGCTTCAGAACGTCGATGAGCTTCCCAAGCTGCCCGATATTGATCCAATGCAGCGAGCGCGTCAGCTTCGCTAATTCCGGCGAAGCTTCATTTTCAATGGCGATAACCACAACGTCGTGCCCCTCGCGCCGCGCCGTTTCAAGAGCCAAAACAGGAAAGCGGCCATTACCGGCAATCATTCCATAACGCTGTGGTGAACCGTTCGGCAAGCCTGATCTTACTTTACAAAGCCGCGCTGTGAACCCCGAATAAAACTGAGAAGCGTTTTTACTTCGTCCGTTTGCGGAAGTTCCTCTTCAATGCGCGCCAGCGCCTGTGTCGTATTCAGCCCCGAGCGGGTCAGAAGGCGGAAAGCATTCTGGAGGGTTTCAACAGCATCGTTGGAATATCCTGTCCGTTCCAGGCCCACGCGGTTCGCGCCGTAAATCTCCGCTTCGTGGTTAGCGGCGGTAATGGAATAAGGCAGCACATCCTGTTTGATCACGCTGCGGCTGCCCACCATGGCGTGCTGTCCGATGCGGCAGAAGTGATGGATCGCCGTAAGCCCGCTAATGTTCGCATAGTCTTCAACGGTGATGTGTCCGGCGAAAGTAACGCCATTTCCGATAATCGTGCGGTTGTGAATAATCACGTCGTGCGCCACGTGAACATAAGCCATGATCAAATTGCCGTCGCCGATAGACGTTAACATCCCGCCGCCTTCCGTGCCGCGATTGATCGTGACAAACTCCCGGATGGTGTTGCTGTCGCCAATACGCGTCTGGGAAGGTTCGCCTTTATACTTTTTATCCTGCGGTGTTACCCCGCAAGAGCAATAAGGATAGAAAATGTTGTCTTTTCCAATCGTCAGCGTGCCTTCCAGGTACACATGCGCCAGCAGCCGGGTACGAGCCCCAACCGTGACGCCGCTGCCGATAATACAGTAAGGACCGATCTCAGCGTCACGGGAAATATCGGCATCAGGGTCAATGATCGCGGTGGGATGGATTGCCATCGGAAAATACAAGCTGCGAAGCTTAGGCGGGCTGCCCGGCAGCCATCCGGTCTGTCAATTTGCACATCAGGGTCGCTTCCGCGACGGTCTGGCCGTCCACCGTGGCAACGCCCTGCATTTTGGCAATGGAAGTTTTCAGCCGCAGGAGCTTCATTTCGAGGCGAAGCTGATCGCCGGGCACCACTGGCTTGCGGAATTTAGCGTCTTCCACGGAAGCAAGAAACATAAGACGGCCTCGTGTGTGGGGAGCCAGTTTAGCGACCAGAATGCCGGCCACCTGCGCCATGGCTTCCACAATCAGCACGCCGGGCATCACGGGAAAACCAGGAAAATGACCAGTGAACTGCGGCTCGTTGATCGTAACGTTCTTGATGCCGACAATACTGTCGTCGGTTATTTCAACAATACGATCAACCATCAACATCGGATAGCGATGGGGCAGAATGGCCGTGATCTCTTCAAAGTCCATCGATGTCATGGGAAGCGACTATGATAACAGCCAATGCACCCCTATCTTTCTTATGCGGCAGCGCGCCAAAAACAGACAATAGCTTTGATAAAGGAACTGGTGGAATGCGAGTCGCCGACCGACGCGCCCGCCGAAGTCAACCGCTTTGTGGATCTGTTGATTTCACATACCAGCGACATGGCAACGGCCAAGCGGCTGAAATCCGGGCGTTTCGGAGATCACCTGCGGCTGGAGTTCAAGCTTCCGGGACGGCGCAAAGAAGGTCGGATTCTGGGACTGGGGCATTCCGACACAGTCTGGCCGCTGGGAACGCTGCGGAACATGCCGTTCCGCTCGTCGAAAGGACGGCTGTGGGGGCCGGGCGTGCTCGACATGAAATCCGGTTTGGCTTTTTTCATAATCGCTGTGCGAGCATTGCGCGAACTGGATATCCCGGTTCATCGCAAAATTGTATTGTTGGTGGTTTCTGATGAGGAAGTAGGAAGCCTTACCTCGCGTCAGATAACAGAAGGGGAGGCGAAGCGCGGCAACGCTGTGCTGGTACTAGAGCCGGGAACTGGGTTAACAGGCAAGCTGAAAACCGCTCGCAAGGGCATCGGGCGCTATGTCGTCTCCATTGAAGGAAAAGCGGCGCACGCCGGTGTTGACTTCGATCACGGCGCGAGCGCCATCGTGGAAGCCGCAAAGCAAATTGAAAAGATTGCCGCCATGACGGATAGAAAGCGCGGAATAACGGTAAATCCTGGAGTGATCAGCGGAGGAACCCGCTCCAACGTAGTAGCGGCGGAAGCCCAAATCGAAATTGATGCCAGGGCTGTCCGGATGCGTGACGCGGAAATGATGGACCGCAAGCTGCGAGCACTGCGGCCCGTAGACAAACGATGCAAAGTGCAGGTAGAGGGCGGAGTAAACCGT
>JAABUZ0100006918.1_pt1 | contig 13936 bp, 13 predicted proteins | sample 5562091 | NCBI WGS metagenome assembly JAABUZ01 (sample SAMN12813069, study PRJNA571459) | rock metagenome | isolation source: Antarctica rocks | place: Antarctica: Victoria Land, Linnaeus Terrace sud | collected 2015-12-21 | reverse complement strand
TCCCAAATCCCCCAACACTCCCGCGCACCTGCTCTCCCCTGACCCCTTCCACCAGTTATTGAACAGATACGCGAAGGCGGACTTTGCTCTGTCAGGCGCGACTTCAGTCGCTGGCCGTGCCTGACCACCGAGGCGGAGATTATCAACCAATCACCGATGCGCCCTTTTTTTCGGCGCCCAATAGCTCCCGCACTGTCACCAGGCCACTTCCGAACCATCATAGCGGAGGAAGCGACCGGCATCCTGTGGGGTCAGGCCGTCAATGACCTTCAGGAGCCCGCTTGCCGACTCCATGGGCTCCAGCCGAGCATTCGGCCCGCCCATATCAGTCTTCACCCAGCCGGGGTCGATCATGATCGCGGTGACGCCGTCAGCTTTTGCGTTGAACGCGAACGTCCGCGTGAACATGTTCAGGGCCGTCTTGCTCACCGCGTAGCTGTAGTCGCCACCCTGGCTCTTCTGCGCCAGCGAGCCCGCTCCTGATGAAATGTTGACGACCCGCGGGTTGACCCCTGCCCGCAGCAGCGCCATACACGCCTGCGCAACGACGATTGGCGCCACCGCGTTGACGCGTAGGACCTCGAGGGGGCGTGACGCGTCGAGGAGCTGCTGTCCATCAGGTCCGTCGATGAACACGTCGTTCGAGTTGATGGCCGCGTTGTTGATCAGCACATCGAGCGCCTCTACATATTCGTGGATCTGTGTCACCGCGGCGGTGATCGAAGCTACGTCGGTGACTTCGACCGGCACAACCGTCAGGAGATCGCGGTGCTGCTCCTGCAGCTGTCGCAATGCCGGTGCTCGTTCGATGGACCGGGCGCCGGCCACCACACGGTCACCGCGCTGAAGATACTGTCGCGTGACTTCGAGCCCGATGCCGCGGCCCGCTCCTGTGATAAAGATTCGCTGCATATGCCCCACCTTTCCTCGATATCGGGTGCGACCACCGCGCACCGTTTGCCGCGGAGTGCTGTTGCAACTGCTGTGCCGCGATGGTGCGACACACGGTGTCACTCTTGCTATGATGGGGGCATTCCCGTGTACGTCCCAACGGTTGGACGGCGGCGGGTCATAGGCAGAGGTGGAACGGATGGCACAGACACAGGAGACCCCGACACAACTGGATGCGGGTGGTACGGGCGACGCGATTGATCGTCTCGCCGGCGTGGCGCCTGGCTCGGCGGTGGCGGAACTACGGGCACAGCGGGCCGACGTTGTAAAGTACGCCCAGGGCAGCTATGAGGTGCTGCTGGAGCCCGACGATCTGGGCGGGGTCAGCCGCGAGGAGCGCGAACTGATCGCGGTACGGGTCGGCGTCTCGACCCCCAGCACGAAACTGGTGGAGGCACATCGGGCGCGCCTGCGTGCCCTCGGAACCGACCGCGCACTCATTGCGGCGGTAGAGGAGTTTCCCCGTGGTGGGGCGCTGACGCCACGGCTCGAAGCTATCTTGCGCCACACCGACCGGCTAACGAAGGAGCCGGGCGTCTCGACACCCGAGCACATTGCGGAACTGAAAGCTGCGGGGCTCACACCGCGTGACATCGTGACCATTTCTCAACTGATCGCTTTTTTGAGTTTTCAGGTGCGGGTGGTGGCCGCACTGCGCCTTCTGGGGAGAAACGCATGAGTACGAAGCAGCGTCCAAACTTTACCCTCGATGTCCTGAAGTGGAACGCGTGGCTGGAGACGGTCGATGATGTTGGCCCCACACCGGAGCAGGCCGAACTGATTCAGAAGGTGGCGCCTTCGCCCGACTCTCGCACCTACTACGCCCTCCTCGCCCACGACGTCCCGGCGCTCCGCGAACGCACGGCACTCTTTAACGCGATCATGTACGGTCCGCGCGGCTTGAAACGCTCTGATCGAGAACTGGCCTCCGTGGCCGCGTCGCTCGTCAACGGCTGCCGCTACTGCACCTCGGTCCACGCCCGGCGCTATGCCGAGTTGACGAAGGATATGGATGGCATCCACGGTCTGCTCGATGCCGGTGTGGATGCGGAAGTGGGCGAACGCGAGCGGGCCATCGTGGACTTCGCCGTGCGTCTCACCAAGGACCCCGAGGGAACGACCACGGCGGATCTGGAGCCGTTGCGGAAGGTAGGACTGTCGGACATGGAGATTCTCGACGTGGCCAACGCGACCGCGATGTTCGCCTGGGCCAACCGACTGATGCAGACGCTGGGTGAGGGCGTGCTGCCAGGGAACACACCGGCGTGAGGACCGTGCGTTCATGAAAATCGCGACCATTGAGCAGTTCTTTCCCAAGCCACGGATGCGGCTCGTGAAGGTGACGACCGATACCGGCATCGTGGGCTGGGGCGAATCGACGCTGGAAGGCAAGCCAAAGAGCACCATGGGCGCCACGGAGGAACTGGCCGAGTATCTCATCGGCAAGGATCCCCTTCGCATCGAGCACCACTGGCAGCATATCTACCGCTCGGCTTTCTTCCGTGGCGGCAATGTGCTGATGAGCGCACTCTCGGGCATCGACCACGCCCTGTGGGACATCGCGGGCAAGCACTATGGCGTACCTGTCTACCAGTTGCTGGGCGGACCAACGCGCGACCGCGTGCGGGTGTATGCCCACTGGGGAATCCACGACCGCACCGAGAAGGGGCTGAAGATCGCCAGGGATCGCCTCGATGTCCTCCGAAAGTTCGGTGGCTATATGGCGTTTAAAGCTGGTCCGGGTGGCAAGTGGCGTGCCCACGAGCCACCGTCCGTGATCGATGACTTTGTGGCACGGGCCAACCTGATGCGCGAGTGGGTGGGGCCCGACGTCGAACTGGCCTTTGACTTCCACGGCAAGATGACCCCCGCCATGGCCATCGAGATCTGCCACGAACTCAAAAGCATGCGCCCGATGTTTGTGGAGGAGCCGGTGCCCCAGGAAAATGTCGATGCCCTCAAGCTGGTCTCCGACCATGTGCCGTTTCCGATCGCCACCGGCGAGCGTCTGCTCAGCCGCTGGGAGTTCCGCACGATCTTCGAGAAGCAGGCGTGCGCCTACATTCAGCCCGATGTCGCGCATGCGGGTGGCATCAGTGAAGTCAAACGCATCGCTAACATGGCCGAGGTGTACTACATCCACATCATGCCGCACTGCGCGATTGGCGCGCTGGCGCTCAGCGCCTGCATGCACGTCGACGCGGCGGTGCCGAACTTCTTGATCCAGGAGTCCACGGGACCCCACCAGCTCGCGGGTGCTGTCCAACTGCCGTGGAAGCTCGCCGATGGCTTTTTTGAATTGCCAACGGTGCCGGGGCTGGGTGTCGAGGTGGACGAGAAAGAGATCGCCACGATGGCACGTTACACAGAGGAACTGGGCGGCGAGTGGTACTACGACTCCGATATCAGCGTCGCCGACTGGTAACTGCCTGTCGGCGGTGTCCACTGAAGAAATGGGCGGGCACATCGCAATCGTCGCCAGCGACTGAAGTCGCGCCTGACAGTGCGAACTCCGCCTTCGCGGACGGGGACGAATGGCGGGCCAGGCCTTCGTGCCATCCATGTGCCAGGATCGCGTGGTGACGGATGTCGGGGATGCACCCGGCGACGGCGAGCTTTGCGGCGTCAGGCGCGACTTTCGTCGCTGGCCGTATCCTATTCAACCAGGCAGCGGCCCTGGCCGCAATTAATGAGCATGAGCATCCAGGCGACAAAACTACCCATGGCATGCGGCGCCCTTGCGCTCAAGCAACATGAACACCACGAGCGACAGCACACCGAGTGTTGCGATCGTCAGGGCCATAGGAACCGCGCTCCTGCCACCACCGAGGCCGACCAGTGGCGCTACGGCCGCACCGATGGTGACAGTGCACAGAGCAACGAGGCCGCGGCATAGGCGGCAAGGCCAAGGAGCAAGGGACGTCGCCTCCCCAGCGCGTCACTCAATGGTCTGCCCCAGTACGAGCCCGAGCAAGCAGGCGCTCAACGTTAGCTGGACCTGCGACGCGCTCGCACCAAAATCACTGCTGAGCCGGGGCAGGCCCAGCAGATACATATCAACGGACAATGGACCAAAGGTCGTCAACGCACCCAGGATGATGACCAGACCAATACCGGTAGGAGCCTCTCAGACTGGCGTGGTCTTTGGCGTCGCGCGTTTCGCCGTCGTCAGGGATGGGTTCATCACGTCAGCTGGGCACCGGCGGTGGGCGTGCCCAACAACGTTTCCAGGCGTGCGCGTTTCTCCGGCCACTCGCGGTCGAGCATGCGGTACCACGCGGTATCGCGGTTGCGGTTTTTGATGATGTAGTGAGCCTCTTGGATACCTTCAAAGGTGAAGCCCATACGCAGCGCCGCGTGCCGCGAACGCTCGTTGAGTGCGTTACACTTCCACTCGACACGCCGGTACCCCAGCCCGAAGGCGTGCCGCAGCATGAGATACGTCGCCTCGGTGTTCGCACCCGTGCGTTGCGCCAGCGGAGTGTACCAGATGTTCCCCAGCTCTATCTTGAGGTGCTCGGGGACATTGGCCAGGTAGGTTACCACGCCAACCGGGTGGGCAGAGGCGATGTCGAACACACAGAGGCACAGCCCGTCGCGTGCCTCGACCTGCTGGCGAAGATGCTCGGCGAGTTCGGCGGCGCTGGCAAATGGACCGCCACGCATGTAGCGCCAGATCAGTGCGTCAGCGTCATACGCAGCTACTGAGCGTCCGCCGATGGCCACAGGCTGCCCGTTGGAGACGGCGTGCAACGCCTCCACATCGAGGCCCAGGTCAAGGGGCGCGAGCCGCACCCGAGAACCGATCAGCGTGACCGGTTCCACCTTTAATGGAAGGTGCTCACGTCGTTCCAAAACGTCCTCCGGGAGCAGCTCCCCGATCCTCCCTACCATAACAGCACGATCCTCCTTCGGGCATGCAGTCGCCGACGCCCAGTATATGGATCATACCCCGGTGAAGCATCTTCTATCGTCGGCTACACTGTGGTATGTCATTCTGGTCGTGGCCACCGTGGTAGACTCCGCTTTGTTGAAGCGGACGTGCCACGAGCCGGGACACCTTCACGACGTAGTTGCCCGATCGTTACAGGAAGAGGAAAGGAGGTGCCGTCGGCAGGGATCAAGAGATGCCTTTCCCAGACACCCGACCCCGGGCGACCCGCAGGCGCCCGCGCAACGCCGTCGGGATGCCCGATTCAGGTTGAGCCCCGCCCTGCTACCAGATCAAGGAACCCGAGTCCTGTTTGGCCGCCCACAACCGCTCAATTGCTCCCGGGTCGCATCACGGCTGACAGCGATGACGCTGCTACATCTCCCGATCATAGGAACCTGGCACGCTGTCCGAACGTCTCAGAGAGCAGACAAGTGATTGATTCATAAGGGAACCACGCCATGTATCGCGTCATCGTCGCACTCACGTTAATCTTCTGCCTTATACCACAGGCTACACAGTCGTTCGCGGCGGATTGCCGCTTCCAGCTTGGTTTTGCAACACTCGCTGGCCTGCTACCACAGCAGGTAGGCGCGTGCCTCGATGACGAGGGGCACAACCCCGTCAATGGCGATGGTCTCCAGCACACGGTAAACGGACTCCTGGTGTGGCGAAAGGCCGACAACTGGACCGCGTTTACCGACGGGTATCGGACGTGGATCAACGGCCCGGATGGCATTCAGCAGCGACTGAATACCATGCGCTTCCCGTGGGAGGCGAATCCCGAGGGGCTGCCCCTGGTGCCGACAGGATCGAGCGGTATCGAGGGAACGGTCACCTTTGGACCGATCATCCCGGTCTGTCGCATTGACATCCCATGTGATCGGGCCCAGGCCGCCAGTGTGACGGTGCGGGATGCGACTGGCCGCACGGTCCTCGTCTTCAACACCGACGCCGACGGCCATTTTCACGTCGCGCTCGCACCCGGCGCCTATACGCTGACACCTGCGTCGCTCGTGCCTGGCGCGGTATTTCCCCGCTCGATACCATCCACCGTCACCGTGCCAGCAAACGGCTACGTGACCGCCGACCTCCGCTATGACACGGGCATTCGGTAGCGATGGCCTGGCATGCCGCCAGGATTGCTACACTACGGGCGGATGCGTCGCTCTGCCATGGCAGAAGCCGGGCCATTCCAGGTCCGCCCGATGAGGATCGCTACGTCGCAAGCGGCTGAGCGGCGATACCACCGACATGTGCTCGGTACGGCATGATGGGGCGGCTCCATGCGGCGGTGCGTATGGCATGCGACACTATCGGGCAGGCGGCACGAGTCGCGCAAAAAAGGTAGCGGGATGAACTGGGCAACGGAGCGGCTGCGGCAACGGCGCGATGAGATACTGGACGCATGGTTGGCGGCGGTTGCGGCAGAGCCATTCAATCGAGCGAAGACCAAACAAGTCGTCAGCGACCATATCCCGCGGCTCTTCGACGCCATAGTCGAACTGTTAGAACGCACGTGGTCCGAGGGCATGGCTCCCGACAGTCCGTTTGATGACCCCGCAGTCGTCGCCATGGCCAAAGCACACGCGCGGAGCCGCGCGGAGCAGGGATTGCGCCCGGCTGATGTCGTTGTCGAGTTCCGCCTGTTGCGTCGGGAAATTCGGCGTGCGTTGCGTGTGAAGTCCGAAGATTCCGTCCAGCCAGCCGTCGCCCTGGCCGCCGAATTGTTGGTCATCGACGTGCTTGATGGCGTCATTTCTATCGGGCTCGAAGCGTTCTCCACGTCCCTCGCCGAAGAGCGCGAGGCCTTCCTGGCGACGACGCTCCATGACCTGGGTCACCCCCTGACGGGCATCCTGGGACGGGCTCAATTCCTGGTGCGCCTCGTGACCCGTCCATCGTTCGACGCGGCGAGGGTGGCGGAGTCGGCACGCGTTATCGAGCAGGAGGCACGGCGCATGGAGCTTATGCTCTCGACCCTCGCCGACGCTTCGCGTGTGGCTCTTGGTCGGCTGGACCTCAAGTATGATCACGTCGATCTGCGCCAGCTCATGGACGAAAGCATCACCGCCTTGCCACCCGATGCCGCCCCTCGCGTCCAACTTACCATTCCCGACAATCTGGACACCATGCTTCACGGAGACGCGCCCCGACTGCGCCGGGTCATCACCAACGTGCTCTCCAACGCCGTCAAATATGCCCCATCCCCGACGCCAGTACACGTCTCGGTGACCGGCGATGGCGAGAAGTTCCACCTCGACGTACGGGACGAGGGTATCGGCATCCACCCGGATGACCTACCACACCTGTTTCAACGGTACAGGCGCAGCCATGCCGCCGTCACCCACGGCATCGTGGGGGCAGGTCTGGGACTGTACCTGTCCAAGGGCATGGTTGAAGAGCACGGTGGTCGGATCTGGATCAGTTCCCCCGGGCCCGATCAAGGAACCACGCTGCATATCGATTTACCCCGACATCGAGACGAGACGAGCGCATAAGTCGTTCGTCCGCACCATGCGGACCTCACCTGAAGAGTGCCCCTATCTGCTGTGTACACGTCCGTTCGTCCTCGCCAGCGGGGTCTCACGTCCAGAACATGGGTGTACTCATCAGGGCAACAGCGCGCCATGAGCCGAATGCGTTGACCGTGCGGATGCACATTGCCCATGTCTCCCCCTCCCTGTACCATGACAGCGCCTGTCACGAGCACGCTGACATCGTGGAGACCTCTGGAGGAACCATTGTGGCCGAGACTATGCCTGCCCAGCCGCGTATCGTAAAACTGACGCCGCGACCACTGACAGCGGAGACCTTCGCTGAATTTGGGGCCGTGGTCGGCCCGGATAAACTGGTGCTCACCAGCACCGAGTTTCCGTTTTTCACCAATCTGGCGACCTTGCCGCCGGAAAACCAGCCCATCCGCCACATCAACCGTCACCACGACCATCAGCAGATCTTCTGCTCAGTAGGTGGACGACCTATGATTGTCATTGTCGCGTCGCCAAAACTGAGCGCAGCGGACCTCCGCATTGAGGATATTCAGGCGTTCATCACTGACGGCAATACGGCCATCGTCTTTCATATCGACACATGGCACCTTGAACCACGCGCCGCAGGCTCCAAGTCGATGCGTGCCCTGAATGTGCAGGCGATCAACAACCACGTACACACGGAGCGGATCGAGCTGGCACCCACATACGGCGTCACACTGACGGTGTAGCCAGTACCGCGTGGACGCGCCGGTGTGGCGGAGACGCCATGAACGCGACAGCGTGGTCATCGAGAGCAGGGCAACGACTGGTACACCACCAGGAGCGGCAAAGGAGCGACACGAATGCAGGTTACGATCACGGGTGGCACGGGCAGCCTCGCACAGTTTGTCATTGCAGAGCTTGAAGGAAAGCATGACATCGTGCTGTTTGACCGGGTAAGGCCGGGTGAAAACCGCTTCACGTACGACATCAGGCATCCGTATGTCCATGGTGATCTCACGAGCATCGACGACTGTAAGCAAGCGGTGAAAGGGTCCGAGGCAATCATCCATCTCGGCGGCATCCCCTATCCCACAGAGCAGAACGTCGGAACTGAGGAACATCCGTTGCCGTACGATGAGACCATGCGGGTGAACTGCATGGGCACGTTCTATCTGATGGAGGCGGCACGGCGCGCGGAAGTAAAAACGGTCGTCATCGCCTCATCGAACTGCGTCCTCGGCCACGGCTTCCGGGTCAGCGGCAAGCCGTTTCCCTTCAAAGCGTTCCCCGTGGATGAAACGCATCCGCTCGACTTTGAAGACTCGTATAGCCTATCCAAGCTCGTGAACGAGGAGACCATTGCCTCGTTCAGCCGCGCCTATGGCATGCACTGTTATGCCCTTCGGCCAGCCGGTATCGCCCGTGAGCAGCGCATGATCGCTATGGCCAACAACCAGAAGCCAACAGAAGCGTGGAGCGACTGGCTGTACGCCTACGTGGATATCCGTGATATGGCGCGTGCCTTCCGCGAGTGCCTGGAGGCATCACCCGACATGCCACCCTTCGAAGCTTTTTATGTGAATGCTGCTGACACGACGGTCCCGGAGGACTCCCGTGACCTGGTCGAGCGGCTGCGCCCTGATCTGGCGCCACTCGCGCAGCACCTGGAGGGACGGCAGCAGTTCATCAGTACGAAGAAGGCCGAGCGCATGTTCGGCTACCGGGCACGCCATAGCTGGACCGACTACGTGGGGAAGCAGGCGTAGCCTGTGCCGCGCGCACTCGGCTGTTCTCGACTTTTTCGGGGAAACCAGCAGTTCAGGTACGCCGAGGGAGTGACCCCTCTCCAGCATGCACGACTCCTGGCGGAGACCCTGTAGCCTTGACCTCCCTCGGCGTACGCTCAGGGGACGGGCGGCGTGACCACGAACGGGGCATCGAAGTCGTACAGGCGCTGATCCATCACGTGTCCCTGCGCACGCATCTCAGCACGATGGACCAATCCCGTGGTATCGACCCAGAGGCGAAACCACATGGGTAGCTGCCCCGTCCGTTCGAAAAACACCAGCGTCTGCGTCTCGATGTCATCCTGCCTGGACAGACCAGTCAGTCGTGGTGCGATTACGTGCCGATCGCCCGGTGCATCCCATGCATAGACGGGAATCTGCAGCGGGCTGCCGCTCGGTTCAGATCTCCACTGTGCGGTCGCACTGTCCCTGCTGTACCGCATATCACCAACAAAGCGCACCTCTGCGCCGGTATTATCAACGCTGGCGAGGCGGTCGGGTGCCTGCAACGCATACGTCGTGCGCCTGGGGGGTTCCGCCGGTGTGAAAAATTCATCGATGTGCACCGTGCGAAGGTCACGCATCCGTGCTTGCGTCTGGTTCCACACGGCGGCGCCATCGGCCGCCGGAAAACGGGGGAGGTCGAAGGTGGCCGTGCCGCCCAGATTCGCGGGCACCCGGACCTCGACATGTTCTCCGCCATTCAGGTCCAGTGCGGCCGTACGACAGGTTGGCGCGCAGGGCTCCACCAGCACCGATCGACCATTCACCGCAAGCTCGATCGGCACAGCCGCCGCGGTCTCTTCGCCATCGATGGGAAGCACATACAGCAGCAGGAGATTCCGTCCCGGTATGCCAGGCCGCACCGTCAGGCCCACGAGCACGGTGCCCGCGTTACTCCCCAGGGTGAAATCCCCCGACTCTGGTAGAGCCGACGACGGGATGATACCCTGCTGCACCGTTGTTGGCACCGCCGGACGGGTGCCTGCCACATCTGCTCGTCCCGCCGTGGCTAGACCACCGACAACGGGCTCCATGCTCAGGGGTACACGTGTCGCCTCTGCTTCGCCAATCCGTGCGGGTGGAAGTGGATGCGCGGCCAGCAGAGCCGCCGCGCCAATCACACAGATAGCAAGCACCGGCTCAACCCGGAGGGACGGGGGCCGTCGGAACCATGTCAGCAGCGAGAGCGGAACCATGAGCAGTACGACCAAGGTCTTCATAGCAAGCACGTGGCCGTATGATGTCGTCCACAGGTCCCCGGGATCTCCCACCTCCTGTATCGCTCGAACCACGCCGGAGGACACCGTGAAGCAAAAGGCCGGAAGCGCGATGCGAGAAAACCGGTCGAGAAGGCGGATGCCATCGGGCCCGCGCCACCCGGAAGGAGGACGCACTGTGGCCAGGGCAAGGATGCCACCTGCCCAGACGGCGGCTGACAGTACGTGGATGACGTCTATCCCAATGCCTGCTACGGGTGGGCGCACTGCGGCCGCGTGGCCAGCGGTAGCCAGCGCGACGAGGGCAACGACCAGCGGCGCGCTGATGATCGCTCCAGCCACGCCGGAGAACGCGACCAGGAGTGCCGCCGTCTCCGCCGCGATACGGGTGATGCGGGCAGCGCCGGGCAGTCCCACCCCGAGGTACGCTACGAGCGCGCCAGCCGAGAGGCCGCCAGCGGCGACAACCGTCTCACCCACGACAACGGTGGCGCCACCGAGCAGCGCACACACCAATGGAATCGACACGCCGCTCCTGATCCCAGGCAGGCATGGCTTCTGGTGGCCGAGCCGGCGGAGCACCAGCATACCCATCGCCAGGAACAGTCCAGCGTCTTCCACCGTCCGGGCCACAGCTACCAGGAGATCGAGCCGCCCGGGGGTGACCACGGTACTGTCTTCGTGCCCACGCGCGGGCGCCACCAGAACACCGAACTGGAAGCCACCATGGAGCGTGTGCCCGTCAACCAGGCTCACGGTGGTCCACGTAACGCTGTAGAGACCGCTGGCGTCTGTCGCCAGCACGGCCTGCATGCCGGTACTTCCCGCCGTGCCCTCGAACCGCCTTCCCGATGGATCGATCACCGTCAGACGCGAGAGCCTGCTATTGAGCGGCTCGGTGAACTGGAGCGTGACCGATGCCGGTGCCACCTCAACGCGTTGTCCGGGTGCGGGCTGGGAATTCACGACCGACGCGTGCGCCTGTGCGTTACCGGGAGCCAGCCACAGCAGGACGAGAAAAACGACAGGCGGGATACACCAGGCAAACATCGCATGCGCGACCACCGCGGCTCGGCGTGCGACACGCAATGCTTCGCTACAGCGACCCACCCCATGTCGTGTCGCAGGCGCGACCGGCGTGGTCCCGCAAGTGAAACCACCAGATGGTTGCAGCGTGGTGTCCCCGGACTCCCTGTTCCCCAGATCTGCTCTGCTCATCGGTACGACTGGCACCGAACCGTCGTGGGATCTCCCCGGATTGCGGACCGTGCCATGCCAATCGCACCTGGGGGACACGCCATGCTCCTTGTTCACGTGGGGTGATTCATTCCAGACAATGCTGATGCCATCAATGATCGAACCACCGGCAGGGACTTCAAGACACCAGGAGGTTGCTCGCGCCCACCGACTATCATCATGATACGGCGATGCCAGGGGCGTCATGGCACTTCCGCTCTCGGGTCGTACGGACAGTCCACGCGGCGCCATGTTTTGCGCGCCGAAAACGCGGCTGCCATAGGATGGAGATCACGGACCGGCCTCCGCATGGACGGGGAACGTGTCACAATACAGCAGGGATACGTGACCAGGTAAAGGAGTGTTTCTGTGGAGTATCGGACGTTAGGTAAGACCGGGCAGCGCGTGAGCGCCATGGGCATCGGTGGGGCACATGCGGCTCGACCGAAAACGCCTGAAGAGTCGGTGACGCTGATCCGCACCGCGATCGACGCGGGTATCACCTTTATGGATAACTGCTGGGACTACTCGGGGGGTGACGCTGAAGTACGGATGGGTCGGGCCCTCCGCGACGGCTACCGCGAACGTGTCTTCCTCATGACCAAGATTGATGGCCATACCGCTGATGCCGCAGCCCAGCAGATCGACCAGTGCCTGCAACGACTCCAGACCGACCACCTGGACCTGTTGCAGATCCACGAGGTGATCCGTATGGATGATCCAGACCGCGCGTTTGCGGCTGGCGGCTCAATGGAGGCGATTCTCGCCGCACGCCAGGCAGGGAAGATCCGCTACATTGGCTTCACCGGGCACAAGGATCCCGAGATCCATCTCAAGATGCTGGGGATGGGGTTCAACTGGGATACGGTGCAAATGCCCCTCAACTGCGTGGACACGCATCACCGCAGTTTTGAAGCACTTGTACTGCCCGTCCTGGTGGAACGCAACATCGGCGTCCTGGGGATGAAGCCGCTCGCGGCAGGTGAGGCGGTACGCAGTGGCGCGGCAACCGCCGACGAGTGCCTGCGCTATGCAATGAGCCTGCCAACATCAGTGGTCATCACCGGCTGTGACTCGCTGCCCATCCTCGAGCAGGCCATCCGCGTCTGGCGCGACTTCACCCCCATGTCTCCCGCGGAGATGACGACACTGCGAAGGCGCACGGCTGCTTACGCCACACAGGGCAAGCTGGAAGGGTACAAGACAACGGGCAAGTTCGACGGCACCGACCACAACCCACACTGGCTCACCACGGCATCCCTGACGGCATCGTAACCCGCGCAGAGAGAGGCGGTTGACCATGGAGACACTTCCGCGCTTACGCTATGATCAAGCGCTCCTTGCAAGCTTGCCCGAAGATACGGAGGACGCTCCCTGGATGGTCAATCCCGAGTATCAGTGGCTCACCGTCGAACTGCTGATGAACATCCTCCGCGAGTACGTGCGTCGCCAGGGGCTTCGTTGGCGCTTCTTTACGGAGGTGATGGTATCAATGCCGTGGCCCAACAGGCGCGGCGTCTTTGTTGCGGTGCCAGACCTCTTCGTGGTCGAGGCGGACAGCGAGGAGCGGGACTCGTGGAACATTGAACGCGAAGGGAAGCCGCCACAACTGGTGCTGGAAGTGGTGACGTCCGAAAGTCGTCACCGCGATATCCACGAGAAAGCCGTCATCTACGATCACATGAGGGTACACGAGTACGTGATCTTCCTCCCGCATCGTGTCGCGGGAGGAGCGTGGTTGCAAGGCTACCGACGTGATCTGCAGGGGCAGTTTGTTGCATGGGACGCGGGCTCCAATGGCGAGTTCGAGAGCGAGGTACTGGGCGGCCTCCGTCTCTACATCCACGAGGGCACCCGCCTGCGTCTACGAGATCGCCACGGCCAGATGTTGCCGACCGAAGCGGAAGAAGGAGCACGCCAGCAACAGCGGGCCAATGTCGAGGCGGCACGGGCGGATCAGGAAGCGGCACGGGCAGACCAGGAAGCATCACTCCGTGCCGAGGCCGAGCGGCTAACGGCAAAAGAAGCATCACTGCGTGCCGAAGCCGAGCGCGAACTTGCCCGTCTGCGTGCTCAACTCAACGGGCCAGCAATACGGGAACCATAGTGCCACCTCGACACGTCCACGCCAACCGCGAACCAGTTGCCTAACCGGGACACATGGTCACGGCAGATCAGACATGCCTGATTGCCACTCCGACAGTCCAAGTAACTGTTCAGACTGGCAGGAAGGAATGTGGGTGACGGAGGAGGTCGCGGCACTGGTCGAAGGGATTGAGGCCGCGGGCCTGCCAGGTGGCGAAGAGGCTGGCGAGTGTCATGCGGGTGTGACTG
>JAABUZ0100006917.1_pt1 | contig 13938 bp, 13 predicted proteins | sample 5562091 | NCBI WGS metagenome assembly JAABUZ01 (sample SAMN12813069, study PRJNA571459) | rock metagenome | isolation source: Antarctica rocks | place: Antarctica: Victoria Land, Linnaeus Terrace sud | collected 2015-12-21 | reverse complement strand
GCGGCCGCGGCCGGACCCATCCGCGCGCCGCGCGAGCGCCTGTCGATGACGACGGCGAGGGCCGCGGTCGCCAGGAGGCCGGTCAGGCTCGTGAGAACCAGCGACGCCACGGCGCGCGCCCCGATGCTCGTCAAGGTCGCGATGGACGCGGCGGTAATCGGATGAACGAGCGTCACCTTGAGCGGCTGCGACGCTCCAAGCGTGAAGAGCGCGCTGACCATGATCGCCGGGAGCGGCGGCGCGGTCACGGTCAGCAACCGGCCGACGATCTGTAGCGGCAGGTAAAACACGGCGACGGTCGCGACGAACAGGACGATGTTGTCGCGGTAGAGCCGGAACGTCCTCTTCAGTAACCCTCCGCTGCCCGGCCCCCTCGCCTGCGACGGCTCTCTCGTCGTCGCGGCGCCTCTTTTTCGCCTCGTTAGGATGTTCATCGGATGGGGCGCTCCTGATATTCTTGCTATTCTTGCTATTCTTGCGTCTTGTGGTTGATCCTTGCCGACATGCGTGTTATCGTTGCGGCGTGATACACCGGTCGAACGGACGCCGCGCGGCGGCGGCTACTCTCCTCGTCGCCGGCCTGCTTGCCGTAGGCGGGTGCGGCGAACACGCGCCCCCTACATCGACGGGCGGCGATTCGCGCGCGGGGCTCTCGGTCTACAAGTTCGAGGGTTGCGCGCGTTGCCACGCTATCGCCGCCGTCTCGGTCGGCGTGACCGGTCCGCGGCTCGACGGCGAGGGCGCGCGGCGGTCCGCGACATGGCTGCGCGCGATGTTGCCGGGGCACCTGAAGGGGACCGGTTCCGCGCCCCTCGCGACACGCGATCTACGCGACCTCGTCGCCTATCTCGACGGCCTTCCGGCGCCCTAGCCATTCGTCTGGCCCCCTTAAGGGCAAAGCTACCCCTTTTGCCGGTACCTGGTGCCCTTATGTCATGTTACGCTTAAGATGTACGACGACGAGCGCCGCGAACGACACAGCGGCATAGCAAGGATACACCAGATACTATATGGCATTCGACCACGGACACCCTCCGATCCCCTCCAACGGCCACCGGCCTGACGGCGCGGGCGCCCCGCCGACCGGCGACGACCCCGCCGAGCGCGCGACGCTGCGCGAACGCGCCAGGAGCATCCTGACGACGACGCGCGGCACCCTCCTCGGCTTGCCGCGCGTGCTGCGGCTCGTATGGGGCGCGAGCCGCCCCCTAACGCTGCTGCTCGCTGTCGCCACCGTGCTCGCCGGCGTCATCCCCGCCATCCAGGCCTACACCGGCAAGCTCTTGATCAACGCGGTTGCCGGGGCCATCTTCGCGCGTCGCGGGCACAGCCACGCCCCAACCCTGACGCTCACGGCGCCGTGGGGCCACCTCGTCCTCGACGCCATCGGCGTGATCGTCGCGCTAGCCGCCCTTCAGTTCCTGATCACGGCGGTCAGTTCACTGCTCCAGACGCTCAACAACATCAGCCAGCAGCTCTTGCAGGAGCGCGTCGGCATGCGCGTGCAGCTCCTCATCATGCAGCGCGCCGCCACGCTCGACCTCTCGTTCTTCGAGGACGCCAAGTCGTACGACATCCTGCAGCAAGCGCAGCGCGAGGCGACCTCGCGCCCCGTCATGATGGTCTCGGGGACATTCGGCCTGCTACGCACGGCCATCACCTTCCTCAGCATGATCGCGCTCCTGCTGAACATTAGCCCCTGGGTCGCGCTCATCGCGCTCGTCGCCCCCGTCCCGTCCTTTATCTCTGACTCGCGCTACGGCTGGCGCGGCTACGCCATCGCGCGGCACAACTCGCCCATGCGCCGGCGCATGTCCTACCTGCTCACCCTCCTGACGACCGACACCTACGCCAAAGAGGTCAAGATCTTCACGATCGGCCAGTATTTCATCGACCAGTTTCGGGGCCTGGCCCAGGGCTACTACGACGAGCAGCGCGCCCTGGTGACGCGCCGCTACCTGGCCGGGTACGCGTGGAGCGCGCTCACGACCCTGACCTCGACGGGGATATACCTTTTTGTCGCCATCAAGGCCGTCCTGGGTCCCCTCTCCCTCGGCGACCTCACCCTCTACACGCAGGCCGCCAATTCGGTTCAGACCTCTTTCCAGGGGCTGCTGAGCGGCTTGAGCTCGACCTACGAGCACAACCTCTACCTGCAATCGCTCTTCGAACTGCTGGAGGTGCGTTCGCGCGTGCAGGCCCCCGCCAACCCGGTTCCGCTGCCCACCCCCTTCAGGGGCGAGATCGAGTTCCAGCACGTCTCGTTCGGGTACGACGGCTCGGACCGCACGATCCTGAAAGACTTGAGCTTCACTATCACGCCGGGCGAGACGATCGCCATCGTGGGCCGCAACGGCGCCGGCAAGACGACACTGATTAAGCTCCTCAGCCGGCTCTACGACCCAACGGCCGGGCGCATCCTGATCGACGGCCACGACATCCGCGACTACGACCCCGACGAGATCCGCGGCAAGATCGGCATCATGCTGCAGGACTACGCGACCTATCAGGTCACGGCGCGCGAGAACATCGGGCTCGGCCGGCACGAACTCCTCGACGACCTGGCCGCCATCGCCGACGCGGCCGCGCGCAGCGGCGCCGACGAAGCGATCGACCGGCTCCCCAGGGGTTATGACCAGATGCTCGGCAAGTGGTTCGACGAGGGGTACAACCTGTCCGGCGGCGAGTGGCAAAAAGTGGCGCTGGCGCGCGCCTATATGCGCGACGCCCCCATCCTGATCCTCGACGAGCCGACGGCCGCGCTCGACGCCCAGGCCGAGTGGGACCTCTTCCAGCGGCTGCGCTCCCTCACCGCAGGGCACACGACAGTCTTCATCTCCCATCGCTTCTCGACGGTGCGCCTGGCCAATCGCATCCTCGTCATCGAGAACGGCGAGCTCGTCGAGCAGGGAACGCACGAGCAACTCATGGCCGTCGACGGCCGCTACGCCCACCTCTTCACCCTCCAGGCCGCGGCGTACCTCGGCGAGCCGCCCGACGACGTCGCGCCGGACGAGGCCGTCGCGCCGCTCGCGCTGGAACCCGGCGCGCTCGGGGCCAGGCTCGGCGTCTAGATGCCGTCCAGGCGGACCCGCGCGGGGTCGACACGCCAGGGCTCCGGCGTGAACGCCCTGGCGGACGGGGTACCGGACGACTTCGCGCGGGCCGCCCATCTATGGCTGGGCGACGAGGCGGAGGCCTTCTTACAGGCGTGCGCGCGGCCGCCCCACCTCGCCTTGCGCGCCAATAGCGCCAAGGGCGGGGCCGCGGCGTTGCTCCGCGCGCTGCGACGCGGCGAGGAGTGGCCGCGCGTCCCCTGGTGGCCGGACGCGCTGCTCTAGCCCCCCGTCGATGCGGCCCGAGAGGCGGCGGGAGTCCTCGCGCGCGTCGGAGCCCTCTACGCCCAGGACCCCGCGGCCCTCGCGGCGGTCGCCGTGCTCGACCCGCAACCGGGCGAGCGCGTGCTCGACCTCTGCGCCGCGCCGGGAGGCAAGTCGACCGCCATCGCCGACCGCATGCTGAACCGGGGACTGCTCGTCGCCAACGACGTCGACGCGCGCCGCGCCCGCGAACTCGCGCGTACCCTCGAACGTTGGGGCGTCCAGAAAGCGGCCGCTCTCACGCTGACGCCCGAGCGCCTCGCCGCCCTCGCGCCCTGCTTCTTCGATCGAGTACTCGTCGACGCCCCCTGCTCCGGCGAGGCCATGTTCGCGCGCCACGACCGCGCGGCCGCCGACTGGTCGCCCGCCCACGTGGCCGGCTGTGCCGCGCGCCAGCGCCGCCTACTCGACGTGGCGCGCGGATTGGCGTGGCCGGGCGGCGTCCTCGTCTACGCGACCTGCACCTTCAACCCCAGCGAGAACGAGGAGGTGATCGCGGCCTATCTCGACGCGCACCCCGACGACAGGCTCGACGACGCGCGAACGCTGCTACCCATGCTCGCGCCCGGCCGGCCCGACCTCCTGACCGGCGCCGGCCCGCGCGCCGCCGAACTCTCCCGCTGTGGCCGCCTGTGGCCACACCGCGCCCCGGGCGCCGGCCACTTCGTCGCGCGTATCCGCGTGTCCTCCGAGCCCATTAGGACCGATAGGGCCGAGCAGCGGCGACGGGACAGACACGCGACGGCGCCGAAAACGACGCCCGACGCGGAACTCGTCGCGGTGCGAGCCGCTGTCGAGGCCGCTGCGCCGGCTATGCTATCGAGCGACGCCGCCCTCACGATCGACGGCGACCACGCCTACCTGGTGCCGGGTGGGCTCCCGCCGGCGTTGCGCGAGGCCGCCCTCGTCCCCGGCCTGCGCGTCGCCGAGCGCCGCGGGCGGACCTGGCGGCCTGCCCATGCGCTGGCGATGGCGCTCCGCCTCGACGACGCGCGCCACGTCGTCCCACTCGATCGGGCCGCGGCCGACACGCTGCTGACAGGCCGCCCGGTCGAGATCGGCCATGCGACCGCCGACGGCCTCGCCCTCGCCACGCTCGACGGCTATCCCCTCGGCTGGGCGCGCGCCCGCGGGGGGACGCTCACGCCGCTGATCCCAAAGGGCCTGCTCGCGCCGTCCCACGCCGCGCTGTCAGCCGACCCGTCGCGCGCATAGCGGCGCCTCTCGGAGGACGTCTCCCGGAAAGACGCCGCTGTGTCCCGCGCGGGACATAGCGGCGTAGATAGGCATGTATCTTGCTTTATGTGACACTAACCACGTCTGTGTTATCGACGTTTTCATCCGAGACGTCAGCCTATAATTAAGAGGCGCCGGAGTGTGATCCAACATGCTCCAGGAACAGTCCCCTAGCGAGTGCGCGCACAAGCGCACGGAGGATAGACCCCGTTATGCTGCATTTCGCGACGAACAACCTGACGCACCTGCTCGAAAGCTACGGCTATTGGGCGGTGCTAATATTTGTGGCTATCGAGAGCACGGGCATCCCGTTCCCGGGCGAGACCATGCTCCTCGCCGCCGCGATCTACGCCGGCACGAGCCACAGATTAGTCATCCTCTTCGTCATCGCCGCGGCCGCGGCCGGCGCCATCATAGGCGACAACGCGGGCTTCTGGGTCGGGCGCGAGGGCGGGTACAGGTTGCTGCGCCGCTACGGTAAATACATTCGCCTGGACGAGCGCAAGCTCAAACTCGGACAATACCTGTTCCGACAACATGGCGGCAAAGTCGTCTTCTTCGGGCGCTTCGTCGCGGTCCTGCGCGCCTGGGCCGCCTTCCTCGCCGGCACGAACCGCATGTCGTGGCCCCGCTTCCTCGCCTTCAACGCGACCGGCGGCATCCTCTGGGCCGCCATCTACGGCATGGGCGGCTACCTTCTGGGCGATAACGTCCACAGGCTCGAAGGCCCCGTCGGGGCCGTCACCCTCGCGTTGGGCGTCATCGCCATCGTCGCGTCGTTCATCCTGCTGCGCCGCAACGAGGAGCGCCTGGAGGACGAGGCGGAGCGCGCTATGCCCGGCCCGATCGACGACTATCAGGAGGGCGGCAAGCGCGACACGCGCGGCAAAAAGGCCGCCAAGGCCGGGTCGGCCGGCTAGCCCGCCGCCACGCCCTCGCGCGGACGCGCCTCGTACGCGCAAACGTGGCCCCCCGCGATACGGTGCGCGATGCGCGTCACCTCGGCCTCCGGTAACGCCGCCCGCAAGTACTCCAACTCGCTCCCGCAGGCGTGCCCGTAGCGCAGGGCCACGCTGAGCACGGCGCAGTTGTTCTCCGTGATGACGTACGCCCCGTCGTCGCGCCGTTCCACCCCCGCGAGGTAGCCATCCTCGTCGAGGATCCGCGTCACCTCGGCGACCTTGTCCGCGAACGCCAAACCGGCGGTACGGACGCGGGTGCGTTCCAGGCGCCGCTCGGCGCGGCGGTCGAAGATGCGCGCGAGGAGCGCGGGATCCTCGTCCTCGACGTAGGCCAACAACTCGTTCGTCAACTCGGCATAGCGCCGCGGAAAGAGCCCGTCGCCCATGGGCGTGAGCGCGTAGATATACCTGGGCCGTCCCGGTCCGTCACGCCGCTCCCCGTGCGCGATCAACCCATCGCGTTCGAGCGTGGTCAGATGCTGCCGCGCTCCGCTGAGCGTGACGCCGAGCGCTCCCGCGATGTCTTCAGCCGTCGCCTCGCCCCGCGTTTTGACGTGGCGCAAGATCTCTCGCCGCGTGTCGGGCAAGCTTTCCAACGCCGATTGCTCTCTCAGGCTCATCGTCATCCCCTCACCCCAGTATATGCCCCCGCCGCTCTACGGCCAATAAAAACAGTAATTACTTGCTTTAATCGCTGTAGAGGGTGTATAGTCTGGGCAGCGAAAGGAGACAGTTCATGACGACACACGCATCGCACGCATCGCACGCATCGCACGCATCGCACGCATCACGCGCCGCCCTGATCACCGGGGCCTCGCGTGGCCTCGGCCTCGCCCTGGCCCGCCGGCTCGCCGCGGACGGCTGGACCCTGATCCTTGACGCCCGAGACGGCGACGCTCTGCGGGAGGCGTGCGAGACGCTGGCGTCCCACGCGACCGTGACGGCAATCTCCGGCGACGTGACGGACCCGGCGCACCGCGCGGCGCTCGCCGCCGCCGTCCACGACCTCGGCGGCCTCGACCTGCTCGTCAACAACGCCAGCACGCTCGGCTCCAGCCCGCTGCCGCCCCTCCTGGCCTACCCGCCCGACGCGCTCGCCGCGGTCTACGCCACGAACGTCGTGGCGCCGCTCGCGCTGCTGCAAGCTATCCAGCGCGACCTGAAGCCCGGCGCGCGCATCGTCGACGTCAGCAGCGACGCCGCCGTCGCGGCGTACGAGGGGTGGGGCGGATACGGCGCGAGCAAGGCCGCGCTCGACCTCCTCTCCGCCGTCCTCGCCGTGGAGAACCCTGACCTGCGCGTCTACGCCGTCGACCCCGGCGATATGCGCACAACGATGCACCAGGAAGCCTTCCCCGGCGAGGACATCTCCGACCGGCCGTTCCCCGAGGAGAGCGTGCCAGGCCTGCTCGCGCTGATCGACGGCGACCTGCCGAGCGGACGCTACATCGCCCGCGAACTACCCGCCAAAGCAGAGGTATAGATCGCCTGCGTCCGGTAGACGATCCCCGACGACGCACCCGTCAAGGATAAGGGGGACCAACACATGTCCGTTCCACTCATCGCCCGCCCCGGCCAGCCCGACTCTTCGCGCCGCCTGGACCCGTTAGACTTCGACCTTCCGCCGCGCCTCGAAGCCGGCGAGCCCCCCGAAGCGCGCGGACTCGCGCGCGACGAGGTGCGGCTGATGGTGTCGTACCGCGCCGACGACCGCGTGACCCAGGCGACGTTCCGCGACCTGCCTGACGTCCTCGACCCCGGCGACGTCCTCGTGATCAACACCAGCGGCACGATGAACGCCGCCCTCCCCGCCACGCGCGCCGACGGGACTCCCCTCACGTTGCACCTCTCCACGCGTCTGCCGGCCGATCTCTGGATCGTCGAGCCCCGCCAGCGCGACGGCGCGCGCAAACTGTCCCTGTCCCCCGCCCTGGCCGGGCAGACTCTCCGCCTGCCGGCCGGAGCCGAGGCCACGCTACACATCCCCTACCTACACGACCGGGCCGCCATGGACAGCGATCGCCCCACCCGGCTCTGGATCGCCACGCTGCGCCTGCCGACGACGCTCGACGCCTACCTCGCCGCGCACGGCGCCCCCATCCGCTACAGCTATGTCAAACAGGGGTGGCCGGCCTCGTACTACCAGACGGTTTACGCCACCGAACAGGGTAGCGCCGAGATGCCCTCCGCCGGCCGCGCCTTCACCCCGCACGTGCTGACCCGGCTCGTCGCCCGTGGCGTCGTCGTCGCTCCCCTCCTGCTGCACACCGGTGTGGCCAGCCTGGAGGACCACGAACCGCCCTACGAAGAGTACTACCGCGTCCCGCTCGAAACCGCGCGGGTCGTCAACGCCGCGCGCCAGGCCGGCAACCGCGTCGTCGCCGTCGGGACGACCGTCGTGCGCGCCCTCGAAACCGTCGTCGATCGCGACGGAGTCGTCCACCCGGGCGAAGGCTGGACCCGGCTCGTCATCACCCCCGCGCGCGGCGTGCACGCCGTCACCGCCCTCCTGACCGGCATGCACGAGCCGCGCTCCTCGCACCTGGCCATGCTCGAAGCCCTCGCCGGCCGCGCCCACCTGGAGATCACCTACGCCGCCGCGCTACGCGCCGGTCTCCTCTGGCACGAGTTCGGCGACCTGCACCTGATCCTGCCCTAACACCTGACCGGGCAAACATATGTATAGTTTTTGGGCCACCGACCCCTCCGCCGTATCAAGAGCGGCGCTGGCGGCGGCGACCGGACGGCGCGGGCGCCAGGGCGGCCGCGACGGCGGTATCCGCGTCCGCCCCCGACCGGTAGACGCGCGCCTCCCCGAAGAGGCCCGCGCGCACCACGACCCCTCCCAACGCGGCGATGAGCTCGTCATCCGGCTCCGGGAGACCGGCCCCCGCACAGCAGTCCAGGGCGTCCTCCAGGGGGACGGCGCCCTCCGCGTCGTCGAGGAGTTGGACGAGGGCGACGCGCGCCCGCGCGAGGGCGGAGTCCGGCGCCAGGCCATACCCAGGGACGTAGCGACGCCGGAGCGGGCGCGCAACTTGAGAGGGAATAGCGCCCCCGGCGCCCCCAGCGCCCCCGGCGGCTTCCGACAGCACGTCCGACCACAGGCTCGTCACCTCGGTCCGGCCCGCGCAGCCCACAGCGGCGCACACCTCCTCCTCGGTCAAACGGGGCCCATCCGCCGCGCACAGCGCCGCGAAGGCGCGAACCCCGGGGGCGCGACGGGTGGCAAATGGGTCGAAGGCGGCGTCCAGGGCCTGTACCACGTCGGGCACGCCGATCTGCCGTCCTGATTTGTACTGGACCAGCGGGAAGCCGGCGTCGGAGAACAGGGGAGCGAGATCCCCGTCGACGACCAGGAGGAGCGGGATGCGTCCCCGGAGGTGGACCAGTTTGCGCTTTTTGCGCGCCAGGTAGTCCTCGGTATAGTAGCCGACCACCTCGCACAGGACCTCCACGTCGCCGCGCCGGAAAGAGAAGTCCGGCAGAAAGACCGTGCCATCCACGACCACCGCGCGCGGCTCACGCTGGATCGTCCACCCCCGCGCGACGCCCAGGCGTCCGCCCGCCTCCGCCGCGTGGAAAGCGCGCGCGAAATCGGCCTCCACGGCGCTATCGTAGTGCTCCGTCTCCGCCTCGCCGCCCTCCACACCGTCGTCCACCGCGTCGCGCAGGGCCGCGAGCGAGACATCGTCGAGGGGCGCGTGGAACAGGCGGCCGTCGGGGCCCAGGAGGCGCGTCCACCCGTCTCGGATGGCGCGGGGGTGGCGCCGCGCGAGCCGCGCCACGATCGCCGCCACCGGCGGCCCTCCCGGCGCGGGCACGGAGGCGCCCCCACGATCGCCGGCCTCGGGGTCCGGCGCGTCGTCCACCAGACCTCCACTATCCGCTGGCGAAGCGGTCTCCGTCGCCTCGGGACCGGGCGCGCGACCGGTCCCCTCGCGCATGGCCCCCGATGCGGCTCTGGCGGCGCGGACCTGGCGGCCGCGCACCAACGCCCGGCTCCCCGGACCATACAGGGTGACCGCCAGAGGATGATCGATTCCCCCAGCGGACGGATGGAGCGCGATCTCGACCCCGACGTGGAGGGCCTTGGCGTGCCGGTAGAGGTCTTTGAGAGCGGCCGTCTCCGTCGCGGGCAGCGACAACGTGACCCACGACGACGCGGCCAGGACCGTCGCCACGGCCGCCGCGTTGTAGCGGGCGATAACAAGGGCCGGCTGAAGAGGCTCCGCGCCGGACAGGCGATCGTCGCCCCGCGCGGCTCCGTCGACGGGCGCGGGTCCCGCGCGCAGAAGCAGATTGCTCGCCCGGTCCGCCCATAGCGTCTCCTCCACCGCCTCCGGCGAGGCGCCCACCTCGGCGGCAAGCTCGGCCAGAAAAGCGTCGCGGAGCGCCCGCGGCACGTAGCCGCGGTAGCGCTCATGCGCGCGCCGGAAACACAGCGCGCGCAGGGCGGCCGGCTCCAGAGGCGCCGCGCGCGGCGGCGGGGCGAAATGGTAGCCCATGTCCTCGATCACACGGGATAGGCAGCGCGCCAACCGGTAATCGCCGACGATCTCCTCAAGCCGGGGGCTCAAAGCCTCGACGGCGGAACGGGGTTGCCCGACCGCCCCGGCGTAGAGCGCGAGCGCCTCGTCGATGCGGGCCCGCATACGCGCGCTGCCCGGCTGAATGGGCGTGGGGCGCAACGTCCAGTCCACCCGCAAGTCGCGCAGCGCGTCGTCCACGTCCCTCTCCGACGCGCCGAGGGCCGCCGGCATGGGGGGGATGAGGCGGCGCACGGTCCGGGGCAGATCGACCAGGCGAAACAGCAGCATCGCTACGCCCGCCTACCGCGGCGATCGGACGCGCCGGCCGACGTCGCGTGGGCGGGCGCGCGCCCGGCGCTATCGGCGTCCCCCGACCGCAGCCGGCGTCGCGCCGCGATTCCCTCGTCGGCCGTATCACGTGTGACCAACTCATAGAGGAGCGCCTTCTTATCGGGCCCCGGCCGCAGGATACGCCCCAGGCGCTGCACCGCGTCGCGCTCCATGCCCGTCCCCGCAATGACGATCGCCACCGCCGCCTCGGGCACGTCCACGCCCTCGTTCCACACCCTGGAGGTCGCGATCTTGGTCACGCGCCCCGCGCGAAAGTCCTCCGTCAGCGTCGCCCGCTCGGCGGCGGGCGTCTGACCGGTGATCGTGGGCATCAGATAGGCGCGCCCGATCGCCTCCACCGCCGCCACATGCTCGGCGAAGAGGATGCAACGCTCGTCCGCGTGCCGCTCCAGCAACGCCTCCACGGCGTCGATCTTGGCCCGGCTGGTCAGGGCCAGCGGGCGCGCCCGCTGATAGGCCAGCAAAGCAGCGCGGGCGCCGCGATCGACGGCCGAGCGCCGGCGAACGCGCTCCAGGGCGACGAACGCCGGCTCACCGGGCCGGCCCGTCCGGGCGCGGTAGTCGCGGAAGAGCGCCATGTCCGCGTCGTAGGCGGCCCGATCGTCCGCCCCGAGGTCGACGTCGACCCGGACGACCTCGAACGGGGCCAGATAGCCGTCCCGCGACAGCGGCTCCGGCCGCTCGGTATAGACCACGTCGCCGAGCAGGCCGGCCAGATCGCGCTCGCGCCCGTCGCTGCGGGCGAGGGTGGCCGACAGGCCCAGCCGGAACATCGCCACCGCCGCCTCGGCGATCGCCCGATAGGTATCGGCCGGCAGGTGGTGAACCTCGTCGGCCACGAGCAGCCCGAAGCGGGGGACGTGCCCCAGGGCATGCGTCGCCCCGTCGTACGTAGACACGACGACCGGGCGGTCCCACTCTCGCCGGCCGCCGCCGACCATGCCGACGGCATCCGCGGAGACGCCGAGCAGGGCGGCCAGCGCGGACAGCCACTGCTCGCACAGGACGATCGTCGGGACCAGCACGAGGGCGCGTGTGGCCGCGCTGACGATCGCCATGGCCCCCACGAGCGTCTTGCCCGCGCCGGTCGGGAGCACCACGACGCCGCGCCGTCCCGCCGCCTCCCACGCGCGCACCGCCTCAACTTGGTAGGGGCGCGGCGTCGCGGTGAGGCGTGTCTCGACGCCCAGGGGCGGCGCGGGGTCGAAGGTCAGGTAGACCTCCTGCTCCTCCTTGATGACGGACGCGATCGCGGCGAGGTCGGCCGGGCGGGCGCGGTAGAGGTGCGGCCGCCGGGCGTCGGGCACGACCAACCCGCGCAGCGCGGGGACCGTCGCGAGGCCCAGGGTGGTCCGCACCACCAACTCCGGCCCCCGGAGACTGATCTCCGTATCGCCCTCCCGCGCCTGCTCGCCCCGCTCGCCCTGATCGCCCACGCTCACCCCATGCCCTCTCGTCGCCCTCTATAACCGCGTCCCCGGCTCCCCCCGCGTCCCCGGCTCCCCGATCGCGCGAGGGTCGCCTGTTCCCCTTCCTCAAGGATAAAGGATGCCGGCTATCGCGACGACGCACGAGTACACACGGGCTGTTGTCGTTCTAGCTGTTGCCTTTCCCGCCGTAGCCCCAGCGGTTGACGCGCACGTTCGGCCCGCTCTCGTCGTGGACGGCCCGCTCCCACCCACCTATCGGACAGTTTTTGTTACGCTACACGTAGGAGTAGACAGGCATCTCATCGCCGTTCTGACGTTCGTGAGGAGGTGCGATGCCGACGGTTCGACTGGACGACGTCGACGGCTATCGTTTCTTTTTCTACAGCAACGAGAACGCCGAGCCCGCACACGTCCATGTCTCGAAAGACAGGAATGTCGCAAAGTTCTGGTTGAACCCGGTGAGGCTCGCCACGTCGCATGGCTTCAACGCGCGCGACCAACTCACGATTCAGCGTCTGGTCGAGGCGCATCACGCGGAGATAGCGAGGGCATGGCATGACCATTTCAGATAGATCGACGTCCATACAGGCAGCGCCTATTGGGGAGGCGCGCGTCGCACACGTTGATATGACGGAGGAGGCGGTGATAGCCCAATTGACGGACGGTCGTGTGCTGGGCGTGCCACTGGCGTGGTTCCCTCGTCTGTTGGCTGCCACACCCGCACAGCGCGCGGTCGTGGAGTTGATTGGTGACGGGAGCGGAATACACTGGCCAGAGATCGACGAGGACCTGGAGGTCGCCGGACTGCTGGGCCGGGAAGAACAACGCGTCGGCCAGGGCAACGATAACGATGACGTCATGATCCGGGACCCCGAGGGCGTGCTACGGGGCGCCATGGATGCGGGACCGGTGGCTGGGAAAGTGGGCATCACAGACAAGCCCTACGTCTCATCAGACACGTTTTTTCAAGAGGATCAGCGTAGGTAGAGGGACGGGAGGTGTCCATGATCACCACGCGCGTCGCCCTTGATCCACCCCCTAGCCACGCCCTCGCACCCATCATAGCCGTAGGTGACATGCTGGCTGCCCGCCGCGCTTGCCCCACCACTCTGCCACAACGGACTTTGGGCGTCGGCCAGCTGCCCGTTAGCGTTATACGTGAACACCAGCGCCCGCCCGCCGCTGTTCGACTCGCTCGTCGGCCCCGCGGGCCCGTACGTCAGCGTGTTGACGTTGCCATAGGCGTCCGTGTCGGATTGGTAACGCCCCCTCGCGTCGAACCTCAGCGTCTCCCAGTCAGGATATTCGAGAGCGTGTAGCCCGTGATCGGCGAGGTGGAGAGCACCCACGGCCGCCCCGGTGGCACGCTGTATTAGCTATACGGCCCACCTCCGCTCGTGCTCCCATCGTAGGGGAGCAGCCAGCGCGTCCCGCTGCTGTCGGTGTAGCTCACCGTCTGCGTCAACACCCCGCCCATGCTGGGCGTCAGGTCACTGCTCCACTTTTGCCCCGCCTTCATCGTCCCCGATTAGAACCAAGTCCTCGTTAAGGTCATCATAATCATCCAGCATAACAAGGACGGAAACGTGTAGCGACAATCCTGCCGCGCCAGCAGCGGCAATCATCTCCACAGGAAACTCGAAGCCACCTTGATCCTCTTCTCTAACAGTGCTGACGTAGAGGGCCTTTTCGTAGCGGGTGTGATCCAAGGCAATCAACCGCGGTGCTAATTGCTGAAGGGTAGCTGCTGCTGGCAGTAGTTGGCATCGATTAAATTAGCGGCTTCCTAACTGAGATTTCATCGGAAACCACCGAGGGCGATAGGCGTCAAAATCGTAGGCAGGTTGGACGTTAACCAACCCGTAGTCTTCTTCCACGGCGGACACGATGGGGGCGGTTTCTAAGGCGTCGGTCATCTGCGCCCACACCTGGGTCCAGACCTGGGTCAACGGGCGATAGGACTCATCCTCTATCTCCCACGTCTTTTCAAACGCGGCGTCCTGAAAGTCGGGAACGATGCGAATCTGCCTAATGTCGGACCGGTCGT
>JAABUZ0100006914.1_pt1 | contig 13939 bp, 20 predicted proteins | sample 5562091 | NCBI WGS metagenome assembly JAABUZ01 (sample SAMN12813069, study PRJNA571459) | rock metagenome | isolation source: Antarctica rocks | place: Antarctica: Victoria Land, Linnaeus Terrace sud | collected 2015-12-21 | reverse complement strand
CTCTACCGCATCCGGTGAAACGCGGTATAACGCGGCAACTTCTCGGCACGCTGTCCCACCCACCAGCGCCCGGTCAATGGCCTCGCGCTCTGGACGCGTGCAGATGGTACAGACGCGGGGCATGGTTTCTCCTATTCGTGAGACGCCACCAGGGCGCCCTCACACGCCGTGACGACTTCCTCGGTTAAAGTCATCATGTCGCGCACCAACGTCAGTAGCCGAATCATGACGCTCGCTATGTCACTTAAATTGGGCTGCGGCTGGTCATCGTCCATCGCCATCTGCCCTAAGCTACGCCCGATGTTTTTGGCCGCGCGGCCCTTGGCCTGTAGGACAGCGTTGCTTTCTTTGGCCTGGGCCAGTGCCACGCGTGCGGTCTGTGTCGTGTCGGTGTCCATCATGCTCAGGCCCTCCGCCGCTGGTTCGACACCGCCGCCGCATTGCGCCGCACGATCGCGGCCGGGATGGCGTCCTCGGCGTTGATGTCGCCAACGCGCTCGATACGGTAGGCGGGATAAGCCAGCACATAGTCCACGTCATCCTCATGGACGAGCGTGGTCTTGCCGAGTGAGAAGTGATAATGGATGCCACTAAGGATCAACCGCTCCGCGAGCGGCACGTAAGGCTCCGGCTCACGATTGCGGAGTGCGGCAGCGGCGACCCACGCCGCGCGCTGGCTATCTTCGTCCATGCCAGGAATAACGGCCTGCATGTCGGCTACGGCGGCGGCGTTGTCTTCGTCCGGCACGAGGATGTCGATCTCTTGCGCGACCAGGGCTCCGCGTGTGCGACTGCCACGGTAGACAAGCGCCTGTTCTTCCGGCTCACGCCGCCGGCGCGATGAGACCGTACGCCGGCCTACGTCCGGGTCCGCTAAGTGCGCCAGATCGCGGTCGAGCTTGGTCTCGGCCTGGAGCGTGTCGCCCTTGGCAAGGGCGCGTTGCTCGGCCGCGAATCGCGCTTCATCGGCGCGTGAGAGGGGTGTGGGTAGCGCGTCGACCACGCTGTTTCGCGGAACACGCGTGACCGCTGCCTTAGCGCTAGCGGTGCTTGCACGTTCGCTGCGGCTGGGCTTCGTGGGTGTGGTTTGTCGTCTAGCCATAGTCGGTGACTCCTTTGATGCGTGATCCGTCGGCAACACAAGGCCGGCGCTTTTTAACTGGCAGCGTATCTTGGCGTAGGCGCGGTGATCGCTGGCCGTGCCGCTTACAACAATTAGGGGCGATCCCCTCGCCGGCGGTGTCATCATGAAATGGCCTGATTTGCGCCTCTCGGCGCCCCAGCCCTGTTGACGGGCCGCGTCGAGAAGGCGGTCGATGTCTGACATTGGCACTGGTCCTATCACTGTTGACGGCTAACGCCCCTCCCCCTACACTGTCCGCGAGGGAGGGGATTTCATGGATTTTTCATTCGCCTATCTCGTCGGCATCGCGTTTTGGATTTACCTGTTTACGGTCGGGTCGGGCATCCTAGCCGGCCGTAAACAACGTGGCGTGTGGACATGGGCGCTGCTCGGCTTCGTCTTTGGCCCGTTCGCCTTCGCCACCATTCTGTTGCTGCCTGCCTTGCCCGATACTGAGCGCCTCACCGGTCCGCAACCCTACGTTCCCATGAACAACTGCCCCCATTGCCTATCTGCCATCCCCGTGCGGGCGCTGGTCTGTCGTTACTGCACCCGCGACGTGGCCGCTCTCACACCAACGACGTCGAATGGGAATACCTCCAGCACACCACAACGCGCCACACCGAAACGGCCGCTGACCGTCGCCGAATGGGAAGCCCTGGAACGATCCGAGGGACATCCCGCGGCGTGCGTCTGCCCTCAGTGCCTCGCACGGAAAGAGCGCGCCAATGAGCAGAGAGGGCTCGCATGAACCTGGTATTTTTCATCCTCGCGTGCTTTGTCGTCGTCCCTGTCTGCTTGCTCTTGGTCTTCCTGGGGCAACTCACTTTCCTTGCCCACCCAGACATAGCGACGCTGATTGTTGTGGGCGCGCTAGAGATTACGGGGGCCTTAACCGCCATTGTCGTCTTACTGCATGTCTTTGTGCGCGCGGTGCAGCACCCGATGCAGCATCAGGTGTGTTTCGCTTGCCGCTCCGACGTGGCCGCGAGCGCCTCGATCTGCCGCTACTGCCAGACAACTCTTATTGAAAGCGAGATAGAGGATGATGACGTTGAGGAGGAGCCCGCTATTTGATGTGCCCTCGTGGACATCGCGTGGGTCGATGGACATAGACGCCCTTTCCCTGCTACAGATGAATGTGACTCATATCCAAGGCGCGATTGAATGGTGGGCCAGCATCGCTATGGAAGCCAGCAATGGCAATAGGGCCAACACCAAGCGTGGGACTATTGCCACCAAAGCTGACGCCTGGCCTAAGCAGGAAGGCGATGTGGCTGAATCCGCGTTGTGATTGCCCCGCCTCGAAACAGAAGATTAAATCACCGGGTTGGGCATCGTCTACGCTAGGTCGCTCGACGGCGCCGTGCGCCAGGAAGTAGTAGAACTCCCCATCGGGGTCGCCATTCACCCCCTTATCGCCGTTTTCGCCGTCGTTCTGCCAGTTGTTTTGCGTGACAAGCGGAAAGCCAACGGTGCCAAAAGCGGCTGCCACGAGCCCGGAACAGTCAAAATGGACGGGACCCGCGTGAAAAATCTGATAAGGGGCGCCATTGTGGGTCAGCGCTGCCGCTAGCGCCCGTTGCGCCAGTGTCGTCGGGGGACCATCAAGGGCCAGCGTTGTTCTGACGGGTTGCCCGTTAGACGCCGTGCCTTGTGCGCGCGTCGGGGGTCCCTGTATCAACGAAGTAGTCGTTGTTGACCCGTCGCCCGTGCCCGTGCCGCCGCCATTGTCCCCCGATCCAAGCGTGATGATCGTGGTGTAAGCTGTACCACTCCCCGATTGTAGGCCAATCACGCCAGGGTCTTGCCCTTGGGACGCCGCGACAATCGTATACTCGTGCGACGGTCCGACCCACTGCCCGCCACCGCTCACCGTCTGCCGCAATTCGATGACGGCGCCCACGGGCAGCGAGGATGATGTCGCCTGGTTGACGGCCAGGGTTGGTTGCGCCTGCACCGTCAGGGCCGACGTGATCTTCTTGGTATTGTTCGGGTCGAAGGCCAACAAGGGGACGAGTTGGGGCAGGTCGGTCGGGTCGGCCGTCAAGACGGGATAACTGACGCCGCCCACATAGGGGAACCGTCCATTTGGTGCTCGTCCGAACGCAAGCCCCAACGTCTGGACCCATTGCCCTGCCCATTGGCACAAAAATGTCACGCTTGTTATGTAGTAGCGCGTGACGCCCTGGCCCTTGCGGACACCCGGCATATCGACCAATGTGCCTACCCTATATTGCGCGGGGTCGGCTATGACAATCACAGATGAGGTCGCCGCGCCGCTGGCGTATTGATCAAGGAGTGTGTCAGCCAACCATTGAGCGCCCGCCGGGACTTGGGAACCATTGGCTCCGGGACCACCAAGTATCCACGGCGCTTGAATGACCAGCGGGCGCGTGCCCAATTGGTCGGCCATGCTCTGCGGCGCATAGGCGTGTGCCGCCGTTTTACCCGTGACGGGGAATGGCCCCCAACGAACTTCAACGCTTGTGACGAGGCCCGTGTCGCCCGTCCCGAGGTCGGCGTGTAGCACATCCTCTAGCGGGATTTGCGGGATGTATTTTTGCCCGCTGCCGAGGAAGCCGACGCGCCGATAATGGCCGTAGCCGTCCTCATCAAAGAAGAACTCCAGCCCCGACGAGGCGAGCATCTGCTGGACAGGCGCACTCCATGTCTGCTGGTCTGGGTTGACCATCGTGGATTGCGCGATGGACGGGTACAGGCCCGTGCCGCTGTCGGCCACGGGGTCGAAGGTAATGTTAGCGGGGTTATAGCCCACGGCCCGCGCGCTGTAGCGAACCACTTCCGCGCCAGCTACGTTGCGCATCCCGGCCATGGCAAGAGCGAGCACATCGCCCGCCGACTGGCGCCCGACCTCCCATTTTTTGTACGGGCCGCGGCACTTCAAGGACACCGTACGCCCCGCCGACGGGTCGTGGATCTCGCGGCACTCATCGAGGTAGCCGGCCCACGCGCCCGCCCAGACGCCACGTCGATTGCGCAGGCGCACGATGATGGCGTCCATCGGCTGCGGGTTTACGGTGTCCATCAGCGCGCCCGTGGGGTCGTTGAGGGTGATGGTGGCCTGGCTGGATGTGTTGGTCGTCGCTAGGAGGCCCTGGAACTCGGAGAGGGTACGCAGTTGCCATGACAGCATATCGGGCTGGCCGCGCGTGCCCCTGTCCGGGTTCTTCCTAGAAATCGTCAAGTCATAGGACGGCGAAAACGACCATGTTCCCATGTAGCACGCCCTGCGATCAAGATGACTTGTAGGGGATCAAGATGACGGCCCCACTAGGAACGGCGAACCAATCCAGCGTGAGGGGGTTAGCGGCGTACATGTCATTCATCAGCGTGTACACGTCGTCGTAGCCCGACGAGGCTAGTTGCGCGCCGGCGACGCCCACCAACGTATCGCCTACCTGCCAGATATAACGGGATGTGTTCATGCCCGCATCCTATGAGATGAGTGGGGAGAAAGCGGAGGGCACGCGCACGGCCGGGGCGTTGGTATGGGGACCGTATTCAATTAGTTGAATGGCAATCAACTACATCTCTTTGTATGGCAAAATGCTATACTTAGCATATGAAGAGAAAGATGTTTTGGTTCTCGCAGGCAGATGAGGAAGCCCTTGAATCCGTCAAGGAAAAATACGGCTTCTCAACAGACGTTCAAGCGTTGCGGTGGGCTTTACGTATAGCGTCCACATCCAATATAGACGTGACCACCACGAAGAGATCCAGCATTGATGGAAGGCAAGATGATACTGTCAGACATTAAACGGCTTGACGGGATGCGGCAGCGTTTTTGGTCCCATGTTGCCATCAAGGGAAATAACGATTGCTGGATATGGGAGGGCACTGTTTGCTCGCCAGGTTATGGCGTCATAAGCATCGCAACACTATCAGGGCATAGACCATGTAAAGCTCACCGCATCTCTTACCTCCTAGCACATGGCGAGGTTGATGACGATCTTTTTGTTTGCCATGATTGCCCTGATGGCGACAACCCATTATGCGTTAACCCTTCACATCTTTTCCTTGGAACCGCGTTAGATAATGCCTTAGACCGTAAAGCTAAAGGGAGGGGCGCCTGCGGTGAAACGCATGGTTCGCGCACTCATCCCGAAAAAATAAGACGCGGCGACCAGCACCCTTTTCGCATCAACCCATCCCTTGCTCCTCACGGTGAACGTAATTACGTTCACACACATCCAGAGATACGCCAGGGAGAACGTAATGGACGGGCCAAGTTAACGGAAACTCAGGTTAAGGAAGTGCGCGAACGCCATGCACGCGGCGAAACGTATGCCGAACTGGGGCGCTACTATGGCATCCGACCAGAAATGGCAAGTTTTATTGTTCGCCGCATTGCATGGAAACACATCGCGTAATCACGAAATTAATGGAGAGAATGAAGATGGGACCCGGACAGCAGGGGCGTTCACATGGGGGCCATACTCCACTAGCTGAATATCGTACTGGTTGTACAGGTGCTTGTCGATGGTGATGCTGTCGGTGAACGTGCGCAGGTAGCAGTAGCGCACGCCCTCGAAGCGGGCCGGGAATCCGAACAGGATGAGTTTGTTGCGCCGCCCCAGCAGCGGGCGGAAGCGTTCCAGCGCGTACAGTCCGCCGGGGCCGTCCCGCCCGTCGAGCCCGGTGAACCCCTGCATCGTCATCACGTTGGGCTTGACGCCGAAGTCCACCAAGCCAAAGCCGTCGAGCGTCTGCACGTCCATCTGGACGGCCTCGCCCGTGTTGTGGAACTGCTGCGGGTTTATCCTGAAGATCGTCGTGACGCCATCCACCGATAGGAACGCCTTGCGCGTCTCTTTCTTGGCCTTCTCCACAAAGCTGTAGAGCCGCTGCGCCTCGGTCAACTGGGGCATGAGCGGCACCTCGCGGGCAAAGGAGAACCCCGCGCGGCACGGCCGGCGGGGTTAGCGATTGAGGGATTGGAGGTCAAGATAACGAAGGCCCGGACGATAACCGTCCGGGCCTTCAATGCTGTCTAGGCTGTATGAATCCGCGCTGGTAACAGTTGTCGATGGTGGTCGCTAACAGGGGACGCTATCACGTTCCGCCGCCAAGGCGAAGGTCCCGGCACGCTCGACCGTCTTGGAGAGATCGTTGATCTTCCTGCTGATCTCGTACCGTTCGCGGGCTGTCCGCGCGTCCCTGAGTTGTTCGGCGAGACTATGGATCTCGTCGAGTGCAACCGTTTCTCGCCGACGCAACCCTATCACTCTGGCTATCATGCACTGTGCTCCCTCCCTCCACGTTGTATCGTACGGATACGCCCGTACTGGGGGCATCGTACGCCACCACGGGCCATCCTGTCAATATGACCGTGCATGAGGTGTGCCACTTAGCGGCGGCGGCGCCACGCGCGAGGGGTCGTCGGGCGTCGCGCGGGAGAGGGACGGGCGGTGAGCCGCGCGATAGCATCGGATGTGTGATCAACGGCGGACTCGTCCAAGGTGCGCTCGACATAGGTTTCCAGCAGGCGAGCGCCGCCGATACCCGCGAGGATCGCCCCGATGAAGGGGTGGACTTGGGTCGGGACGTTGGCGAAGCTGGCGGTCGGGTCGTATAGTCCCCAGAACACCAGGCCCGCGATGATCCCGATGCAGACGGTGCCGGGGGTGCCGGGATCGTAAACCGGATGGCGAGTCGGCCGAGGATGGCGCGCGACCCACGTTAATTCACGGGATATCAGGGCATTGGCGAACCCGCCGATACCGCCTGCGATCAAAATCGCCATCCATTCAGGCATCGCCGTCAGGCACCCGGCGCGTCGTCATCGGCCCCGCGCGGCTTGCGCTCCCATCGTCCCGCGAGGTAGTCGTCTAGCCATGCTTGTGTGGTCATGATGCCATTGAGTGCTAAGATATTAGAGTGCATTTCCTTGCTGCTGTGCATCACTAATCTCGATCATGCGCCCTAAGCCAATACATGCGGCAGCGTTTAACAGTAGTGTATCCGCAATGGCATTTGCCGTGGTTATAGCAGCTTCGTTGCCGGGATTTATTTGCGGAATAAGGTCGCGCATCTTTTTGGCTAACAGTATAAGTTCTGTGGATATTTCCTCTGTTGTCTCAGGCATCGCTAGTCCCCTTCCTCCTCGTCATCGGCACCGCCACGTCGATGGGACATGTTCGCTTTAAGATCATCTAAGAATTCGTCAAGCCATAGGCGCGTCGTCACAATAGCACGCGGCCCAATCCTCTTAGATTTAAGCCTGCCACTCTTCGCGGCAACTTGCAAAGTTCTTGGTGATGAATACCCCGCAAGCCTTGCCGCTTCGCTTAGGGTTATGAACTCGGTATCATTTTCCACAATGACCGCGAACGGTAACTCCGCAACAACCACTTGACAAAATCCTCCCTACTTGCAATGATATCGCATATGCGATATCATAGTAACAGGTAGGTGGAAATGCCCTGCCAATGAAGAAGCCTACACATCGCTCCCTGCAAGTTGAGATGTATAGGCCATATAGCCCCGTGAGGAGCCATTCAGCTATGAGTATAGCAGATCGACCCAACGCCGTACCATCACGCACCAATCGCGCCACGACGCCGCGCCTGTATCCGGTCTACGTGGATCACCTCGACATCGACCCCATCCACGACATGAAGCTGACGGTGATCGCGGCGGCGGATGCGCCGCTCGGCCAGATCAAGGTGCGCCTGGAACGAGGGCCGCTGGCGCCGGTGACGGTGGACCCGACCGAGTACGTCAACGCGCTCCGCATCTTCGCGGATCACCTGGAAGCACACGCGTCTGATTGCGACTTCGCCGCCTCACTCGACAGGGAGGTGTAGCATGACCACGCAGCAGCACGACCACTTGCGCCTTGTGCGCCCACAGGGACCGCGCGCGCCACGCCACAAGGCACACAACGCGGTGTCTACCAGTCGCCGGACAACGAAGACGGACTGCGTGGAGATGGCCGACGCGATGACGGGCTTCTTTGTCCGTGCCGCGCGCGAACCGGGATGGGTCGCGCGGCTTGTCGAGAACAGGGAGTGCCTGGACGATTCGCTCACGCTGGCGATGATCGTTGCCGTCAATGCCAAGGTCATCGAAGCCAGCGTCCAACGCATATATAACCCGACCCTGCGCCTCATCGCGGGCGGGCGCGGTCAGGGCGGTACGACATGATGACAGTACCACCGACACAGCGCGCCCCGCACGACTACATCATCAGCGGCGAGACGTTCCGGCCCGACCCACCCTATCTGTTGGAGGATCAGGAGGGCTACGCCGACGTGTACCGCCTACTCGACAACAAGACCATTGGGCCGGAGGGCGTCACGTTGACAATAGTAACGTTCGTTCCCGCGAGAGAGGAGGGCCGCTATGATAGCGCCCGCTAGCGGCCATGCGCCGCTTGACTACACGCAACAGAACAATAGGTTCGGCTGTGATGACCCGCTGCCACCCGTCAATGAACCCACGAACGACGAGGGGCGGCCACGCTACGAGGTCCTGTCGCCGCGTACCTACTGGAACGCCGTCACCATGCATGTCACATGGGTCACGGTGGACCCTCTGTCCACCGTGACGAAGGGTGAGGTAGGTTCATGACAGCATCAGCCAATGGCGGCCACGGGTTGCGGGAGTGCGCGGTTGAGCGGGATGTGTTCAGCCACGACGAGCCTGTGGTGCCCTTCCTCGACCCGAAGGACGACTGGCGTCCGGCCGGGTGGGACATCAGCATGCCGCACAGTTTCAGCAGCGTCGGCGTGACGTGGGCGGTCAATATCACGGTGAGCGCGTCAGTAGCGGCGCGATAAGGAGTGAAGACTATGGGCAACCTTTTACAGGCCAAGGCAATAATTAAGGGCACACGTCCCATCTTATGGCACGCCTTTACTGCCGACGCTATCCCCCTTGAGAAGCAGGAGCGGACCGGCGTTGCGGGCAACGATCCCGAAGAATGGCGCAAGACCGTCCTCGTCACCGAAGGACGACAGTTGTACCTCGACGCGACGTACATTTTCGGCTGCCTTCGCGACGCCTCTCGTCATACGAAGCAAGGGCGGGGCAGCATCCAGTCCAACCTCGTCGCCACGCTGCAAGTGCTCAATGATCGCGTGCTGGTTGATCGGTGGATGCCCGAAAAAGGCGACCCGCCGACCGACCAGACGCAACCTGTGTACATCGACGTGCGGAGTGTCAGGAATCCGGCCACAAAAGGGCGCAACGTGCGCTATCGCGTCGGCGCCTCGACCGGCTGGCGTGCGACGTTCAATATCCTATGGGACAAGACCATCGTCAATCGCGCGCAGATGGAGAGCGTCATCACCGACGCTGGCCGGCTGGCAGGATTGGGCGACGGCCGCTCGGTTGGCTATGGTCGTTTCACGACCGAATCCTTCGACGTGTCCGATGCCTCGTAAGCGTCAACCGCGTGAGGTCTGGCAAGTCACACGGCACCGTATACTTGACCGCGATGGATGGCACTGCACGCGGTGTGGCGTGCCTGTCCATGACGGTGAGCCGCACGATGTAACATCAGCCAACGTCGATCATCGCATCAGTGGCAAACGTGGAGGGAACCATCTGCATGAGTTGCGCTCCTTATGCCGACGTTGCCATGTGTTACGTGCTGACAACCGGCATCGGGGCATGATTGCTCATGCGCTCAGAGATGGCATCATTCCTGCCGATTGGCGCGGATTGGTGTGGGACGACTATTGACGTTCTGCACCAACGGGGCTAGGCGCGGCATGGCCCGGTCCGGCACGGCTAGGTGGGGTAAGGGCTGGTTTGGTCCGGCGGGGCGCGGCAAGGAACGAACGGTTGGGGGTGATACCCCAACTGTTCGCTAGTTGGGTCTGGCGGGGTGTGGCAAGGTGCGTTCTGGACAGGCACGGCCAGGTTAGGCGAGATCAGGTGAGGTCAGACCAGGCAAGGTTGGGTACCGCAAGGGATGGCAGGGGAGGGAATCGTTGAATAACGATTCCCTCCCCTTTTCTTATACTCTTGACTCCATAAGCTTTTTCCCTCTACAATAGCTCACATGGAAAGGGGATCATGTTATGGGTCTAACGAAGCGTGTCCTGGCAATGTTAGCGCTAATTGCCATATCTTCAGCGGGTTTTATTGATGTGGCGAGTGCGGCATCAATAGCCCTTTGGCCACCATCGTCTTTATATATTCTCCCCGCAACAATAGCAGGAGATGTCACAGCCTTAGTCCCAAGCCAAAACGCACCAACACAAGGAGCATTACAATCGTACACCTATAAAATCGGGCAGGGAGATAACAACTATAGCGTTGATATCTACCCATCTCCAACTTTAGCAACCCAAGCATCACAAGCAGCCAATCAAAACGGACAACCGCTGATCACATATACTTTCACAAATCCCAACCCGTTTCACGTTTGGCTGTACGTTGAGGGATCAAGCCATGCGGTCGTCGCTGGCGCGGTCGTGAAGAACGTCACGGTAGAAGTTGTGTACTACGGCCCCAGCGATCTACAGCAATCGACCGACTCTCGCCAATGGTCGCCGTATGCCAAACATGCGTACACAATCCTGTCAGCGCTTGTCTCACGAACTAAACATTTTCACGCGCCAAGCGATGCAATACGCAATGCCGCACTTATCCGTTTTGCTAGAGATGTATCGACCGATAGCTCCCGATGTAGAAACGACTTCTCCGTCGCGCTCAATGCCGATAATGCTTATGCCAGAGGAGAAGCGTCCGCGGCCGATACCTTGCACTCAATCAATACTGCCCTTGACGCTTGTCGTATCGGGCAAGGAACGGTAACAACAGCGCTGGCAAATATGTCTATCGCGCTCAGGCCGTATCCATCCGTCGCTCAGATAGGGATAGATTGGCGATCAGGAATGGGCGCTTACGAAGAAGCGCTTGGGCTGATGGCATCACCACTTAACGGAGGGGCTACCGTCCCTTCGCAATACATAACAAGCGCCATAACATCTGGGGTTACGTCTTTCGTGAACGCAAGCGTCTTGACTTCTCAAACAAAAAAGCAATGGCATATAGGCTAATTTTACCGGCTGATAGGGCTGTCTATATGTCTCGGTGCGACGTACTCCTAATCGCTACCTACTTGATGGGGCGGGGCAGTCGAAGCGGCAGACCGACCGTAGGCGACTGGCTGTCCATCGGGCCGTACGATTGGGCACCGACGACCTTGCGCGATGTATCCACATTGTGCTGCGTCTTGGTGCGCCCCACCGTATTGCCGTTCTGGTCCTGGACCGTCACGGTGATGCCGAGTGTGTGCTGGATCTGTTGCGCGCTCTGCATGACGCCCGTGCCGTAGTCACGCCCCTGACCGGGATGGCCGGTATAATTCCAGCCGTTGGGTCCAGCGTTGTCCATAGCAAGTGCACGATCCCAGCGCCCTCCCGCCGACTTCGATGCGACTAAACTCGCGTCGTAGTCGGCCATGCCCTGCGCGGCAATCTGTGGGTTGAGCGCGGCCGCGTGCCAGTTGGACGCCGTGACAGGCCCCTTGCCCAATTCATGCGACGCCTGCCCTAGATACTTAACCGCCACGCTCGGATCAGTAAACTGCGCAAGCCCGTAGCCACCGTCCGCGCTCACCGCGGACGGGTCAATCTTGCCGTTGACCGTGGCCTCTTGGCGCGACTGGGCCAGGAGCACGGACAACGGATCTCCGGTACGTTGCGCCGCTGCCTCTAAGGCCGAGAACGTTGACGCTGACAGGCTCGCGCCGTTAATCTTCAACTGCCCGGCCATGCCCTGATTGACGGCCGTGCCGCTGATCGCCCCGAACGCGGCGTCGCCCGAGGCGTCGTAGCCGAACTGGGACGCGTTCCCAGCCCGATTGTGGGCGAGGTTGTCCTGGAGGAGCGCCAGGTTGTGCGCGTCCCACGGCGCTTGATTGCGATTGGCCTGGTGGGCCAGCGCCGTGGGGTTTGTGAAGTCGATGCCACCGGGGTTCATGCCAAGGTCGTAGGGTGAAGGCGGTCCCAGAATAGCCGTGCTGTCGCCTTGCAAGGGCCGCGTCGGCTGGATGTGGTGCGGGTTAGGGCCGGCGCTTGTGTCCGCGCCGTTCAAGCCGTAGCGGGGATCGGAGCGCGCCACGGCTCGATTAATCGCGCCCGCCGCATTCCCCAACGCCGCCGCGCCTTCGTCGAGCACGATGCCGAGCTTGGCCGTCGGCCCGGTGATAGCGTCCGCGATCTGCTTGCCCGTCTGGACGTACTCGGCACCGGTATGCGGCCCTGGCGCGCCCGGCGCGTTCTCCTTCTTCGTCAAACTATCTTCGTACGCCTGCGCCGCGCCTGGTCCCTGTGCGACAAGCTTGCGCGTGAACTCGTCGGCCTGATGGTTATCCATTTTCGAGAAGTCGAAGCCAGCCGCCGACATGGCTTGCTGGGCGACCTGGACGCCACCCGTCCCCACGTCGTACCGGCGGGCAAGATTGGCGTAGGAGTCTAGGAGCACCGCAGGATCTTGAGTTGCCTTTTCAAATTGCGTCGGATTTAAGCCGAGTAGCGCGCCCTGTGCGAGGGCCGTGGTGCCCGTCGCGCCGATGGCGCCGGCCATGGCCTGCCCAATGTCGATTTTGGTCCCTGATTGGTCAGTTAGCGCCTGTGCTGCGGCCAGCCCATTGACCGAAATCTGGCCCACGCCCGCCGCCTGGTTGAGGTGCGTCACCCCTTCCGCGAGTCGAGTGACGGAGACCCCCGTCTGACGGGCGGCTTGATCGAGCTTGGCGAGGTAGTCGGCGACTTGATTGCCCGACATGCCGGATTGCATCAGTCCGCCGACGGTGCTAGTCGCCTGGTCAAGCCCGATGCCGCCATGGCGCGCAAGAGCCATTGACGCGTCGAGTCCGCCCCCCAATTGAGAAGAATCGACGCCCGCGAGTCCTAACTGTCTGGCCGCCGCCGCGCTCTCCCCCTCCTTGAAATCGAACGGCCACCCAGCATGCATGGCCGTTGACAACTCGCTGCCCGGTGTGGCCGCTGTCGTTGTACCGACAGATCCGGCGAGGCTCTGTCGGTCGGTCGCATATTTGGCCTGGAGGTCGCCCACTCCGAGCGCGGCACCACCGACAGCGGCAGCCGCTGCCAAGGGCAAAGCAGCTTCGCCCAACGCTCCCATGAGCGGACGTGCGAGGCCGGACAGAAGATCGCCCGTGGCACCCAGGCCGGCCGCATTGGCCGCGCCCTGGATGCCACCGGACACCATCCCCACGCCCGCCCGCGCCATCGAGGACGTTAACCGCTCCCCCAGCGTCCCAGCGAAGCGGTCGGTTTGCGTCGTGTCGTTGCCGGATGTCAGCGGCGGCGACGTGGACGGCAGCAAGCCATAGCGTGCGACGGCAGAGGTGTCGGCGCCCGAGCCAGCCCCACCGCTGGTAGATGGGGGCGCGCCACCCGCCACCGCCGTCGAAGCCTGCTGCTGCACGAACACCCGAAGCTCATTTAGGAGATCCCCCGTCGTTTGCCCCGTCGTCGCCTGGCTAGCCTGATCGCCGAACGCCGCGACCTGGCCCGTGACTTCGGCGCTCCGGGCTGCGATCCGCTGCTGGGTCACAACAACATCCGGGGCGGCCGCAGCGAGGTCGGCGGGTGGCATACGGCCTAGTAGATCCTGGGCTTGCTCAAAAGTCTGAGGTCGGATACCAGCCTGGCCCATCTGCTGATTCATGGCCTCGACCAGGTGCTGTTGTAACCTCTGGATACCCGTATCCGCAGAGATTGCCGCCGTGGCCAACGCCTGGAGGTCCGCCGGCAAATCGCCCATGGGCGCATCGTCCCTCGCGGCGGCCGCCCTACCCGTCGGCGG
>JAABUZ0100006913.1_pt1 | contig 13940 bp, 11 predicted proteins | sample 5562091 | NCBI WGS metagenome assembly JAABUZ01 (sample SAMN12813069, study PRJNA571459) | rock metagenome | isolation source: Antarctica rocks | place: Antarctica: Victoria Land, Linnaeus Terrace sud | collected 2015-12-21 | reverse complement strand
TCTGCGCACGTCGCGGCCCACAAAGCGAGTCGCTGGTGATCTGAATCCGTGAGCGTCCCGCCGCGCCGAATGGTGATGAAGCGAGGGTCGCGGTCTTTGGGGAGAATCATCGGTACTCCTGTCTGCTTGCATCTGCCCAACTATGCTTGGAGTTGCCCCGTCTCAGTAGACAGTGAAAGACTACGCGACTAATCCTTCGAGTGTCCACCAATCCGACGCAACTCCACTCGCTCAATGTCCGCCAGCTTCGCCACCGTGGCCGCAATGACCCGGCCTGAATGAGCGCTACGGCAGCATCTCGATCTTCAGCCGGCTGAGCCACTCGGTATCAGCCACCAGCGCGATCTCGACCACCTTGCCGTTCCGAATCGTGAACCCGAACACCACTCGTGGTGTGCCGCCGTGGGCCCACACCGCGCCCGGCACACCATCAATCAATGCCAGCTGCGCGGCCTGTGCCCGGCCGGCGAACTGCTCGGCCACCGTTTTTGCCCCATGGAGCTCCGACGCCGTGAGCCAACCACTCCGCACGCCCATCCGCAGCGCTGCCTCGTCACCGCGCAGCGCGACGTCCGGATCGAGCACCGCCAGCAGCGCCTGAAAGTCGCCGCCGCGCGAGGCCCTGAAGAATGCCGCCACGATGTCCCGCTGTCGCGCCACGTCCGCCGCGCGACCATCCTCCGCCGCGCCCTGCACCCGCCGCCGACCACGGCTGGCGAGCTGGCGGGCAGCGACTGGCGAGCGACCGACGATGCCGGCAATCTCCTCGAAGGAGACGCCGAAGACGTCGTGCAGCACGAACGCCACGCGCTCGGCCGGCGCCAGGCGCTGGAGCACCGCCAGCATCGCCAATCCGACCGACTCCGCCAGCATCGCCTCGCGCTCCGGGTCGGCCGCGTCCGGAATGCATCCGCCGTCCAGCGCTAGCGGCTGCTCGCGCCGCGACCGGCGCGCGCGCAGCAGATCCAGACAGACCCGCGTCACGACCGTGGTCAGCCAGCCGCTCAGGTTCGCCACCGCGCTGGGGTCGGAACGGCGCAGCCGCAGCCAGGCCTCCTGCACCGCGTCGTCGGCCTCGCTGGCCGAGCCGAGCAGCCGGTATGCCACCGCCTGCAATCGTGTGCGATCGGCCTCGAAGCGCTCCGCCAGCGATTTGTCGTCCATCGGTCACATTCTCCCGTTTGGTTTCGTCATAAGGTTGACGAACCGGACAAGGCGCGTGTGACAACAAGGAGATCACGGATGCAAGGAGTCGACAAGAAGGCCGCGAAGAGCACGGCCGCGAGCGACACGATGCCCAAGGGATTCACAGACGCGGAACGAGCCGCGATGAGGGCGCGCGCCCAAGAGCAGAAGGCGACCGCGCGCGCGGACAAGGACAAGGCGGACGGGGAAAGCGCCGTGCTTGCGGCGATCGCCGCGATGACGGAACCGGATCGCGCCATGGGCGCGCGGCTCCATGCGATCATCAAAGCCAGCGCGCCAGCCCTCGCGCCGAAAACCTGGTACGGGATGCCCGCGTATGCCAGGGACGGCAAGATCGTCTGCTTCTTCCGCAGTGGGGACAAGTTCAAGGAGCGGTACCTGACGCTCGGCTTCAACGACGTGGCGAACCTCGACGAAGGTGCTCTGTGGCCAATCGCCTATGCGCTGACGGAGTTAACTGCCGCCGACGAGGCAAGGATTGGCGCGCTCGTGAAGAAAGCGGTGAGCTGAGGGCGCGCCGTCTGGCGTGGTGTGAAGGTCACGACGGACTACCGCAAAGACGACGACAACGGGTGGGTGTCGCGTACCTTCCCTGAACACCCCCCATCCTCCAACGAGGTTTATCGGGCATGCTCTTTGGAAGATCCCCACCAAGCCTCGTCAGACTGGGGATACACATACCGGTCGCATCGATGACGGGAATACTGCCGCTTCTCGACCGCGTCAGAAGCGATTTACTCAATGAGGCGGATGAATCGGCTGCGGAAACAAGCCGGAAAAACCGTTAAAATATGGCCGGTCTGTATACCCTGCAGGACATCCTGCGTCTCTCCGGCGTGCCCTCGTCCAAGTTCGATTGGCTACCTACTTAGTCTATCAGGTTTTCGGATAAGGTCTAAGCTCGACTTTCCCCATTTGGCCTTTGAAGAGAAGCAGGGTATGCTCGTCCCCACTCGACCAAGAGGAGGAGACGATGCATACCCTGCCGCCCACGATGATACTGCTGCTGCGTCCGTTTGCGCCACTCTTTTCCCGCCGCGTCTGGACGCATGTGCAGGTACTGCTCACGGGAGCGATCCTTGCCCCCGCGCAACGCACCGTCACCGCTGCCTTGCGCGTAATGGGATTGGGAGCATGCCCCCAGTTCCAACGCTACCATCGCGTACTCAACCGCGACCAGTGGTCGTCGCTCGCCGCCGGTCGTGTGCTCCTCGGCTTACTCGTGACCACGTTTGCTGTCTCTGGGCCGCTCGTCGTCGGCATAGATGAAACCATGGAACGACGGCGCGGCGCGAAGATCGCCGCTAAGGGGATCTACCGCGACGCGGTGCGCTCCAGCCACTCCCATTTCGTCAAAGCGAGCGGGCTGCGCTGGATTTGTCTGATGCTGCTCGTGCCGATTCCGTGGGCGGGACGAGTATGGGCGTTGCCCTTCCTCACCGCGCTCGCGCCCTCCGAACGGGCGAATACCACTGCGGGACGGCGGCACAAAACGCCGACCGATTGGGCACGACAACTGCTCCTGACGGTGCGGCGGTGGTACCCGGAGCGCGCAATCGTGGTCGTGGCGGACAGCGGTTATGCCGCCCTTGCGCTGCTCGCCCGTTGCGCCACACTTGCCACACCGATTACGGCGATTACCCGCCTGCGTCTCGATGCCGCGCTGTATGAACCGGCACCACCCCGGCGGGCAAAGCAGAATGGTCGCCCGCGCATGAAGGGCACACGCCTGCCCACGCTTGCGACGTATGCGGCTGATCCCCAGACCTGCTGGCAATCGGTCACGCTCACGCACTGGTACGGGCAGGGGGAACGCACCGTGGAACTGGCTTCGCACACTGCCGTGTGGTACCACACCGGCTTACCTCCCGTGCCGATTCGCTGGGTGCTGATCCGCGACCCCCAAAAGGGATTCACCACCCAAGCATTGCTCTCCACCAATCTCACTACCACACCCGAACAGATCGTGGCGTGGTTCGTGTTGCGCTGGCAGATGGAAGTCACCCTTGAGGAAGTGCGCCGTCATCTCGGCGTGGAAACGCAACGGCAATGGACGGTATTGGCGATTGGACGCACCACCCCCGCATTGCTGGGCCTCTTTGCGCTGGTCACCCTGCTGGCTCATCCCCACATGACCCACGATACCGGAGGCATCCGGCAGGCCGCGTGGTATCGGAAAACCGCGCCAACCTTCTCGGACGCCTTGGCGCGGGTGCGACGGGAGATCTGGGCATACGAGGCTTTTTGCCTGTCGGCTGCGGAGACGGAAATGGTGAAAGTGCCCTGCATCCTCATGCAACGCTTGACGGATACCCTCTGCTACGTCGCCTGATTGGGGAAAGTCGAGCTAAGCTCGACTTTCCCCATTTAATCAGCAGCATGCGGAGTCTGTGGTTACAGTCGTCGGGCGAGAAGCCTGTGCCAAAAACAGTTCTCCGCCCACCCCGAAACGACTCGTTGTCCGGGTACGACTTTTCACGTCTCACCCCCAAACCCTGAGATGCGAAAAGTCTCCCCACTGCCGGGACCCGCTGGTATGGCAGGGGGAAACCGACTGTGGCTGCCGCCACCGGGCGCACAGAGCCTGCGTGCAATCGTTCTCCACCGCCTGCGGAATGTCACCGTTTCCGCGTCGGACTTTTCGCATCTCAGGGTGCAAAGGTGACATGCGAAAAGTCTCAATTCCACCGAGAACCGTTGACCTGGCAGGGAAAACTCGGTTGCTCCTGCTCTTGAAATGGGGAAAGTCGAGCTTAGCATTGACAGGTTAGAATTTCTGTTCTACTGTGCGGGTGTCATGGCGCGGGCCGTGGCGCTACCGCAAAGAGGAGGTGCCTCGTGACCGAGCCAGAAGTGTTCGTGTTAGCCGATCAGGCGTTGCAGCGAGTGGTCAGCCAGATCCGTGATGACCAATGGCAGATGACGATGCCGCCGGAGTTTGCCACCCGTGCCCCCGATCGTCACGTCACTTTGCGCGAAGTAATCAACTACCACGCCTACGATGACGCTTGGGTGCCGGATATGCTTGCAGGCAAGACGATGGACGAGGTGGGGAAAGCACAGTTCCAAGGGGACTTGCTCGGGGAGGACCCACAGGGGAACTTTGCCCGGATCGTTGTCGCGGCGTGCGACGCTGCGACGCGTCTCGATAATCTGGACCGAATCGTTCACTGCTCGTTCGGCGATTTCACGGCCCGCGAGTACTTCTGGCAGATCAATGGCTTCCGCGGTGTGCGGGCGCACGATATTGCCGAGGCAATTGGCGTGGACAGCCAACTCCCCGATGATCTCGTGCAAGGGTTGTGGGATGAGCTGCGCCCCCATGCCGAAGAATGGCGTGCCATCGGGATCTTTGGCCCAGCGGTCGTGGTGCCAACAGACGCGCGTTTACAGGATCGGCTTCTGGGACTCACGGGGCGGCAGCCGTAAGGCCTCGCATCGGTGGGATGACACGCGAGCGCGATCAGTGATGCAAGGGGTGGAGGGGGCATCGGCGCGATTGATCACGAGATCACGTTCCTCCTCCGCCTCGCAGCATCGGCCCGACGGGAGGCGCGAAGAGGCGACCGTTCGGCCCACCTGCTACTCGGGAAACGTGATGTCGGTAGTTCCATCCTGACAAAAGTCGCGCAAACGCCCGACTACAAGCAAAGCATAGTTGGCTCAGAAGCCGTCCCAGTGCTGCGCACGCCCTCGCGGCAATGAACACGGAAATGACTCGGTTCAGGGGTTACTTCGCACACACCCGCACCGTATCGCGTTGCCCATGGGGGTGATCGCACGGGCAAGCCGACGTTGACGCCCACGATACCGTTTCGTCCCCCGCTGTTCTCTGCGGGTTTCCGTCGGGTTATGAGGATAGCCCGTTTGGCCCGAAAGTCGTTCCTGCAACGTATGGATGCTCACAGAGATTGCTGCGGTATCTCCCCGGCGATCGCCGCTTCGGCGAGCGTGCGCACCGTCTCGATCTCGCCGCGATGGGCCGCCTCGTGCTCGGCGAGGTGATAGAGGCACCACTCAGGAGTAACGTCGTACTCGTCGAGAGGGCGGATTCGCCGGTATTCCGTCGCCGACATCGGGAGGAATACCGCCAGCAGACGAGCACGGACCGCATCGAGCACCGCGAGATGTTCCGCCACCAGGCGACCGACCACGCGGGGGAGATGCCCGTCTGGCTCCCGACTGATGGACGGCAGCAGGGCGGCAACCTCCGTCGGAACGTCCTGCTCCAGCACCTCGTTGTAGAGCCAGCCCACCTCGACGCCGGCGATGTGCGCGAGCAGCGTGCCGACGCTGTTCAATGCGGGCAACGGCTCCCAATCGAGTGCCGCGGAATCCATCCCGACGACGGCCCGCTTAGTGATCGCTCGGATATCCTCCAGTGTCCACAGGAAGCGACCGACATCCGGGGATGCCGCAGCGAGCGGGGTAATCACCAATGAAAGGCGGGCAGTCATGGGCGCAGCATCTCCTCGCTCGTGCGGACCCTACCGCCCGGCCATCATAGCATGATGCGAATATTCCGTGCTAGACGAATTCCCAGATCGGTTCACATGCGCGGAGACAATGCGTCATTGCCATCCCGTCACGCCTCGTACGACAAACGCCCCCCGCCAAGAGTTCCGAGACACGCTGAAGAGAGCGCCGCTTCGTCTCTTCGTCCATTGTCACGCCATCGACAGAGACATTTTCCGTGGTTCGGCTGCTGACGTTTCCTACAAAAGCCCACATGTAGGGGTGGATTGACGAAACGTCAATGAAAGTACGCGAAGACCTGGAACGCCAATGAACCTGCCAGAGGGCATGTGGCAGTCTGTCAGGATGGGGTGTAGTCTGTTTGGCCCAAAACTCGTTTCAAGGGACACGCACGCCCTTTCAGTAATGAACACGGGAAAGACCCAGATTCGGGGATTCTTCCCGCCGCTCCGCACCTGCTCGCGTCACCGATGCGGGCAAGCACACGGGCGGCACGGTGCGCGCACACATCGTACACGCCGATCCGTCATTGCGCCGTCCGCTCCGCCAACCACGCGGCGTGGCGGGCCAGTTGGCGCAAGGCGTCGCGCAGTGCGGGGGGATGGTGAATGATGAGGGAGCAATCGATGCCGGTCAGCGTGTGCGCCAGCATGGTCAGTTCCTGCGCGTCCCGTACCTGCGAACGCGCCAGCACGCCGCCCGCTGTCTCTTCCAGCGTCGCGGCGGCGGCGGGGATCAGCCGTTGCGCCTCCGCCAGCGTAGTTTCGAGCAGGACCTCGACCGCGAGCACACCGGGGGCGCTGGCGATGGCGTGCTCCACATACGCCACGGCATCGAAGTCCGAGGGGGGCGTGAACGGCTCATCGCACAGCCGCGCCTCGCGCACGCGATCCACCCGAAAGGTGCGCAGGGCCAACCGCAGGTGATCGTAGCCGACCACGTACCAGACTCCCTCGTAGCACACCACGCCGTAGACATCCACCGTGCGTTCGGTCGTGGCACCCTCGCTGGAGCGGTAGCGTAGCCAGACACACCGCCGTCGGTGTGCCGCCTCGCTCACGGTGCCGATGACCGCCATCGTCGCTGGGACGGGACTCCACGGCCCAACGAGCACGACCGCCTCGCGCACCGCATGCACCCGTGCACGCAGGCGATCCGGCATCACGCGCTCGACCTTGCCCAGCGCGCCCTCGACGTCCGCCTGCATCCCGGCGAGAGCCGTGTGCCGGATCACGAGCAGGCCGAGTACGAGGGCGAGGGCTTCGTCCTCGCCGAACATGAGCGGCGGCAGTTTATAACCGGGGCGCAGGCGATAGCCACCATGCCGCCCGCGCGTGGTCTCGACGGGGATGCCGAGATCGTCCAGCAGGGTGACGTAGCGGCGCACCGTGCGCTCCCCGATGCCGAGACGGCGCGACAATTCCGGCCCGCCCACCTGCCCATGCGTTTGCAGCAGTTCCAGCATGGCGAGCACACGCGTGGTGGGATACGACGGCACACTCATCGCGATCCTCCTCCTTTGCGGGCAGTATACACGGTAATTAGGCACGATTATGTCCGCTTAGGGCGATACGCTGGTGGCGGTGGGCAAGTGGTACCCGCACGAATCGCCAGCGATGAGCCGAACAAAGGAGCCTCGACATGACGCACACGACAGACAAGACGGATACGGACCGCGCCGATGCCACGATCCGGCCTTTCCGTATTGCCGTGCCGCAGGCCGACCTCGACGACCTGCATGACCGCCTCGCCCGCAGCCGCTGGCCCGACGAACTGCCGGGTGTGGGCTGGGGCTACGGCGTGCCGCTGGGATACTTGAAGGAATTGGCGGCGTACTGGCGCGATCGCTACGACTGGCGCGCTTGGGAGGCCACGCTCAACGCCTACCCGCAGTTCACCACCACGATCGACGGCGCGAACGTGCATTTCCTGCATGTCCGTTCCCCCGAACCCGACGCCCTGCCGCTGATTCTGACGCATGGCTGGCCTGGCTCGATCGTCGAGTTCCTGGATGTCATCGGGCCCCTCACCGATCCGACCCGCCACGGCGGCGCGGCGGGCGACGCCTTTCACCTGGTGATCCCCTCGATCCCGGGTTTCGGCTTCTCGGGGCCAACACATGAGGCCGGGTGGACCTCGACGCGCGTCGCCACTGCATGGGCCGCGCTAATGAAGCGGCTGGGCTATGACCGGTACGGTGCTCAAGGGGGCGATTGGGGCGCGATCATCAGCACGGAACTGGGCCGCATCGCCCCCGATCACGTCGTCGGGCTGCACGTCAACGCGGCCACCGTGGGGTTCATCCCGTTCGGGGACGTGGAGCCCGACGAACTGGCCACCTTCACCGCTGCCGAGAAGGCACGCCTGGGACGCCGGCATACCTTCATGAACGACGGCTTCGGCTATTTCCAGATCCAAGCCACCCGTCCTCAAACCCTCAGCTACGCCCTCGCCGACTCCCCCATTGGTCAACTCGCCTGGATCACCGAGAAGTTCAAAGAATGGACGTATCCCGCCGCCGCGCTCCCCGAGACGGTCATCGACCGTGAGCGCATCCTCACGAACGTCATGCTCTATTGGCTCACCGACACCGCTGGCTCCTCGGCCCGGCTATACTACGAGAACATGCACGCTGGCTTCCGGGGTCAGCCCCCGGCTACCCCCCCCACTGGCGTCGCCGTGTTCGCCGAAGACATTGCCATCCGTCGCTACGCCGAACGTGGCAACACCATCGTGCAGTGGTCGGAGTTCGATCGCGGTGGCCACTTCGCCGCCATGGAAGCGCCTGATCTCCTCGTCGGTGACGTGCGCACGTTCTTCCGCCGCGTCCGGTGACACACCGGTTTGTGGGAGCGGCACTTGGGCAGGTATCACGACCATCAGGGCGTGAGCGAGTGGCGGTGAGGGAGCGTACGCCCCACGCGGGCCAGGCACGACGCGTCCGCCGCGCGCCTTGCCGACCGAACCGTCACGCCGGACCATCTCGGCGCGTCAATCGCTATCTGTCGGTGACTACACGAGTTGGGACGCGAGCATGCGGCAATGGGGCGAGATCGGGACGGGACGGAGGCGGGGGAGCATGATCAACAAAAAGCGTAGGCATGATTGAGTCAATGCCTACCCATCATTGTTTCCGGGAGTACCAAAAACGCCGATATTTGAGACGCGGACGGCTAGGTAAAGAGGTTCATAAACTCGCGGTACGTCACGTATTCGACCCTGTTCCAGACGCGTCGCCCAGTCTCCGCAGTGGGCGGAGGAGCGTCACGCACGTTGTCCGTCACGACATATGCAGCACCTGCGGTAACCGCCGTCCCGTAGATCGGGATATCCCAACTGTCGGCGAGTTCGGGCCATGGCACTGGGTGGGGGAACGGGGGATCAACGATGGTGAATGCGGCGAGCAGATGCGTCATCATCGCCTTTGCCTCGGTTGACGCCCGACGCTGAGCCTCCGCTCCGAGGCCATGCCGCTCCGCCCACTGCCATGTCAACACGCGATTCAGCTCCGCCACGATCCATGATGACCAGATGCCCTCAAACCTCCCGAGTCGTGCTAACTCGACGAGGGCGACGCGGCGGGTATGGGAGTAGAGCACGTTCGTGTCGAGTACCGCACGGAAGAGAGCGGGAGCGTTGCTCATCGTCGCCACGGAGGCGTACCTGGTCGCCCCTCTTCAAGAATGTCCAGCTGCTCCTGCGCCATCGGCGTTTCCTCATCCTCGCCGAGGGCGGTGCCAGCAGAGAGGGCGGTGGCAATGGCCTGTAAGTCACGTACGAGCGGAGTACCCTGTAGCCGCTTAATCTCCCGCAGGGGAATCATCGTACGGTTACCGACTCTGCGGGCTTCAGCGATCTCGCCGCCGCGCACCATCGCCTTCACGGTGTTGATCGAGCCGATGCCAAGGAGTTTCGCCGCTTGTGTCGTGGTGACGAGCGCATCGTCGTCGAGCAACTCCACACGGGCGCGGGCAACCACAGCGGGGATTTCCCCAGTACGGTTCTCCGCTACCAGTTGATCAATCGTATCAAGCACCGTTTCCACAGTGAGCAAGTTTGCCATCTTCCACCTCACTTTATGGGGGAGGATAGCACGATTCGTCACATCCGTCAACGTCGGTCGTTTCAATGTTCGTCGCGAAAACGAACGTTTTTGTGACGAGATGAGGCGCCACAAAAGCTGCTCTTGCCAGACACCAAGCCAATCTCTTATGGAGTCACGTCATGTTGCCACATACGGAAGCGACAAACCTTTGCGCGGTTGCCGCATTCAATCAGCCTCCAAGGCTCCGACAAGCTGGCGCAGGTCGCTCCACCCGTAGGCGAGATAGCTGAGCGAGGTGCCGCCAATCTCCACCTGATCGGTGGCAACGGGTTGCCCCCCGAGCGTTTCGTAGAAATGGCGGGCGGTGCCGTTATCGGCGAGTACCCACACAATCATCGTGTTGCCCAAAGCCAGTAAGCGGCGCGCAACGGCGAGCGTTAATTGGCGCCCTATGCCGCGACGCTGAAACGCGGCGAGGATGTATATTCCCTGCAGTTCGCCGGTGTATTGTCGCGGCCCCATCCGTCGTGGCCCACCAAGCACGAACCCAACTACGCCCGTATCGTGCGCGGCGACGATCAGACACCGAGACGACACGGCATCAGCGAGGATGCCACGCCAGACACCTTCAGACTCTGCATCGGACAGGTGAGCGAGATAATCGGCAGAAACGATGCCACCATACGCGGAGCGCCACGTATCAATATGCACGCGGGCAATCGCGGCCGCATCGGAGGGGGTTGCTTCACGGATCCGCACGCGATCGGCACTGCTCACGCTCATCAAAGGCACCTCGCAAACGTTGTGAGTATGTGTGACGAACCGCCGGGCGAGGTCCGGGTTGCTCCAGAAGTGCAGATGCACATATGACGCGAGTACGTTGCCGTCGGCAAAGCCTTCGGGGCGGCTCGTCTCACCGCTTCGCCCCTGCAGCATGTAGGCGTGGGGGAGATCAGGCGGCACCCCTTCCCAGATGGAGTAATGGAATTCGTGCCCGCGCACCTCTTCGCCTGACTTCAGGAGCAGCGTGTCTCGTGCCGCGCGTACCTGTGTATACCCGATCTGTAGACGTTGTGCCTGCATAACCGCGTAGCCGGGGAGCGCGCCCACCATGTCGTGCCGGGCCCCTGCCTGATCCACGAGCGCCTGTGTGAGGTACATCAGGCCGCCGCACTCCGCATAGCAGGGCATCCCACCGGTAATCGCACTATGCAGAACGGAGCGCATGGCGGCGTTCGCGGCTAGTTGCCCGGCGTATATCTCGGGAAAGCCCCCACCGATGTAGAGCGCGCGGGTACCGGGAGGGAGTGCGTCGTCCCGCAAGGGACTGAACAGGCGAACGTCGGCACCAAAGTGGCGGAGCAGGTCGAGGTTGTCCTCGTAGTAAAAGGAAAACGCCCGGTCGCGCGCTACCGCGATGACCGGTCGCTGTGCGGGCTGCTCCATGATGAGTGCGGGCGCGGGAGATCGCGCGGGTTGCCTCTCGCCTCTATCTACAGAGGCGGTTTGCGCGATCTGCCAGATCGCGTCAAGGTCACAGGTACTCCGGACCGTGTCCGCGAAACCCTCGACCGCCATGGCGCTATCCTCGCGCTCATCCGTGGGCACGAGGCCGAGATGGCGCTCCGGGATGACGAGTGCTTCCGTGCGTGGGATGCCGCCAAGCACGGGAAGTCCCGTTGCGTCCTCAATCGCCGCTTTGACACCCGCGTAATGGCTCGCACTACCGACGCGGTTGCACAAGAAACCGGCAAGGGGTACTGCCGGATCGAGCATTTGAAAGCCACGGGCAGTGGCGGCAGCGCTTCGCGCCTGCGCCCACACATCGAGCACGAGGATGATCGGCACGTGGAGCAGCTTCGCCAGTTCGGCGGTGCTACCTGCCTCTCCGGTATAGTCGAGTCCATCATACAGCCCCATCACCCCCTCAATGAGTGCGAGGTCCGCGCCGCGAGTGGCGTGCGCGAACATGGCGCGTAATCGGGCGTGCGGCAGCAGCCAGCTATCGAGATTGCGGCTCGGTTGACCGGCGGCAAGGGTGTGATAGGTGGGATCGATGTAGTCCGGCCCCGCTTTGAAGGGCTGCACGGTCAAGCCACGCTGCCGGAACGCCGCAATGAGGCCGACTGTGAGGGCCGTCTTGCCGACATTGGATGCCGTACCTGCGATTATCAAGCGCCCGCTCATTCGTTGCCCTCCATAACGGGTTAGCCGTGCGGTGTAATGAGCAGCCCACCAGATCCCACACACGGCGGCGCGGCAACTGTTAAACGAGAGTATGCCTTAAATCGACGAGAGGCAGTCTGGGGAAGTTCCCCCATATTTAAGATATGTTCGACGCCAAACTGCATAAATCCTAATCCAACAGAGCACGAAGACGTTCATAGATGTTTTTATCAATTATTGCACTTACTATTCAATTAACTTACTTCCTTTTTTTAACTAAGCCACGAAAGCACAAAAAGATAAATGCCAGCCCCGATACCAAGTATGGAACTGCCCAAGTGATTAAAAACACCAAACAGACCTGCTCCGAAGAACATCATCCCCGAGATTAGTTGAATAAGAGCACGAGCATTGGCACGACCTGATGATAGCATGGGTGAACCTCCTCATCGACGTAAGTATAAGTGAAAAGAAGTTTGTCTATGCTCCGGCAGTAACGCTGATAGTCATGACCGAAAGGGACGCGATGAGATGTCAGGATTGGGTGTACCTTGCTCGCCTCGCCCCCGGCTCGCGCCGTACGATGCGCGGCGCGCTGGATACTGTGGCGGGCATCCTCACGAGCGGCGAGGCGGATGCGCTCGCCCTGCCGTGGCACCTGTTGCGGTATCAGCATACCGCCGCCGTGCGCGCCGCCCTTGCGGAACGCTATGCCCCTGCTACCGCGAACAAGACCCTCGCCGCTTTGCACGGGGTGCTCTTAGAAGCATGGCGTCTCGGACTGATCCCCGCCGATGAATACCACCGCGCCGCCGATCTGCCCGCCGTGCGTGGTAGCACCTTGCCCAGTGGTCGCGCCCTCACCCGTGAGGAGTTACGTGCCCTCTTCTCTGCATGTGCCGACGGCACCCCCGCCGATGCACGTGATGCGGCTCTGCTCGCCGCCCTGTACGGCGCGGGCCTTCGCCGTAGTGAAGTGGTCGCCCTCACCCTTGCCGATCACGAGCCACACACCGGCGCGCTCACGGTGCGGCATGGCAAGGGTGAGAAGGCGCGCATCGTGTACGTGATGGGTGGGGGTGGGCAAGCCCTCGCCGCGTGGACTTCGACCCGTGGTGAGGCTCCGGGGGCATTCTTTTGCCCCGTGGCGAGGAACGGGGCGATCACCGTGCGCCCCATGACCGACCAGGCCGTGCTCGCCATTCTCACCCGGCGGGCAGCCGCTGCCGGCGTCGCGCACTTCTCACCCCATGATCTTCGCCGCACGTTTATCTCCGACCTGCTCGATAACGGCGCGGACATCGCCACGGTACAGAAGCTGGCGGGGCATTCGAGTGTCACAACCACGGGTCGGTATGACCGGCGCGGCGAGGCCGCAAAGCGGAAGGCAGCGGGGTTGTTAGACGTGCCGTACGGGGGGTAGTGGCGAGGGCAAGGCGGGCAAGCGAAGCGCCGCACATGCCTTCGCCCCGCACACGCACACGCCCGGTACGGGGATTGGCGCGGGCGCACCGACACCGTTGCCGCAACCCGCCCGGCATTAGGGCGGATGACGAGAGTAACTGGCACGGGGGTGGGAATCCCGCCCCATCCCCTACACCGGCCACGCCTCGCGCGTCCAGGCCATCTGCCAGAACAACCATTCGTACTCGCTGCTCGTGCGGAAGATGTCGCGCAGCCGCGACTGCCCCGCCGCGTCGAGCCGGGCGGCCTCGTCATCCACGACGCCGCGCAGCCAGTCCGCCACCGACGCGAAATCGGGCGTGGCGTAGGTCGCCAGCCAGTCGCGGTACGGGTGCTCGGCGGGCTGCGCACCGGCGGCGGTGAAGTGTTGCCCGACCACCGCGTAAATCCACGCGCAGGGCAGCGTGACGGTGACGGCCTCCGCCAGCGTGCCCGTGGCGGCGACGCTGCGCATGTGGCGGGTGTAGGCGTAGTTCGTCGGGGCCATCGGCACCGTCGCCATTGCCGCCACGCTCATGCCGAAGCGCGCCGCGTACGCCTCGTGCAGCGCCCGCTCCACGCGCACCGAATCGAGGCACATCTC
>JAABUZ0100006910.1_pt1 | contig 13946 bp, 10 predicted proteins | sample 5562091 | NCBI WGS metagenome assembly JAABUZ01 (sample SAMN12813069, study PRJNA571459) | rock metagenome | isolation source: Antarctica rocks | place: Antarctica: Victoria Land, Linnaeus Terrace sud | collected 2015-12-21 | reverse complement strand
GACGGTCGTCGCGCCAGCCGTCGAGCGCGCGCGGTGGGCGCTCGACGCGGGCGACCCCGACGCGGCGCTCGCGGCCATCGCGCGCGCCCGCGCCGGCGCGGCGGGCCACGCGATCGCAGGCGACGTCGCGCTATTCGCGTCTCTCGACCTCCTCGACGCGCGCGCGTTGTATCAACGCGGCGACGCCGCGCGGGCGCTCGAAATGGTCGAGCGCGCGCGCGCCGTCGCACCGGACGACGCCGAGGCCGAGCTGCTGCGCAGTTTCGTACTCGGCGAACTCGGCGCCGGGGACGCCGCCGCGGCGAGTCGCGCGCGCGCCGGGGCGCTCGACCCCGCGCTCGTGCGCGTGGACGCCGGCGTCGCGGCAGCGCCGGTACCCGCGCGCGCGCCGTCGGGCACGCCGGGCGGCGTAGTCGGCAGTGACCCCGCGGGTTCGGCGCGGCATGCCCTCGCGATGGCAGCCGCACTTCGGCATAAGGGGTACTACGACGAGGCACTCGCCGCCCTGGGCCCGCACGTCGGCGAGCCCGATGCGCGCGTCCGGGCCGCCGTGCACGCCGCGTTAGGCCTGACGCACTTGCAGCGCGGCGTCCCCTCTCAAGCGGTGCCGATGCTGCGCGAGGCGGTGCGCGCGGACCGCACGCCCGACCCGGACGGATCCCGGCGCGCATTGGCGCTCGCCGTCGCGCAACTCCTCGCGGGCGATGGCGACGCGGCCGACGTGACGGCGCGCGACCTCGCGCACGACCGCGATGCCGTCGCGCGGGCCGGGGCGGCGAACGTCCGCGCGCTCGTCGCGTGGCGCCGCGGCGACTTGTCCGCGGCGCGCGCCGCGATGCTCGACGCCGCGGCACACGCCCGGGGACTGGACGGCGCTCCGCGTTCAGCGCTCGCCGGAAATCTTGCCTTGCTGCTGGTCGACGCGGGCGCCGCGGCCGCGGCCGTGACGGCCGGCGCGGCCGCGGCCCGGCTCGCGCCGCGGGACGCCGCCGCGCACGCGGCGCACGCGCGGGCGCTCGCGCACGCGGGCGACCACTCGGGCGCGCGGGACGCATTCGTGCGCGCGTGCGCCCTCGCGCCGGACGACGCGGCCGTGCGGTACGGGCTCGCGTTCGCGGCCGGCGCGTGCGGCGATCAAGCGACCGCGCGCGTCGAGCTTGCCCGTGCCACGGCGCTCAGCCCGGTCGTGCGCGGCCCCGCGACGCGAGTCGTCGTCGCGGACGCGGCCGGTGCGGTGCTCCTTCCGAGCGACGGCTCCGGCGTGCGGGTGGTCGCCGTCGTAGACCGGGGCGCTGACGCCGACGACCCGGGGCACCCGGACGCGCGGCCGGCGCACGACTACGCACACGTCGACGCGCGGCTGGCCGCGGGGGAATACGAGCGCGCGCTCGCCGCGGCCGAAGCGGCGCTCGCGCGCGGAGCACCGGTCGCGGAAGGGCTCGTACGCGCGGGGCACGCCCTTGCGCGCGGCGGCGACGTCGCGCTCGCGCTGGACCGCTACGTGGGGGCGGCCGCGGCCGCACCGTTCGACGCGGCGCTAGCGCGCCACGTCGTGCGCGCGCTGCACCGCCTCGGCCGTCTCGAGGACGCGTGCGTGCGCGCCGCGGCGGCGGTCGCGCGCTGGCCGCACGACGCGTCGTTCGCGGCCCTCCTCGCGCGCGCGGCGGCGGACCGCGGCGCGGTCGACGACGCCGCCACGGCACTCACGCGCTGTGCGCCGCCCGCCGCGACCAGGCTGTCCCCCGGCGACGCGGCCGCGTTCTGGGCCGACGTCGCGTGCGCGTGGCAGGCGTTAGACGCGTGGGACGCCGCCGCCGATGCGTGGACCGAGGCGTCGCGAGCCGTCCCCGCGCTGGCGTCGCCCACGCTCGCGCGGGCGCGCGCCCTGGCCCGCGCGGGGCGGCCGGACGATGCCGAAGCGGTCCTGTGCGAGCTGGCCGACAGCGCACCCGAGCTGCCCGACGTGTGGCGCGCCCGCGCCGAGCTCGCCGTGGCCGGCGGCCGGTTTCCAGCCGCCCGCGCGCACCTCGCGCGCGTCGTCGGGCGCGACAGCGGCGACGTCGACGCCCTCGCGGCGCTTGCCGCGGCTTGCGTCGACGCGTCGTGGCTCGACGACGCGCGCGTTGCGGCTGCGCAGGCGCTGGCCCACGACCCCGAGCACCCGCTCGCCCTCGCCATCGTCGGCGACTGCGCGGCGGCGTCCGGCGACGCCGGCAGGGCCTGCGATGCCTGGCGCCGTGCGCTCGCCGCCTCGCCGGTCGGGGCCGGGGCGTCGCGCGCGCGTGCCGGGCTCCGCGCGCACGAAAGCCCGCCGCGCGGCGGTGACCGATATGCCTGACGAGACACACGCCCCCTTCCTCGCCGGCGCGCTCAGCGGCTTCGCGTTGGCCGACGTGCTGCAGCTCCTGGAGCTCGGCGGGCGCAGCGGGGTCCTCGTCGTCGACGGCGGGCCGCGCGGGGGCGGGTGCATCCGTCTCCGCCGCGGCCGGGTCCTCGGTGTCTCGACCGGAACGTCGGAGGCTGCCACGGCCGGCGAACACGCCGCGGCGGTCGCGACGTTGCTGGAGCTGCCAGCTGGGCACTGGGCGTTTCACACCACGACCGACGCTTCGGGCAGCGGGGGGGCGCGGACCGCGGCCGAGGACGAGGGAACCCGCGTCTCGGCGATCCTCGTCGAGGCCGCGCGTCGCCGCGACGAGCGGACGCGCGCGGACCGCGCGACGCCACCCGACGCGGACGTGCCGGCGCTGGCGGCGTCGAACGTCGAGCGCCGGGACCGCGCCGCAGGTCGGCGCCTAACGGCCGCCGACCTGCAGGTGCTCGCCGCCGTCGACGGCGTCCGCGACGCCCGGGCGATCGCCGCGGTGGCGCGGTGCGACGTCGCGCGAGTGCGTGACACACTCGCCGTCCTGCGTGCCGTCGGCGTCGTGCGCCCGCGCGGCGAGTGTGCCGGGACGGGGTCGGCGGCGTGATCGGGTCGACCCGCGCGTCGGCGGCCGACAGCTTCGAGAGCCTCGTCGCCGACGTCGCGTCCGCGCTCGACGCGGCGATCCCCGCCTGGCGCGTACGCCTCAGTGCTGCGACGGCCGAGTGGCGGTCGCGAGGCGTCGACCCGACGGTCCTCGAGCGCGCCCTGACGCTCCCCGTCGCGCCCGACGTCGACGCGTTGTTGGCAACGTTCGCGCGCGCCGTCGGGCAATTGGCCGGCTTGGAAGCCGAAGCCGTCGCGCTCGATCCCTCGCTGGCCGGGGCCGCCGTGTTCCGCGATCCCACGCGCGTGCGAGAGGCGGCCGCGGTCGTCGCCGCGCGCCGCGCGCAGACCGCCGCCGAGCGCGCGGGGTACCCGGACGGCGAACACTGGGTGCTCCACTGGCCGGACATCGGCGACTTGCTCGCCGGCGAGCTCGCGTGACGCGCGCGCGCTCGTACCGGTTCGTCGGACCGCGCGCGGGCCGGGGCGCGTCCTGATGGCGATCCGGGGCAACATCGCCGACGCCACCCTCGCGGACGTCGTCCAGCTGCTCGCGTTAGGCCGGCGCAGCGGGCGGCTGACCGCGGCGCGCGAGGGCGAGCTCGGAACGATGTACTTCGTCGACGGCGCCGTCGCGCACGCAGCGCTCGCGCACCGGCGCGACCCGCTCGGCGCGGCGCTCGTCCGCTGCGGGGCGCTCGACGACGCCGATCTCCGCGCGGCGCTCGTGGAGCAGGCGGCCGAGTCGGACGCGCCGCTCGGCGTTCTGCTGGTGCGGCGCGGGTGCGTTCCGCGCGACACCCTGCTCGCCCACCTGACGGCGCAGACCGCGGAGGCCGCGTACGAGCTGCTCGGCTGGACGCGCGGTACGTTCAGTTTCGACGTCGACGTGTCGCCGGTCGCCGCCGAGCTCGTCCCCCGCCTCGACGTAGCGTCGCTGCTACTCGAAGCGGCTCGGCGGGCCGACGAGAGCGTGCTGATCGCGACGGAGGTGCCGGGCACGACCAGTGTGTTCGCCCCCATCGCGGCCGCGCCGGGGACCGGCGCGGCCGGGCCCGATGACCCGGAGTTGTCCCGCGTCGCGACGCTGCTCGACGGCCAGCGCGACGTCGACGCGATCGCCGCGGCGGCCGGGATGTCGACTTTCCACGCCTCGCGCGCGGTCTACACGCTCGTGAAGCGCGGGCGCGCGCGCCGGGTGGCGTCCGCCGCGTGCACCGCGGTGCCGCCGCGCCTGACATCCGCGCGTGCCGACGAACACCTGAACCTCGGCGTCGCGTTCGCCCGCGCGGGGATGCTGGACGACGCGTTGCGCGAACTGCGTCGCGTGCTCGAGCTGCGCCCGGGCGACGTGAGCGCGCGCGCGCACCTCGGTGCGGTCGCGCTGCGGGCCGGCCGGCTCGGGGAAGCCGCGGCGGTGCTCGGCGAAGCGGCCCGGCTCCCGGGCGCGACCGCCGCGTCGGTCCACGCATTGGGGGTCGTCCGGCACCGGCTCGGGCAGCTGGACCTCGCCGACGAGGCGTTCGCCCGGGCCGCACGCCTCGGCCTTGCGGACGATCCGCGGCACCTCACGGCGCGGGCGGCGCTCGCGCTCGACCAGCGAGACTGGCTGGCCGCGTGCCAGTTCCTGGACCGCGCGCGCGCGCGCTGGCCGCAGCCGCCAGCCGTGTGGTTCCACTACGCCGTGCTCGGAGCACTCGGCGCCGGTGAGGCGAGCGCCGCCGCAGGGCTGCTGCGGGAGGCTGTGGCCGCGCATCCGCGCGCGGGAGCGCTCCTCGCGAACACCGCCGCGCACCACGCGCGCGATGACCGCGGCCAGGACTCAGCAGAGGCGCTCGATGCCGTGATGGCGGCGGTCGCCGAGTGTCCCGAGCTAGCGCCCGCACAGCGCCTGCTGGGCCAGCTTCGGTACAGGGCGGGCCAATTTGACCGCGCCCGCGAGGCGTACGCGGCCGCAACGCGCCTCGCGCCCGACGCCTCGGCGACGGCGTGGGCTCGGCTCGGCACCTTGGCGCTGCGCGCCGGCGACCGCGGCGCGGCGCGGCACGCGTGGGACCGCGCGTGTAGCTTGCAGCCGGATCACCCGACGGCGCGCGCCAACCTCGACGCGCTCGGGCGATCCGGCGCCGAGGCGCCGCCGACCGCTCAGTAACGTCGCGCGTGCCCGACGCTCCCGCGCCTGTCAGTCGCCCCCCGCTGCTCGCCCCGCCGTCCGACGAGGACGCGCCCGGGTTCGCCGCGCTCCTCGAGAAGGTCGAAGGCGATCGCCTGTTTCGGTGCCGCAGCTACAAGGAGCGCTGCCTGCGGCGTCGCATCGCGGTCCGCATGCGCGCGACCGGCGTGCACACGTTCGCAGACTACGCGCGCGTGCTGGACGCGGACGCGGCGGAGTACGACCGGTTGCTCGACGCGCTGACGATCAACGTCACGAAGTTCTTCCGTAATTGGGACGCGTGGAACACGCTCGCGGAGCGCGTGCTCCCGCAGCTGATTGCCGAGGGGCGCCGACCGCTTCGGGTTTGGAGCGCGGGCACGGCGTCCGGGGAGGAGGCGTATTCGATTGCCGCGTTGCTGCACGCGCGATTCGCGGAACGCGGCGAACTGGTCGCCGGGAACGTGGAAGTGCTCGGTACGGACGTTGACCGCGCGAGCCTCGCGGCCGCGGTCGCCGGCGCGTACGGCGAGCCGGCGTTCGACGAAACGCCCGCGGCGCTCCGCACGAGGTATTTCACGCCGGGGGCTCCCGCGCGGGTGCGGGCGGAGCTGCGCGCCATCACGCGGTTCGCGCAGCACGACTTACTGCGCGACCCAGCGCCGGCGGGGCGGTGGGACCTGATTATTTGTCGCAACGTGGTGATTTATTTCGACCGCGACTCGCAGGAGGCGTTGTTCGAGCGATTCCACGAGGCGCTCGCGCCGGGCGGCTCGCTGTTTCTCGGGAAGGTCGAGACGCTGCTCGGCCGCATGCGCGGGCTGTACGCGCCGGTCGACCACCGGCACCGGATCTTCCGCAACACGTGACGCCCGCCGACGGGAGCGCGCCCGACACAGCCGCGCCGCCGACCCTCGCCGAGGCATCGCGCCAGTGCGAGTGCCTGCGGGCGGAGCTCGGCGCGCGCGTGCACGGCGCGCCGGCGTCGACCTCGGACGCCGAACGTACGGCATTGCGCGCGGACATCGCGGCGCTGATCCGCGCGTCGGACGCGCAGGTGCAGGCGTGGCGGGCGCTCGCCGACGCGGCGCGCGCGCTTCCCGAACTCTGGAAGCAGCTCGCGAGCGCCGAGCCACCCGGCGGATCGCCGCCGCGTGACGTCGCGACGCGTCCGCCGAGCGTCGACCTGGCTGCTGGCGCCTCGACGCGCGCCGACCACCTCGGGGCATCGACGTGGGCCGCGAAGGGGTGGAGCGCGTATGCCGCGTCCGACTTCGCGGCCGCGGAGTCGGCGTTCGAACGGGCGCTCGACCTCGCCCCCGACGACACGGAAACGGCGGCGATGCTGGCGTGGGCGCGCGCGGCACGCGGGCGCGACGACGATGCGCTCGTCGCGGCGCAGCGCGTGCTCGTCGCGGCGCCGCGTGGCCCGGCCGCGTCGCTGGCCCGCGTCGCGATCGGACGCGTGTGCCTCGCCAAGGACATCGTCGGCGAGGCCCTCGAGCACCTCGCGCGGGTAGTCCGGGACAACGACGACCGACGCGCGACGCTGTACGCGACCTTCTATCTCGGCGTCGCATATCAGCGGCGGGGCATGGACGACGAGGCGGTCGCGTATTTCCGGCGCGCCCTGGCGCTCGGCCCGAACATGGTCGAGGCACGGTACGAACTCGGGTGCACGCACTGGCGGGCCGGTGCCCGCGACGCGGCGTGTGCGGAGTGGCGGTTGGGGGCGGCGGGGGCGTTCAGCGCGTGGGCACGGCGGTGTGCGGACCGGCTCGCGGAAGTCGAGCGTAGCGAGGCGGTCAGTGCGTAGCGGCGCCGCGCGGCGCCTTGGCGCCGTGGCGGTCGCGTTCGTTCTCGCCTGCACCGGAGCGCGGGCACAAGCAGCGGCGGGTCCGGACGCGTCGCGGACCGTTCGGATCGACCGGGGCCGGTTTACCGCGGTGGCCTACCCGGGTGACGTTCCGCTCGCCCGGTCGCTGCTCGCGGACGCCGCCCAGCGCGACACGTTTCCCGGGCTGCCGCGCCCTCGGCGCCATGTGGTGCTCGTGATCGCGCCCGACGCCGAACACTTTCGCGCGTGGGGTGGCCCTGGGGCGCCGGAGTGGGGGAGCGCGCTCGCGTTTCCGGCGTCGGGGCGGGTGCTGATGCAGGGGCGTCGTGCCGGTTCCGACGCCGGCGACCCGCGCGCGGTATTCCGGCACGAACTGGCCCATGTCGCGCTCCACGAGCAGCTCGACGACTTGCCCCCGCGCTGGTTCGACGAGGGCTACGCGGGGTACGCCGCGGGCGAGTGGGGGCGCGACGAAGTGCTTGCGGCAAACGTCGCATTGCTGACGCGCGGCGTGCCCGCGCTCGATTCGCTCGATGTGCTCTTCGAGCAGGGGAGCGCTGTGGCGCAGGACGGGTATGCGCTCGCGTACCTCGCCGTGGCCGACCTCGCCGCCGAGGACCCGGATCGCGGGCTCGCGGGCTTTTTTCGCGCGTGGCGCGAGACGGGCCGGTTCGACGCCGCCGTGCGAGCCGCGTACGGGATGACGGCCGCGCAGTTCGAGGCGACGTGGCGCGCCCGCACGCGGCAGCGGTACGGCGCCCTCGTTGTTGGCGCGAATGTGTCGTTGGTCACAGTCGTCGGGCTCGTGCTTTTTGCACCGTTCTGGCTCGTTCGGCGGCGGCGTGACCGCGCACGCTTGGCGGCCATGCGAGCGGCGGACGCCGCGGAGGATGCGCGGGCCGCCGCTCGCGCCCTGGCCGGGCCCGACCCGCTCGCCGCCTTCCTCGACCCACACTGACGCAGCCGATCCCACACAGCGCGAGCGAGCCCGCCGCGTTGACAGTCCGCGCCGCGTCTTCTATCGTGCCCGCTCATGGCCGAACCGAACCGTGCACGGCGTGTGCAAGACTATCGATGGTGGCTGCTCGCGGCCGTGGCACTCATTGCCGGGTATGCCGACCTGGCGCGGGGTGGCGACGTCCTCGCGCCCATTTTGCTCGTACTCGGATACTGCGTGCTGGTCCCACTCGCGATCCTGCGGTGAGGGCCGGGTAGGGCGGCGCTGCTGCACGGGCGTGCGCCGCACGCGGGCGAATAGCTCAGTTGGTTAGAGCGCCTGTCTTACACACAGGATGTCGGGGGTTCGAGTCCCTCTTCGCCCATTCGGCTCCTGGGTTCGCACCGGGCCGTCGCCGCGGCACGCCGAGTGCCACGGCAAATGGGGCGTTCAGCGTGCGCGACGGAGGGCGTCGGCCGTCGTCGGCCGGGCGGGGCACTTCGGAACTGCCCCGGGACACGCTGGGTACGGATGTTTATCGCTCTGGAGGTTACCCCTTTGAACCGTCGGAACAGCATGCCGCGTCGAGCCGCAGTGACCGCCGCGGGGCTTGGTGCCCTCGCGGCTCTTCTCCCCTTCGCGTCCGGCGCTGCCCAGCAGCGAGGCACACCGGACCCGAACGCCCCGCGGCTGATGGTCGCGGTGTTCCGCAGCGCCGACAAGACGTCGGGCGTGCGGGCGGCGGACGCGCTGCGGGATCGCATCGCGAACGATTTCACGCTGAAGCAGCTCTACGTGCTGCCAAAGAACGACATCAACGCGAACCTCGAAGCGTCGGGCTTTCCGACGAACGAGGCGCTCGCGGCGCATGACGCCCGTGCGCTCGGGCAGCAGCTGCGGGCGGACGAGTACATCGTCGGCACGGTGTCGAACGCGGGCGGGCAGACGAAGGTCGACGCGCAGATGGTGCTCACGCGCGACAACTCGCTCACGCAGCCGCTCGGGTCGTATCAGGTCGGCAAGGCCGATCAGGCCGCGTCGCAGATCTCGCGGGAGTTCCAGGCCGCGCAGCGCGCGTTCGCGGAGGAGCGTACCTGCGTGAATAGCGCGCGGGACAAGAAGTTCGCCGAGGCGGAAGCGGCCGCGCGGCGCGGGATCGCGGCGTATCCGAAGTCGACGCTGGCGCGGATCTGCCTCGCGAACATCTACGTCACGCAGCGTGACGCCGACACGACGAACGCCGCGCGGACGCGCGCGTACAACGATTCGGCGCTCACGATGTCGCGCGAGATCCTCGGGCTCGATCCGCTCAGCCGGCCGGCGCTGACGATTCAGTACGCGGGCTTACAGGCCGCCGGAAAGCGAGACTCGGCGACCGGCGTGTTGCTACGTCTCGTGGCGGCCGACCCGACGAACACGCGGCTGCGCGAGCAGGTCATCAACGAGTACGCGGCCAACGGCCAGGCGGCGAGCGCCATCCCGCTCGTCAACCAGCTGGTGTCCGACAACCCGGGAGACCCGAACTACCTCCAGCTGCAAACGCGGGTAAAGCTGGCGGCCAAGGACTACAAGGGCGCGGTGACGTCGTTCCAGGAGCTTGCGCGCACCGACACGGCGACCGCGACGGCGGACCTTTACTCGCGCGTCGCGATCGGCGCGCGGATCGACAGCCAACCGCAAGTCGCGGCGCAGCTGCTCGCGCAGGCCGTCCGGCGGTTCCCGAACAACGGCGGGCTACTGTCGGACTACGCGGACGCGCTCGCGGCGTCGGGGCAGACGCAGCAGGCGCTCGACCTGCTCAACCGGACGGCGCAGTCGAACCCGAAGACGCCAGGGCTTTATACCGCCCAGGCGAACCTCTACATGCAGTTGAAGCGCCCGGACGACGCGTTCAAGGCGCTCCAGCAGGCGCAGGCGAACGGCGATAGCGCGAGTTCGGTCGCCGACGCCGCCGTCAACCTCGGCGCGACCGCGTACCAGGCGGCGAGCGCGTCGAAGGCGGTGGCCGACTACCAGCGCGCGATCTCGATCCTGGAGTTCGCGAACAAGACGGCGACCACGCCACGCGGCCAGTTCTTCCTTGGTGTCGCGTCACTCGGGCTTGGCGGACAGCTGTTGCAGGAAGCGCAAAAGAGCCGGAGCTGCGAGAGCGTGACGGCGGCGCGGACCGCGTTCAACGTCGCCCAGCTCAATCTCCCGGCGGGTGGCAAGATCAATCCGCAGGGCGCGCAGCAGGCACTCGCGGTGCTGACACAGCTCTCGCCGTACCCCGACCAGCTCGGCGCCGCGTTCAAGTGCGCCGCCGGAGCGCCGGCCCGCCGCGGACAGTAGTTCGGTCACGCGCCGGCGCGCGTTCCGCGAAGGGCCCCGCTCGGTGCGAGCGGGGCCCTTCGCGCGTTCGGGCCGGCCCGTCGCGTCGCGTTAGGCGGTCGAAGCGATTGCGGGCGCGTCCGAGCCGGGGAGAGCGTACGACGTGAAGGCGTGCGGCCGTGAGGCGGACCGGGTCACGTACGCCGTGCGCGCGGATCGGCTCACGGTCTTCGAGCGCGGCGCGCGGCAGGCAAAGCTTGCCGCCTCGTGCCGCGGTTGCTCGACGGATGCGGCGCGCGTACCTTCTCCGACCCGATGGACGACGGCGCACGCTGGGACGCTCCGTATCACGCGCCGGTGATGGCCGCCGAGATCGTGCGCTACCTGGTCGTCGCGCCGCCCGCCGTTGGCGCCGCGTCGCAGACCCGGCCGCTCGTGCTCGACGGGACGCTCGGCGGTGGCGGGCACACGCTCGCGCTTCTGGAGGCGGGGTGCCGCGTCGTCGCGCTCGATCGGGATCCGGACGCGCTCGCGGCGGCAGCCGCGCGGCTCGATCGCTGGATCGCGTCGGGCCGGCTACACACGATACGCGCGAATTACGCCGACGTGGCAGCAGCGCTCGCTGCGCTCGGCGACGCCGGACCGCTGGACGGCGTGCTCCTCGACCTCGGCATTTCCTCCCACCAGATCGACATGTCCGAGCGTGGGTTTTCGTTTCGTCAGGGCGCGCGGCTCGACATGCGCATGAGCGGAGACGCGGAGGGGGGTACCGAGGATGCGGCCGCGGTGCTGAACGGGGCGGACGAGCGCACGCTCGCGGCGCTGTTCCGGGAGCACGGCGGGGAGCCACGCGCCGGCCGGCTCGCGCGCGAGATCGTCCGCCGTCGCGCGCGCGCCCCGATGGCAACGAGCGACGATCTCGTCGGCGCGATCCGCGGCGCTTTCGGGCCGCGGACGGGCCCGGCGGAGTTCGCGCGGTTGTTTCAGGCGGTGCGGATCGCGGTCAACGACGAGGCCGGGTCACTCGCGCGCGCGTTGCCGGTGCTGCGCGACTTACTGCGTCCGGGCGGGCGCATCGCAGTGCTCGCCTACCACTCGGGGGAAGATCGTGCGGTGAAGCACGCGTTCCGGGAGTGGAGCACCGCGTGCGTGTGTCCGCCGCGGCAGCCCGCGTGCAACTGCGGGCACGTCGCGCCCGGCCGGCTCGTCACGCGCAAGGGGGAGCGGCCGAGCGAGGCGGAGGTGGCGCGCAACCCGCGGGCGCGGAGTGCGACGCTCCGCGTGTGGGAGCGTGCCGCGTGAGTCGCGCCGGAGCGTCGCGCCGGGGCGCGGCGCGCGGCGCGCGGCGGCCCGGGCGCGGGCGGGCGATCGTGGCGCTCGGTCTCGCGCTCTTCGTCCTCGTCGGCGCGTCGGCCGTGTGGCGGCGGAGCGTCGGAATCGCGCAGGCGCGCACGCTGCGCGCGCTGTCCGCGCGGCAGTCGCAGCTCGCGGCGGAGCGCGCGGCGCTCGCCGCGGCGGTGCGCCTCGCGGCCGCGCGGGGCCGCGTCGGGAACGTCGCCGAGGGGCGGCTCGGGATGCGCGTACCGAGCGACACGCAGCTCGTGCTCGTCGCGCGCGCCGGCGCGGCGGCGGTCCGGTAGGACGTTAGGCCAGCGACCCGTGCCGTTCCCCCGCTTCGACCGATCGGCCGTGGTCCACGGCTCGCTCGTGCTGTTCGTCGGCGCGATCGTCGTGAAGGCCGCGCAGGTGCAGCTGTTCCAGGCCGACCGGTGGCGCACGAGCGCGGCGCGGCAGCAGGTCGCGGATGCGTCGCTGCCCGCGCCGCGCGGGGCGGTCACGGACGCGGGCGGGCGCGTGCTCGTGGAGAGCCGCTCGCTCGTGCAGCTGCGCGTCGCGCCGCGCGAGGTGCCGGACCGCTCGGCACTTCGGCGCGCGCTGGTCGCCGCCGGCGTGCCCGCGCCGTGGGTCGCGCGCTCGGTCGACACCACGCGCGCATGGGTCGAAATCCCCGGGCACTACCTCCCGAGCGACGCGGCGGCCGCGGTCGCGCTCCGCGGCGTCCACGCGGTGCCGGTGGTCGACCGGATGTCGAACGCGACGGACGCGGTGCGACGCGTGGTCGGCCGGGTCGATCCGTCGGGGCAGGCGCTGGACGGCGTCGAACTGGCGATGGACAGCGCGTTACGCGGTGAGCGCGGCACCGCGCTACTGCTGCGCGACGCGCGCGGCGGCCGGTTCGAGTCGCCGAGCGTGCAGTCGGTCGCGGCGCGGCCGGGGCGCACGGTCGCGCTGACGCTGAACTGGACGCTGCAGGACATCTGCGAGCGCGCGCTCGCCGACGCGGTGGCGCGGATGTCGGCGACGGGGGGCGACATCGTCGTCCTCGACCCGAACACGGGCGAGGTGCTCGCGCTGGCGAGTGCGCGCGCCGACGCGCGGACGACGGCGGCGACGGCGATCGCGGAGCCGTTCGAGCCGGGGTCGACGGCGAAGCCGTTCATGGCGGCGGCGTTGCTGCGGTTAGGCAAGGCGCGGCTCGACGACGTCGTCAACACGGAGGACGGCGTCTGGACGACGAACGGCCGGACGATCCACGACATTCACAAGGCGGGCTCGCTGTCGCTGCGCGACGTGATCCGGTTCTCGAGTAACATCGGGATCGTGAAGTTCTCGAGCCGGCTCACGCCGCGCGAGCAGTACGAGGCGCTGCGCGACGTCGGCTTTGGCACGCCGACGGGGGTGCCGTACCCGGCGGAGGCGTCGGGGACGCTCCGGGCGCCGGAGAAATGGACGAAGCAGTCGCCCGCCTCGCTCGCCATGGGCTACGAGGTCGCGGCGACGCCGCTGCAGCTCGCGGCGGCGTACGGCGCGATCGCGAACGGCGGCGAGCTGCTGGAGCCCGCACTCGTGCGCGAGGTGCGCGACGCGGACGGCACGGTGGCGTTCCGCCACCACCCGCGCGTGGTGCGGCGCGTGATGCCGCCCGCGGTCGCGGCGGAGGTGCGGGCGATGCTCAAGAGCGTGGTCGACAGCGGGACGGCGACCGACGCGGACCTGAAGAGCTTCACGTTAGGCGGGAAGAGCGGCACCGTGCGGCGGGTCGAGCGCGGGGTCGGGTACGCGGCGGGGCACTACAACGCCGTGTTCGCGGGGATCTTCCCGGTCGAGTCGCCGCAGTTCGTGATCGTCGTCAAGCTGGACAACCCGGCGGGCGTGTACTTCGGCGGGAAGACGGCCGCGCCGGTGACGAAGGTGGTCCTCGAGGCGGCGCTGGCCGCGCGGGACGCGGCGCTCGACCGCGCGTCGCTCGCGCCGGGCGTGTTGCCGCGCGCGCGCGAGGCGTACCGCCCGCACCCGGCGCCGGCGCACGCGCCGACCGTCGCGGACGCGGGCGCCGCCGCGCGCGATTCGGCGGCACCGGCGCCCGAGACGCTCGTGCCGATGGAGTTGCGTCGCGAGGAGGCGCCGGCGGCGGACCCGGGGCCGGTGCGGGTGGTGCTCGATCTGCCGCTGCGGGCGCCGCGCGACACGGCGGCGCGCGCCGCGCTCGCCGGGCCGGCGCGGCCCGTCCCGCCGGTCGCGGGGCTGCCGGTCCGCGACGCGCTGTTCGCGCTGCAGCGCGCGGGCTTCGACGCGCGCCTCGCGCCCGGGCCGGCGTTCGGCACGGCTGCGGGCGCGCGCGTGATCGGCCGGCCCGCGCTGCGGACGGCGCCGGCCGCGGGCGTAATGACCGCGGCCG
>JAABUZ0100006909.1_pt1 | contig 13949 bp, 10 predicted proteins | sample 5562091 | NCBI WGS metagenome assembly JAABUZ01 (sample SAMN12813069, study PRJNA571459) | rock metagenome | isolation source: Antarctica rocks | place: Antarctica: Victoria Land, Linnaeus Terrace sud | collected 2015-12-21 | reverse complement strand
TGGGGTGTGGGGGAGAGGGGGAGTCATTCTTCTTTCCCCCCCTCACCCCCTCACCCCCTCGCGCCAAGCGCTCCCCCCCTCCCCCCCTCCCCTACCTACGAGATTCAATTTGCTATTAAAGACACAGGCATTGGTATTCCCCCAGACCGGATGGATCGCCTGTTCCAGTCGTTCAGCCAGGTTGATTCGTCCACTACCCGACAATATGGTGGCACGGGTCTAGGTTTAGTCATCAGCAAACGGTTGAGCGAAATGATGGGTGGCAGGATGTGGGTTGAAAGTCAGGTCGGTCAAGGCTCAACTTTCTATTTTAGCGTGATAGCCGAATCAGATCCTGATTCATCGCAGGTTGAGTTCTGGGATTCCCAACCTTACTTAGCTGGAAAGCAGTTACTGATTGTGGATGAACACGCCACTAACAGACAAATTTTGTCTCTGCAAGCTCAGTCTTGGGGGATGCTGACCTATGAGGCTAAATCTGGTTTGGAGGCTCTGGAGTGGGTTCGCCAGAAGCATATGTTTGACATTGCGATTCTGGATATGCAGATGCCAGAAATGGATGGTGTGACTCTAGCGGCAGAAATCCGCAAGCAGCCTGAGTATCGGGAATTGCCCATCGTGATGCTAAGTTCTATGGGCAGGTTAGAAATAGATACCCGTTCTGTCGAAGTCAAATTCGCCGCCTTCCTGAACAAGCCGCTTAAACAATCCCAGCTTTATAATACTTTAATCCGGATCTTAGGTGGACAACCTATTAAGGCAAGGCAATCTCGCCCCACTCCACCCCAGATTGACCCAAAAATGGCTGAACGGCTTCCCCTAAAAATTCTGGTAGCCGAGGACAACTTGGTGAACCAGAAGCTAGCCTTATTCATCTTACAAAAAATGGGGTATCGGGCAGATGTGGCTGGCGATGGCATGGAAGTCGTACAAGCTCTGCACCGCCAGTCCTATGATGTCGTGCTGATGGACGTGCAGATGCCACAAATGGATGGATTAACAGCAACACGGCTTATTTGCCAGGAGTGGTTGCCAAGAGAACGTCCTCGAATCATTGCAATGACTGCCAATGCAATGCAAGGGGATCGGCAGATCTGCCTGGATGCAGGCATGGATGACTATGTAAGCAAGCCCATTCAACTGGAAGAGCTAGCTCAGTCTCTACAGAAGTGTCAGCCTAAGAAAGCTGGGGGGGCTGGGGGGGCTGGGGGGGCTGGGGGAGCTGGGGGAGCTGGGGGAGCTGGGGGGGCTGGGGGGGCTGGGGGGGATGAAGAAGTTGCGCATCCGCCCATTGATGCCAAGGTACTCCAAAGCTTACGGGACACGGCAGGTGAAGACGCCTCAGCTTTCTTAGCTGAGTTGATTCATTATTATCTGCAAGAGTCTGCCAAACATCTGCGAGCAATGGAGGCAGCAGTTGCTCAAGGCGACGCGAATGCTCTTGGACAGGAAGCTCACACTTTAAGTTCAAGCAGTGCTGCTCTCGGTGCGACAACCTTCGCCAAGTTTTGCCAAGAACTAGAAGTCATGAGTTCTACCGGGGCTATTGAAGGTGCATTAGAAAAACTCTCACAGCTTAAGGCTGAGTATGAAAGAGTTGAGCCAGCTTTGCAGATAGAACGACTCTGTTGCGAAAAATCGCGCTTGCAAGATATCGTAATTAATTCGTAATTGTTGATTTAAAATATGAGGCTATACTGTATTCTGAATTCTCCTTTTGACAGTTACCAAACGCCAGTTGCCGGGATTTCTGCGATTTTTTGGGCGTCTAAGCCTCTCTCAACAACTTATGGGGGTAGGGTTAGTCATTACCCTCTTGTTTTTATTGGTAGCAGTCTTAGCTCCCGCTTTTCAGGCTTGGGGTTGGCTGCAAAACCCGACAGAATCCCTGATCAACCCAACTCACGAGGCACCCTCGCTGCGCCACTGGTGGGGTACTAGTAGTCAAGGTTATGACGTTTTTTCGCGAACACTGTTTGGCAGTCAAGCGGCGCTGCAAGTTGTCATCTTAGCAACAATGCTTAGTATGGCTATTGGTGTGCCGCTGGGTTTGGTCAGTGGCTATCTGGGTGGAAGATTGGATCGGGTGTTGCTGTTTTTCATGGATACTATTTACACCCTACCAGGTCTACTGCTTTCAGTCACACTGGCGTTTGTGGTGGGACGGGGGATACTAAATGCCGCGATCGCTCTCAGCATCTCCTATATCCCCCAGTACTACCGCGTTGTTCGTAACCAAACCCACAGCGTCAGAACTGAACTATTTATCGAAGCCGCTCAAGCAATGGGCGCATCCACTTGGACAGTTCTCGAGCGCTACCTGTTTTTCAACGTGATTCAGAGCGTGCCGGTGTTGTTTACCCTCAACGCTGCTGATGCCATTTTGACCTTGGGCGGCTTGGGCTTTCTAGGGCTGGGACTTCCAGAAGAAGTACCAGAGTGGGGCCATGATTTACGTCAAGCTTTGGAGGCACTGCCCACCGGCATCTGGTGGACGACGCTTTTCCCTGGCTTAACATTGACGTTAATGGTTGTGGGGCTGTCGCTACTGGGTGAAGGGGTTAATGAATTTGTTAATCCTCGGTTTAGGAGGGGGAGTGGGGAGTAGGGAGAGGGGGAGAGGGGGAGAGGGGGAGAGGGGGAGTTGCTATGACAAGTCAGTTACAGGTGTTGGGGATTGATTTGGGGGGGACTGCGATGAAGCTGGGGCGATTCGCTCAGGATGGCACTTGTTTGCAGTCGTTGAGTGTAGCTACTCCTCAACCGGCTACACCAGCAGCTGTTGTGGACGTTATGGTGGACGCGATCGCCCAACTTGACCCAGCACAACAAAGCGTTGCTATTGGGGTCGGCATGCCAGGTCCAACCGATGCATCTGGGCGCATTGCCAGAGTTGCAATTAATCTAGCCAACTGGCACAATGTTCCCCTAGCTGATTGGTTAGAAGCAAAAACTGGTCTGACTACAATTCTCGCTAATGATGCCAACTGTGCTGGGCTGGGAGAAGCTTGGCTGGGAGCAGGTCGTCGGTTTCGCAATCTAATTCTGCTAACGCTGGGAACTGGCGTCGGTGGTGCAATTATCCTCGATGGCAAACTATTTACCGGGCATCAAGGAGCAGCTGGGGAATTGGGGTTAATCACGCTAAATCCTGATGGTCCAGAATGTAATAGCGGCAATCGAGGTTCTCTGGAGCAGTATGTTTCAGTCCCAGCTATTCGTCGCCTCACTGGTTTGGAGCCATCTGAGTTGGGCGCTCTGGCTCAAGCAGGAGACTCAACTGCCTTGACATTTTGGCAAATATATGGTAAAGATTTGGGGGCTGGGCTGGCTAGCCTGATCTATGTTCTAACACCAGAAGCGATTGTGATTGGCGGCGGCGTCAGTGCTAGCGCTAAGTTTTTCTTCCCAGCTGTTCAGGCTGAGATTGAACGCCGGGTGCTGCCTAGTTCCCGCGCTGGTTTACAGCTATTACCAGCTGAATTAGGCAACCAGGCGGGTATGGTGGGTGCAGCTAAGTTGGCGCTAAGCAGCTTAGGACACTTCAACTGGGGTAGCGAAAGCTGAGGCTAATTGAGAACGGGCGATTGCGGCTTGAACGAACCCTTTAAATAAAGGATGGGGGGTACTGGGGCGGGATTGAAACTCCGGGTGGAATTGTGTGGCAATGAAAAACGGATGAGTGGGCAGTTCGATCATTTCCACCAAGCGTCCATCTGGAGAAACGCCACTGATCACGTATCCCGACTCTAAAAATAAGTTGCGATAGGCATTGTTGAACTCGTACCGGTGCCGGTGTCGTTCGTAAATTACCTCCTCCTGATATAGTCTGAAAGCTAGGGTATTCGGTGCAATCCTACAAGGGTATAGACCTAGCCGCATCGTACCGCCTAAATCGACTACATCTTGCTGTTCTGGCAGAAGGTTGATCACTGGATGTTTGCCATTCGAATCAAACTCGGCACTGTTAGCATCTTCCAATCCCGCAATGTGCTGTGCCCATTCAATCACAGAGCATTGCATGCCCAAGCACAAGCCTAAGAATGGGATCTGGCGATCGCGAGCATATTGAACTGCCCCAATCTTCCCATCCACGCCCCGGTTGCCGAAACCTCCAGGCACCAGCACGCCATCTACTCCCTCCAGATAGCGTTCAACTCCCTCAGCTTCTAAGTCTTCGGAGTTAATCCAACGCAGGTTGAGATCACCACCTATGGCGATCGCCGCATGGCGCAGAGCTTCCACCACCGAAAGATAGGCATCATTTAACTGCACATACTTACCCACAATCGCAATCTCAATTTGATGCGCAGGGTGATAAAGCCGCTCCACCAGCGTTTGCCACTGGCTTAGATCCGGTTGGCGTTGCTCCAGTTGCAATAAATCCAACGCTTGCTGCGCCAGTCCTTCCCGTTCCAGCATCAGCGGCACTTCATAGATACTTTTGACATCTTGGCAGGTGATAACACACTCGACAGGCACATCGCAGAATTCCGACATTTTATACTTCAACCCCGATGGCAGCGGGCGATCGCACCGGCAAACCAAAATATCTGGTTGAATCCCTATCGACCGCAATTCCTTCACCGAATGCTGCGTCGGCTTTGTTTTCATTTCCCCCGCCGACTGAATCCAAGGCACCAGCGTTACGTGCATATATAGTACATTCTGCCGCCCCACATCTTTACGGAACTGGCGAATCGCTTCCAAAAACGGCAGTGATTCAATATCTCCTACCGTACCCCCAATCTCCGTAATCACCAGCTCTGGATTAGTATTTTTTGCAACTCGTTGGATGCGCTCTTTAATCTCAGTCGTGATATGGGGAATCACCTGCACCGTGCCACCCTTATAGTCGCCGCGACGCTCTTTATTCAGCACCGCTTGGTAAATCGAGCCAGTAGTGACGCTATTAAGCCGCGACATCGACGTATCCGTGAAGCGCTCGTAATGTCCCAAGTCCAAGTCTGTTTCTGCGCCATCTTCCGTGACGAACACCTCTCCGTGCTGAAAGGGACTCATCGTTCCCGGATCGACATTAATATAAGGATCGAGTTTTAGAATCGAAACCGAATAATCCCGCGACTTCAGCAGTCGCCCCAAACTTGCTGCTACAATTCCTTTGCCGATACTGGATACGACCCCGCCGGTGACAAAAACGAACTTAGTCATAATATGTTGACAATATAGGCTTCTAAAAATACACCCCCTTCAATTGTGCCACGAAGAAGGAGTCAGTAGTCAGGAGTCAGTAGTCAGGAGTCAGTAGTCAGGAGTCAGTAGTCAGAATTAAATTTGTCTTTTGGTTGTTACTATTAGTTCAAACCTCGCCTATAATTGCTTTACATTTTTACTTCTGGCTCCTGACTACTGAATCCTGACTTCTTATTATCAGAGGTTTTTAAATGGCAGAATTTTATTCAGAGTTGAACGAATCATTACGGAAGTTTATTGAAGAGCAAAAAATATTTTTTACGGCAACTGCGCCTTGCTCAGAAGGTCGGATTAATCTATCCCCAAAAGGGATGGATACTTTTCGCTGTATTGATAATAGGACAGTGGCTTATCTGGATTTAACTGGCAGTGGAAATGAAACGGCTGCTCACTTAAATAAAAATGGGCGAATGACGATTATGTTTTGCAGTTTTTCAGAAAAACCACTGATTTTACGTCTTTATGGTCATGGGGAAGTTGTTTCACCCAGAGATAAAGAATGGGATAATTTATCTAATTTATTCGATTACTTGCCGGGAGAACGCCAAATCATGGTTATGGAAATTAACTCTGTTCAAACATCGTGCGGTTTCGGAGTACCGCTTTATGAACTGAAATCAGAAAGGAAAACACTGGTTCAATGGGCGGATAAAAAAGGGAAAGATGGGATAACTGAATATTGGCGAAAGAAAAACCAAAAAAGTATTGATGGGCTACCAACAAAGATTTTTGCAGAATGAAAAAAATCTTAGGATTGACTGTTTTGGCAACCGCTGTGAACACATTTCCCGCCTCGTCTGCGGCTCAATCCCTTTATATCGCTTTTCCACCAAATGACTATCAGACTACAGAGTCGCGACTCTTTTTTATGGGTACCGCTCCACCGGCGGGAGAAGTTTTGGTGAATGGCGTTCGCGTCGTTCGCAGCCCAGCAGGGCATTTTGCCCCCAGTTTCCCCTTGCACCTGGGAGATAATCTCTTTAATGTCCGCTACCAAAATCAGCAAGTTCAGATTAAGGTGAAGCGGCTTTCAACTCAGATGGAGCCACCAACTGGGTTGGCATTCGTCAAAGATTCCCTTACCCCAGCCGTGGATATCGCCAGACTACCAGGGGAACTGATTTGTTTTAGCGCGATCGCACCACCCAACGCCACTGTTTCTGTTCAGCTAGCTAATCAAACAATTCGCCTGCTACCCCAATTTCAGCAGGTAAAGCTACCAGCGAATACTGCGGCACTAACTCAGCAGAATCAGCCCTCTTTCCAGTCGGCGACAGGACAGTACCAGGGTTGTGGAACTTTCTCTGGAACTACAACTAATTTAGGGCAACCTAAGTTCCAGCTGACAATGAATGGCGCTACAACAAGCCAGCTAGGTTCTGGAAAGATTACAATCCTTTCACCAGCCCATCTAGAAATTGCTGAGGTGACAGCAGACTCAGGCGTCGCCCGGACTGGTGCCAGTACCGATTATTCTCGCATCACGCCTCTGCCCAAAGGGACAAGGCCTGCCATTACTGGGCGCGAAGGTAAGTGGTTACGCCTAGACTATGGCGGTTGGATCAATAGCCAGGAAACACGCATTTTGCCAGTTTCCGTACCACCGCGATCGCTCATTCGCAGTATCCGCGCTCGTCAGGTTGCTGGTGCGACAGAAGTCCTGTTTCCCTTACAAGTACCTGTCCCCGTGAGTGTACAGCAAGGCGATCGCACTTTAGCCCTGACACTCTACAACACCACCGCCCAGACCGACATAATTCACCTGGATGATGACCCAATTATCTCCCGCCTAGATTGGCAACAGATAGCTCCAGGTCAGGTGCAATATACCTTTAATCTCAAATCCCAGCAACAGTGGGGCTACAAACTAAGATACGAAGGCACAAGCCTAGTACTGTCTTTGCGTCACGCGCTAGGAGGAGTCAGGAGTCAGACCTTACTTTCTGGGATCAAGATCCTGCTTGATCCGGGACACGGTGGCACCGACTCAGGCACAAGCGGACCGACCGGGTATGCCGAAAAAGATGTCACCCTAATTATAGCAAAGTTAGTACGAGAACAACTCATTTCACGAGGAGCCACAGTTTACCTTACCCGCGAACAGGATAAAACAGTATCGCTCGTAGATCGAGTAGCAATGATTGACAAGCTCGAACCTGCGATTGCCATCTCACTCCACTACAACTCCCTCCCTGACGATGGCGACGCCCAACACACCCAAGGAATGGGAGCCTTTTGGTACAACGCCCAAGCCCACAGCCTCGCCGTATTCCTAAATCACTATATAGTCAACCAACTAGGTCGTCCCAACTACGGCATATTCTGGGACAACCTAGCCTTGACCCGAACCACAACAGCCCCAGCAGTACTACTAGAGCTAGGATTCATGAGCAATCCCGCAGAATTCGAGTGGGTAGTGAACCCAAACGATCAAAAGAAACTAGCGATCGCCCTCGCCAACGGCATCACCGAATGGCTCCACACCACTCTTCCCTCCGCGCCCTCCGCGTCTTGGCGGTTCGTTCCCTAAACCACCTGTACCACACGATAAGGACTAGTCAACTTATCCAGCTGCTGCACCAACAAACTCAGGAACAACCCCACATCCGTAACCACACCAACAGATTCCACAGAACCGCGATCACTCAGCTTTGTCACCACAGCGGGATTAATATCCACACACACCATCTTCACCCCAGCAGGCGTCATATTCCCCACCCCAATCGAATGCAGCATCGAAGACAGCATCAAAATCATATCTGTCCCTGACAACAACTGGGAATATTCCTGCTGAGCTTTAATCAAATCCATCTGAGTATCAGGCAAAGGACCATCATCCCGAATCGAACCAGCGAGCGAGAAAGGAATACCAGCGCGAACGCACTCATAAAACACACCACTCTTAAGAACACCATTCTCCACAGCTTTAGCAATACTGCCATAGCGACGGATGGTGTTGATTACCTTAAGGTGATGCCGGTGTCCGCCATGAACAGCAACTCCCCGTTGCATATCCACACCTAAGGAAGTGCCCATCAGGTTTTGCTCGATATCGTGAACTGCGATCGCATTTCCCCCCAGCAGAGCCTGCACATATCCTTTTCGAACCAGATGAGCTAGATGATCCCCACCACCAGTATGAATAACAACTGGTCCAGCTGTGACCACCACCTTACCGCCTTGATCGCGGATTTGGCGCAATTCCCATGCCACTTGTTCTACAACCAATTCCACACGGCGCTCACTGGAAACCCCAGATGACATGAAACTAAATTCTTGGGTATTGCGTTGCTCGCGCGCTGAGGGTTTACGGACGGTGCGGATACCTTGCACATCGACAACTACCTGATCTCCCACTTCTAGATCGCGCAGCAGCTTACACCGTGCTGCCAAACCTGATGGGGTGTGGGTGATTGCGATCGTACCATCCATCCGCTGATTTTGCACTTTGATCCACTTACCATTAATCCGCACCTCAGTCGGATAAATAGTTGTGACATAGAAGTCATCTGGAGACACCCCAGCTTGTGTCACCGCCTCCAATTTAGCATCACGCTCATCTTGCGGCAGATCTACCGCACCCAGAGCAATCAGCTGAGATAAAATTCCTTCCATCACTGCATGGGAAGGAGCCGACACCTTCACCTCTGCCGCCGAGGTACTTTGCCGCTGTTCTCCCAACTGGAAATTCAGCACCTGGAAGCTGCCGCCACTTTCCACAACCAGATCCAAGGCACGGTTGATCAAACCCGAGTCCAGCAGATGACCTTCCAGGCGAATTGTACGACTCTCCACCAACACATTAGCATGGACTTCGGTTCGTACTGGCTCTGTCACCCGCAGCGTCAGGCACTTAGCGGCTCCCCCGGCTTTGAGAAATTCGCTGAGCGGCGTCTCTATAACTTGGAACCCAACTGCCGCGAGGCGTCCTTTAAGGTTATCACTCGCCTTATTCATTACCACAACCGAGTCAATATTGACCGCATTGCAGGCGAAGTTTACGGCATCCGCTTCTTCAATTGCAATCCGCTTCTCTTCTGGCACCCGCATTTCAATCAGGCGGTTCGAGTAGGAATCAAACGCCGGTGGATAGTAGAGCAAATAGCCGCCATTCAGAGGGCAAAAACAGGTATCTAGATGATAAAATCTCTCATCCATCAGCCGCAGGGACAGCACCTCAAGGTCGAGCCACTTCGCTAGATACGGGTGAGAATCGAGTTCCGAGCGGAAGCCGTATCCAGCCCACAGCCAGCGTCCTTCCCGATCTAGCAGCGCGTCTCCCGCTCCCTCAAATGGTAAGTCTTTGGGCAGTTCATACACCGTGTAGCCCTTGGACTCGAACCATTGTTTGAAGAATGGCTCTTCTCCTTGGCGTTCTTTGTGGAAGAAGCGGCTAAGGACAACTGTTTTCCCCAAAACCAGTCCAGCGTTAGCGGTAAAGACCATATCAGGCCAACCTTGCTCAGGTTTGACCAAATCCACAATAGTATGGTCTTTAAGGACATGAAATAGCTGTTGCCACTGCTGGGTAGCGCGATCGCGCGAGGACTTGTGAATATTCCCTTCCATCCAGGGATTAATCACATAGTCTACGTCATAGTGGTCAGGGGAACACATCAGGAAGCGGAGCTCAGAAGTCATAAACTGATCTTAGGTGGAATAGGACGCGACAAACTTTAATTGGATACAGATTTGTAACTCGAATTCAGTATCCTACGCTACTAAAAGCCGCCGGGAGCTGGAAAAACCCCTTCGACCCAATTTAATTTTGAGGCCTCAGACCAATTAACGATCTCTAGATTCTTCTGTCTTTCCCCTACCCACGTGACAATAGCGCCCCTTTTTCGCAAGTCTTATAGCAATCCTATTTGATTTGTAAACTAGTCCTCGGCAAGAGTAGCCAGTAGCCAGTACAAGAGTGCCTACTGACTACTAACTCCACGCAATATTTCACAATTCATTTAGGATTGCTATATTATAAGTTATACATAAATTAGACATAAACTGTCCAGTCTTGAACATTTATCTAGACTTGGTTGAAGCATACGCAGGCAAAACTATAAACTGACTCATTACTAAACTAGCAAACTTCTACTAACATCAGCTCATTCTAAGTTTATGCTATTATAATAAGCATAAAAAGGCAACTTTATTTTTTAGCGACACCTTTGTAACAATAGGTTAAATACTATACATTTATACCTAGAATTACGCTCGGTCAATTACGTTATATATCAGTCTCTTTGACGACTAGCTCCTGACTAATTCTTTGTCATCTAACGACAGCATTGGGGAGCATACAACTTAGGGAAATTGCAATTTGTATTTCAGCCATCGTGGGATACCACCAAAGCGTTGCTTGGATAATTAAATCAACACTGTGTGTAAAATACATAATAAATTTACATCACCTTCATTAAGTCTGGGATAAGGTAGTAAAACAGTAAAGTTATTCTGTTTAGCTAATTTCTTATTCCATCAAAATAAAAGTGCCCGACGCCAGTCTAGTCTGCTGGGACGAACCAGTTGTTGGATGTTGAATGACTTTATTTTTTGCAATTAATATATATATGTGGTAAGGAGATTAAAGATTCCATGACTTCTTTAAATCCAGGTGCTGAGCAAGAGAAAAGGTTAGACGCCCTGCCATTAATACCCAATGGAAAAGTGGCTCAGCTTGCATTTACTGTGTCTGAAAAATCACGTTCTGATCTAGAAAGCAATCATCCTTCAGGAAGTCCTTTGGAATATGTGGCACCCCGAGACACAGTAGAACTCCAGTTAACGAAGATTTGGTCAGAGGTTTTAGAGATTCGGCCCATCGGAGTAAAAGATAACTTCTTTGACAATCTGGGTGGGCACTCGATGCTAGCAGTGCGTCTGTTCAGGCAGATCAAAAAGAGTTTCGGCAAAGATCTTTCTATGGCTACCCTGTTCGAAGCACCGACGGTGGAGCAATTGGCTAGCTTTCTACGCGAGTCAGGAGGGGTAGCGCCTTGGTCCTCATTGGTGCCGATTCAAACCGTAGGTAACAAACCGCCTTTCTTCGCCATACATGGTGGTTATGGCGGTGTTGTCATGTACTACAATTTGGCACGTCATTTGAATCCAAAGCAACCAGTTTATGGTCTACAACCACAGGGACTAGATGAAGAACAGGCTCCCCACAACCGAGTTGAAGATATGGCGGCTGACTATATTAGGGAAATACGTACTGTGCAACCACAGGGGCCTTATTTTCTCGGGGGCTTCTCTTTGGGGGGCAAGGTAGCCTTCGAGATCGCTCAACAGCTGAATAACGAAGGTGAGAAAGTGGCAATGCTTGCCTTGATTGATACCCAGGCTCCGGGGTGGCTCAAACCCTTATCAGTCCGCGAGCGGGTTTCTCGACATCTGACTAACTTATTACGACTTCAACCGCAAGAGAAATTAACCTACCTGAAGAAAAAGTTGACCCGTAGGTTTGATTCAGATAATATACGGCCCTTGCCTCAAGTTCAGCACAAATCACTTTTACAAGAGGCTCACGAGCAGGCAGACCGAGAGTATGTACCTCAAGTGTACTCAGGTCGGGCAATCCTCTTCCGAGCTAGTGAGCAGCCTGTAGAGTGGTTAGAAGAATGGCTGCAATGGTGGGGAATTGACCCGAAATTAGGCTGGGGTAGTCTGGTTACTGGAGGTTTAGAGATCCATGAGGTTGCTGGTCATCACATGAGTATCTTCAAAGAACCCTACATCCAAGTCCTAGCCGAAAAATTGCAGGCAAGCCTTGATCAAGCACAGGCGCATTCGTAACCCCCTAACCATTTTTCTAGGTAAAACCCCGCCCATTCCACCGATGTCGCCCATTCCTACAATCCGGCACGATTGACTCATATGGGACAAGTTGTCCCGCATGAGCCTAAAGAAACCTGGAGGAATGGAATGTCTTCGTCCCAATTCGAAGAGACCAGCGCTATGCTGGCTCTCTCCAATGATTTAGCCGCCGCTGTCGAGCGAGCAGGCACCGCTGTCGTCGCCGTCAATGGGCGGCAGCGTATTCCCTCAAGTGGTGTCCACTGGCGCTCTGGTGTGGTAGTCACCGCCGACCATACAGTAAGGCGCGACGACGAGATTACCGTCACGCTGCCGGATAGTCGCACTGTACCCGCTACGCTGGCAGGGCGTGACTCTAGTACTGACTTGGCCGTACTGAAACTGCAGGGAGTGGAGCTACCAGCAGCTGAGATTGGTGATGCCTCATTGCTCAAGGTTGGTCATCTAGTACTTGCTGTGGGGCGTCCCGGTGAGAGCGGTCTGAGCGCCAGCATGGGGGTTGTAAGTGCCCTCGGTGGTGCTTGGCGCAGTTGGTACGGTGGTCAGATTGATCAGTTCGTGCGCCTAGACTTGACGCTCTATCCTGGCTTCTCAGGCGGTCCACTAGTGGACGCCCAAGGTCGCATCGTCGGCATCAACACATCGGGTCCACGCAGGATGGTTCTGGCTATCCCAGCCTCTACAGTCAACCGCGTGGTTGACCAACTACTGGAAAAAGGACGCATCGCACGAGGGTACCTTGGTTTGGGTATGCAGCCGGTACGTCTGCCCGATAACCTCAAGCGTACGCTGAATTTGCCTTCTGTGGGTGGGGTGATTGTTGTCAATGTCGAAACCAATGGTCCTGCGGATCAGGCTGGCGTGCTGATTGGCGACGTACTTGTGGCGCTTGATGGCACTCCCGTGAGCGACACGGGTGATGTGCTGGCAATGTTAGGTTCCGATCGCGTGGGCAAAACGGTCAGCGTCCACGTTATTCGTGGTGGGACATCGATTGAACTGACAATCACCGTGGGCGAACGACCACACCGGGAGGAGTAACGTGGCGAATAATCAGAAAGATACTACAACCCGGCAGACAGGTCTGGCTGAAGAGTTCGCGGCTGTAGCCGAGCGTTTATGCCGTTCCACGGTGCAGGTACTCACTGGCACTGGTGTGGGGTCGGGTGTAATCTGGCACCCTGACGGCTTAATTATCACCAACGCCCATGTCGCATCCGGGTCACGCACTACTGTAAAGCTGTTGGATGGGCGCGTCTTTGAGGCTGCGGTCACGGCTAGAGACCTGGAGCGCGATCTAGCCGCGCTTAAAGTTGAGGCGGTTGACTTGCCAGCCGCTAACGTTGGTGACTCCGATGCTCTACGGGTTGGCCAACTTGTGCTGGCGATCGGTAACCCTCTCGGCCTTGTCGGTGCTTTGACAACGGGATATTATATCACGTAATGGTTCTGTAGAGGCACCTACCTCCCAGAAGTGGGTTATGGCTGATGTGCGGCTCTCCCCGGGCAACTCGGGAGGTCTCCTGGCTGATGCCCGGGGTCGAGTCATCGGAATTAACAGTATGATTGCTGGGGGACTGGCTCTGGCTGTGCCGAGCAATGAGGTGGAGAGTTTCTGGCGCTCTTGTGTGCAAAAGCTACCCAGCGGCACTTCCGAGGCGGAGGCAGCGTGACACGCGTTCTGGTTGCTGCCACCGACAACATCGTGCGTGCGGGGTTGTCGGCTTTGATCACCGCAAGTCCAGAGCTTACGGTGGTAGGCAGTGCCATCGGCGTGGCTACAATAGCTGCTCTGGTTGAGGAGCTACAACCCGATGTAGTGATAAGTAGTTAAACAAAATTAATTACATAATTTCTGCCAAATTCTCTTAAAATTTTCTCGACAGATGCCACAAAAGTTGACCAGGATTTATAAGCCT
>JAABUZ0100006908.1_pt1 | contig 13951 bp, 11 predicted proteins | sample 5562091 | NCBI WGS metagenome assembly JAABUZ01 (sample SAMN12813069, study PRJNA571459) | rock metagenome | isolation source: Antarctica rocks | place: Antarctica: Victoria Land, Linnaeus Terrace sud | collected 2015-12-21 | reverse complement strand
GTCTATCAGATAAGGTAATCGGGATGGCTTGAGGGCTGGGCATGGATAACTACTTCTACCAGTGGGTGACGCTGATGACACCACTATAGCCTAGCTGGTAACTTACTTTTGCCAGCCTGCACTAGTGATGTCAGAGAATGGATCATCGGCACCTCGTATCGTCAAAGATTGCTTGTAGTTGTGTATAGCGTGCGGGGGGAGGTAACCCGTATCATTAGCGCCAGAATTGCAACCCGGAATGACCGAGAGCATTATGAAGAAGAAAATTACTGAATTCCCGTTTGAATCGGCAAGGCGGATCACCGCAGTTGAGGTAGAGGCAGCAAGAAAGGCAGTCAAAGAGCAGTTCGACTTGAACTCTCCCCCAGTTGAAACAAGGGGGATTCTCAGATGTTGCTACGCAGCAGGTTGAAACCGTGCTGCTTCGCTCTGTCTACGATATGATTTGGTTAAGCAAGAAAACAAATCGTACCGTTTTGTCAGGTTCAAAGCTTCCCTACACACCCTGGCTAGATCTAGATCTAGCTGTATGCTTACTTTACGCAATATGTTTGCTGCACCGTTACAATCGGCATTGAGCAAAAAACCTGTGACAGTGCGGTAAAATCCACGTTCAACACGCTTTCCAGACGGTTTATACCCTTCGGGTTTCTCACCAAATTTAGGTAGTTCGTCACCATCAAGAAAGGATGCTTTAGACGTGTAACTTTCTTCAGTCTCTATAAATTGAATGCTATAATCTTCGCAGAGCTCCTTAATTCGTTGTTTCAATCTAGCTGTAGGAATTTGAACAAATTCCTGGTTGTTCTTCCTCCCCATGTCAGCACCATTTTTGTTGCCCTCATTCCATCCAAAAACCACTGTACCTAAACCGTTGGCTAGACAGTGATTTACAATGAAACGTGCTGTCTTGTTAACAGCATCACGCATTTGACGGTTACGCTTTTCAGTGATACGAGCTAGCTCACCGTCCCAATAATCCCTGTCCTTGCCAGCTTTTATTGTCGCAATACGTTTGTTATAAAGTTGGTTGAGCGACTTGACTTTGCGACCATCAATGATAAAACTCTTTCCCAAACTGGAGACGCAAGTTAGCCAGTTGCTGACACCGTGATCTATACCTAAAGCCAGAGTTGGGTCAAGGTTGTATTTAGCCTGCAACCCAGTTGCTTTGTAAACATATTCGGCGTAAAACTCGCCATTGCGAGGCAGGATGCGGACTTCAGAGATTTGCTCTACCTTAATTCCCCACGCTCCCTGAACCCAAATTGAGTCTATCCCTGATTCCCCAGATGTCGTCCTGCCCAAAGGCAATCGACACATTCCAGTTTCCAGATCAAATTGTAATGCCTGAGCTGGATATGAAACCAAAGCCATGCCGCCCTTCTTGCGGTATCCTGGCAATTTTGGTCTGACAATCTCGCCACGCCAAAACATTTCATGAAGCTCATCGAACCCGTTAAATGATTCAACAACCCCCTTGAGAACTTGCTGGGAAGCTTGTGCTGCGACACCTCGGTAATGTGAATTGTCTATTTGTTTCATCCATGCATCCAAAGATGGGTAATCAGCGTTTACTTTCCCTGTCCCACCCTGCATAAAGTAACCTTGACGCACAGCATAAACTGCGCAGTTAACCAGCTTATTGGTTTGCTCACAAATAAACTCTAGCCCTTGGCGATCTAGCTCATCAAGCGTAAGTCTAATTTGGATTGTACGGTATATTGCTTTCAATATTTACATTACTTCCCGCTAGTAATTATACCTCCTGTCATTATAACTCCTAAATAAATTAAAGCTTTAAAACTAGTTTTTTATCTGGTAAATTTATGCCTCAATGCAAGAAAACACGAGAGGTTAAAACCTCTTTAGTAGCTTTCATCCCCCGGTTAAAACGCGAGGGTTCTCAGCATACTTTTGATAGAACCGCCAAAGCGAGGTAGACCCTCCAAAGATGACAGCGAACGGTATGAACCTGTCTCAATTCGACTTCACCCAAAGGTAATTGAATGGGCAAGGAAAGATGCAGAAAAACAAGGTGTAGGCTATCAAACCGTAATTAATGAAGCGCTTCTTAGGCTCACATTGTAGGAGCATCCTGAGTTATCGTTACTTGCGTATTTCCACAAATCGTTGAATGATCCACCGGCTATGCCTCGCTCCGCCATCATCTCCTCGCTTGTCCCGGTAGCTCAGGGGATAGCGGCTCTTGCCAGCGGACATTGAGCAAAATGATCTCAGGTAGAAAGTGTCGCCACTTAAACAGAGATGGAGTGGGCATTGGAAAGCACTGGGTGAGTGTTAGGCTGTCTCAGCTTAACATTTCCTGTTTTTGCGACACAACCGCAATAGCCGCAGCTTCCCTATTTGTGTAAAAGCAAGCCAGATAGTCAGGCAAGGGTTGCTAAGACATCGCAGATTTTAGTAAACGGGGGACGCCTCGATGGCACCGGATGCATACAGTCTTGCTGCAAACAACACAAGCGATCACGGCGTTCTGTTTGAGCATGGGGGTCGTTCAGGACGCAGCGGTCTAACAAATCCTCAAGTAAACATCCGAAAGCTCTCACTTCTAACCATTCCAGTGATCGAGCAAGGGACCCAATACTGGCCGGATAGAAAGAGGCGGCTCCAAAATCCCCCAGCAAGCTTTCTCCCAAGTTGCTGACCAAAATATTGTGAGCATACAAGTCACCGTGCAAGAGACCTCTGGCGTGGAGGTGGGCAGCGGCAGCAGCAATGCCCTGGGTGATTCGGAGGATGACCGGCAATGGGAAAGTGGCTGAAGGGGGATAGGTGTCTCTGGTACAGGTATCCAGGCTGGGAGGGTTACCGAGGGTTTGGTATGTGGGTGGAACGAAGGCGAACACAAGTCCCGCTTTCTGTTCTGGATGGTTACTCACCCTGCCCAGCAATCTGACCAGATGAGGATGGGTTCCAGCCGCCATGCACGCTCGCATCTCATCCACCGGGAATCCATCACTGGTGACGTTCCCTTTAAACACTTTGATCGCAACGTCTACAATTTGAGTCGGTCCTAATGCCCAACTCCCTTTGAAGATCATGCCAGAGGCTCCTTCTCCTAATAGGTTCTGAATCGTCAGAGCCGCCCAATCAATCTCGAAGAGCGATGGGGGCGTGGGTGAAGTTGACTCACAAAACGGGTTTCCAGAGTATCCTAACCAGGACAAACGCGGCAGCGTGAACAACCAAGGTGGTAAAGTTGTCAGTTGATTTGCCGATAGGCGGATCAGTTCTAAGTTCTGGCACTTAACCATTTCCTCTGGCAGCGATCGCAACTGGTTTCCGGCCAGCATCAGCTTTTGCAATTGACTCAATCGCCCCAAGGAGGCAGGGACTTGTTCAATCCGATTGTCGGTGAGGATGAGCCAGCGAACTGAGGATGGTAGAGTATTTTCGCCGATCGTTGTAAGCTTGTTTGACTTAAAGCCAACTATGGAAAGCTTTGGGCACTGTGATAAGACGGCTGGCAATTGTTCAAAGCTGTTGTTACTAAAGAAAGCAATTCTGAGTTTCTGTAAGCAGCCAAACTCATCCGGTAAAGACTTAAGGTGGTTACTGGTGAGATTCAAAATTTCCAACGAATCTGCGAGTGACAAAATTTTTAGCGGAAATTGAGTCAGTCCAGCCGCCAAATCTAGTCTTTTGGCTCCCTTCAATTGTCCAGACTGTAAGGCATCGAGTGTTTCCATAAAGTTAACGTGATAGGCAACAGGACAGTAGAACCTTGAGAACGACTAAGCCAGACTAGGGGTTAACCCCCAGGGCAAGTTGGATAATAATCCCATTAGGGTCTGTGACTTGAAAGAACCTTGCACTTCAGGGTTCGGTTTCGATCTCAGTTGTAACCTTCACAGCTTTGATCGCAACCGCGCGTATTCGTAATCAATATCATTACGCTATTAGTCTGTCAAGGAAGAATAGATGGATAAAAGCATTTGAGCTTAATGCGTGCATCTGACGTGGTAAACTGCAAGTCTTCGGTGCGAGACTGTTGATTTCTTCGCTGTTCCCAAGCTGCCACTTCTTGCTACAAAGTTGTCTGCTCAGGAATGCGGCGGGTCTTGCGCATTGACGGGCTAATACGCTCAACTCAATCTCTGCCATGTTTAGCCAACTGCCATGCTTGGGAGTATCACGACAACTGGCTTCACAACCTGCTAATTGCTGCCTCCATGAATGGGCGCAGACCTGCAAAACAGTTAGACCACAGAATCCGATAGAACCAGACCCTTTTAGCTCTAAGCCGGGAACACGTCTTTACAAGACTGGTGACAGGGTTACAACGAACCCAGACATTTGGCCCGCGCCATCCGTTGCGTTAACGTCTCGCCACACAACAGGGGTGTTGAATCAGTGCTTGACCTAAATGCGCGGAGTTTTTTCTAGGGGCAAGGTTTCGGGCTCTATTCGATAAACCGAAGGAGTTTCACAGTTGGCTGACGCAAGTGGTGATACTTAGTTGCCATTGCTTCAATTTGTTGCAACTGACCTAGAGCCAAGCCACAAGGTTTGCCATACTTTGCCTCGACGCGATCGCTGGCAATTTGTAGGGCAGTGCGAGAGCGTTGAATAAACTCTTCGAGGGGATAATCAATACCTGGGGTGAAGTATTCTTTGACAACTAAAGAGGGAGAATAGCAACTCTCCTGAGAACCATCGGGTAGTTGAATGAGAAAGCGAATTTCAGGCATAGGAGGTTTTAAGAGTTGAAAGTAGTGCGCTAAGTGCATTTCGGCGGAGGCTGCCCAGGTATAGTGCGTACAGACAGGCTGGCTCTGCTGAACGAGTTTTTCCGCAACTGTGGGCTGGATCACAGCTTGCATCGCTTGCGCGATCGCACTCGGCTCATCAGGGCAGACTAGCAATGCTTGCTGATCAGACAGAAACTCCGTAAAGGGAGGCTGATTTGAGGTAATGACAGGAATACCAGACGCGATCGCTTCTAGCACGACTAATCCCCACCCTTCTTTGACTGAAGGAAAGACAAACGCATCTGCTAGACGGTAAAGGGCAGGTAGCTCTGAGTCTGGAATTACACCCGGGAGAACGAGCGATTTGCCAAGTTCAATCCCAGATTGCTGAGCCAGGGCAAAAAACTCTTTGCGATAGTCTTGGTAGTCAAAGAGCGTTGCCCCACCAGCAATGACTAACTGACCTTTAGGAAAGTCGGCTAGTAATTGAATAAAGGCTTGTAATAAGGCAATCGAATTCTTCCGAGGTTCAATCCCGCCAACGGTCAGAAAAATCGGTTCACCGTCTAATCCCAATCGCTGCTTGAGCGCAAATTCAGAACCATCAGGGTGAGAAGAAAATCGTTGAGTGTTTACGCCATTGATAACTCTAGGTGCATAAATCTGGTAACGCTGCTGGAGTTCTCTTTGCCAATAGCTACTAACACACAAGCAGAAATCTGGGCCAAAAATTGACCGTGACTGACACTGCTGTAGATAATAACTTTTGTAGTCTTCGATATGATGAACCGTGCGGATGAAATGAGGAATTTGTTGACGCGAACGCAAAATAGACAATGCATTCGCACTAATACAATCTTGAGCGTGATAGCAATCGTAAGTCTGATTCGATTGACTCAGATAGCTAACGAATTCTTGAATCCGTTGGCGAATAAGAGTGTCAATATCATCAGGAGCAGGTTGGGCAGGGACAGGGTTATAGTCACAGGAGAGGGTGCGATCGAATCCCAAACCATCCTTATCCAACGCATAAACACAAACCTGATGTCCCAGCGCTTGCAATGCTGACGCTAATTCCAAGGTATGGATGACACTACCTCTTGGCTTCGTTGAGTAGGTTAGCAAGGCAATGCGCAAAAATGGGAGTTTGCTCATCGCTTCGATCTCACGGTTGAGAATCCAGTCAATGCTTGCTGCGATAAATCCCAAAATATCGTTGATTCATTCTGAGACTGAAGCAGAAGCTGATGAGTCGGTTGAACTTCTCCAATCACCTCACACACTAAATCTCGCTGACGAAAATGAGCCTGGACAGCAGCCACCTTTTCAGAACGGACACTCAGGAGGAAGCCATAACTTGGAAAACACAGGAGCCAGCGTTCTAATGATACGTTTGGAGGACAGGGAATTGTATCAAGATTGAGGACGGCACCACACCCAGAGGTTTCTAGTAGCATCAGCAGTGTGCCGATAATTCCTCCCATGCTGATGTCCTTGCCAGCATCGCATAGACCTGCTTCAGCTAGAAACGGAAGCATGGCTAAGTCTCCTCGTAACTGCACAGGATCTGCTTGGGTTGCCGCATTCCAGAAGGGATGTTTGGGATGAAGTTTGCCGCGAAAATCTGTGGCAACTAATAAACGATCGCCCGGTTGGGCGTTAAAGCTCGTGAGCAGTCGATTGGCTCGTCCTAAAATCGCGACAGACAGTGCATTATAGGGACTATGACCGTTAGTGTGTCCGCCCACGAGCAGTACCTGGTAAGTTTGAGCCGCCGCCCTCATACCCTCTAAAAGGGGGGCGCTCTGGGACATGGACTGGCTCCATAAGGTGTCTACGATCGCGATTGGTCTACCTCCCATCGCATAGATGTCGCTGACGTTAACCATCACAGCAGACCAACCAGCAAACCAGGGTTCCGTTTCCACCAGTAACGGCAACATGCCTTCGGCAGCGAGAAGCAGATAGCCCTCTCCATCAGGAATTACCGCACAATCGTCGCCCAGCAGTATTGTCGGATTGGTGGGACTCGCGTCTGACAGGAGTGTGCGGGCGATCATTTGGATGTCCTGCTTTTGGGTTATACCTAAAGATCGCCGTAGTCGGGCTGCCAAATCGATGAGCATCAAGATGCCTCCCAGACTGAAATCGGCAAAGCTGGACGCGGTTCATTGGTTGGTGGATAGTGGTTGAGATCGACTTGCATTAAGTGATGGCACAGCCCACAAATGGTGATCTCTTCGAGGGAGTTCCAGTGCAGTCGTTGGAAGAAGCGGACGTTCTGAAGCTGTACGGTCGCTAAAAATCGCTGGCATTCCCAGGTGTTTGCAGTCGTGACGGCTTTGTCGATCAAGCCCTTGCCAATCCGACCTGCACGACGGTAATCCTGATGAACACCCAATCTGCCGCCGTACCATAGTCCGGGTTCTGGCTCGTAGATTCGGACAACGCCCAAGACTTTTGAGTTTTGAGTTGGGGTGTCGGGCAGGGCAATGATCGGATAAGCGATCCGATCAATCTCATCGATGTCACTATCTTGGAATAAGCCCTGTTCTGCAACGAAAATTGAGCGACAAAGAGCGAAGTAGGCTGCAATTTCTTGAGGTGAGGTGGTTAATTTGAATTGGTAGGACTGAAGGGGCATATGTAGCGATATTCCAACCCCTAAGATTCAAAAGCTGAGAGCGCAGAGCAAGCACCACATTTTGCACAACCTGCTTTGATGTCGTGAGAAGACATGCCAGATTGAGCGAGCATTCTCCCCACTTGTTGATAAAGGGTATACATGAATTCACTCTTGGGAGGAGCATGGTTTGCCAGAGGCGTTCCCGTAATTGGGACGAAGGGTACGACAAAGGGATAAACACCGATTGCAATCAGGCGATCGCAAGCGTCTAGTAACGTTGGGAGATCATCGCCTAAGCCAGCCAGCAAATAAGTACTCACCTGACTCCATCCAAAGACTTTTACGGCGGCAGTAAACGCTTCAAAGTAGTACTCAACCCGAACCGTTGCTTTCCCCGGCATGATTCGCGCTCTGACTTGTGGCTCAACGGCTTCCAAGTGCATTCCTAAACTATCTACACCAGCTTCTTTGAGGCGTTCAAACCAAATAAAGTCATCGGGTGGTTCGCATTGTGCCTGAATCGGTAGATTAACGCGATGCTTGATAGCTCTAGCGCATTCCGTCAGGTAAGCCGCGCCCCGATCGCTCGTATTGGGCGTTCCCGTAGTCATCACCATATGTTTGATGCCATCGAGCCTGACTGCTGCTTCTGCCACCTCGGCAAGTTGGGCGGGTGTCTTCCGGGCGATCGTTCGGTCTGCCTCTAAGGACTGACCAATGGCACAAAACTGACAGGCAGTTGCGGTATCGCCGTAGCGCATACAGGTTTGCAATACTGTCGTTGCCAAGACATCCCGACTGTGCAACAGCGCAATCTTCGAATAGGGAATGCCATCAGCAGTAGTCAGGCTGTAAAACTTGGGTTGCTGGGGAAAACGGATGGGCGCGATCGCAGCTCCATTCAGCTCCAAAACCGGCTGTTCTGCTGATGGCTCAAACCGAACGGTGTAGGGGGAGCGTGCCGCCGTACTGGTAAAAATCGGCACCATCACGGTTGTGCCATCGACGGTAATCGCTTTGTGATCGGAGGGACCCGCTCCACCTTTACGCCCAGTCGCCCCAATTTCATGTTCGCTCAACTTCAATCCGTGAGACTGAAGTTCTGTAATCAACTGTTGTTTGTTCATTGGTTTGAGCAATCTCTGTTATGGAATTTGTTTCCACTACCGTTCTTACATCTGTATTGAGATGTAATTGCAACAGATCAGGGCGAGCGTAATGACCTACGGAGTCCATCATGCGCTTACGCTTTGTAATCAGGGAGAAATCTAAGTCAGCGATCGCCATTCCTTCCCCTTCGATAATCCGTGGGCAGAGGTGATTGCCTTCAGGACTGATAACCGCAGTATTACATCCGCCGCTTAGCACCCGTTGTAGCTTCTCGTCGGTTGTAATTTGTCCCACTTGTTCTGGTGAAAGCCAGCCTGTGGAATTAATTACAAAACAACCCGACTCTAAAGCGTGATGACGGATTGTGACTTCGATCTGGTCCGTAAAAATCTGTCCGACCATCGAACCGGGAAACTGGGCACAGTGAATCTGTTCGTGCTGTGCCATCAACGCAAACCGAGCCAGAGGATTGTAATGCTCCCAGCAAGCTAACGCACCCAGCTTACCCACGGCTGTGTCCAGCACCTTTAGCCCAGAGCCGTCTCCCTGTCCCCACACCATGCGTTCGTGATAAGTCGGCGTAATCTTGCGTCGCTTGAGTAACAACGAACCATCGGCATCAAAAATCAGTTGAGTGTTGTAGAGCGAACCTTGATCACGCTCATTGACTCCTAACACGATAACCATGTTGTATGAGCGTGCGGCTCGACTGACTGCATCCGTGACAGGACTTGGAACCTCGACTGCTTCCTCATAAAGCCGGAGATGCTCCTTACCCATTAACACCGGAGGCTGAACAAACGAGAAGTAAGGGTAGTAAGGGATAAAGGTTTCTGGAAAGACAACCAGTTGTGCACCCTCTTTCGCGGCGTTGGCGATCGCCTGCAACACCTTTTCAGTCGTTCCATCCCGACTAAACAAAACCGGGCTAATCTGCATTGCTGCCGCTCGGACAGTAGGTGAATAAGCCATATAACTATACTCAATACCTGCTCTCTAAACGGTCCAGGTATCAAGAATAAACGCACCCTCCTGACGATGCAACAAGGTCAGATCCAACACATCCAAAGGATTAATCGGACGAATACCAGGCATCAGAGAAGGCTCACCGTGACCGTACAACGCTTGTAACGAAAATCGACACGCATAAACTTTGCCACCTTCAGCGATGAATTTGCTGATTTGGTTATTAAAGTTTTGATGACCAGGAAAAGCTTCGTCTCCAAGTTTTGGAAAGCCCCGTTGAACGGCCAACGTCACACCAGGACCATACAGTAGAATTGAAGTCTCAAATCCTTTACGCAGCAGACGAGTAGCTTGCAATAAATTGACGAACCCAATCGACCCTTCAAACGCCACTGTGTGAAACTTGACTAACGCTTTCTCACCCGGTTCTGCTTTAACGTCAGGAAAAACTTTCTCCTCATAATCGACCAAGAAGTCACCAACTTGATGCGCGGGTTTTGTTACTTCAGGCATAGTGTTCTCCTTTGTATTCTGTTGAACGTGTTGCCAGATTAAGTGCTAGTCGCTGGATGATTTGTACCTTTTGATACAAATTATCCAAGTCTAACGATAAGACTAGGGGGAGAAACTACAATGTCTAAAACAATCTCACACCGTGATTAGCTACCTATCTAAATCGATAGTTTGTCATCGTTTTGTGACTTACGCTACGAGCCAAGTAAAAATTCGTTGACAACGCTCGACGCACTTGAATACGACACCTTCTTCCTCGCCACAATCTGATCAGCCAAGTAACTTGCATCCCGCGCGATTCCCGAAAACCTTCCTGAACCCCAGGTGTACAACCACGGAAGTCCCAAGAAGTATAATCCCCACACCCCTGTTACACCCCGCTCGTGACCGGGATAACCCTTACCATCGAATACCGGAATTTCGATCCAACTAAAATCAGATTGATACCCGATACACCAAATAACAGCGCCGATATTCGCCGTTTCATAATCAAGCTTTAGAATGTCCTCCTCTGGCTCCCAAACAGGTTTGTAAGGCGGTTCTGTTGGAGCTTGAATTTGGTTCTTCTCAATAAATCCATCGATGCTTTTCTTGATACTTTCAGCCACCGCATCCGCTTGATCCAAATTTGGCTTCAAGTCACCCCAAAATTCGAGCTTGCCACCGCAGAAGATGTTCTTCAACCTCCCGTACAGTTGCATACCCTCCAAAGCGAATTTTCGCAAGTCAATCTCACGCCCACCATCGCGACCCGTGAGATAGTGATTGGTTTTGATTTTCACGTTCTCTTTTTGGGGATGTTCATTGAGCGACAAATCGTAGTACCCCATTTGATCTAACCAATCGACGACATCTTTCCCGCGATACCTGCGCGGCGAGCGAGGGGCACCCCCAACACATAAATGAACTTTTTTACCTGCAAGGTGCAAATCCTCAGCGATCTGACAACCGGACTGTCCTGTTCCCACGACTAACACGCCCTTGCCGGGTAACGACTGCGGGTTTTTGTATTCCGATGAGTGTAGCTGCACAATATTCTCAGGGAGCGCAAGAGCGATTTTCGGCACCTTGGGGATATGGTAGCCACCCACAGCAATCACCACCTGCTCTGCTGTATAGTTCCCAATCGAAGTCGTTAATTCAAAGACACCCTGAGAATCGTTCTTGCGAACTCTCGACACTTCTACGCCTTCCTTTACGGGGGGTTCAAAAGATGCAGCGTAGTCTTCGATGTATTTGACAATTTCATCTTTCTGCATAAAACCATCAGGGTCATTCCCTGAGTAGGGATAGCCAGGGAGCTTGCATTGCCAATTGGGTGTCACCAAACAAAAGGAATCCCAACGTTTTGAGCGCCATTCATGTCCAATCCGGTTTTTTTCAAACACGATATGGTCAACGCTTCTCTCCTTTAAGCAATAGCTCATGGACAACCCAGCTTGACCACCTCCTATGATGACGACAGAATAGTGCGAATTCATTGCCTACTTTCTCGCTTGATTATTCAGGAAGATGCTGTAAGATTAAGTGCTAGCTCAGGCAGGTTGTGTATCTTTCAATACGAAAGCTAACGGAGCCACCCCTTCACAATCACATGATGGAGTGCCTGATAACGAGTTCGCACATTCAGCTTTGCCAGAACATTTTTTATGTGGAACTTAACAGTACTCTCGCTGATGATGAGATGGTTGGCGATGTCGCGATCGCGCAATCCCTGCGCTAACAACGCTATGATTTGCCGTTCGCGATCAGAGAGGATCTGTGGTTCTGCCTCCGGGTGTGGCTCAACTCCCCAAGTCTCGCCCCGGAACACTGCCTCCACGGCTGACCGCAATTGACCTGGACTAATCGCCAAGTCAAGTTTCGCCTTAACCTGTCTAGGAACTGACTGCTGATCAGTGGCGATCCACAGAATTGAGTCGGCAGTTTGATCAAGATCGAGGTCATCGGTGAGTAAGGGCAGGTTTGCAGGAGCGATTACCCGCAAGGGAAACTGCGTAGCATCTGCTCCGTAAGCTTCCGTTGGCATCGGACAAACCGTTAATCCTGCCAAATACGCTAGATGAGTAAACGCCATTTGCAACACAGATGAACGGCAATGAATTCGCAAGCGGGGTCCCAACCCACAGTGGGGATAAGGAACCGTCAACAAAACCTGCATCACTTTTTGATTCGCGCCCGCATGAATTTGTAGCGTGCCTCCTAGAAAGGAAGCCACAAAATGCACATCTCCAAAAGCTGCAACCATTTCTTCAGTCTGCTCCTGAGCCGAAATTATGGCTTCTAGCGAAATGAACTCGCTGCCGTAGCTGAGGCGACCGTAGATGCACTGCATTGGACTTAAAGCCTCATCTGCCTGTAAAAACAAACAGGTTAGGGGTGTGGTCAGCGCTCGTTCAGTCCCCACCAAAATCAGCCGCGTCGCGTTCAAAACGTTCGCCAACTGCTCTGATAGCGCCGTATAATGACTAGAAGTTGACTGAGTATGAAAATGCCTTGACTGTGACTGCTGATATCGCAAAGCCATTTCTAGAGCGATCGTCACCGTCGCACAAAGTCCCTGCAAGACCTCCAAAAACTCTGGTGCCATCGCTTGCTGAGTGAACACCGCTAGCACCCCGACTACATTACCGGCGGCGGCGAGGGGATAGCCTGCAAATCCCCGAATCCCGTGGGTAATCGCCCAGTCTCGATCTTTGATCCAAGTTTCCTCAGCTAAATGGTTGCTTAAGAAGGGAATCTGATTTTGAGCAATCTTGCCCACCTTAAAGGCTCCCATCGGCACCCTGGCAAACGAGCCATCAATGTGGGTGTACATGCCAGAAGAAGCCACAAGCCTAAGCATAGTTCGATCAGGTTCGACGAGCCAAAGGCGGGCAAAGGCACAGCTAAATTTCTCCACCAAGCCGTCTGTAACCCGACGAGCGATCGGTTCTGGTTCCAGACAACCACTGAGACTTTCGGCGATTTTGCTGCCTTGCTGAAGGTCAAATAACAGCCGAGTAGAATCTAAAAATTCAGAAATTTGCTCTGACACGATCGGTTGACTAAAGATACCAGTCTTATTGAGGCGTGATTTTGTCCGTGACTGTGTATCACTAGCTACGAGCCAGGACAAACGATCCTCGTCAAGAGGAACAGATTATGCGGCAACTCCGAAAATTTGAGCGCGCGTATTCTACTCGAGTCTGGATATCTCATGCAGGCTACTCCCTGAATCTGTCCAATTCGGATCATATTCATCGTTTCATATCCTCTTATCGAACGCCAAAGCCGTGTTGAATGAGCCCGCATCCCATTCCTAGATTGACCAATCGTTTGATGAATCGATGCAGAAAGCTCCACAATATTATTAAGGTACTTGACGGGTCGGAGTTCCGTAGTTTCCGTCATAATTTGGTCTTGGGTGAGTGAGTCAATTGCCGGGGGGTAAGCCGCATTCTTATCCACATTTATGACTCGTGGTGAGTCCAGCGCACAAGGCGCGGGTTTCCGACGCCAGTCCCCTGCGGAGGGAAACCCTCCTTCTTTCTCTGGCTCCACAGTCAACGGCGACTGGCTTTCCCGTTGGGCGTCTGGTTGTGTTCCGCCTTGAAAGCCTTGCAGAAAAAGCGTTCTGACGCGCGAGTGCATCTCTTTTGGCGCTCAGCATGAAGTCTAGGGTATTGCCAAATGAATCCACTGCCCGATAGAGATACTTCGTGCGATTCGTTGAGTGATGAATCACGGTAACCAGTCCGCACATAATCACTCTAGCCAAGACTCCCAAGTCTAGCTAAACTTCCCGACTGATGTAGGTGCAAGCCCTACCTGCCAAACTCAGGCATGACTCCTTATCTGCCCCTACCGAACAAGCTCGATTCTTGTAGAGTAAAGCGGGGAACAGGGCGCAATCAGGTGCGACTCGTTCTAGAGCAAAAACATAGCTCTAGGTGAGAGCGTCAAGGCAGAACCTTGAAAATCTCATAACTGGTTTACGGATGAAGGTGAAAGTCCTTCACTGTAAGGGATGCAGTTACTC